>WNGH01010405.1_pt1 | contig 11489 bp, 12 predicted proteins | sample 5400631 | NCBI WGS metagenome assembly WNGH01 (sample SAMN13153373, study PRJNA577476) | soil metagenome | isolation source: 115 cm soil or saprolite under Garry oak tree replicate 1 | place: USA:California | collected 2016-06-15 | reverse complement strand
TAATGATCCAATTACCAGAAAATTATTGCCAACGATTTCCGGGTTGAGAACGCTGAAGACTCTCGAAATCACCTCCTCTAACTCGTCCTGGTGAGCGATGAGCAGATCACAGTGGGGACAGTAGCGGCAGGTCTTATTCAATAGCAGTGGTTGCTTCGGGTCTATATGTATGAACAGCGGTAGCTTACGCTGCCCCATCTTGTTTTCACACTGCGGGCATTTGCTAAACCGCGCATCCTGATATGGATTGAGAAAGAAGCGGTAACGCGGAGGCCGCTTGCCAAGCCGTGGCTTGTTCTTCTCATCCTTCTTCCCCATCGTTACATTCCTATTCTCGTAGAGAGACCTCTAAGTTCCCCGTATTGGGGGTTTTCATACCATCGATATAGATGCGACGTAGTCCCTGCAAGATACGCTCCGGCGAAAAACCGCGTTCTTGCCGTTGGAAGCGATAGAACATGGGATTAAGTGTGGCCAGAATGGCATCGACTGTAAAAGGGATATCGAGCGAAGCCAACTCTCCACGTCCTACTGCTTCAGTGAGCAGCCCAGCGAGCAGTTCGTGCAACCAGAGATACCAGGGCGAATACTGGAACGAAAAGCGCCGGGAGAAGTCAGCCTCGTCACACGGCACCTCTCGCATATCTGGTCCGGCAACGGGTCCTAATAAGGCACCTTGCTCTTCGAGCAAGGCGACACTTTTTGCTAGCACACTCTCCAGCCGTTCAAGCGCAGGGGAGCTCGCTGTTGGCTCCAACAGCGCTGCGATCTCTTGCGCGAAGCGCTCATGGCGCTCGCGTAACAAGTCCATACAGAGCTCGCCCTTATGGGCGTAGCGGCGATAGAGTGTTCCCTGTCCAACTCCAGCAGCCATGGCAATCTGGTGCATGCTGATAGCGCCGACGCCATGCTCTGCAAAGAGTCGCCGCGCTACCTCCAGAATGCGCTGGCGATGCTCCGCCGCGTCGCGCCGTTCGTGCCGCTTATGGGACCAGAACAACTCAGGAAGGCCAGAAGGCCACGGGCAATAATGAGATTCTTCGTTCACTGCTCTCACCTCTTGACAAGTGGACAATTGTCCGGTACAATATCTCATATGGACACCTGTCCACATAAATTGTAACACACCCGGGAGTGTCGGTCAAGACCGCACCGTCCACGTGACTTTACAGAGCAATAGTCCCATACGGGCGGGTCGCCTGCGGCGACCCCGTAGGCGTAATTACCATTTTTTGCCTGCTGTATTAGAAGAGTATAAGAGAGAGACGCTACCGCACGGTAGTGAGAGTTGGAACGACAACAGAACCCCTTCGGCTTTAGCCAGGGGAGTCTCAGCTGTCCGCCCGCCGCAGGCATCCAATCGAATGCCGGTGGCGGCGCATCACGAGAGGAAATGTACCATGTCGAACAGACCGGCCATACTGGCCGAAGGGCTTTACAAACATTACGGAAAGACGCGTGCCCTGGCAGGGCTAGACCTGACAGCCGAGCAGGGGAGCGTCCTCGCGGTACTCGGTCCCAATGGCGCAGGCAAGACAACCGCCGTGCGCATCCTGACCACACTGTTACGTCCGGATGCCGGGCGAGCAGAGGTGGCGGGGCTTGATGTCGTCAAAGACGCCAATGCGCTGCGCTCGCGCATAGGTCTGGCCGGCCAATATGCCGCCGTCGATGAAAACCTGACCGGGTTCGAAAACCTGGAGATGTTTGGGCGACTCTATCACTTATCCGGTGCAGTAGCACGGCAGCGGGCAAACGAGTTGCTCGAACGCTTTGACCTGGTCGATGCTGCCAGGCGCACCCTGAAGACGTACTCGGGGGGCATGCGCAGGCGACTCGACCTGGCTGCAAGCTTGATCATCTCGCCTCCAGTTCTCTTCCTGGACGAGCCGACAACCGGCCTTGATCCACGTGGGCGCCTGTCGATGTGGGAGGTCATCAGTACCCTCGCAGCCAGTGGGACCACGATATTACTCACCACCCAATACCTGGAGGAAGCCGATCACCTTGCTGATCAGATCGTCGTTGTGGATCTGGGGCGCGTGATTGCCAGGGGCACGGCTGACGAATTGAAAGCACAGATTGGTGGTGAGCGGCTCGAGCTCACTGTGGCGCGCGGGGGCGACCTGAATGTAGCTGCCCAGACGCTGCGCCCTTACAGTGCGGGCGAGATCCAGGTCAACGCAGATGATCGCCAGCTCGTCGTGCCCGTGGCACAAGGCACGCAGCACCTCGCCGCCGTGGTACGCGATCTTGACGCCGTACACATTCCCCTGGACACCCTGGCACTGCGCCGGCCCACCCTGGATGATGTCTTTCTCACGCTGACCGGGCGCGCCTCTACCACAGGTGATCTGCCAGCAGAGGCACCGGACACGCGGCCCATGGTAAGGAGTACACGATGACTACTAGCAATTTCCGCGCGACGACAGGTGCATTGACGCCGCCTGCCCGTCCCAGACTCTACTGGACAATCGCCGACGCGCTCGTCCTGGCGAAGCGCCACCTTATCCAGATCCCACGCATCCCTGAGGAGCTGATCTTCGCGACGATCCAGCCGATCATGTTCGTCCTGCTCTTCCGCTACGTGTTTGGTGGAGCGATCGCCATCCCCGGCACCAGCTATGTCAACTACCTGATGGCTGGCATCTTTGCCCAGACCGTCATTTTTGGCGCAATGAGCACCGGTATTGGCCTGGCCACCGACTTGCAGCGCGGGCTGGTCGACCGCTTTCGCTCGCTTCCGATGGCCAAATCGGCGGTCCTCACCGGCCGCACCATCGCTGACATAGTACGCAACACGTTCATCGTATTCGTGATGTGGACAGTCGGCCTGCTCGTCGGCTTCCGGCCACAAGGCCCTTTCATTTACTGGTTGGCGGCAGCAGCGATCCTCCTGCTTACCAGCTTTGCTTTCTCGTGGATCTCAGCGACGATCGGGTTAATTGTGAGAAGCGTGGAGGCGGCACAATCGGGCGGCTTCATCTGGCTCTTCCCATTGACCTTCGCCAGCAGCGCGTTTGTGCCGACACAAAGTATGCCCAGCTGGCTACGCGCCTTCGCGGAGCACCAGCCGGTCTCGCTGATCGTCAACGCGGTGCGCGGGCTGCTGCTCAACAAGCCGGATGTCGCAACGATCGGACAGGCCGTGGCCTGGTGCGTGGGCATCCTGGTCGTCTTCATCCCACTATCAGTATGGGCGTATGGACGCCGGACGGCGCGGTGAGACCGGGACAGAGATAGAGATCCTGTCCCTCTTACACTTGCATCAATAAAGAACGAGGAAAAAGAAAGCATGAGTAAATTTACACCGGCCGAGATTGAGTACTTGCAGAGCCAGCGACTGGGCAGACTGGCCACCGTCAATGAGAAGGGCGATCCCCACGTCGTCCCTGTCGGCTTTCGCTACAATGCAGAGCTGGACACCATTGATATCGGTGGACATAACATCGCCCCAACTAAGAAGTACCGCGAGGCGGTACGCCACGGGCGCGTGGCCTTCGTCGTCGATGATGTCTTACCACCCTGGCAGGCACGCGGCATCGAGGTGCGTGGTCGCGCTCAAGCTTATCCTGAAGGGGGAAAAGAGATCATGAAAGATTTCGCGCCGGAAATCCTGCGCATCACGCCAACTCACCTCGTTTCCTGGGGAATTAATGACAAGGACTTCCTCACCTCTGCTTCTAGCAGAAAGGTGGACTAAGGAGGTACTGCTCCGTTACAGGTTGAAAAACGCGGTTTCGTCCTCGCCTTGCAGGACGATATCAAAGCGGTAGACCACCACCGTATCACCGGGCTCGCGTCTGGCCAGCAGCGTTGCTCGCCGGTCATTGGGAACACATTTCAGCAGCGGATCCCCAGCATTGGTTGGCTCGTCTTCAAAGTACAGGCGCGTCACGAGGTGGTTTAGCAGTCCTCGGGCGAACACAGTGACGCAAATGTGCGGAGCCTGCAACTTCTCCCCATCGAATGGGACGGGACCAGGCTTGACCGTCTCGAACCAGTAGCTTCCGTCCTCTGCGGTGCCGGAGCGGCCAAACCCGGTGAAGGTTGGGTCCAGCGGCGCTGGCCCTTGATCTGTGGGATGGTTGTAGCGACCATGCGCATTCGCTTGCCAGATTTCTACCATCGCATCGGGTACTGGCATCCCGTCGCCATCGAGAATGCGCCCCTCGATGCGAATGCGCTCACCGGCCGTCTCCGGCCGGGTCAGCACATTACGACGGGCATCCTCACGCAAGAGAGTAGGTGCGAAGAATGGACCCACTGTTTGCGAACCGGTCAGGGGAATTGTCGTCATGGTCTTGCTCCTCCCGACGCTTCTAACTCTCCTGACTCTCTTGTCTCCAACGACTCGAATGGCGTGGCGTACGGACCCCGCACCACGATGTCCCAGCGATATCCGAGCGCCCACTCTGGCTCGGTTACGCTATGGTCATAGGCAGCGATCAGGCGTGTGCGCGCCTGCTCTGTCGGCAGCGATTGCATGATCGGATCGATGGGGTGCAGTGGGTCATCGGGAAAGTACATCTGCGTCACCAGGCGCGACAGCATGGATGGGCCGAACACTGAGAAATGGATGTGGGCCGGACGCCAGGCGTTCGGGTGGTTCTTCCAGGGATAGGCACCCGGACGGATCGTCAGGAAGCGGTAGACCCCTTCCGCATTCGTCAAACAGCGGCCCATGCCCAGGAAGTGCGGATCGAGCGGCCCCGGCCATTGATCCCATTTGTGGAGGTAACGTCCAGCGGCATTGGCTTGCCAGATCTCCAGGAGGGTGTTCGGCACTGGATTGCCACGGTCGTCCAGCACGCGGCCGGTCACGATGATGCGCTGGCCGATGGCCTCACCGCCGGTCCCGGCATTGTGTGTAAGGTCGGCGTCTTCTGGTGTGATGGCACTGATGGCAGGTCCGGGTCCTGTCAGCTCCGAGAGCGTCAGTGGCACATCAATGAGCGGAAGCGCGGGTGCCCGTCGTCGCGTGGATTGATAGGCCTCATACAGAAAGGGCGGGAAAACCTCTCGATCCCCCCGAACGATTTCGCCGATAGTGATATGGTTCATGCATCCTCCTGACTTTCCCTCGCCGGGTCTCCCTCTTCTGAGGCACGTGCTGGCTGATTGAACTCCTTCTTTGCCAGCGAGAACGCGGTATTCGCAGCGGGAACGCCCGCGTAGACGGCCACGTGGAGAAGTACCTCTGCGATTTCGTGCGCATCGACCCCAATATTGTGGCTGGCGCGCAGGTGCAGGGCCAGCTCTTCACGGCCGAGCGCGGCAAGAATCGCAATCGTGACCAGGCTTCTCGTGCGCCGATCCAGGTCCGGTCGCGCCCATACTGAGCCCCAGGCTGACTCCGTGATGAAGCGCTGGAAGTCGGCATCGAGCTCGGTGGTGTGAGCTTGCACTCGCTCGACGTGCTCACTTCCGAGCACCTCTTTGCGGACTTTCATGCCAATGTCGAAGCGTGATTCTGTCATGATTGCTCACCTCTTAAAGAGTATAGCCTAGAATGAAGGTTTCTTCGTCCACCCTTACTACAGGTAGTCTTCTCGTCGTGCTATCCCCAGCACCTTCTCCCCCTTGAGGAAGCGTTTCACGTTCTCGGTGGCCTGCCGTGTCGCGTCCATTAAGACATTGGGAACGATGGCTGAATTATGCGGCGAGCCCAGCACATTGGGAAGATCGAGAAAGGGATACTCCATGCGAAATGTCCCATGGATGAACGGTTCGGTCCACCAGGCATCGATGCCAGCCATAAATGTGGGATGGCTCTTCAAATGGGTGTAGAGCGCCTCCTCATCAAGAATCGCGCCTCGGGCTACATTCACCAGAATGGCATCTGGCTTCATCCATGCCAGCTCATCTTTCCCAATGAGCCCTCGGGTGGCCCTCGTGAGTGGCAAAGAGATCACGACCACGTCGCTGGCACGCAACACGTGCTCTAAATCGTGCAGAGTGCCAATGAATTCCGCCGCCTCGGCACTTTTTCCGCTTTGATTGAGCGCATAGATACGCGTGCCAAAAGCACGCATGAGCCGGGCAGTGGCACGCCCAATCCCTCCAAAGCCAAGGATGCCAGCCGTCATGCCAGAAAGCATACGATTGGGTGTAAACTGATCAAATTCGCCGTTTTTTAGTTTCTGGTGTTCAATAAGCAGGCGTTTCGCCAGTGCCAGCGTCATCGCCATCACGTGTTCAGCCATGGGAGCAGCATACGCCCCAGGGTTGCTTGCGACGAGGATGTGTGGAGGCAGATCTGCAAACGGCATATGGTCAGCTCCTGCAGAAAGGAGCTGAATGAAGGTGACTTGCTGCAATCTGGGATATTCCTGGGGCGGGATTTCTCGTGGGAAGTTCCACGAGAGGAGTATAGTAGCGTGCTCCAACGACTGTTCACGCTGCGCGGCTTGTATCTCCTTGAGAAAGGTGAGCGTGACCTCGCTTCCCAGAACCTCAAGAAGCAACTCTTTCTGCTCAGGTGAGGCATTGAAGGTGACAACGATGTTCTGCTTGTCCATCTTTTCTCATATCTCCGTGGGGGGTGTTGGTTCAATCTCGGAGAGGTAGCGTTGTCCAAACTGCTTGATCGCCTCCATGATGTCGACGAGTGCCAATCCTTTCTCCGTCAGGCGATACTCGACCCGTGGAGGAATCTCAAGGTAGGCCTGCCGCTGCACAAAGCCGATCTCTTCCAGCATCTTGAGCCGTTGCGACAGTGTCTTGGAACTGACATTGCCCATGGCCTCGAGGAGTTCGCCAAAGCGTTTCGTGCCAGAGAGGAGCGTGTAGACGATGATGAGCGTCCACATATCGCCAAGCAAACGCAGGGCTCGGCCAACAGGATGGGTGGCACACGTTTCTAACTGTTCAGTTGTCTGCGGGTGGTCGGGTGTATTCATAGTACAAGTATACTATATTTTCTCGGTAAAAAACAACATTCTTGACAACAGGAGATTTCTGTTATATACTTATTTCCGTAAAGAAAGTGTAGATGGAAAGAGCACAAGCAGAATCGGCCGTTCTCTTTCCACAGTGGCTATTTTGTTTTCAGTGGAGGCAATGACATGACTATCTCACTGAGCCTGGGGTTACTCATTCTCCGCCTTGTGGTTGGATTGACGATCGCCGCACACGGGGCGCAGAAGCTCTTTGGCTGGTTCGGTGGTCCTGGTTTGACTAAAATGACGCAGGTCTTGCAGACACAGGGGTTCAAGCCTGGATGGCTCTGGAACGCCTTCGTGATTCTAGGAGAGTTTGGCGGCGGCCTATCCCTGGCGCTTGGGCTCTTAACCCCTCTAGGCGCAGCCGGGATCTTCGGTGCAATGTTCATGGCGATTTTCAAGAGTCATTGGAAAAACGGCTTCTGGAACAGTAAGCGCGGCCTGGAGTTCCCGCTGGCGCTGCTGGCCGGGGGCGTCACCATCGGATTGACGGGACCAGGAAGCTATTCCCTCGATGCCCTCTTTGGGATAACCCTGCCGAGCCCGCTGCTGTTCCTCGCTCTTGCCGTCGCTGCTCTGCTTGTCGATATCATCGGACTCCTCATCAGCCGCCCGGCTGCCGTCGCCCCCACGGAGGGCACGACCCGCGCCTCCTGATCATGGTTCAGCCGGCACACCAGCACCGAAAAGTCTCTCCTTGGGATAGTTGTAGTGTCTCTGCCAAGGGAAGTAACCCCTTGCAACACGGCAGTAACCCAGATATAATAACAGCACGCAATCCCTATGATCGTGATCTTATGTTGCCTGTCATGCCCCATTCCCCGCGAGGAGTTGAATAGAAGCGGCAAAACTGCAACAAAGGAAGGAGCCATGTTCGATGCCAACTACCCATTCACAAGACGAAAATACCTACTTCATCGACATTGAAAGTGGTGCAGAAACAGCACGTCTGATGAATCAAGATCGCTTCCTTACCAGGATCATGGGTGGGGTGCTTGCAGAACAAACTCATCTCTTCCCTGTCCATGATATTTTGGATATTGCTTGTGGTCCTGGCGGTTGGACGCTCGATATCGCCTATACATATCCTAAAGCCAACTGCGTAGGGATTGACCTCAGTCGATCCATGATAGAGTATGCACGCGCCAATGCCAAAGTGCAAGGTTTAGACAACGCCTCTTTCCAAATCATGGATGCACTCAAGCCACTGGAATTTTCCGATGACTCCTTTGATGTCGTCAATGCTCGTCTGATTTGCCCTTTCATGCCGACATCCGCGTGGCCCAGGCTGCTTCAAGAGTGCAGGCGTATTACACGGCCTGGAGGTATTGTACGAATAACAGAGTGGAACGAGCCAGGCATCACCAATAGCCCTGCCTGTGAAGAACTCCAGAGAAGGTGCTTCCACGCACTACAGCTTGCCGGACGTGTTTTCGCCCCTGATGGACGACATTTCGGCATCTGCCAGATGCTCGCTCACCTTCTGCGTGAGGCGGGCTACCAGGACGTTCAACACAAAGCTTACGTGATCGATTTCTCCTCAGGAACACCGGCCCATAACGTCTGGTTTCAAAATCTCAGAGTTGGCTTCACGCTGCTCCTCCCCTTCCTTCTAAAACACGGTGTCACTACAAAAGAAGAGTTCGATGAGCTCTTTCAACAATTCTTAACAGAAATACTCGATGATCACTTTTCTTGTGGTCGCCCGCCGTAGCCACTTGTATAGCCTGGACATCGCAGCGGTTACCTGTCCCCGAGACAGGGTTCCCCACCCTTCCCAACTCCTCTCCCGCCCCTACGCGAGACCCGTCGCCTTTACCGCCAAAAGTACAATGCCGCAAAAACGCTTGTCACCTTTTTGGCTGCGCTTCGTAAACATAAAGGATAGAACGTGCACTCCAAGATAGGCCAGCCAGGAGAGATTATGAACAAGAAGAAGTTTATCAGCAAGATGCTTTCCCTCCCCCGACCTTCTATCGAATACCGCATCGGCGAGCACCTGGAAAAATTCTTCCCTGAGAAGGCAATTATCGAGGGGGAAGAGGGAGGCTTCGACGTGGAAGCGTATGCACGAGCCGGGCAGTGTCTACTCAGGCAACAGACCTTCCTCCACAATCAATTGGTAACGTATTGGATAAGCCCAGGGCCAGAGGCAATGCACTGGCATCACATGACTATGAGTTCAGGAAGTTTTGTCGCTTTCGATGATCCTATGGGCATAGATCAAGGCACACCAGGTGCAGAACAAGAAACTGCTAGCAGAGTCAGAAACGCCTGGCTCGAAGTGGATTGGCAGGGAGCCACCCTCGACGTGCTCTTCATGAGCTGGCCAGATGGACAGATGAGGTTTTTCCACTACTGGATTCTCGCCGGCAGCCAGAAGATGGCCGAGAGCTTCCTGGCAGCTGTGTGCAAGTGGAACATGGAAATACGCGGAGAAGTGCTGGTCTACGACGGCAGCAGCTGGTACAAAGATGAGCACCTTTTCCAGGATATTCAAGGGGCGACCTTCGACAACCTGATTCTGCGTGGTAGTCTCAAGCAGGATATTCGCGATGACCTGGTCCAATTCTTCGCCTCGCGGGCCCTCTACGAAGAGTATGGCATTCCCTGGAAGCGTGGTATCCTGTTCGTCGGGCCGGCAGGCAATGGCAAAACCCACACGGTGAAAGCGCTCATTAACGCCATGGAGCAGCCCTGCCTCTACGTGAAAAGCTTTAAGGCCCCACACGGCGCCGATCAGTTCAATATTCGTACTGTGTTCGACCGTGCGCGCAGGACCGCTCCTTGCATCCTTGTTTTCGAGGACCTGGATGCTCAGTTAACGCCGCAGAACCGCTCCTTCTTCCTCAACGAACTGGACGGCTTCGCAGCCAACATCGGCATAGTGACCCTGGCCACGACGAATCACCCGGAGCGCTTAGACCCGGCCATTCTCGATAGGCCCAGCCGCTTTGATCGCAAGTATCCCTTTGACCTTCCAGAACAGCCCGAGCGTCATGCCTATATTGTCATGTGGAACAAGTCATTAAAGCCAGCGTTGCGTCTCTCCGCCGAAGAAGCTGTCAAAATCAGCGAACTGACAGATGGTTTTTCGTTCGCCTACCTGAAAGAATTGTTCCTGTCCTCGATGATGCACTGGATCGCTAAGCCAGAACAGGGAACGATGGAACAGGTGATGACCGGGCAGGTAAACGTGCTGCGCGAACAGATGATCAGCGCGAACACCCTGGTCGGCGACCAGCCTGCTGAAGACCAGTCAATGCCGCCAGGACTCGAATCAATGATGAGGAGACACATCATATACGGCCGGCCGCACTAAGTACAACCAGCTAACACTTGTGGGATGGAGCCATAGACGACTCCGAACAGTCTCTGCCATTTGACACGTTCCGCCGTCGGGAACATGTCGGCAACCAGAACAAAGGCCAGAGCAATGCCGATCCCGGCTCCCAATCCCTGGAGCGCACGGAAAGCGGGGCTGCTTTGCTGTTTTTGATGTCCACTGAGAGGGTTGGTGAAAGAGCAAGGCGATAGCATATAATATGTCTAGGCTCATATATCATTGAGGACAGTGCGATGAAAGACCTATGGAGAAAGCTACGAGGCGGTCAACAGCCACAAGATAGCGAAGCAGCGCCTCAATTTCCACCAGACACGGATGTAGAACTCATCCGGCTTGAAAGTACCCACCAGGGACGCCAGCGAGCACGCGCTGACTATCCCACTGTAGACCGAAGTGGGAATAATACATCACATGATGCAGGCGAAGCATGGCAGAGTAGTCCATTGCTCGTCCAATTAGCAAAGGAAAGTTATATTCAGGGCTATCTTGATGAAATTGTCTATCTTGATAGAAACGATCAGCTCCACATCATCACCACTGATGCACAACAGCAGGGCAGAAAACATGCGAGAGCGACATACTCCACACCAGGCGCTCTCGACCGGACAGGAAACCGTATCGCTCTTTCAGCAAAGAATACTTTTGTGAGTCAGCATTCGAAATCGCCGACACACATCACAGAAATCTATGTAAACAGCTACGTGTATGGCTATTTAGACGAAGTGTCACGGCTTGACAACAGAAGTCTTCACCTAGGACAACAACCTCCTCCTTAAACTCTTATTTTATGGGAGGTGCCAGTCTCTTGCACACTACCATATTTTGATATTCCTTGACATATCGCAAGCAGTACTGATGTCCTATTGACACAGGATGTTATAGTAACCTTAAGTATTGCGTATCAATGCATCGAACTCTGTTTCTAGTAGTTTGTTTAAGGCGGTGTGTAAGAAGTGCCACGAAGAACTAAGCATTATGGTAACTGCCCCTATTGCGGTGAATATGATAAGCTGACCAAAGATCATGTAATTCCAGAATGTCTCTTTCCCGAGACTGAGCCCTTACCAGGTGATATTCCCAAAATATATGCATGTGGAGATTGCAATAATAAGAAGAAATCGGGAAATGATGAATACCTGCGAGATCTTCTCTCTACACCATAGCCTCTTTTCCCGTTGAAAAAACTGTTGAACGCATAG
>WNGH01006057.1_pt1 | contig 11492 bp, 9 predicted proteins | sample 5400631 | NCBI WGS metagenome assembly WNGH01 (sample SAMN13153373, study PRJNA577476) | soil metagenome | isolation source: 115 cm soil or saprolite under Garry oak tree replicate 1 | place: USA:California | collected 2016-06-15 | reverse complement strand
ACGCGGTCCGGCTCTCAACGCGGGTGCGCCGGCCCGGTTCCCGCGACAGGGGCTATTTGGCGGATTTCGCCATCTCCTCGCGCTTCCACAGATCCCAAGCGCGCAGGTGAACCTGATCGATCACCTTGTCGGCCTTTTCCGATTCCTCCGGCGCCAGGAAGGTGATCGGGCCGCCGATCTCGATCGCCTGCGTCTGCAGGCGCGCATTGACCTCGGTATAGATCGCGCGGAACACGGCGAGCGGCAGGCTCGGCCCCGCCACCGCCATGCCGTGCCCGCGCATCAGCACGACCGCGCCGCGACCCAGCGCCTCGGCCAGCGCTTTTCCGAGCTGGGCGTTCGAGACCAGCATGTCGGTCATGCCGCCGACCTTGCGGATCTCGAACACGGGCACCTGCGGCGAGAGAAACGCCGAAATGTGGAACATCGGCCGCATCGGCACCTGGGTGGTGCCGAAGGGAATGACCGCAGGGGAATGCGAATGGATCACCGCCTTCACGTCGGGCCGGGCCTTGTAGATCTCGGCGTGAATGAAACGCTCCAGGTAGCCGGCGCGGCCGCGCGCATCGACGGCATTGCCGTCGAGATCGTATTCCAGGACGTCGGCCGCCGTGACCAGGGCCGGAGCGAGCGAGCGCGACATCAGGAACCGGTCGGAATTGGTCGGATGGCGAATGCTGACGTGACCGAACCCGTCGAGCACGCCCTGACTCGCAAGCACGTGGTTGGCGATCACGAGGTCGTCCAGCAGCGCAGCTTCGACCGGTCCGCCGGAAGCCGGCGCGGGATTGCCTGTCGCCGTTTGCGCGCTGCTCGAGCCGGCGGCGCAGCTGAGGGCGAACCAGCCGGCAATCAGGGCTTGAAGCACATGCAGGCTCTTCATCGGCAGCTCCCATTTTGTCGCATGGGCCGATGCCCAGCGCGGATCAACGCGCGGCAGCACTCGGCGGATCTAGCCTCGTGCCGCGCCGAGGATACTCCGGGTCGCCCCCTTCACAATGGCCGTCGCGCTCGCGGTATGGTAACGCCTACCGCGCTGCGCCATACTGGCGCGGGGAGCCGCAGCGGTGGATCATTGGCATGCCTTTCCCCGACATCGATGTTGCCGCCGGAACCGTCACGCTTGCGATTTGGCAATCGGCAATTCTCGCCGGACTGCTGCTTCTGTTGGTTTTTCTCGCGGTCTATCGCGCCCAATGGCCGACCGTTGTCGGACCGGCCGTTCGCCTGAGCCTGGCCTTGTTCGGCATTGTGGCGGCCTGGACCGTGGTCGATCGATTGGCCGAGCGCGATCGCGCCGATGAGCGCCGCGCGCTCGATCAGCGCATCCTGGAACTGAGCGCGCGCGCATTGGCCCCCGGCTCTGCGCTCGGATGCCTCGAACCGAACTTGGGCGAGACGATCGATGCTGCCTGCGAGAAGGCGGTCTTTGCCGACCCGGAGACGATTGCCGGGGCAACCGCCTATGTTGCGGGGAGCTTGTCGCTGCTGGCGGACGCCGCGGCGAATGGATGGGACGTCTACTACGACGCTGCACTCGCCGCGCTGCGCCACCGGCTCGAGATCGACCGGTTCGGCTTGGTTGCCCAGGTGCTGGCCGGGGAGGGCTGTAGCGCGGCGAAATGCGAGAAATTGGCGCTGTTCGCCGATGCGAATCGCGTGAGCGCCAATCTCAAGGCGCGGACCTTCGAGAATCTCGTCGCGCGGAATTCCGCCGGATGGCCGCAACCGGCATCCGCCGCGGCCCCCGCCGCTCCGGTCGCGGCGGCCCCGCCCCCGCCCGGTCCTGCACCAAGCGTCGGGAACGGGATCAACTTTCCTTCGGCGGCCTCCATTCCGCCCGTCAGCATCATGACGGACGAGCCCTCGCAGCCGCCAAGCCAGACCGGCTCTGGGCCGGCTCCGGCGGCCGGCCCGCAAAAGCGGCCGCCTGCACCGGCGCGCCCGGCCGCGCGCGCGCAGACGGCACCGGCGGCGCCGCCGATCCAGATCGGTCCGCCGCCCGCGGCCAACGCCGGGACCGAGCCGCCCCCGCAATGACCTGCCGGACGTTCTTGGCAGCGATTTCTCGAATTTCCGGGTGAGTCGACACCCAATGTTCGCATCGGTCCTCATCGCCAACCGCGGCGAGATCGCTTGTCGGATTGCGCGCACCGCCAGGAAACTCGGGCTGCGCTCGATCGCGGTCTATTCCGACGCGGACGCCGGCGCGCTCCACACCCGGCTTTGCGATGAAGCCTATCGCCTCGGGCCGGCTCCCGCGCGCGAGAGTTATCTAGCCATCGACAAGCTGGTCGAATTGGCCCGGCGCGCAGGCGCCCAATGCATTCATCCCGGGTACGGCTTCTTGTCGGAGAACGCCGAATTCGCCGAAGCCTGCGCTGCCGCCGGAATCGTTTTCGTCGGTCCATCCCCGGGCGCGATCCGCGCCATGGGACTCAAGGGCCAAGCCAAGAAGCTGATGGAACACGCCGGCGTGCCGGTCGTGCCCGGCTATCACGGCGAGCGCCAGGAGACGAAATTCCTTGCCCAAAAGGCCGAGGAGGTCGGCTATCCGGTGCTGATCAAGGCGGTGGCGGGCGGCGGCGGCAGGGGCATGCGGCGCGTCGAGGAACCCGCCGAATTCGAAGCCGCGCTGCAGTCCGCAATCCGGGAGGCGCAGTCGGCGTTCGGCAACGGCCAGGTCCTGATCGAGAAGTACATAGCCTCGCCGCGGCACGTCGAGATCCAGGTGTTCGGCGATCGCCACGGCAGTGCCATGCACCTGTTCGAGCGCGATTGCTCGCTGCAGCGCCGGCATCAAAAGGTGATCGAGGAGGCGCCCGCGCCCGGCATGACCCCCGAGGTCCGAGCCGCCATGGGAAAAGCGGCGGTCGAAGCCGCCAAGGCCGTCGGTTATGTCGGCGCCGGTACGGTCGAGTTCATCGCCGACGGCTCGAGAGGCCTGCGGCGCGATGCATTCTGGTTCATGGAGATGAACACCAGGCTCCAGGTCGAGCATCCGGTGACCGAGGCCATCACCGGTCTCGATCTCGTCGAATGGCAGTTTCGGGTCGCCGCGGGCGAGAAACTACCCGCGCGCGATGTCGCCATGGCGGGCCACGCCGTCGAAGCCCGCGTCTACGCCGAGGACCCGGAACGGGGGTTTCTGCCGTCGACGGGGAGGATCATTGCCTTGGAGTTCCCGGCGCGCGACGGCATTCGGGTCGACGCCGGGGTCGAGCAGGGGACGCAAATCACGCCGTTTTACGATCCGCTGATCGCGAAAGTAATCGCCCGCGGGGCGACCCGGCGGGAGGCGCTCGAAGCTCTGGCCTCGGCGCTCGATCGCACGCTCGTTGCCGGACCCCGCACCAATCTCGCTTTCCTTGCGGCGCTGTGCCGGGCCGAGGATTTCCGCAAGGCGCAATTCGATACCGGCTTCATCGATCGCAACCTGGCGGCGCTCGGCGCCGTCCCGAAGGAGCCTGATCGAGCCGCGGCCGCGAAGGGCGTGGCCGAGCTCCTTGCGCGGGAAGCCAACCGGATCGCGGCACGCGCTCGATCCGCCTCGGAAGAGGCCGCCTCGCCGTGGAATTCGCTCGACGGTTTCCAGCTGTGCGGCGCCCGCGCGGTTTGGGTCCCGGTGTCGATCAATGGCGCTCCGGCATCCGCCAGCGCGTCCTACGGTCCGCAGGGCATTTCCGTTTTGATCGATGGCATCCCCGCGGCTCCCGACGCGCTTGCGTTCGAGGCCGAGAATGCCGTTTACGTCCTGCGCCACGGCCGACAGACATTGGTGCGAATCAAGGATTTCGAGGCGATCGACGTCGACCACCTCGATACCGGCGGCCTCATCGCCGCGCCGATGCACGGCAAGGTGCTTGCCATCCTGGTCCGACCCGGTGCATCGGTAAGCAAGGGCCAGCGCCTTGCCGTGATCGAGGCGATGAAGATGGAGCATGCGTTGATTGCGCCGTTCGACGGTACCGTCGGCGAGATCTCGGCAACGCCAGGCGGCCAGGTTGCCGAAGGCGCCAAAGTGATGACAATCGAGGCAAAGAAGCCCGAGCCGGTTTGATCTCGCCCGACGATCATGGCCTTGCATCTGATCAAGCTCTGCGTCGGCTGCGACAGCGTCAGGGATCTCCGCGACTGGATTCGCGAAAAGTTGCAGGAGAAGAAGCGGCGCAGGCTGCCCCTCGAGCATTGGCATGTCACCCGCATGGTGCCGAAGCGGGCTGACGAACTCATCGACGGCGGCTCGCTCTACTGGGTGATCCGAGGCGAGATATTGTGCCGTCAGCGGCTCCGCGACGTGCGGCCGTTCCGGGACGGGGACGGCATCGGCCGATGCCGGCTGGTGCTCGAGCCGAAGCTGGTGCTCACCGAGCCGCGCCCGTTCCGGGCGTTTCAAGGTTGGCGCTATCTGGAGCCCAGGAGCGCTCCCAAGGACCTCGACCGGGCGGCCCCCGGCGCCGCCGCGATGCCGGAGAGCTTGCGGCGCGAGCTCCGGGACCTCGGCCTGCTGTAGCGCGGCTGCGCTCGAAACTCTCGCCGGCAGGCGGCCGACAGGTCGAAGAATACCCGATCGGCGCATTCCGGTAAGGCCCCGACGCTCGGCGCGGCACCGCGGCGTTGCGATTCCTGCACGCCCGCCCGGTTCTCGTCGTAGGATGCGCCGGGGGCCGGCCCAGGAATTAACCGGAAAAGATCGAGCAACGTGTACATTCGCTTGACGCCGACACGGTTCGATTCGGAAAATGATTCCGGGTAAGGGGTGGCGTTATGTTGCTGCAGGCGCCGGTGGGATTGCCGCGTTCCGGGCACGTGATCGTGCTGGGGAACGAGAAGGGAGGCTCGGGGAAATCGACCACCTCGATGCATGTCACGGTCGCCCTGATGAAGGCCGGCCAGCGCGTCGCCAGCATCGACCTCGACAGCCGTCAAAAAAGCCTCACGCACTACATCGAGAACCGGCGCGCGTGGGCGCAACGTGCCGGCATCGAGCTGGAGCTGCCGACGCATCACCACATCGTGCGGGCGTCCGGCGCCAATGTCGATCAAAACGAGGCAGCGGAATTCGCCTGCTTTGCGGAAGCGATTACCGCCGTCGAGCATTGCCACGATTTCGTGGTCATCGACACCCCGGCCAGCGACAGCTACCTGATGCGGCTCGCCCATTCGATGGCCGACACGCTGGTGACGCCGCTCAACGACAGTTTTCTGGATTTCGACGTGCTGGGCTCTGTCGATCCCGCCACCTTCGCGATCACGGGCATCGGCCATTACGCGGAAATGGCGCGCGAGGCGCGCCGGCAACGCCGACTGGTCGATGGCGGCCTGACCGATTGGGTGGTCATCCGCAACCGGCTTTCCACCCTGGGGTCGCGCAACAAACGGCTGGTGGGGGAGAGCCTCAACGAGCTGGGGCTGCGGCTCGGCTTCCGCCTTGCCGAAGGCTTTGGCGAACGCGTCGTCTATCGGGAATTCTTCCCCCGCGGATTGACCGCGCTCGACAACCTCGACGAGGCAACGCTGGGCGTGCGCCCCAATTTGTCCCATGTGACGGCCCGGCAGGAGGTCAGAACCTTGATCGAGTCGCTCAAATTGCCTCTCGATGAGCGCGGGCGGCGGCGCGCCGCGGCACGCGCGGAATGGTTTGCCTCCCTCGACAAGCCGCTCGAAACCCACGACATCATGGCCGATTGAGGCTGCGCCGCCGGATCTGCGGGCCGGACATTGCCTGGCGCGGCGCCGCCATGATCCGCCGAGCCCCGTGTCCGATCCGTGGCCATTGTGCCGGGCCGGGGGGCACGCCACCTAAATTGCGGTTACAATCTTTTGCCGCCCCGACACATAGGGCTTCGATCGATGGCCAAAGACCGATCCGGCGATCCTCCTGCACCGGCAAGGGGCGGGACCGATCCGGTCCAAGGCGCATCCCGCGCCGAGATCGAGGCCTTCGTGCAGCGCGCTCGCACGCTGGGGCCGACCAAGGAGGCCGGCCGCCGCGGGCGTCTCATCTTCGCTTTGGACGCAACGATGAGCCGGCAGCCGACGTGGGACACCGCGTGCCGGCTGCAAGCCGAGATGTTCCGGGAGGCGGCGGCAGTCGGGGGACTTGACGTCCAGCTGGTCTATTACCGGGGATTCGGCGAGTGCCGGGCGTCGGGCTGGGTTTCGAACGGCGAGCGCCTGGCTCAGCTGATGAGCCGGATCGACTGCCGGGGGGGCCACACCCAGATCGGCAAGATCTTGGCGCACGCGCGGCGCGAGACCGAGAGAGCCAGGGTGCAGGCGCTGGTGTTCATCGGGGATGCCATGGAGGAGGCGCTCGATACGCTCGCCGCCGCCGCGGGCGAGCTCGGGCTTCGCGGCGTTCCGGTATTCCTGTTCCAGGAGGGCGGCGACCCCGTCGCCGAGCAGGCCTTTCGGGAAATCGCACGGCTTACCCGCGGGGCCTATTGCCGGTTCGACGCCGGAGCCGCTCACCAGCTTGCCGAACTGCTGCGCGCCGTCGCCGCCTACGCGGCCGGCGGGATCAAGGCGCTGACGGATCTCTCGACGCGGCGTGGAACGGCGGCGCTCAAGCTTCTCGGGCAGCTCAAGTAATCATGGCCAGTGTTCTTCTGGGCATTGCCGCTCTCGTCTTGTTGCTGTGGGCGCTCAACGCTTTCACGAAAACCGATCCCAGGGTCGCAGCCCGCGTGCTGAAAACCTCGGCAGGCACCGCCGCGCTTGCCGGCGCCGTCATCTTCGTGGCGCTGGGGCGCGTCGGCATCGCTTTGCCGCTGGGGATTGCCGGACTTTTTTTGCTGGGACTGTGGCCGGGCCGCATGGGCTTCGGCCGCCGCGCGCGCAAGAGCCCGGGACAGGTTTCCCGCGTGCGCTCGGCTTTCCTGGAAATGGAACTCGATCACGACACCGGCGCGATGCGCGGGCGCATCCTCGCGGGCCGCCACGAAGGCGTCGGTCTCGACGCGCTCGACCTTGCCACGCTGTTGGGGCTGCTCGCCGAAATCGACGAGGAGAGCCGCGCGCTACTTGCAGCGTATCTTGACCGCAGGAATCCCGGCTGGCGTGAGCACGCGAAGGCTGATGCGGCAACGGGGACCGGCGGGGCGCCGCGGACCGGGCCAATGACGCAGGAGGAGGCCTATCAGATCCTTGGCCTTGAGCCGGGTGCCGGCGCCGAGGAAATCGGGCGCGCGCACCGAACTCTGATGAAGAAATTGCATCCCGACCAGGGGGGGTCGACGTATCTCGCGGCCCGTATCAACGAGGCCAAAGACACTCTTCTTCGCCGTCATCGCTGAGGACTCCTGACGCAACAATACTCAGCGGTTCCCGTCCGGACGCCATTCCCTTGGTTCTTCTGCGCTCAGTTTCTCAGTGTCATACATGCAATATCGTTACGTTTGAAATAATGGCAGGCGGCTTCGGCCTTCTCTTTGTCGAATCCGGCGAATCGCGCCCGATACAGCTCCTTGGAGCCCTTCACGACCCGCTCGGTGAACCCGTCCGCACTCGCCAGCAGACTATGCGCCATGCTCTGCGCGGAACGCAGCCGCTGCTTGGCTTCCGCCTCGTCGGCAAAGGCGCCGAGTTGGATTATCCACCCGCTGCGCGACATTGCGGCTCGCTGGATGGCCGGCGCCGGGAGGGCCGCCGGCGCACTTGCGGGAGCCGGTTCGCTTTCTGCCGAAACCCTCTGGACCGGTAGCGTGCCGAGAATGCCGGGACGCGCGCCGGGCGGCGGAGGCAGCGGCGCCGGCTCGCTCGCCGGCATGGCCGGGGCTCGCGCGATGGCCGCGGGCGCGGTGCTCACCGCTGCGGCGGGTACGGGAGGTTGTGCCGCAGCGGGCGCGGGGCCCGGAGGAGCTACGGCCCATTGCGGTGGCGCGATGTTTGCCTGCGGCGCCGGCGTGACCAGCGAACCGAGGGCGGAACTCTGGATCACGCGCGGCCGCACCGTGATGGTCTTTACCGGAATCGGCTGGATCGGCTCCGCCGATCCGGACCGCGGCGCGTTCGGCGCGGTCGAGGCGGCGTCGGCCCGCGTTTTCGGCGCCGGCTCGCCGGAGGTAATCCGAGCGGCGGGATCGGCGGCGGCAACTCGCGTGTTCGCACGGGCGGGCTCGGACTCGATCGCCTCCGCGATCATCGGGACGGTGCGCTGGATCGAGGCCTCGGCGATATGCTGCTCGATCAAGTCGCGCATGCGCGCGTCGCGCGCGCCGCTGGAGGAGCCCCCGAACACGACGGCGACGACGTGACGCCCGCCGCGGCGCACCGAGGAGACCAGATTGAAACCGGACGCTCTCGTGTATCCGGTCTTGATGCCGTCGACGCCCTGGATGCGGCCGAGCAAATGGTTGTGGTTGCGAATGTCCATTCCGTGAAAATGGAAGCTCGACGTGGCGAAATAGCGATAATAGCGGGGAAACCGATCCTGAACGGCGCGCCCGAGCAGCGCCTGGTCGCGTGCGGTCGAGACTTGCTCGTCGTCCGGCAGGCCGGAGGCATTGGTGTAGACCGTCCGGGTCATGCCGAGCGCATGCGCCTTGCGGGTCATCAGTCTGGCGAAATCCTCCTCACTGCCGGCAACCGCTTCCGCGATCACTACGGCAATGTCGTTCGCGGACTTCGTCACCACCGCCTTGATGGCATCTTCCGTCGCGATGGTCTGTCCCGGCTCCAATCCCAGCTTCGAGGGCTCCTGGGCCGCCGCGTGAGCGGACACCGGCAATCGAGAATCGAGCTTGAGCTTGCCGGCCTCGATCTGTTCGAACAGCACATAGAGCGTCATGATCTTGGTGATCGACGCCGGATGGCGCAGGCTGTCGGGGTTGCTGGCGTGGAGGACACGGCCGGAATTGGCATCCACCACGATGGCTGCATAAGGCGGCTGGTATCCGCCATTGCCACCATGGTCGGCGTGATGATGGCGGCGGGAGCGCGCTTGTGCGGGATCGCCTGCGCCGCCTGCCAGGATCGCGACCGCGGCAAGGCCGACAAGGGCGCGGTGGATTGCGGGCAAAATTCGAGAACGATGGCGGCGCATCAACTTTCCCCGTCCCTCGATACGCGGGGTGCGCGCTCGGCGTCTCGCACCCGACGTTCCCTGTTCGTCTTGGTCCAGGCGTAACGGAAAGCCGGACGCTCCCCTCCCGCCCTGGGGACCCGGCGACCGGTCCGAAGGCGACAATCGATGACGCTAGGACGGCCCGGTTGCCAAAGCGTTAAGGATTTCGGGCCGGACAGGACCGAACCATTGCGGCGCAAACAAGACATCCGCTATTCTGCGCTGCGGTAAGAGGCACGCGGGGCCCGTCCGACCCCGGCCTGCCCGTGCTCGCACACGCGGATCGGGGACCCGATCGGTCTGCCTTGGTCCTGTCAGCCGAGCGGCCCTGGCCGCGCAGCCGGGGATCGCAGCGGCGGATCGCAGAATCGGGATCGCCGGCACCCGCATCGATAAGGCGCGCTGACGGGATGCGCACTGTGTCGGCTGCGTGGCGGTGGGCGGCACGATTGCGCGCCGCCGCGGCGGCGGACGTGTTTACCGCTTCCGGCTTCGAGATCGAGGTGAAGCCTCGAGGTGAGCCGCCGAAGCATCTTGCGGGATTCGGTCGCAGCGTCCAGCATTCGCCAAATCTCAGTGTAAAATGCTTGGCAAGGTGCCCGCGCAAACCGCGGCCGCCTTCTTGGGAGGCTTCGAGCCACGATGAAATTGCGGCCGAATGCGGACATCGGCGACATCGAGTTCCGCCCAGTCTGGAACTGTGCCCCGCCCATGCTTATTATTCCTTTCGGCATTTCGCTTCGTGCCGCCCGGGGGCATGATTCCCTGGGCCGTCGACATCCCGCTTCGGTGTCGATAACTCACGCGACGATGACTCGGTCGACCGACCCGGCCATGGACCAAGACGAAATTGGGGCGACACGCTTGCAGCCCCGGATGGGAGACGATGATCGCAAGCGCCGCGGCGGCGACACGGGCTTGCCCGGCGTGCCGGGAAGCGCGGTCATCACCAAGACCAGGCCGCAGGTCAAGCGGCCCAACATGTATCGAGTGCTCTTGCTCAATGACGACTACACGCCGATGGAGTTCGTAGTGGACGTGCTGCAACGCTTCTTCAACAAGGACCGCGATTCGGCCACACGAATCATGCTTCACGTTCACCACCACGGAATCGGCGAATGCGGCGTGTATACTTACGAGGTCGCCGAGACCAAGGTGACGCAGGTCATGGACTTCGCCCGCAAGCACCAGCATCCGCTGCAATGCGTGATGGAGAAGAAATGACGGTCGCAGAGATGAAGAGGCCATAATGCCCACTTTTTCCCGCAGCCTCGAGCAATCGCTCCACCGGGCGCTGGCGCTTGCCAATGAGAGGCACCATGAATACGCGACGCTCGAGCACCTGCTGCTGGCGTTGATCGACGATCAGGACGCCGCCGCGGTCATGCGGGCCTGCAACGTCGACCTCGACAAGCTTCGCCGCAATCTCGTGGCGTACATCGAATCCGAGCTGGAAAGCCTGGTGACGGACGGTGCCGACGATTCCAAGCCGACCGCCGGGTTCCAGCGCGTCATCCAGCGCGCGGTGATCCACGTGCAGTCGTCCGGCCGCGAGGAGGTCACCGGCGCCAACGTGCTGGTCGCCATCTTCGCCGAGCGCGAAAGCCACGCGGCGTATTTCCTGCAAGAGCAGGACATGACCCGCTACGACGCCGTGAACTACATCAGCCACGGCATCGCCAAGCGTGCCGGCCTTTCCGAATCCCGACCGGTTCGCGGGGTCGAGGAGGACACCGACACCAAGCCGGGCGAGGACAACAAGAAGAAAGGCGATGCCCTGGAGGCGTACTGCGTCAACCTCAACAAGAAGGCCCGCGACGGCCGCATCGATCCGCTGATCGGGCGCGAGGCCGAGATCAGCCGCACCATCCAGGTGCTGTGCCGGCGCCAGAAGAACAACCCGCTGTTCGTCGGCGAGGCGGGCGTGGGCAAGACCGCCATCGCCGAGGGCCTCGCCCGCCGCATCGTCAACGGTGAAGTTCCCGACGTGCTCAAGAACGCCACCGTGTTCGCGCTGGACATGGGGACGCTGCTCGCCGGCACGCGCTACCGCGGCGATTTCGAGGAACGCCTCAAGCAAGTCATCAAGGAACTCGAGGCCTATCCCGACGCCATCATGTTCATCGACGAGATCCACACCGTGATCGGGGCGGGAGCGACCTCGGGCGGGGCGATGGACGCCTCCAACCTGTTGAAGCCGGCGCTCGCGGCCGGAACCGTGCGCTGCATCGGGTCGACGACCTACAAGGAATATCGGCAGTATTTCGAAAAGGACCGCGCGCTGGTGCGCAGATTCCAGAAGATCGACATCAACGAGCCGACGGTCCCGGACGCGATCGAGATCCTCAAGGGGCTGAAACCCTATTTCGAAGATTATCACAAGCTGCGCTACACCGGCGAGGCGATCAAGGCCGCGGTCGAGCTC
>WNGH01006658.1_pt1 | contig 11495 bp, 10 predicted proteins | sample 5400631 | NCBI WGS metagenome assembly WNGH01 (sample SAMN13153373, study PRJNA577476) | soil metagenome | isolation source: 115 cm soil or saprolite under Garry oak tree replicate 1 | place: USA:California | collected 2016-06-15 | reverse complement strand
GATGCTCTATTTGAAAAGAATCCACAGGAAGCCTGCGCTACTTTGCCAAGTCCTCCGGCACGAGCGAGAACAACACCGCATCCTGCGACTCGCCGCGAATCAAGAGGCGTTTGCGCAGCAGGCCTTCGCGCACGGCGGCGGCCTTTTCCGCAACACGTTGGCTGGCGATGTTTTCAACCGCGGCGACGATCTCGATGCGATGCAGACCGAGTTCTTCAAAACCGAATCTCGCCGCCAACCTCGTCGCCGAGGTGGCAACTCCGCGACCGACGGAGTTGGTGCGCACCCAATAGCCGAGATTCGCCATCAGGTGCACGCGATTGATAAAGTTCAGGCCGACCCCGCCCAGAAATTTACCGCTGTCCTTTTCAAAAACTCCAAAGCTGTACCATTCACCATCCGCCGCTGATTTTCCTCTAGTGCTGACAAATTCGCGACTCTCCTCGATCGAATAGTCTTCATGACACCAGGGCAGCCAAGGTGAGACCTCGGCGATCGACTCACGCACTGCTTCGTACAACACATCAGCATCTCCCTCACGATAAGTCCTGATCGAAATGGTTTCGTCGCTGAGTTCGACGTTCATAAGGCTGGACGACGTCATGGTCGCGACTCCCGGTCAGGGTTTTGCCGGAGTCTTGTACTTATCGATGAGTTGCTGCATGCCTTCGGTCGAATTGTTGTGGCGATAGCGGTAGTAGGCTTCCAGATCGTGCAGGTATTGCGTTCGCGCCTGTTGCATGTTTGCATTGCCCTCCGCGAGTGCAATCGCGTGAGCATACGCATCAATTACGGCGTCGAGCATCGCCTGGGCTTTCTTAAGCTCGTCGGTCTTTGCCGGGCCCGCCGGCAGGCTCTGATAATGCTTGGCCTCATTCTGGTATTCATCGTTGAGCATGCCCGCCAGCATCAGAAAGTTGAATGCATCTGAAGGCGCAAGCTCCGAAGCTTTTACGAATTGAGCTTTGGCTGCGGCTTGGTCGCCCTTAACGAGATTGAGGAGTCCCATCGACTGATACACACTCGGCAAAAGAGTTGTCTTGTATTGCTTCCAGGCGGCGTCATCCATGTTGGCGGGTTTTTTGTCAGCCTCGATTAGCTCGATCGCGTGCGCGCCGTATTGAAGACTCTGCGCTACGAACTTAGGATTCTGCTTCTTCGCTTGTTCGGTGCCGAGCGACATCAGATCGACCAGAACGTTCAGCGAATCGGGATTATGCGAAAGAAACTCAGAGCCCTTCGCAAACGCTGCATCCGGTTGATTGGCGGCGGCGTAAGCATCAATCAGCACGGGCACGATCAATTCCTGTTCGGACGGTTGATCGAAAATCTTTTGATACTCCTGTGCCAGGTTCGCTTTTTGCGACGCGTCCGTCACCCCTCGAATCTGGTCCAAGAGCGCTTGAGCGACGCGCGGCCTCGCCGAGGTCTTTGGATATTTCCTGATCAGTTCTGCCGCCGCTTTTAGTTTAGCCGCGGGATCGGCTGCGGTCATGATTCCCTTGGCGAGGTTTTGTTCCTCAGGCGAAAGGTTTTGCCCACCGGGTCGTCCTTCGCCTCGGCCCTGAGCGCAGGCTGAAGAGGCTATGCTGCCTGAAGACGCGAGACCGCTGATTAATATGGTCGCCGACATGATTAGGACTGGAGTGACTGAAGATTTGATTTTCATGCTTTCACCTTTGCAAAAACTGCGAGTAGTCGAGACCAGACAATATTGCGACAGCAATATCGATAGGAGCAAGTTAAACCGGCTTCTTCGCAAGCAGAGTGTCAGAACCGCGAGCGGTAGCGACCGGATCAGCCGATTCTAGATTGCAGATTGCGGATTGCTGAATTCAAATCCGAAATCCGAAATTCGCATTCCGCAATCGGCTGATCCGGTCGCTACCGCTCGCGGTTCTGACACGCGCTTTCATTCTTACGCGCCATGACCGACAGACGAGGAATTGGGCTGCCTCCGATAACGATGCGTCACGGGTCGCCGCCGGCCAATACCGATCGCGTTACGCGAAATGATCAGAGTTGGCGGCAACTGGCGGCGCTTGAATTCATTCGCGGGCGATTCGACGCGATTCAGAATGTCGTAAACCAAACGCGGGTCGTTACCTGCGGCGATAATCTCTTCCGGCGATTCTTTCTGCTCGAAATAGAGTTCCAGGATCGGATCAAGCTGGTCATAAGCCGGCAAAGATTGATCGTCAAACTGTCCGGGCGCAAGTTCCGCCGAGGGACGCTTGTCAATGATCGATTGCGGAATGATCTCGCGCTCCCGATTGTAAAGGCGCGCAAGTTCGTACACTTCCGTTTTCAAAACATCGCCAATCACCGCGAGGCCACCGTTGGTATCGCCGTAAAGCGTGCAGTAACCAAGCGCCAGTTCTGACTTGTTTCCGGTTGAAAGGAGCAGGCGGCCTTCGGCATTCGAGATCGTCATGAGGATGTTGCCGCGCAGACGCGACTGCAAATTCTCGACGGCGTGAGCGCTGCTTCCTGCCTTTGGCTCAGGCAACTCGAGTTCACGTCTCAGCAATTGAAACGCCTCGCTGATCGGTCTTTCGATTACCTTCATGCCGAGCCGACGGCCCAACTCGATTGAATCTGCGACGCTGGCGCGCGAGGTGTAGGGCGAAGGCATCATCACTGCGAGCACGTTGTCAGCTCCCAAAGCTTCACACGCCAACGTCGCCACCACGGCGGAGTCAATCCCGCCGGACAAACCGAAAACTGCCGTGGTGAAACGGTTTTTGCGCGCATAGTCGCGAATGCCGAGAACCAGGGCTTGGCGCACGGTCTCAATGTCATCGCCGGGCAAACAACGAGTGTCCGTCACCCGGCAATCGAGATCGATTGTACCGATGAATTCTTCGAACGGAGGAGCCTGCAAGATGATTCTGCCCTCGCCATCAGCCACGAGGCTGGTGCCGTCAAAGATCACTCCGTCATTTCCACCGATCAGGTTTACGAAAACGATTGGCAGGCCGGCGGTCTTAGCCCGGTGCGAAACCATTTCGCAACGCATGCCGAGCTTGCCTTTATTAAAGGGCGACGCATTGATTGAAACCAACAGGTTTGCGCCCATCTGGATTAATTCTTCCGCGGGATCGTTTGCGTAGAGCCGTTGTTTCCAAAAAGTCTTGTCGTTCCAGAAATCTTCGCAGACGGCGATCCCCAAACGTGTTTCGTCCAAAGGGAATAAGCGCCGTTCGCGCGCCGGCTCGAAGTAGCGCGGATCGTCGAACACGTCGTATTCCGGTAGCAGCGTCTTGTCGGCAAATCCCAGCAGCATTCGGTCTCGAATCACTGCCGCTGAGTTGTAAAGCGCGCGGCCCGTCGCCTGATCGCTGGGCCGCACCGTGCCGACAATCGCCGTCAATCCTTCGGTAGCATCGATGATTTTATCGAGCGGCTGCAGAGCTGATCGAACGACATCCGGATCGAGAAACCAATCGAGTGACGTGTAACCTTGAATGGTGACTTCCGGAAAAACGATTAGGTCCGAAGCATCTTTCTTAGCCTTTTCAATCGCGTCCAGGATCCGCGCAACATTGCCTTCATAATCTCCGTTGGTCGTATTGATTTGCCCGATGGTTACCCGCATCTGAGAGGATTTTAGCACCTATCAGTGGGTGTTGTTACCAACGATGAACGGGGATGGACGGTCATCAAAAAGGGGCCGGGGTCCGTACGAGCGTTAATCGCGAGCGGGTTGGTGGAATCGAACGCTAGTGTGATCGCCGCGGGCGGTTAACTTCTGAGGTTGAGTTGCGCGCTGTTACCAAACCGCGAGTGTTAGCAACCAACACTGAGAGGCTTTGGACTTCGCATTCTAATTCTTTTCATTAAGAGCCTAATCTCTTCGTCGGATTTTCCAGCGACGACGCACCGCCCCCATAACACCAGCGAGCCCTGTACCGAGCAAAATCAATGATGATGGTTCTGGAGTTCCCAAAGGATTATCGATTGTAAGATTGTCGAAGAGCACTCCACCTGAACGACCAGAAGTGTTCAGGGGCTGAAAAAGTTCAACGCGGCTGATAGTTGGAAGCGAGTAGCCGCCGCCGGAGAAGGTGTCGACAAATCCCTGGTGATCGCTACCTGCAACTCCTACTTGACCCAAGAAGTTGCCGCTAAGATCATATAACCTCATCAGATACCCTTCACCACTGAGGTCTACGGCTGACAATGTCACTTCGCGTTGCAAGTGCGCAAAACTTATCACGATTGGATTGGAGGAAGTCGGACCATTCAAAGCATTAAAGGATATACTTGAGGACCCAAACCAACCCGCCGAACTAACAAACTGAGCATTCGAGAAGGTTATTGCGAGCCCTGAGTAAAAAGAGCCGATGGTGGCGCCGGGAGTTCCGTCCTCAAAAGTTATCGTGTCAGCGTTCGCTGACGCAGCGGCAAGTACAATCAAAAGTATTCCCAGAGCGATGGGCGCTAACCTCTTGATATTCAGAAGTCTTTTAGTGAGCGCAACCACAGAATTGCTCAGCGCCTGTCCAGAGGCTGACATGGTTTTCTCCTCTATTGAGTAAGTTGCTTAAGAAGCTAGAGCGCAAAAATAGAAGAGAACCAATAAAGGTAAGCTTCCAAATAATTAGGCTGGCGATGGATCTGCAACGGGGCTATACAACGCCGAATTATAAAAAGGCGCGAACGCGGCAATCAGCGCGGCTTCGAAACTCATTGCGCGTGTCAGCAGATCGCGCGAGAGCACACCCCAGGCGCCTTGTCGGCTTCTCACGTCCCGCGCGCCGGCAAGCGCGTCAATAACGATTCCAAGCTCACGCTTGCCTCCGATAACACTCTTTACGATTGCCTCGGGCACACTAATCGATGGCGACATTCCAAAGCTGTCGCGCTCGCCGTCGGTCACAAAAGCCCAGCCGCGCAGAAAAGTGTGCCACTCGCCGTCAATTGAAATGGAATGAAAACCGCCTTCCAAGCCGACGTAGAGATCAGCGTCGAGTTTCTGTCCAACGAGAATCTCGCGCACGGCCAAAGCTCGTTTTCGCGCGCCGCTCATCAATTCCCAATCGGTAAGTGGCATCGCCGGGGCGTCAGTCTCGACCGGCCGAGCGACGACACTTACGTCGCGCCACCCTGAATCAATCTCAGCAATGCGCGCGATACTGGCGCGCACGGCCATGATTTTCGCGGCGCGGTCAGAGCCCAGCGCGATCGTGTGAATGCGGGCCGTTGCGGTTCGTTTTCCGGAAGGTGTCTCAGTTGACATACGAGCCTCGCGATTGTTGTAATCGAATTTAGTTGAGAGTTCAATCTTTAGACTTGCGGCGCGTGTCAGTAGCCCGACCGTCAGGGAGGGCGAGCAGGCACTTGCTGACACGCGGGCTTCTGACACTCGACAAGCTAAGGGTCGAACCTCTCTCGAGGTGAAGAAATGTTCGTTGCCGAACTCATTTATGACTGGAACAAGATCGATCCCGTCTTGCAAAAACCCGATCGTCATATCGGTTTTGACGACGAGACGTTGCGTGACGGTTTGCAATCACCGTCCGTGTGCGAGCCTTCGGTCGAGAAGAAAATCGAACTGTTGCACTTGATGGACGCGCTCGGTATCGATACGGCGGACATTGGATTACCCGGCGCGGGTGGCACTCACGCGGCGGGCGTCGAGCTGATGGCCCGCGAGATCGCCGACAAAAATCTGAAGATCCGTCCCAACTGCGCCGCGCGCACGCATAAGAACGACATCATTCCGATTGCTGAAATTTCGCAACGCGCGGGCATTCCGATCGAAGCTTGCACGTTCATCGGCTCGTCGCCGATTCGTTTCTATGCTGAGGAATGGACCCTGGATAAGCTGTTGCACATGACGGAAGAAGCGGTGACGTTCGCGGTCAACGAAGGGCTTCCGGTCATGTTCGTCACCGAAGACACAACGCGGGCCAATCCTGAAACAATTCGCGCGCTTTACACCACGGCGATTCGTTGCGGCGCGCGTGCGGTTTGCGTCTGCGACACCGTTGGCCATGCAACTCCCGACGGCGCGCGCGAAGTCGTGAAGTTTGTGCGCGGCATCATCGATCAGCAAGGCGAGAAAATTCGATTGGATTGGCATGGACATCAGGATCGTGGCCTGGGCGTAATCAATTCAATTGCAGCGATTGAAGGCGGCGCTGACCAGGTTCACGGCTCGGCGCTTGGCATGGGCGAGCGCGTAGGTAACACGCCGGTGGATCAGTTGCTGGTGAACTTGAAGCTAATGGGCTGGATCGAAAACGATCTCACGCGCCTGCGCGAGTATTGCGACAAAGCTGCTGAAGCTTGCCGTTGGACTATTCCGCTCAATTATCCAGTGTTTGGTCGCGACGCCTTTCGTACGGCAACCGGTGTGCACGCCGCGGCTGTGATCAAGAGCTACAGGAAAGGCGACCCGGAGCTTGCCGATCTAATTTACTCAGGCGTGCCTGCGGGACAGTTTGGTCTGAAGCAAGTGATTGAAATCGGTCCGATGAGCGGCAAATCAAACGTGATCTTCTGGCTCGAGACTCGTGGACTGGAAGCCAGCGAAGATCGCATCGCGCGTATTTATGAACGCGCCAAGCAGGCATCGGCTGTTTTGAGCGAAGATGAAGTGATGGCCCTTGTGTGATCTTGCGGCTTCGCCGCAGCACATTGCGGTAAGACGCTGGCTTACCGTCAAACCCGGGTTTGCGGCGAAGCCTCTAGACTATTTCCTGAGACTAATCACGGTGAGCCGGAGGCTTACCGCTGTGTGCTGCGGCATAGCCACACAACACACCGCTCCTCCAGTTGCTCACTCAACTGCTCGCTGCCGGCTTAGTTAATCGGAATAGTAATTGTTGTCGATCCTGCCTTACCCGCAGGAAAACGTTTCTGTCTGGCGATGCGCAGCGCAGTTGCGTCACCACCGGAAGCCTGTGTCACACGACCATTCTCATCGTAAGTGACTTGGACTGTGACTCTTTTCGCTCCGGCATTCGGAGGCGACTGGGTCTTGGGCGCAGTCGGATTGACGGCAGCCGGATTTTCCTTCGCCGTTGAAGCCTCGCGAGTCTTGGCAAGTTCTTTCGCGCGGGCTTCGCGTTGGCGCTTCGCAACTAAATCGGCTTCTGAGTTTGTCGTGGGTTGTTCGCTCTCGCTGGATCCGGGAGATGTGTTGGCAGCTTCATTGGAAACCTCGTTCGCCATTCCGTTCGAAGGCTCGCTGAAGACGACGGGAGGTGCGAGTGTCTGCGCATTGTCTGTCGCCAACGACTTGGCTTCGTTGGCCAGCCTCGCGGCTTTGTTGTGAGAGTACCAACCCCATGGAACTCCAATCGCCGCAACGATCAGCGCCACGGCGCCTACCGCAGCTAAGGTCCAAGATCTATTTCCGCGTGGTGCGGCGGCGGCGAAAGTGGGGACGAAGGTTATAACTTCAACTGTCGGGTCGGATGGAAAGTCAGTCGCGGCGTACTTCGCGTCAGGCTCATCTTCGGCAATGCGGTCCTCTACGCTGCCGGCAGAGACAGCTTCCATCGCTACCTTGCTTTCATCTTTGGGTAATTGTTGCTGTTCCGGAAACGGGGGCCGCGGAGCGATGCCTTCATCCATGCGTCGCAGCCCTTCGAGAACCACGGAAGTCCAAGGCTGGTTGATTGTGTGTTCGGGAGCTTCAAACGCGGGGCTGAAAGTGAACGATGCATTTGGCAATGTCAAAGCGTAGTAAACCGCTTCGATGCCGCGCAGCGCTCCGATGCGTGCATGCACTACCGATCCAGATTGAAGATAGAAGTATCCGGGGCCGCTTGAATATATAACTTTCAACCGTCCAGTCTTTCTTTGATTGCAGAAGAATTCGATCAACTCGGCGAGCGAAAGGTCGCTGAGTTCTCCGGTTAATGGCATAGGCTATTCCTCTCTCTCATCAGAAATTGGTGCGAGACGCCGGCGAGAACTGCCGTTATGAGTTTGCAGGTCGCGAGGTGATTCATTTTGGAACCGTGAAGTTGTAATTGATCAAGCCGGTTACTTTTACCGGCAGGCCTGAAAGCTTCGTCGGCGAGAAATGTGCAAGAGACGCTGCCTTCACCGCGGCGTCACGAAGCATTCCCGGACCGCTGAGGGCGCGCGCGGAAACCACCTTGCCATTTTCATCGACCACCACCTCGACTTGCACAACTCCCTCAGTGCGCATTCGACGAGCGACGTCAGGATACACAGGAGTCGGCAGGCTAAGAGCCCTTCCGTTCAGCACCCCACCCGATACGGGTTTCAGCAAAGGACGCGGGGCCGGCGGTGCGTCGTTATCCTTTACTACGACCCGCTTGTTTGTGTCTGCTGGCATGCCGCGAAAATCCGGCGTCAATGGCTGGATCGACGACACCTTCATTTTGTCGAGGGAAGTTGACGGAGGCAGGGTCGCAGTAGATCTGTTTTCCGGTTGCTTCACCGATGCGCCGAGGGAGTTTGGGGACTTCGTATCATTAACAGCAGATCCCGAAGATTTCGAACTACCCAAGTCGGACTGCGTCGAGGCCGAAACTGGGGAAGGAGCAGCAACAGGCTGAAGCATCTTGGCCATCGAGGCATCGAGATAGTAAAAGATCGTTCGATAAGTCATCTCCGAAGGTTCGAAGCCAATCTTACCGTTTTCGACCACCGCAACGGAGGTCGTCATCTTCACCCAGTTTCCAATCGAGTCGTACTCGTACTTGTAAACTTCCTTGCTCACCAGCGATCCGTCCGCATTAACCAAAGTCATCTCGCTGATGTTTCCCTTCTCGTCATACTTGTAGACCTCACGTCCCGTTAGCGTGGCGCCTTCGATCGGGAAATAATGGTTCTGCGTCTTCGATCCCTTGAGATCATACTCGGCAGTTTCCAACACTGTTCGCTTGCTGTCTTCAACTGTCTTTCCAGCTGCGTTCGATAGCTTGACTACTTCAGTGCGAACGCGGCGCACCGGCCCAATCAATCCATCGCGCACGCGATCAGTTTCGTTGTCGGCGCCGTTAGCCGTGCTGGGCTGCGGCTGGAAGTTGTTGGCTTTCGCAGCCAAGTTAGTCTGGCCGGAAGCGCTTGCGATCATCAACGCCAGAGACAAAACCGCAAAGGTCAATCGGATAGCTTGCTTTGACATTGTCTTCTCCTGAATCCTGAGCTGAAAAGGTGAGGTCGAGGCTTTAACTTCGAGGGCAAGCGGGAAGCCTGCCAGGGCTTCGACTCGACAATATTATCGTGTTAAAGCAAGTTTGTCTAGAGCCAACATACGGACAAAGGATGAAAAGTTATCCGTTTTTGGTGGTTTTCGTTACTTCGTAGAGCCGAATTCGGCTAGCAGACCGGCGATCTTGTCGATTACTTGGACAGCATCCGAAGCGTCAGTCACGTCATTGCAGAAGATCGAGAAGACCAGAACCTCGCCATTCTTAGTGTCCGCATAACCGGAAAGCGAATGATCGTAAGTGAGCGTACCGGTCTTGGCGAATATGCGACCGGCTTCACGCCTGAGGCGCCCACCCAGCGTACCGTCGCGTCCGGCGATGGGCAGCGAGTCATGAAATACTGAAGCCGAATTTGTCCTGGCGATCGCAGTCAGTAACCGCGCTGTGGATTCCGGCGTGACGAGATCGAGACGCGAAAGACCACAGCCGTCGCGAATCGCCAAACCACGTGTGCGGATATCAGCGTGATCCAGCCAGGACTTTACGACTGCGATCCCCGCTTCGTCATCGCCACGCGTGCGATTCTTGCGTGGATCAGGATCTGGCGCCGAAGCGCCACGCTCTTTTCCAATCGTCCGCAGAATTAACTCTGCAAAAAGATTGTTACTCTCCTTATTTGTCTGGCGCACGATCTGACCGAGTGTCTCGCCGTCCTGATGTGCAAGTTCGATCGCCTTTTGCGGATCGAACTTTTCAGTTTCAGCAACCCGAAAATCGCGACTGCGGGCTTCGCCATCGACCTTGATACCGCGCGCGATCAGCGCCTGCTTGAAAAGCGTCGCGGCCCAGAGCGCGGGATTGTGAATTGAAAGGAAAGCCGAAAAGGCGCGTCCGCTGACCGGAAATTCTCCCCACACCCGCACTTCGTTATCCGTCAGCCCGCGATTGATTCCAATCGTGGTCGTCGCGTCGCGCTGGGCCGTGGTGGTGCTATTTGTGAGATGAACAAATCCCGAGTTGCGATTGATAGCGAGATTAGCGGCGCTACCGGATTTATTTCCGGGAGAAATCGTCAGCTCAAAACTGTTCTCGTCCACAGTCAGGGCGCTGGGCTCGGCCCCGAAGTACCATTGAAGATCGTTCCATTGCCAACCGAGACCGTAGAGTTCGCCGCGAAAATAACTTTCATCACCGACGACGTTGCCGCGAACCTGACGCACTCCCGATTGAACCAGCTGGTCAGCTAACTGATCTAAGGAAGGCGCGTCGCCTTTGTGCGTCGATCTCAGATCAGGAGCGCCCCGGCCGTAAAGTGTTAGATCTGCGTCTACGATTCCATCGTTCGGTTGTTTGTTCGCGTAGACAGAAGTGCGCCACCGATAATCCGCGCCGAGCGAATCGAGCGCCACGGCGGTCGTGTAAACTTTCATGTTCGACGCCGGAGTGAACAGCTTATCGCTATTGCGAGAATAAACGACGCGGCCGTCGTTCATCGACATTATGAACACGCCCCAGCGTGCCTGAGTCAGATCGCTTTCGTCGATTGTTCGATCAATCTCAAGACCTAATTTGGAATCTTGCGGCGTTCTGGGCGAGGGCGCCGGCGATAAACCCGCGGTGCTGGATGAGAGGAGAAGTTTGTCGAGGTTGGAAGTTTGGTAGGGCGGTTTAGCCTTGATTCGCTCATTGTTCTTCTACACAAACAGCCTGCGTGGCAACTACTTGCCAGCGCCCCTGCCGCTTCATGTAGACATCGCTATAGCGATACAGGCCGTTAATATCATGCGTCTTAAACCGACCTTCAATTGTCGCGATACCGGACACGGAAGCCGTATCCCCGTAGATCTGCACCGTAACGTTCTGGGTGTCGAGAGAATGAAGCAGGAGCCCCGAATCGATGCCGGCCATAGTCAACGATTTGTTGGTGACTTCGCCAAGAGGGTTCGTAAACGTGTAGTCATCGGCGATCAGATCATGGAGTGTCGTTGAGTCACGATGTAATAAGGCCTGACTCAACTGCCGATCAAGTCTCTCTACGGCTCCCTTAGTGATGCCATTCTTGGTAGCAACTTCGCTTCTCTTTAGCCCTCGCGCGTCCATGGTTCTTTCCCCGCTGGTGGAGCGATTGTTCAGAAGATCACTCGCTGTGTCAAATAATAGCAGTGCGGAAATCTCCTACACAATGACCTTTCGACCAAGGCGTGATCAACTAGAAAAGAGTCTTGTCGTCCGACTGCCGACGAGTAATTCACGAGTGGCCGAATAAACTTCCTCAGTTGTGATCTTGACGACACGGTCGCTGAAAATGACGCGATGTTGATCTGCCAATGGCACGAAATTGTTAGGCGTTGGGCA
>WNGH01019842.1_pt1 | contig 11498 bp, 10 predicted proteins | sample 5400631 | NCBI WGS metagenome assembly WNGH01 (sample SAMN13153373, study PRJNA577476) | soil metagenome | isolation source: 115 cm soil or saprolite under Garry oak tree replicate 1 | place: USA:California | collected 2016-06-15 | reverse complement strand
GTGGTATTCGAACGCCGGATCACCGATGTGCGACATCCAGTAATGATCGTCGTACATCGAGTGATACACGCCGTAGTCGCCGGTAAATCCGAGATTGACAACCGGCCGACCGAGATGATTCAGAAACACCGTATGATCGGAGCCGCTGCCAATGCGCGTTTCTACGAGCGCGCTGTCGAATGGCGGAGTGCTCGCTTTCGAATCGCGCATAGTGGTGGCGCGCCAGGCTTCGTACAGAGATTTTTCCGATGGCGCGCGGACGTCTTTGGAAGCCTCCACGAGCATCGGCGCGAGAGAAGCGACGGCAGAGGGCGAGAAACTCAGGCCGTCGGGGCCCGCGGTGGTGGCGGCCCCGGCGACAGATTCATCGACGTTGAGATAAGCGACGAGTTTTTTCTTCAGATCATCGGCGAATTGCTCGCCCCATTCGGTCGAGCCGGTGAGAGCGTATTCTTCACCATCCCAGCTGCAAACCACGATGGTGCGGCGCGGACGGACGTCACGCTCTTTGAGTTCGCCAAAAGAACGCGTGAGCTCCATCATCGACGCGGTGCCACTGGAAGGATCCACTCCGCCGAAAGCCCACGCGTCACGATGATTGCCGAGCAACACCCATTCGTCGGGAACTTCACTGCCGCGAATGCGCGCTTCGACAACCGTGTAGGCCTGCATGCTAGTGTCCATGTCCACTTTCACGTGAACTTTTACCGCGCCGGTGAATCGATACCGGATGGGCAAAGCACCCTGCCAATCCTGCGGTGCTTCAGGACCGTTCATGTTTTCCAGAAGCGGCTTGGCGTCGCGCCAGGAGAGGGGAAGAGCAGGAATCTTCGGGAGCGAGCGCGCTTCTTCGGGAGCGATGTGCTGTGCGCCCGGGACGGAAGCCCAGCCGGGTGTGGTGGGATCTCCAGGGACGATGTAATCGTAAGTGATCGCGCCACGCTGAATGTGACTTTCCGGGCCCCAGGGGCCGTCGGGGAAAATTTTCCCTTTCGTGTATCCGTCTTCGGCCGGATCGGAATAGATAAGCAATGCCGCGACTCCTTCGCGCTCAGCGGTGAGCGCCTTGAAGCCACGATAACTGTAGGGATTCGAATAGCGGACCAGCACGATCTTGCCTTTTACGCTGATACCGCTTTTACGAAGCAGATCATAATCTTCAGGATTGCCGCTGTGCGCGTAGATGACTTCGGCAGTGATGTCGCCGGAAGCGGAATAGCCAAAGTAGGAGCCCGAGACAGCAAGGTTCTTCGTGTCTGGATCGGCATCGTAGGCATCCTCTCGCAGAGCCGCGGTGAAGTGGACAGGCTCGGTCATTTCGAGAGAGATGGTGCGCGGGCGCGAGTGCAGCACATCGTAGCGGCGAAGAGTGACCTCTTCCCATCCCTGCTTGCGCCATTCGTCCGCGACGAGGTCCGCGAGCTGGTTGTTGCGACCGGATGCCGCAGGGTGAGGTTCCGCAGTGAAGGTGCGGTGCCATTCACGGGCTTTGTCGGGAGACGGGATTGACTGAAACATGGATTCGATTTGGTGCTCGGCGGCGGCGTGCTGTGGGGAAAAGCCGAGGATCGGTGAGCTCGGTGGTGGGGACTGTTGCTGCTCAGCGGAAAGTACGAAAGCAAGAACGAGGAAGGAAGAGAAGAAGGCGTAGAGATTTCGAAAACGAAGGGGCATGGTTATTTTGTTCTCCAAAAAAAACGGCCGGGCCGAAGACGAAAGAGAACGGACAGACAGCGCATCAAGATGCAAACACTCTTGCGACAGCCGACTGCAGCGCGCGAGCGATCAGCACACATTCCTCCGGCAGGATCGTGAACGGCGGAGCGAGAAGTATGTGATCGCCGCGCACGCCGTCAACACAGCCTTGCGTCGGATAGACGAGCACATTTTCCTCAAGACAGGCCTCGCGAATTTTCTCTGCGATGTCTTGCTCTTTTTGGAAAGGTTCGTGAGTGGCTTTGTCCTTCACAAACTCGACGCCGAGCAGAAGGCCAGGGCCGCGAATATCCCCGACATTCGGATGCGATTGAAGCGGTGAAAGGGCCGCGCACAGCTTTTGCCGGGCGGTATTTACGCGATCAAAAAGTTTGTGCGATTCGAGATAATCGAGAACAGCGTTGCCCGCGGCGGTGGAGACTGGATGCGCCTGATAAGTGAAGCCGTGCATGAAGGCGCCAGAGCCCCGTTCGAATGCCGCCACGACGCGCGCGGAAACGAGAACCGCGCCGAGCGGCGCGTAACCGCTGGCAACTCCTTTACCCACCAGAATAATGTCCGGTTCGACGCCCCAATGCTGGACAGCGAACGGCTTTCCGGTGCGGCCCATTCCGGTCATAACTTCGTCGGCAATCAGAAGGATACCGTTCCTGAGGCAGATTTCCGCGATGCGCTGGGCGTAACCGCCGGGCGGCACGGCGGCGCCGAGAGTGGCACCGACGACCGGTTCGAAGATGAAAGCTGCGACTTCACCGGCTCCGTGTTCGCGGAGAAAGACTTCGAGATCGTCGGCGCAAACGAGCTGGCATTGCGGAAAAGTCTTTTCGAAAGGACAGTGGTAGCAGAAACACGGAGCAATGTGTCCCCATTCCGGGATCAGCGGTTCATAGAGTGCGCGACGCGCGACATTTCCGCTGACGGACATCGCGCCAAGAGTGCTGCCGTGATAGCTCTGGCGGCGAGAGAGAACGCGGTAACGATTCTTCTGGCCGCCTTCGAGGTGAAACTGGCGCGCGAGTTTTATCGCGGTTTCGGTTGCTTCCGAGCCGCCGGACGTGAAATAGACGCGGCCGCCTCTGCGAAAATTCGGGGGAGCCATCGCGAGCAATCGCTCGGCAAGTCTTTCTGCCGGCGTCGTGTGAAATTGTGAAGTGTGCGCGAAAGCGATCTGTGACGACTGCTCGGCCATGGCGCGGCCGATTTCCGGGATACCGTGACCGATGCAAACGACCGCGGCCTGGCCGGAAGTGTCGAGAAAGCGGCGGCCGTCGGCGGTGATGATCCAGCAACCTTTTCCGCGAACAGCAATAGGAAAGGTCTTCTTGAAATTTCGGGGGAAAAGTCCGCTGCTCGTCGGCATGAGATGTCCGGGAAAGAATTGTAGCAGAGTAGAGAAGTAGCCGCGGGCTGTACTCGAAATCGGAGAGCCGAAAAAAAATAACACGGAGGCGCAGAGTACGCGGGGCTGGGAAGGACGAAACGGGGTGAGACGCGGAGCCAGCAAAGACGCTAGCCATTCCGAGAGGCTGGCGGGCCGTACCTGTACGCCAGAGTAGCGTTCGGACGATTTTGTGCGATTCAGAATGGCTGGTTGACGTGGCTGAGGCGGATTGCGGCGGTTTCCTCGGTTGCAAATCTCTTCATCATTTATCTGGCCGAGCTTTTCCCGCTTGTAGGAGCCCCCTTTGCCAGGGCGGGAGTCTTGACGATGCTCATCGGATTTCTTGCACTCGTGAACTATCGCGGCGCCACAGGTGGAAAACTGCTCAGCAATTTATTCACGGTAACGAAAGTGGCCTTGCTGACGTTTTTATCGTAACGGGACTTACGGCGCTGGCGCTGCATGCAGCGATACGGGTGACGCCGGCGGCGACGCAAACCACGGCCGCGGACTGGTTTGAGGCGGTGCTGCTGATGATCTACTCATACGGGGGATTCGAGGCGGCACTCATCCCGGCCGGGGAGACGCGCGACGCGCGCAAAGACATCCCCTTCGCGCTGTTCATCGCCACCGGGGCCACCACGCTCTTGTTGATCGCCGTGCAGTACCTGGTGATTCACACGATTCCAAACGTAGCGACATCGAGCGCACCAGCGCCGGACTCCGCGCGACGGTCTCTCCCGCCCCTCAGCGTTCGAATCGTAGCCGCAAGGCACGCTTGTCTCCGCCTACGGATATCTAAGCGCGAATATACTGCACACGCCACGAATCACGCCATCGGGCAACACGGAGATTTCCCCGCATTTTTCGGGAGGATCCATCCGCGCTTTCGAACACCGCATCTTTCGATCGTGATCTTTGCTACGGTGCTTCTGCTATTTTCAATCGTGGGCAATTTCCGCTGGAATGCCTTGCTGTCCAGCGTCGCCCGGCTTTTTGTTTACGGTTCGGTCGCCGCGGCACTGCCGGCGCTGAGAAAAACACACTCACGAGCCGAAGCGTTCCGTTTGCCGCACGGCGTCCTGATTGCCGGACTCGCGCTGCTTTTCACGGGAGTGCTAGTGACACGCATGCACCTGGGAGAGCTTATCGTGATTTCCATCACGGCGGTCCTCGCGTTTGTCAACTGGCTGTGGGCACGGAAGCAGGTGACGTTCTCACAAGTTGTGCGCTAATCCGTTCGCGAGATAGCGAAGGAGCCGCGGCCATTTTGGCGGTTGCGTGCGCTGCTCGGTCGTGGGATTTCCTTGCTGCGAATGAGCAATGCGCGGGAGAACAAACGATGACGAAGAAGAGATCGGGCGACGCGTGGATGCCGGCAGCCGATTATGGGCGCGCGACGCCGCGATTTACCTTGAATCTGCTGGTGCGCGACGTGCAGAAATCAATTCCTTTCTATAAAGATGTCCTTGCGGCGAAGGTGCAATATGCGGACGCGGATTTCGCGGCGCTGAGTCTGCAGGGAGTGGACTTCATGCTGCACGCCGACCATACCTATGATCATCATCCGTTGTTTGAGCGGCTGAAAGTGGTCGGGGCGCGCGGAACCGGAGCGGAGTTGCGCGTGATGGGAATTGATCCTGACGCGGCCGAGAAAAGAGCAAAGGCTGCCGGAACGAAAATTATTCAGGCCGCGATGGATTTTCCGCATGGGTGGAGGGACGTAATGCTGGAAGATCCCGACGGATACATCTGGGCAGTAGGCGTGGCGATTCCTTGAGCGGCGAGCCTCAGCTCAGGCAGGACTATTGGATTCGGGACCGAAACGTGACAATATCCGTAATTCTGCACGGAGTGTTGCACCTCACAGTGTTCCGAAGGAGAAAAATCGAGATGAAACCCATTTTTCTGCGGTGCGGTCTTGTAGGCGCGTTGTTGCTCGGCGGCGGGCTTGGCATTGCGGGGCAACAAGCGGCGAAACATGCAATCGCTTTTGACGACTTGATCAAGTTGCACCGTATTGCGGAGCCACAGGTGTCGCCGGATGGAAAGTGGGTGGCCTACACGGTGGCGACGCCGGATATGGAAGCAAACCGCAATGCGAGCAACATCTGGATGGTGCCAACGACGGGGGGTCCCGCGATTCAACTGAGTCAGAGCGGGCACGATTCGTCGCCAGTGTGGTCGCCCGACGGGAAGACGCTCGCTTTTCTCTCTTCGCGCGGCGGTGATTCGCAAGTGTATCTGCTCTCGATGGATGGAGGCGAAGCGCATGCGCTGACGAAAGTCTCTGCCGGCGCGGACATCGTGAAGTGGTCGCCGGACGGAAAGATGATCGCGTTTACTTCTTTAGTTTATCCGGATTGCAAAGACGACGATTGCAACAGCAAGCGCGACGCGGAGAAAGAGAAGAGCAAGGTGAAAGTACATGTGGCGGAACATCTTCTCTACCGCCATTGGACGCATTGGAATGAGGGGAAGCGCAGCCATTTGTTCGTCGTTCCGGCGGATGGAAGTTCGGCACCACGAGACCTTAATCCGGGAGCAAACTACGACGTTCCGCCGGATGAGCGGGGCGGGCCGGGAGATACTAATTTTTCGCCCGACGGGAAAGAGATTTGCTTCACTGCCGTCACCGACAAGATGGAGGCAGTCAGCACGAACGGTGATTTGTTCATCGTACCGGTTGAAGGTGGCGAGGCTAAGCGTATCACTACGCAGCCGGGATTTGACGGGAATCCGGTGTACTCACCGGATGGAAAATACATCGCCTATCACGCGCAGCTAACGCCGGAATACGAGGCGGATCGCTGGCGAGTGATGCTGTACGACCGGCATACAGGGAAGATCGAAAACCTGTCTGAGACATTTGACCGGAGCGCGGATGGGTTGGCTTGGTCGCCCGACAGTAAGACGATTTACTTCACAGCAGAGGACGAAACGTTGCAGCCAGTTTATTCGATTCCGGCATGTAGCTGTGGCTTGCCGATAAAAGTAATCTCGGAAGGATTCAATTCTGCGATTTCATTTAGCAGCGATGGAAAGACACTCGTCTTTGAGCGCCACGAGTCTCACCAAGCCGGGAGAAGTTTTCTTGACGGCGAGCGACGGCTCGAACGTGCGACAACTGACCCATCAGAATGAATCGATTCTCGCGGGGCTGGAGATGAACGCACCGGAATCTTTCTGGTTCGCCGGCGCCCAAGGAACCAAAGTGCAGGCCATGCTGATTCGGCCGCCGAAAATTGATGCAACAAAAAAATATCCGCTGCTCGTGCTGCTGCACGGCGGGCCGCAGACCATGTGGTCGAATGCATGGAGTTATCGGTGGAATGCGCAAGTCTTTTCCGCAGCGGGGTACGTGACACTGATGATCAACCGGCGCGGATCGACCGGGTACGGGCAAAAATTCACGGATGAGATTACGAACGACTGGGGCGGAAAAGCGTACACCGATGTGATGAATGGCGTGGACTACACGCTGAAAGAATATCCTTTCATCGATGGGACGCGCATGGCGGCGGCGGGCGGATCTTACGGCGGGTACATGGCGGACTGGATTGCGACACACACGGGACGGTTCAAGGGGATCGTGAGCCACGCGAGCGTGTACGACAAGACGGCCATGTGGGCGACGGAAGAGCTCTGGTTTGAAGAACACGACATGCAGGGCGCGCCGTGGACGAATCCGGAGAGCTACAAGAAGTGGTCGCCGTCGACGTATGCCGGCGAGCTGGGAAAATTCAAAACGCCGACGCTGGTGATCGCAGGAGAGCGGGATTACCGCGTGCCATACACGCAATCACTGGAATTTTTCAGCGCCCTGCAGCGGCAAGGAGTACCGTCGAAGCTGGTGGTTTTCTCCGACGAAGGGCACTGGGTGCTGCAGCCGCAAAACAGCCAGTTCTGGTACAAGACGTTTTTGGATTGGCTGGGAACCTACCTCCAATAACCGTGGTTCTAATTCTAAAAGCCAAAGTGCAATGGGGGGCGACTAGCGGTTCTTCACTCCAATCATCTGGGCGTTAAGGCAGGCACCGGAAACAAGCGGCTCCTAGATACGGGGACCTGCGTCCTATCTTTGCTGGACAGAAATAATCTTGCATTCTTCTTTCCAAGAGTTTAGATTCCGCGCAAGTCCTCAGTAATGATTCCACAGTGCATGCCGCCAAGGAGGCCGATCACCCATGGCGCCAAAAAAAGGAAACGACAAGGTTCATCGCCGCGATTTCATCAACGGAATGCTAATTGCCGCCGGCGCGGCTGCCGTTGGCGGCTCCTTGCCCATGCGAGCGTACGATGGGGGAACGACTTTTCCTTGTGACGGGCCGATCGGCAACGATCCGCGAGCCCTGCGTGGCGGCAATTTGCCATCGGTTTTCAACATTGCGCACTGGTTGAGAGACAACCGGCTCACGTTCAAGACTAACAGCGTGCTGATCTCTTCTTCTCATTGCGACAGCTACCAATCCCGAGGAAAATCCCGTACCAAGCGCAAGGCCGATGGTTTCCATGGGGTTCATGCAGGGTCATCATAGCAGGCGAACATGGTCCGGACAGCCAGTTACTCCTGCATCCACAGGATTGAGGTTCTGTTTGACCGGCTGATGAAGGAAAGCGATTCTGTTGACAGGGCGCACATCCATGTTTGGGCTTAGCCATCTCTTTTATCCTTGGGGATTTCTGCTTCAAATCTTCGCCATTGTGCATTTTGTGAGACGGCGCCCGGAGAACTATTGGTTTTATGTCATTTTCTTCTTAGGATGGCTGGGGGCAGCTGTGTACATTGTCGCTGAAGTGATTCCGGATCTTGGACTTCTTCGAGGCGTGTTTCAGGGATTTGGGCGGCGGTCACGCATACAAAAGGTGGAAACGGATATTCTAGACAACCCCTCTCCGGCAAACTACGAAGAGCTGGGCGAGCTCTACAAAGATCAGGGACAGTATGAGAAGGCACGCGATGCATTCAATCGTGCGATCACGGGGCGAAGCGATTCGATCTACACGTTCTATTCGCGGGCCCAATCGTCGCTGGGGATGAATGATCTGGCTGCGGCGATTCCGGACCTGGAGCGAGTAGTCGCCGGCGACCGGAAGTTCGATTATTACCGGGCCGCGGGACTGCTGGCGAATGCGTATGCGCAAACGGGTCAGCTGGAACGCGCGGATCAGGTTTTCGCCGAAGTCACGCAGATTTCGACGACTCCGGAGACGCTTTACAACTACGCGAGTTTTCTGAAGACGGCGAACCGGCGGGATGAGTCTCGGGAATGGGCGCAAAAGCTCCTGGCGAAGAAGCGTACGCTGCCCCGATATATGCAGAGACGGGAGCGGCCGTGGTTTCGCAAGGGCAAGGCGCTGCTGAAGGAATTGGCCAGCGCGTAAGGCTGGAGTCCGGTAACCCCGTGCAGGACGCCGAAAACCCGCGATATCGGGGAGAGAGAAGAGATCCCTATGGAATGCATGGTGAACCACAACACCCCTGAACTCCTCTTTGAGACCATTCTGAATATCGGCCGGCAGGAACGCCGACCTGCAAAGCCTCCGGGATTTCCCGGAATCGCCAAGGGCAGTTTGGCTGCAAAGACTTACCTGGCGCGAGCAAGGAATAGTCTGCAATGTCGTAGGCTAGATCACCGGAGCGTTCTGTAACGATGCTGCAAGCTGAGGTTGCTTGTGCCGGTGTCCTTGATGTTCATGAGCAGATGGTCGCGAATTGCGGGCAACATGTCTTCCATCGGCATCAAAAAACAGTGCGAAAAGAAAATTTTGGAGGCGCGAGGCGGAATCGAACCGCCGATAATGGTTTTGCAGACCATTGCCTTACCACTTGGCGACCGCGCCACCGCACTAAGAAGTTGTCAGTTTTCAGTAATCAGTGGCCAGTCAATAAGGAAAAACAATCAAGAGTCCACCGAACTGAATGAGATCTGGACGGGTGAAGCCCGGAGAGAATGCAGTTTTCCCCGTCCAGTTCTCTACCTTGAGCTGCACCTCCTGCTCTTGTTAATGGACTCTCCTTACGGGCGGTTCAGTCGCAAACGAGCGCTATTAGTGGGTTGCGGCGGCCAGCTCAGGTCGTGCAGCGCGTATTTCGTTGACAATGGGGGCGCCAATGAGGTTGCCCCATTCGGTCCACGAGCCGTCGTAGTTGCGGACCCGGTTGAAGCCCAGCAGATACTTGAGGACGAACCATGTGTGCGAACTGCGCTCGCCGATGCGGCAGTAGGCGATGACTTCGTCGGTACCGGTAATGCCCTTGGACTCGTAGAGTTTCTTCAAGTCGTCAAAGGACTTGAAAGTGCCGTCTTCGTTAGAGGCCTCGGCCCAAGGGATATTCGCGGCCTGGGGAATGTGGCCGGCGCGCTGCGCCGTTTCGGAGAGACCGGGAGGTGCAAGAATTCTTCCCGTGAACTCATCGACGGAGCGAACGTCGACGAGCTGGCCTTGTTTGCGGCCGTCGAGGATGGCGAAGACTTCTTCCTTGCGAGCGCGCAGGGACTCGTCCACGCCTGAAACGTGATAGGACGCGGGAGCGATGCCTGCGGCATCCGTTGTGAGCGGGCGCTTCTCCTCGAGCCATTTTTTGCGGCCGCCATTGATGAGGCGAACATCCTTGTGGCCGTAGTATTTCAATTGCCAGAGGGCGTAGGCGGCGAACCAGTTGTTGTTGTCGCCGTAGAGAAGGATGGTGCTGTCATTGGAAATGCCGGAAGCGCTGAGAAGCTTTTCGAGGGTTGACTTGTCAATTAGATCGCGGCGGATGTTGTCTTGGAGCTGCGTTTGCCAGTTCCATCCGACGGCGCCGGGGATGTGACCCTGGTCGTAGGCGGTAGTGTCCACGTCAACTTCAACGAAGCGCAGACTAGGGAAATTGAGATTGTGAGTGGCCCAATCGGTTGAGACTAGAACTTCGGGTTGCTTGTAGTCGGACATTGCTTCTCCTTGTGCGTTCGGTTTTGAAATTCGTTTGATCACAAAACAAAAAACCCACCTGCCAGTTTATTCCTGGCGGTGGGTACGAAAACTCTTCAGGCTGATTTTAGAACTCTAGAAGGTCAGCCTCCCCGCGCCAGAAGGACACGCGCATACAGCACATACAACAGATGCAGAGCTGCGCGTTCTTCTGGGGGAAAATCGACATGCTGGGAGTATACAAAGGAGGCGGGAATTTGGCAATGTTACTCGATGAATACGATGAATACTCGATGAGCGCGTGAATTGTGACTGGTCACTCGCGACGTCGTTGGGTGCCATGTTGAGAGCTGCGGGTCCGTATCGGCCGGCCCCCAGAAGAACCAAGATAAACTATGCATTCCAAAGGAGTTTAGGTCCGGCTTAGAACCGGTTCGGCGTGGCCGGCGAAGGTCGGGGAAGCTGGGGAGGTGAAGACTGGGAGCCGCGGGAGCGCGGCGACGAGTTTTTGCGTGTAGGCGTGCTGAGGTGCACCGAAAATTTGCGACGGGGGGCCGCATTCGACGATTTCGCCAGCGTCGAGAATAGCGATGCGATGGCAAAGGACGGCGACGGACAGGAGGTCGTGGGAGATATAGAGCATGCCCATGCCGAGATCGCGGTTGAGTTGCGCAAACAGGCCGAGGATCTCGGACTGGGTGATGGTGTCCAGTGCGCTGGTGGCTTCATCGGCGATGAGCAGGGAGGGGCGGTGGAGCACAGCCATGGCAATGATGACGCGCTGGGCCTGGCCGACACTAAGCTGCCCTGGGCGGCGGCGGAGAAAGTCGTTGCCGTGGGAGAGAGTCACGCTGGTGAGTGCGGCTCTGGTGGCCGCGGCACATTCTTCTCGCGTGCCAGTGGCGTGAGCGCGCCAGGCTTCGCTGAGCTGGGAGCCGATGCGAAGAACTGGATTGAGAGAGGACAACGGACTTTGTAGAACGATGCTGATTTCGCGGCCACGAAGCGATCTCATCTGCGCTTCGGTCTTGGCGAATAAGTCTTGTCCCTTGAAGAGCAGGTCGCCGCGCGCCACGCCGCCTTTCAAATGCAGCAGACGGAGAATGGCGAGCGACAAGGTGCTTTTTCCCGAGCCGCTCTGCCCCACGAGGCCGAGAATTTCGCCGGGCTGGATTTCGAGCGAGACATCGCGCAAGACTCCGGCCTTGTTGCGGTAGTCGACCGAGAGTCGGAGCGACAGAAGTGGAGTTGCGTCGGTCACTTTTGTGCCCCGAGAGCAGGATCGGGTCCGAGACGGAGAACGTCAGCGTTCCAGAACGCGTGAGGATCCAAAACGGAGGGAGAGGATCCCCTGACGAGGGGAGAAATGGCAGACATGGCATCTTTGTTGACGAGATAGATGAAAGGCTGCTGATCGGCGACGATTTGCTGAACTTTGTCAAAGTCCGCCTTGCGCTTTTTTTCGGTAGTGGCCGAGGATTGCGCT
>WNGH01008330.1_pt1 | contig 11498 bp, 8 predicted proteins | sample 5400631 | NCBI WGS metagenome assembly WNGH01 (sample SAMN13153373, study PRJNA577476) | soil metagenome | isolation source: 115 cm soil or saprolite under Garry oak tree replicate 1 | place: USA:California | collected 2016-06-15 | reverse complement strand
GGGCAGTTTGTGCGTTTAACGCAAACAACTCAGCGGCTGGGTCAAGGGGAGCGAAGCGCCAGGGTTGAACCTCTGACATTTAGTGATTTAGACCAGGTCGGTCAATCCATCAATAGCATGGCCGATGCGATACAGCGCCACGAGCATGCTGCCGAGGAGTCCATGCGTACCCTCGAACATCAGTACGCCCTGGTGGAACGCGCCCAAAGCGAGAGCCGGGCAATTTTTGACGCCTCCAGTGAAGCGTTTCTCTTCATTTCTGCCGGTGGGCAGGTGCATGCCCTCAATCGTCCATTTCGCGAATTCTTTGCGATGTCTGGTGAAGAAGTCGTGGGAATGTCCTTTGCTGACCTGCAACGCCAGTGGGAACCTCACTTCGTCAACGCGGCCTCCTTCCATGCCGATCTGGAGCAGGATAGCCTGCACCAGGAGCGCTACCACACGACGACGGTGATCCAGCAGGATCCGGAGTATCGAGAACTAGCAGTATCTTCGATCCCAGTTTGGAGTTCCACCACTGCCTACCTGGGACGCCTGTATGTTTTGCGCGATATCACGCGAGAGCGGGAAGCGGAACGGCTCAAAGCCGAATTTTACGCCCTGATATCCCACGGGCTACGTAACCCGCTGACCTCCATCAAAGGCTATACGGATCTGCTGGCCGAGCAAGAGGAGACCGGGCCTCTGAACGAACTGCAACAGGAATTTCTGGGGATCGTCCAGAGCAATGCCAGGCGGCTGGTGGCGCTCATCAATGATCTGATCGATCTTTCCCGGCTGGAAGCACAGACCGTGGTAATCCGCGCGGTCCCGCTGGCTCTGCACGCCCTTATCCACGATGTGACCCGGAGCATGCGCCCACAGCTCGAGGAGCGGCGCCAGCGCCTCTCCTTGCAGTTGGCGCCAGCGCCGCTCCTTGTGCTGGGGGATGAGAATCGCGTGGGGCAAATCCTGACCAATCTCCTGGCCTTTGTCACGATTCATACGCCGCTAGGAGGTCGGATGGTCCTGGAAACGCAGCAGGTGGATAGCATGGTTCGCATCACCTGCTCCAGCAGCGGGGACCTTTCTGATGAAGACCTGGCCGCATTTAATCGTCCCTTCTTGCACGCTTCCGCTCTACCATCATCAGAGACGGTGGGAAGCATGCTGGGTCCATCCATCGCCCGTTCTCTGGTGGAACTGCATGGCGGCACCTTGCAGATGAGCAGTGCACCGGGAGAGGGAAGCACTCTCACGTGTACCCTCCCGAGCTCGCCGTTGCAGGCTCCCATCGGTGAGGATTCCTCCACCGGTCTTGCGGATGATCGCAGGTATCCAGAATGAAATATATATTACTCCTTCTAGTCATCATTTTAGCCATCGCTATAGGCGTGTTACTCTTTCGTCACTACAACTCAAGCGCAACAGTATCCTCGAAGTCAGGAGGCTGCGTCGATATAGCGGCATCACCCGACTATCTGAGTAGCGGGAACGCACAGGATGCCATAGCTGCGATCAACAATGCACGCCAGATAGAACATCTGCCCTCGTTGCGCTTACCGGCTAACTTTTATCAGCTTAACCCCGCGCAACAACAATTTCTCCTGGTGAACTTTGAGCGTACAGCTCGGGGGCTCCGCTCCCTGAGCATGGATCCGAACCTGGCACAAATGGCCCGGGGATATAGCAAACAGTTACTCAACTTGCACTTTTTCGCGCATACCAGCCCGATTAGCGGAACATTCAGTGACCGGATGAACGGCAATCTTGCTATTGCCAATCATTATAGCCAGGCAGCCGAGAACCTGGCCGGTAATCCAGTACCTGGTATAGGGTCGATGTACGAGTATATGTATGATGATTCGGCGGAAGCCTGTGGTCACCGCCTGAACATACTTGACCCAGTGCTGACCCTGGTTGGTATTAACTGGCTGCAAGGGGGTATCTACGGGAGTATTTCGGCGCAGGAGTTTCTAACTTCCGCTTCCTGGAATCCCTACCATGGAATCACACCTGATATTATTGCGCCGCAAGTAAGTATCTCAGTAAATACGCCCGCCGCTGGGAGCAAGATTCTCCAATGCCAGGCGCTCGTGCAAGGCACCATGGGTATTGAGCGTATCACCTGGTTTCTCGATTCCCTGAGCAACCCGCTTCATACAGGCGCATCATTGACGTTGGATATGCGCCGATTATCTCCAGGCAAGCATACACTGTTAGTTTATGCAGTAGACGGAGAGCAGAATTACGCGAGCGCAAGTTACATAATTGTGATTTGAGGGTCAGAGGCACTTGTGCCTGTTTGCAGGCGTTGAGTGATCACTCGCACGATGGCCTTGACATGGCTGGGATTCCCCCAGATGTCGACATAGCCGATAGAAGTCAAGGTGTGCCAGTGCATGCCCAATTCCCCAGGCTGGATACCGGTCATGATGACGGGCAGCTTGTAGGTGGCTGGATCAGCCCGCAGCGCCTGAAGCAGTGCCAGCCCACCCATGGGAGGTACCGTCGCATCAAGAATGATGATGCCAGGCTGAGCGCGTTTGACCAGGGCCAGAAGCTTTCGCCCATCGGGAACGAACGTTACCCTGTGGCCTACCTCGCGCAGCGCCGAAATAAGCAGTTCGTGACTCTTGCTCGATGGGGCGACAAGCAGAACGAGGCGCTGAGCCTGGTCGGCGAAAACGGTAGTGATCCGCTGCAGCAGATCTGATGACTCGATCGGTTTGTCGAGGTAATCAGTCGCTCCCAACAAACGCCTCTGACCATCATTACTGACAACTGTCAGCAAGATCACCGGGATGCTGGCGGTGATGGCATCGCTTTTGAGCAATTCGAGGATAGGCAGGTCAGCGGTATTCGGTAAGAGCATATCCAGGGTTATCAAATCAGGCCTGGCTGTTCTGGCAAGTTGAAAGGCTGTCATAGCGTTGGGGGCCGTCATCACCTCATAGCCGGCGCCTTGCAAGTAGCTTTGCAAGAGATGCCGGGTGTCCGTTTCATCATCGACTACCAGGATACGCTTGCCCAGTAGGGTTTCCTGTGGGAACGTTGAAGGTTCCAGAACGTGGGCAAGGGGCAAGGTGAAGCCAAACGTAGAACCGTGACCAGGCTCACTCGACACCTGCATCTCCCCTCCCTGCATCTCCACCAGCGACCGGGTGATCACCAGGCCAAGGCCAGTTCCACCGACCGCCTCCGTCGTGGGGTTGTGCGCCCGGTAGAAGTGCGTGAAGAGCTTGGCTTGCTCCTCTTTGGACAGCCCGATGCCGCTATCGGTTACCTCCACGCGGGCAACCGGTTCGGCTATCTCGACAGAGAGGTCGATGTGTCCTTCATCAGGGGTATATTTGTGCGCATTGGAGAGCAAATTGCTGAGGATTTGCATCAGCCGGTCGGCATCAGCGAGCACCTTGGGGGCTTTCTCAGGCAGATGCAAGGTGAACGTCTGTCGCTTCTCGTCCCAGCCTGGTTGAAAGGAGGGCACCAGTTCGCGGATGAGGAGGGTGATATCGAGGGGTTTGCGGTGCAATTCGATCTTGCCAGACTCCATGCGTGAAAGATCCAGCAGATCATTGACGAGGCTCACCAGGCGGCGGGCATTGTTCCGCACAATCCCCAGGAATTCCCGTTGCAACTCGGTCAGTTCCCCAACCGTCTCATCGGTCAAGATGAGATCAACATAGCCCTTGATGGAGGTCAGCGGAGTGCGTAATTCATGGGAGACCATTGAGACGAATCCGGACTTCATCCGATCGACCTCGCGTTCATGCGTCACGTCATGCCACACATAGAGCCGACCAATATAGGTCTGATCGACATTCATGACGGGCAGAGAAGCGAAATCAAACTCCCGCCGCTCTGGCCCCACTTGCACCTGCTGTTCGCGAAAGATGTGTTCCAGGTCCGTGGTGTTCCAGGTCAGCGGTCGATCCAGCTGGACGGCGTCAACGAACAGTCCTTTCAGCAGCGCCGCCAACTGGTCAGCTGACTGCGAAAGCACGGTAGTGTCGTCGAGCCCAAAGAAGTCGGTAAAGCGCATGTTCACCTTAAGCGGGCGCCCGTCGGGTGAGAGAAAGAGCATGGCCTCTTGAGAGGCATCGATGATGGCACGCAGTTGACTTTTCGTGTGTTCGAGCTGCGCATAATTGGCTTCCGCAAGTTGCAAGGCTGCTTCCAAGTGAGCTTCGTTGATACGAAACGCCTCTTCAATTGCTCTTGTATACTCATCCGTATTTACTGTCTCTTTTTCTTGTTTGTAGCCACGTGATTGTTCTGGCTCATCGGGTACACTCTGCAATGTGGGTTTATGTGCCATGGACAATACTCCTAGTGTTCTCATCCGATTGTAAAGGGTCTTGCACTCCGATTACCGTATACGATGTGTTCTGCAGGGCCGCTTTGATGAAGACAACCGCATCCGCGTTGTCATCTATCGCCAGCACCAGATTGGGTTGCCCATCTCGTGCTTCTCGTTGTGCGGAAACTGCAAATACCTCATTGGGCATTGCTGACGTGAGCTCAACAGAAGTGGAGGATATCGTGGAAGCTTCCGATTGCTGTGCGGCATGCAAACGCGGGAGATCCTGCTCAATGTAGTGATGAACGGCCTTGATTGGGAACATCACGGTAAAAGTGCTGCCCTGGCCTGGCGCGCTTTTGATTGCTATCGTTCCTCCCAACAGCGTCGTCAGCTGGCTCACGATGGAAAGACCGAGTCCCGTCCCCCCAAATTTCCGTGTGTAGCTCCCATCGGCCTGGTAAAAGGCTTCAAAGATATGTTCTTGAATGTGTGAAGGAATCCCCATCCCACTATCTTTCACGGCAAGCGCAATCTGGTCTGCCTTCTGCCCAGGAGATATCACTCGTGTCGCAGAGACCGTCACCTCACCCTGCTCCGTGAACTTGATGGCGTTGGAGACCAGGTTGAGCAGAACCTGGCGTAATTTCATCGGATTGCTTTCGAGGAAATCAATCCTCTCATCAACCTCTACTCTCAAGACGAGATGTTTCGCGATGGCAATTGACTGCGTCTCTTCTACCACCCAGGTCAGCAATTCTCTCACATCTACCTGGCTGTACTTGACGACCATACGACCCGCCTCAATTTTCGTCAGGTCCAGCACATCGTTAATCAGATCGAGCAGGTGCTGACCATTTTTGAGGATACGCTCCAGATTGTTCTGTTGTTGCTGGTTCCAATCTGCTTGTACAGCGTCTTCTAACAACATCTGACTGAAGCCGATAATGGAGGCCAGCGGGGTGCGCAATTCGTGTGACATCGTTGAGAGGAACTCGCTGCGTACGCGATTGGCTTCTTCCAGAGCCGAATTTACTGCCGACAGTTCATCGCGTTGAGATTGGAGAACGGTTTGCCGCTGCTGGAGTTCCTCAGCTACAGTGTTAAAGATTTGACCTAACTGGTTCAGCTCATCGTACGTAAGCTCCTGGACGCGAACCGACAGATCACCCGATCCTTGCTGGTTGGTCGCAGCCTTGAGGATGTTGAGGTCTTGAAGGAGAACTTTGACAAACGTGATGCAGGTATACCCTAAAATGAAAAGTGCGATGGCCGACAAAAAAAAGGAAATAAGAAGAACGAACTGGTTAAATGCTGTTACCCGAAGCTGGATGGCGTTCACATCATGAACGATTGCTTGCTGTAATTGCTCCACTGAAGCCCGAAATCTATCAAATAACCCTTTGCCGACTGAGACAGTACTTGTTGAGCGAGCCACCGCAAGATTGCCAGATTGCATTCTTTTGATCTGTACCTGAGCATAATTGCTGTACCAATCATTCGCTCGCGCTGCCACCTGCGCTAGTGCCGTATTTGCACCGCTAAAATCCTGGGCTTGTATGCCTTGCGCCTGGTCTTTTAGCTGTTGTACCGAGAGAAGGAATTGCGGCCGGCCAGTCTTAAACGGTTCAAGGAATGCAGGGCTATTGGTGGCGATGTACCCACGCAAACCAGTTTCCTGGTTGAGCATTGCTATCAGTATGCCATCCTGGTCCATTTGTAAGGCAACTTTTTGCTCACCCAAATTATATTGCCTGTTAGAAACATAGATACCCACCAGGAAATTGAAAAGGAAAGCGAAGACAAGCAAGCAAATTACAACAAGCAGGCGGCGTCTTATCAGCCTGACCAGGCTATTTTGCTGTTTGCGTGCAGAGGCGTTGTTCATCTATTTCTCCCAGTTCATTGAGTACATATTGCAAGTGCGTTTACGTGCCATGGACACTACTCCTATTTGTCAACAGGCGGGCTACTTCTTGGAGCAAAACCTACGTATCGAAGGGCTTGCCGATATGAGCCGTACACCCGGCAGCCATGGCGCGCTCTTCTTCCCGGGGAGAGACATGAGCGGTGACGGCAATAATCGGGATAGTACCAAACTCACGCATCTTGCGTAAGTGTCTCACGGCTTCCCATCCATCCATGTCCGGTAAAGACAGGTCCATCAGGACGAGAACGGGGTGGTGCAGTTTGGCCTGGGTCAGGGAAGTTTGTCCGTCTTCGGCTAAAACGACACGGTAGCCTGCCCTCTCAAGCAGTCGTTGCAGCAGATCACGCATATCCTCGCTATCATCAACCACCAGGATTCGCTGTTTCTGTTCAATGGTGGGATGGTCGTCCATAATGCTCCTTTTGGTTACAGGCCGCCTGACCGAAGGTAGATATCATCCTCTCCGGGGAGAGGTAATAGTGTCGGCAATCCTGCCAGGGGGGCAGGTAAAGCGGCCTGGATTTATGCCGAGTGTTCACGTCTGACAACACTGTTGATTGATCTCTATCGTCTCTACACCGGTCCTAAGGACTCTACTATAGATGCCAGCTGAATTATGGCTGCATCTATGCCCTTTCGCTCATTGCTATTGGGTACATGTTGGGTTGCGTGTTTCTGCGCCATAGAATATACTCTCGCTTTTGTTTCTTTCAGTATACTCGGTCAGGGAAACAGCAGTGAACAGAGCTTCTCCGGCGATTTGTTCAACAAAGTATACTACATAGGAGAGAATTGGGAAGAGCCACTATCCTCTTGATATTTATAACTCCCATTACTTGTTGAAAAATCTTGCACGCGTGCTATACTTAATTGTGGTGGATGGGCTGTATGTGTCAGGAGTATCTCTTTGCTCACCTGGATGCTCAGGAACCTCCACAGAGAACTAATCTGCCGATGACGAGAGCTACAGCGAACTACTTTCTCCGCGGACATGCGCTCTCTTTAGAAAGAGACATACCGACTCTTGCAAATTCTTGGAAACGTTTTCTATACACACCGTTCGTACTGGCACTACACAGGAAGAGGAAGGAAAGATTGTGAGCAGGGCATTGGATATCTCGTGGCAAATGACAAGCAATACGAAGTTGTTACGAGCGCAACTCCAAGCAAGTTATGACGAGCAAGAAATCTTAGTGCAGCATCAGAGTGACCTGATGGCAGAACGAGACCATCTCTATTTTGCATTAATAGACGCGGTGTACATAGATGGGCTGAGTGGCTTACCGAACTATCAAGCTGTGATGCACCGGCTCGATGAGACCATAGTATGTTCCCAGCAAATACATGGATCGAGCGCGGTGCTGTTTATTGACGTTGACCGTTTCAAGCGCGTGAATGATACTTGGGGGCACCTGGCAGGCGATGCGCTGCTGCGTGAGGTTGCCTGCCGGTTACGCACTGCGCTGGGTCCTGATGATTTCGTGGGACGCTATGGCGGTGAAGAGTTTCTCGTCGTATTGGCAGGGATGGGCGTACATGCAGCGATCCGCGCAGCCGAACGCGTGCGCTCAGTCATTGTTGCACACCCCTATTCGTGGCAGTCAGATGTTTCTTCCCCTGCTATCTCTATCGCTACCACCGTCAGTATTGGTGTGGCGATCTATCCGCTGCATGGTATGTCGAGCAAAGCGTTGATTGCAGCGGCTGACCATGCAATGTACCAGGCAAAAGCTGCCGGCCGTAACCGTGTCTTTCTCGCAGGGGCGCAGTCGTCTACTCCGGCGGGAATGCTTGATGACAAGGAGTACATGGTCATGCAGGCCTTGACTGCTACAGCCCTGGCACATGATTGGGAGACGGGGATACACGCGCAGCGGGTTGCAGACTTGGCTTCGGCAACGGTACGCACGTTACAGCAGCTGGAAGAACAATCTCTGGTGAGGGTGGCGGCACTCCTGCATGATATTGGCAAAATTGGTATTCCTGAGGCCATTCTGCACAAACCAGGCCCGCTGACGGAAGAAGAGCGGCAGATCATGCAGTGGCATCCAGAAATCGGTTATCATATCCTTGACCAGATCGGTGGGGTCTTTGAGCGCCTGGCTCACATCGTGGTGGCCCATCACGAACGTTGGGATGGACGCGGCTACCCCTACGGTTTAGCGAAAACGGCTATTCCTTTTCCCGCTCGTGTGCTCGCAGTGGTGGACTCCTTTGACGCGATGACCTCACCCAGACCGTATCGTCAGGTGCCACTCACTGTGAGTGAGGCAAAGTCAGAGTTACGACGAGGTGCAGGGAGCCAATTTGATCCGTGTATTGTCGGGGCTTTTTTAGCGATGTTGGAGGAGCGAGAGCAGACGCAGGGAGAACAGCGGCAACGACACATACGTATGGATGGGTACAGCCAGAGCAAGGCTCTGACTGTCTAACCCTGGGCCTATGTCAGCCAAACTCTACCAGTCCTATGCATAACCAGTTCCCTGGCTCAGTGAGTATGCCGGACCTGGGAGGTGAATACGGTGTGTAAGTAGTCCTGTACATCTTTGCCCATGCCTGCTTGCGTCGCAGAAGGAGCTCCGCAGACCCAGGAAGCGCCCACCGCAAAAGAGGTGGGTGCGAAACTGGTGGCATCCTTGATTAAGTTGGAGGCCCTAAAATCCCAGGCCGTCCAGCTGGCATTTCTTTGTTCCAGGTAGTTTAAGAAAGCAAGGGTGATCACATCTGCGTTGGTCGAAGTAAGACCCTTACATTGGCTAATGGTAAAGGAGGTAGGAAGCACGGCCCATTCCCCATAATAGATCGGGTGGGTATGTAACAGGGCGCCCCATTGTTTATCCCAGATGGTGGGATTGCCTGTAATGACGCCGTCATAGGCATGCTTGGAGTAAACAATCGAGGGGTTGCTGATCGTCCTGGGGTCAAAGGTCGCCCAGCCGCCTTCTACCGACGTCTTGCCCCCTCCCGCGCGCCCAGGTTCCAGAACAATCAACTGCCTGGCGCCGGTTGAGCGAATGGCAGCAATGACTGCTTTCATGCCAACGACATCTCCTCCATTCCCATTGAGCCAGACGTTCCAACTGGTATATTGTGGCTCATTGATGAGATCAAACAGGATCATGGGATTGTTGAGGTAATGCTGCGCCAGGGTATGCCACCAGGCAAGGCTGGTCTTGTGCAGCATGCCATCGTCATAGGGACGCAACGCGCCACTTTGAAGATTATCATGGAAGTCGAGAATCACATAGAGCCCGGCCGCATTTGCCTCCTGGATAGCTGTATCTAACCTGGTCAGGTAGACTGACGGATTAGTGTTGTACACCCATTGCGAGATATTTATACGCACCGCATTCATGTACCACTGTTGGGCCATGGCATGAAAGGTGGGGGTGTTCAGAAACAGCAGAGGATCCCTGCCCATTTGCCAGAGATGAAGATAGGCAAAAGAGGACTCGATCATTGCTCCTCGCAGTGCTGACCGGAGCCATCATAGATCAGCGGGCCCTGGACGTACGGCATGCCGGGAGTTATATTTGTTGAAAGATTTCTTTTGGGAACCGTTGGCCCTTGTAACGCTAGCCTGGTAACGGCAATCACGGCAAGAAGTACGACCGCAATCACCACTACACTGCTGATGATGCGAAAACGTTTGTTCATATTATACCTCTGTCTAAGCACACTCATTCATAGCAAAACTTTGTTACACTTCATTTAATCGGCAGCCGGCTCTCCTTGTTTAGAGTTAAATTGACAGAAAATGAGAAACCAGCTTGTCCCTGGTTGGACGAGGGTTCGAACAAAACACGGGATTAACAGGGGCTTTGACAGGTAGATTTTTTGGAAGCTGGATCCAGGGGCGCAGCTCCTGGCGGGTGTTTGGAGGGACCTTATTAGAGAGGGATATGTACCGAACTGTCTGGTTGAAGTACCGCTCGCAGAGAGGGCCGATCGAGGTGACACTGCAGGAAGATTGTAAAATCTCTGGCCCGAAATCCTGCTGGTACGTCTAAGAGTGAGAGCGCATATGCTCTATCAAGACTTCCTGAACAGTTTGTAGAAGAGCATCTTCCGTGAATGGCTTCGTTAAGTAACGATCTGCTCCCTGGCGTAGTCCCCATGTTTGATCCAGTGGCGTGTTCTTGCTACTTACCATAATGATCGAAAGGTTGCGCTGTGGATCCATAGCACGTAAGTGGCGACATACTCCAAATCCGCTCATTCCTGGCAGTACAACATCAAGGATAAGACAGTGTGGGCGTTCCTGAAATGCTTTTGACAATCCTTCTTTTCCATCGGCGGCTGTAATTACAAAATACCCTGCTTTACGCAGAGCCATAGATATAAAAAGCGATGAGGTAGCGCTGTCGTCAATAACAAGTACTTTGGGCGCGTTTGTCACAAATTATTTTTCCTTTCGATAGATATATGCTTAATAAGAGTATACTCTAAAAGATACTGAATGCCGTTTTTTGAATACTGTCTACTCGATTATATAGGACTACAGGGCTATACAAGCTGGTTCGATATCTTTGCTCTGTGACAACTCAGCTTATGGGGTGAAAGTTCTCCGCTCCTTAGCAGTGCTAACTGAGTTATGACGGTGTCCGTGTCTATGTCTATGGCCGTGTCCTCGTCCGCTGCCCTGTCCATGTCCCCGCTCGCTTCCTTGCTCATTGCTCTGGGGACTACTGTATCCACTAGCAGAGGCCTGGGTTGAGGGGGTGGGTTGTACTACGTGAGGGGCTGTATTGTGGGGCTTGTTATGCGCTTGCGCAAACACAATGCTGGCACCTGAAACCGTAAGAGCCTGTGTCTGTAAACCATTGCCGGACAAGAAGAAGCCGAGTGAGAGGGGAAGGACGAGAAAGAGAAGCGCAGCTATCAGGATTGAACCCGCTAGATGCATGGTACGATGAGGCATGCTCGGCAGGATTGGCATGCGCCGGCGAAGAGATTGCCCTGGCTGAGTTCTTACCTTTAGAAGTCGGATGGTAGGAGCCGCTATGCGCAGCGTTTGGTTGTACTGAGAAGCTGCCTGGTTATAGACTTGAACCATTGCTTGTACCGTTGGAAAGCGACGGCGTGGGTCCTTTTCCAGGGCACAGAGAATAACCTGTTCGATAGGCCACGAAATAGTTGGATTGAGGAGTGATGGGCAGGCAGGCTGTTCCTGTATGTGTTTCCAGCACACGGCCAGAGGCGTGCGGGCTTTGAAGGGAACTCTTCCCGTGAGCATCTGGTAAAGCACAATACCAAGGGAATAAATATCACTACTTATGCTCGTTG
>WNGH01018817.1_pt1 | contig 11499 bp, 8 predicted proteins | sample 5400631 | NCBI WGS metagenome assembly WNGH01 (sample SAMN13153373, study PRJNA577476) | soil metagenome | isolation source: 115 cm soil or saprolite under Garry oak tree replicate 1 | place: USA:California | collected 2016-06-15 | reverse complement strand
TTCTGGGGGACGCTGTCGCCGACGCTGCGTGCCGACCGGACGGCGTTGCGGGATTATTTCGTGACGGCGTTCAAGGTTCTTCCCGGCCTCAAGGTTGCCTTCGGCGATCAGTTGATCCGCGTCTATGGCGGCACCGCGGCGAACACCGGCTATTACACGTTTTCCTCTGTCAGGGCCGGCGAGACCAAGAGCCTGCCCGCGCGCTACAGCTTCACCTACGTCAAGAGTGGCGAGAATTGGCTCATCGTCGACCATCATTCCTCGGCGATGCCACCGCCCCCGAAATAGCAAGTACCCCGTTGCTTGCTTTTCAGGCCCAATCGCTATTTATGGCAGCAGACCTTGCCGCCTTCGCCGTACCGCAACTGGTTCGAGTTCAACCATGCCCGCACCGAAGCCACCCGCTTTCGAGACGCTGAGCCTTCACGCCGGGCAGCATCCGGATCCCGTCACCGGCGCGCGCGCCGTCCCGATCTACCAGACCACGTCCTATGTGTTTCAGGACTCCGATCATGCGGCGGCGCTGTTCAACCTCGAACGCGCTGGCCACATCTATACCAGGATTTCGAATCCCACCACGGCGGTGCTCGAAGAGCGGCTGGCCGCGCTAGAGGGCGGTGTCGGCGCCATCTGCACGGCGAGCGGGATGGCCGCGATGCATCTCGCAATCGCGACCTTGCTCAATGCCGGCGACCACATCGTCGCCTCGTCCTCGCTGTATGGCGGCACCATCAACCTGCTCGCGCACACGCTACCGCGCTTCGGCATCGCCACGAGCTTCGTCAAGCCGCGCGCGCTGGACCAATTCCGCGCCGCCATTCAACCCAACACCCGTCTCGTGATCGGCGAGACCATCGGCAATCCCGGTCTCGAAGTGCTGGATATCCCTGAGGTTGCCGACATCGCCCATGGCGCGAAAATTCCGCTGCTGATCGACAACACCTTTGCGACGCCCTATCTCAGCCGCCCGATCGAGCTTGGCGCCGACATCGTCATGAACTCCGCCACCAAATGGATCGGCGGCCACGGCATCGCCATCGGCGGCGTGATTGTCGACGGCGGCCGGTTCGACTGGCGGGCCTCGGGAAAATTTCCGGTGCTGACCGAACCCTATGCCGGCTATCACGGCATCGTCTTCGACGAGCAATTCGGCCAGGCTGCCTTCATCATGCGGGCGCGCACCGAAGGCTTGCGCGATTTCGGCGCCTGCCTGTCGCCGACCAATGCGTTTCAACTGCTGCAGGGCGTCGAGACCTTGGGCGTTCGGATGGACCGGCACATGGCCAATACCCATGCGGTGCTGGAGGCCCTGACCGCGAACAAGGCGGTCGACTGGGTGTGGCATCCCTCGCTGGAAAGCCACCCGGATTATCGACTCGCCAAACGGTTGCTGCCGCGCGGCGCCGGCTCCATCGTCAGCTTCGGCATCAAGGGCGGCCGGGCCGCCGGCAAGAAATTCATCGAAGCGCTTCGGATGATCAGCCATCTCGCCAATGTCGGCGATGCCAAGACGCTGGTGATTCATCCCGCCAGTACCACGCATCAGCAGATGGATGCCGCGCAGCTCAAGGCCGCAGGCGTCGGCGAGGAACTGGTGCGCCTGTCGGTCGGCATCGAATCCGCCGCCGACATCATCGACGACCTCGGCCAGGCGCTCCGTATCTCGCAGAAGGCTTGAGCGATGCAGTTGTCCGTGAACGGGTCAGATACATTCGTCGCCACCGGCGGCCGGGATTTCGATGCTTCCTTGCCGACCATCGTGCTGCTGCATGGGGCGGGCTTCGATCATTCCAGTTGGGCCCTGCATAGCCGCTGGTTTGCGCATCACGGCCACAATGTGCTGGCGCCGGATCTGCCGGGCCACGGCCGCTCGTCCGGGGCTCCCCTTCCCGCGATATCGGACATGGCCGACTGGACCGCGGCGCTGATCGAAGCCGCCGGTGCTGCCAGGGCGTGGCTTGTCGGCCATTCCATGGGATCGTTGATCGCGCTGGAGACCGCGGCGCGGCATCCGGCAAACGTCTCGGCGCTCAGCCTGATCGCAACGGCGGCCACCATGACGGTCGGACCCGATCTGCTCAAGGCCGCTGAGGCCAACGACCGTTCGGCGATCGACATGGTCTCGATCTGGGGTCTTGGTTTTCAGGCCGAACTCGGCGGCAGTCTCGCGCCGGGCCTGTGGATGCACAGCGGCGCCCAGCGCGTTCTCGAACAATGCCGGCCCGGCGTGCTGTTCAACGACCTTGCCGCCTGCAACGCCTATCAAAACGCGCTGGCCGCCGCCGCGCAGGTCACGGTTCCCGCCACCTTCATTCTCGGCGAACGCGACATGATGACTCCCGCAAAGGCCGGGAAGATACTGGCCGCGGCGCTGCCGAATGCACGAACCATCATCCTGCGCGGCGCCGGCCACATGATGATGGCCGAGCGTCCCGATGAACTGCTGGCGGCGCTGCAGGACTGACCGGGCCGAGCGCCCTCGCCATCATTATCGGCGCGCCATTCGTCATCGGACCTGGCTTCCGATGCGACAAGCGACGGGGTTGCCCGACTTTTGAGCGACCATCGGGCCGCCGGAACAGCTAGAGTTGCGAAACCCGCATACCCTCTTTCGAATTGCCTGTTCGGAGTTGCCATGGCCAGTCTCATCATCCGCGGCGGTACCGTCGTGAACCATGATCATTCGCGGCGCGCCGACGTCCTGATCGACGGCGAGACCATCGTGGCGGTCGGCCCCGCGATCGACGCGCCCTCCGGCGCAACGGTCGTCGACGCCGGCGGCTGTTATGTCATGCCGGGCGGCATCGATCCGCACACCCATCTCGAGCTGGCGTTCATGGGCAGCGTGTCATCCGACGATTTCGAATGGGGCACCAAGGCAGCACTTGCCGGCGGCACCACCATGATCGTCGATTTCTGCATTCCGGATCCCGGCCAATCGATGCTTGCGGCCTATCAGGACTGGCGGCGCAAATCCGAGAAAGCCGCCAGCGACTATGGCTTCCACATGGCCGTGACATCGTGGTCGGAGCAGGTGTTCGATGAGATGGCGATCGTCGTCAAGACCTACGGCATCAACACCTTCAAACACTTCATGGCCTACAAGGGCGCGCTGATGGTGAATGACGACGAGCTTTACAACTCGTTCGCGCGTTGCGCCCAGCTCGGCGCCATGCCGCTGGTCCACGCCGAGAACGGCGACGTCGTTGCACGCATGCAGGAGGCTGTGCTGGGGCGCGGCGTCACCGGTCCCGAGGGCCACGCCTACTCCCGCCCGCCGGAGGTCGAAGGCGAGGCGACCAACCGCGCCATCATGATCGCCGATATGACGGGTGCGCCGCTCTATGTGGTGCATACGAGCTGCCGCGAGTCGCATGAGGCGATCGCCCGGGCCCGCGCCAACGGCAAGCGCGTCTATGGTGAGCCGCTGATCCAGCATCTGCTGCTCGACGCGGCCGAGTATGAAAACCGCAGCTGGAACCATGCCGCCCGACGCGTGATGTCACCGCCGTTCCGCGCCAAGGCGCATCAGGACAGTCTTTGGGCCGGGCTGCAATCCGGCTCGCTGCAGGTGGTCGCGACCGACCACTGCGCGTTCACCACGGAGCAGAAGCGACTTGGCATCGACGATTTTCGCAAGATCCCGAACGGCACCGGCGGTCTCGAAGACCGCATGCCACTGCTCTGGACCGCTGCGGTCAATACCGGCCGGCTGACGAAGGAGGAGTTCGTCGCGGTGACATCTTCGAATATCGCCCGCATCCTCAATATCTATCCAAAAAAAGGGCGGCTCGCCGCCGGCTCGGACGCCGACATTGTGGTGTGGGACCCGGCGGCAAGCAAAACCATCAGCGCCAACAGCCAGTTGAGCCGCATCGACTACAATGTGTTCGAGGGTTACGCCTGCATCGGCGCGCCGGTTGTCACGCTGTCACGCGGCAATATCGCCTGGGCGATAGGCGAGCTTCGCGCCGAGAAGGGCGACGGACGTTATGTTGAGCGTCCACCGTTCTCTCCGGTTCATGTCGCAAATTCGACCTGGAAGCAGCAAAGCGCGCCGAAAGCCGTGCGACGCGCCGACGTAACGCCCTGAGCCAAGACTCCTGAGCCAAGACTCTTGAGCCAAGACTCTTGAGCCAGGCCGCGGAGCGGCGACCTCGTCACCGCTCCGCAGGCCAGCCCGAGGCGGACGTCAAAGCCGGAACCGTTCGGCCGATCCATCGATGCTTAGGCTGGCGGCGCCACGGCCTGCCGACTCTTTGAGCAATGAACATCGAGCGTTGAGCGGATTCGATCGCTTGCGAGCAGTCCGAAGGTCCGCTCGTAACCTTCCTTGGCCAATTCCTTTTGTATCTCTTTCCAGCCGTCATATTTACCCGTGTTCGCCAGATCGACAGCCCGACGATATATCTCGAGTCTTCGCCTTCGCATCTCACACCCCTGTCCAATCGGTGGTTCAGCATCGGGTCGCGGCGGCTGTCGACGAAATTGTGTTGCTCAGCCACAGGTGCCGATAAAATGTCTGGTGAATGTCAAAAGTGTACGTGGCAATTCGGCGGCAATGTTCCCGTCTTGTAAAATTTTTCCACCGGGCCGCTTAGTTGTTCGCAGTTTAGTTGCTCGATGACGCACCAAACTTCGAAAGGTGCCGCCCGCGTGCCCTTTTTTCGTCTTGTCAGCCTTGCGGACCCAATCTCAAGTTTTCGTCTTGCTTGGTGCAGCTTCTCATTGCTCCAATTTCGGAAGCATGCCCGCGGTTTTGAACCGTCCTGACGCATCCTGATTGAATCCAAACAACTATCCGCTCCGCCGTCAGCGCATCCACCGAACGGATGACGACGGATTTCCAAAAGAACCGCGTGGATTAGAGCATTTTCCAGTTCAGTAGCTTCATCCTTCGAGACGGCGCCGAGCCTGTCATCGGGCGTGCATTCGCGCAACCCGTTGGCGACACCCGTTGGCGCCTCCTCAGAGCGATAACGGCCAAGCCGTTACGCGGGGATGAGGTCTTAAACCCTCATGGTGAGGAGCGCGGCACCGCCACGCGTCTCGAACCATGTGGCCGTGGATCCGCGGTCACTCTTCGACCCAACCGGATCATGAGCTAGAGTCGTGCCTTCAATGAACGAGGCGAAAGTGGGACGCGAAAAATCTTGAAGCCGGCGATGTCGGGAAACCACTCCGCCGCTTCAGGGGACACCAATGTCAAAATTGCGGCCGGCACCTCTCCACTGATCAACCGGCTGATCGCCTTGGTTTGCCCCTCGCTCAGTTGGACTTCACCCGCTCCCGCCGCCGCGATCGCGGTCCGGACACTATCGCTGGACGCGGATTGCCTGTCATCGATCGCAATGTTCTTGCTGGCCAGATCGGAAACCGACTTGATTTCCGGGCGCGCCATCAAAAGGGCAACCAGAACATCCGTGTCGTTCGGCGGCGCGGCTGCGGTCTGTTCGACGGTATTTGCCTTCTGCTCCGGCGCCGCGACCGCTGCGGCGGCGGTGACGTGCTCCGCGAGCGCCGTGGCGGCCGCGACCTGTTCCAGGATTGTTCTGGCGTTGGAATTGGCAGCGGCAACGCCCGCGTGGCGCGAATCCGGGATCTTTGCTGGCGCGCTCCCGGACCCGGCGGCGGCGTTACCTGCTGTCTCCAGCCGCGCCTGCACCGAACGCGGCGAAAGCGGGACGCGAAAGATCTTGAAGCCTGCGAATTGGGGAAACCCGGTTTCCGGATAAACCAAGGTCAGCACCGCAGCCGGCACTTCTCCAGCGATCAACCGATCGAGCGCCTTGGTTTGCCCCTCGCTGAACTGAACCTCGGCCGCCCCCGCCGCCGCGATCGCGGTCCGGACCTTGTCGTTGGATGCGGAATGCCTGTCATCGATTGCAATGTCCTTACCAGCGAGATCGGATATCGACCTGATTTCCGGGCGGGCCATGAGAAGGACAACCCGATCATCGTTGTTTGGCGACGCGGGTGTGGTGTTCTGGGCATCACGCAGCGTCATCACGTGCTCGGCGATCACCGTGGCGGCCGTCACCTGCTGCTGGATCTTTCTGGCTTCGGGATCGGCAGCCGCGCTGGCGGCAGCCTGACCTGCGGGCTCCAGCCGCGCCTGCAATGCAACAGGCGAGAGCGGGATGCGCAGAATCTTGTAGCCCGCGATTTCGGGAAACCACTCCGCGGCCGGCACCTCTCCATTGATCAACCGATCGATCGCCGCCGTTTGTCCCTCGCTCAGTTGGACTTCGGTTGCTCCCGCCGCCGCGATTGCCGTCCGGACAATCGCGTTGGACGCTGATTGCCTGGCATCTATCGCAATGTTCCTGTTGGCCAGATCGGATACCGACTTGATGTCCGGGCGCGTCATCAGAAGAGCAATCAGATCGTCCGTGTTGTTTGGCGACGCAGCACTTTCTTTCTGGTCCGGCGTCGGGGCGGCCGTCACCTGCTCCGCGAGCGTCGCCGCGGCCATCACCTGCTGCTGTATCGTTCTGGCGTTGGAGCCGGCAGCGGCGTCACCTGCGGACTCCAGTCGCGCCTTCACTGCAGCAGGCGAGAGCGGTATTCGAAAAATCGTGAAGCCTGCGATTTCGGGAAGCCAATCCGCTGCTTCTGGATAGATCGACGTCAAAACGGCAGCCGACACCTCTCCACTGATCAACCGATTGATCGCCTTGGTTTGCCCCTCGCTCAGCTGGACTTCGCCCGCTCCCGCTGCCGCGATCGCGGTCCCGAGATGAGCGTCAGACGCAGCTTGCCGATCATCTATCGCAATGTTCTTGTTGGTTAGATCGGATACCGATTTGATCTCCGGGCGCGCCACGAGAATGGCGACCAAGTGATCTCTGTTGTTTGGCGGCGCGGATGCGGGCCTTTCGGCAACGCCGGGCAACACAACTTCCGCGTGGTCGGGATGGCCCGCTTTCTGTTCCGGCGCCGGGGCCGCCGTCGCGGCCGTCACCCGCTCCGGTGTCGTTCCGGAATTGGAAACGGCAACGGCATTCCTTGCGGGCTGCGCATCCGCGATTGGTGCTTGCCGGATGTCGTTGGAATTTGGTGCGGCCGGTTTCGCCAGGCGGACGCGCGTCGCGGACCTCGATCCTTCCCCGCGCATCCGGGTCGCGCCGCGCGCTTTCGGGAAACGCGGCGCGAACGCAGCGTGCGCTGATATCGACGACGCTTTGCGGGACCACGCCATATAGGACTGGCAAAGGCTGTTGCACGGCAGTCCGTCGATATACACGATGTCCGGCGAATCCTGCGGCTGGGCTTCCGAAGCTCCCACGGAACCGAGCAACAACATGCTGGTCAGCAGCACCCATTTCTTCCGCATGACTACTCCACTTGGTCGCAATACTCGCAGCCCGATTATTCAATGGTGGCCGCGCACGAAGGAAAGTTTACGTCCGTGCGGCTGATCGAGCAGAACTGCCCGTCAGCGCATCGGTTGTATGCCGGCGCGTCGCAATGGCCCGTTGGAAAACTCCGGCGCTCAAATCCAAGCCGAAAGTCGCCACGCAGAAAGCTGCGCCCAAACCAGACCGCAAAGCAAAGCGGTGGTCATGAGCGGATGAACGCCGAGAGGATGAACGTCGGCCTGGGTTCCGGGAATGGCGCGCATGGAAACGTTTGAAATGGCGTTCATAGCAACCTCCAAAAAAGTAACAGTAATATAATCAACCTTGCGTTGAAAAAAACCGCTGTGCCGCAGGCACAACATGAGTTTCGATTATGGCTAACAGGTGACAGCCCGAGGTGTGGGCTTGCTCAATCCGGGCCTGGCGGCCGATAAGTTTGTTTATGGCCGGACATAACTCCAGCCTTGCTCCTGCAGCTCCATCAATCGAACGACGCCCGACGGAACGATGACGGCCTCAGAGAGCACATTGATCGGGTGGCCCTCTTTCTTTTCCATGCCTTCCTTGGTGTTGTTGCACGCGGAAAACTGGATCTTGCTGGGAAACGCGGCGTCCTTCAAACTCTTGATGCGATCCTGTACCGGCGATGTATCGGCGCGCAGCATGTGCAGGCCGGGGCCATAGGTGACGATATCCACCGTTACGTCCACGCCCTTTGCGCGATAATACTCGATGACGTTGGTGGCGTTATTCAGCGCGAGGTTCATGACCGCCGGATCGTTCTGATCGACCTGAATGGCCAGACGATGGGGCTTTGCAGCGCCGAGCGCTTTCGGCTTATCCGCTAAAGCCGCCGAGATCAGGGAAACCGAGGCAATCGCTGCGAATGTCGCCTGACGAAACCATCCACGCATACTAACTCCTTTGGAACTCAAATACCTGTTTTAACGCGAACCAGGTGACATCGTCCCAAGTCACCTGATCGAGTCACCTGATCAAGTCACCGGATTTCGACAGTCTGGTTTAGTGCTTCTCCGATGTTATCTTGCTGGCTGGTGGCGCCCACTTACATGCCACCGCAATTTTTTTTCGGACGGCATCCAATCCGGCGAGTTGGAACGTCGCTTCTTGGCTCGGACCCGGTCCATCGAGCACGCTGATTTTCAATCGTCCGCCTTCCGGCAGCGACTGCAAAAACCCGATTGCATCGTCTTTGTAACTCGCGGTCTTTCCATCCGCGGACGCAGTCCAGGCCAGCCTGACGGAGGGTTGGTCGTTGATCCGATAATCGACCTGCACTTCCCTGGCGCGCGACGCCCGCCATGTCCCCTCGGTGCGAACCAGGAATTCGGTGCGCCCTCCAAGACATCGAATGGCGAGAGTGTTCGGCGCATGTTTCAAGCTGAACGGCAAACGGATCACCGCTGTGGTCAGCGGCGCGTAATCCACCGGTGAGGTGGTCTCGCTAACGATCCAGTTTGTCTCGGCTGGCTTTGACGGACTATCGACGGCTCTCGCAGGCCGGTCTGGCGAAACGGCAGCGGGCTTTTCTGGCAAGACGGTTGCTGTGGGCAATTGCGGTGAAGCCGTTGCAGCGGGCAATTCCAACGCGGCGGTGGCAGCGGGTTTTTCCGCCGCCGCGGATGCATCAGAGGTGGGCGGCGGAACGTGCCGCAGACATTCGAGCTGTGCGGTGCGTGCCTCCTGAAGGCAATCCAGGCGCTGAACCGCATCATTTGGCAGGTTCGAGCAAACCGACTCAGCGCGGCGAGCCGATTGAAAGCAGGATTCCAGGCCTGCGACTGTCTCGTTCGCAGGTTGGGCGCAAACAGCAGCGCTCACACTGGAGAGAACGACGGCGATGAGCGGCGCGCGCATCACGGATGCCCACTTTGCCTGGTAGGATTAGCCCGATCAAGCCACTCCTGGGCGGGTTGAAAACGCTCCAGGCCGGGGACTCGCGTGGTCAGATTGACGTCCTTCCATTTTGGATCGAAGCCGGGCGCCTGCAACTTGTCCACCCGACTGAAAAGTTGATCGACAAAGCGTGCAACACGATGATAGCGCGGCGAGCTGGGGCGCCAGTTAAACGAGGCGAGAATCGTGGGCACCGCGATGGTGGCGATCCGCTCGCCCTTGGCGACAAGGTTGGGATAATCCGTTGGCTCCAGATACGAGGGGAGATAGTAGTCCTCGAATTTCGAACCGTATTCGACGGCCAGGAATTTGAAACCTGGCTCCCATTTTCCCTTCACGAACGCGTCGACCGGTTTCGAAGTCACAAACACGACGCCGGCAATCTCTCCGCGCTTCAACTGCTCGAGCGCTACCGGGTGCGGAATAAACATCTTCTCGACGTCAACGCCGAGGCGGCTGAAAATCAGGGGACCGGAATAGGCGGCGGCGGTGCCTTGCGTATTGAAGTTGACTTTCTTGCCCGCCAGATCCGAAAGCGATCGAATTTCCGGCCGAACGAAGATGTGCAATTCGGAGGGAAACAGACTTAGTAAATAGGTCATGCGCTGCCGAATTTGCGGCACCTGAGACTTGTACTCTTCAAGCGAGTCGCTGTTGATGATGGCCGCATCAACTCCCCTGAGATACAGAAGATCGTTCACGTTTTCGGTGGGGCCGCGGGTTACGATGGGAAGCACGTGCACCGCGCCGCCATCGTTCACGACTCGGGCGATTTCGGTCGCGAAACGGATGGGTGCGCCCTCCAGCAGACCCCCGGCCAGGCCGATCGTCCCGGCATTGAGCCGCTCCCTGATCTGCGCCTCTCCCGAGATGCCTGATGTAGGTGGAGGGCCATGAGGCGTTCGATTGGATTGCGCGATGCTCGAACCGCAGAGTGCAAATGTAACGATCCCTACGGCCGTCAGTCTTCTCGCTAAGGTCATCGTAATTCCATTCAATAAAAATAGCAGTTTACGCGGATAACAATACCGTCTTCGACTTTAAGGCTGCTGCAAGCCGCGCAACTCTCCTTGAAAAACGAGAGAGATATCGTTGCGTGCCGTTTGATGGCGTCGACCACGGCAAGTCTGGGTGACTGAAAAAGCTGTTGGCGAAAGGGCCTCCTGAGCAATTTCCATTTCCCGTCCAAATGTCGGGTATGGACACAACGGATACGGCCGTTCATTTATGCAAGTGTTTGATATGGCATTCGTTATGGCAACTTAAAAAACGCCCGTATGAACCCGTATAAATACGGATGCAGGTGCTCATTTCGAAGGAAACGGCAATCTCCAAATGTCAGCACCGATCACATCAACCGGTCGTTGACAGAAATCGCTGTGTTGCAGGCACAACTTCAACTTGTGGCGCACCGTCGACCGCCGACGACGATCACGCTACTCCCTCAATCGCCTGACGAGCCCACGATGTTCGCGACATCCGGCAAGGCCGGGATGCGTCAACAGCACGACTGGTGTTTATGCCCCCACTTCGTTGCCGGTCGCGGCAGCCGCCTCAAGCCAACGCAGACCATTGAGGGGTGGCAGTCGATGACTTGATCCTGCTCCCGAAACTTTCTTCGCGCGATTGCCGGAATGTCTTGCAATAGATTTTCTGCGTCTATCGCTCAATTTAATTCGTTTGCCTTCGCCGCGGGGGCCGCGATATCCGTGCTTGCGAAGCTGTCTTTCCAGGCGCGGACATGCGCGAGGCGGCAGCTTTGCGAATTTGAGAACCCCGATCTCCGAAGGACTAAAAAGACTAATATGGAAGGACCTGATCTCCATGACCCGCACTGACGATGTCAAAATCATTGAAGGCGTGATCCAGTCCTACCTCGACGGACTTTACGAGAGCGATGCCGGCAAGATCGCCGGCGTATTTCATCCAACGAGCGCGTTGACCAGCGTTACGAACGAGGGCGAACTGGTTATCACGCCCCGTGACAGTTGGCTGGACAAGGTCCGGGCGCGACCTTCGCCGAAGCAGCGCGGCCTGCCCCGCCACGATCAAGTGCTGACAATCGACCTCGTCAGTCCGACAATGGCCTACGTGAAGCTCAAATGCGCCATTCCGCCGCGCTTCTTCACCGATCAGTTGTCGCTGCTGAAGATCGATGGCCGCTGGCAAATCGCGCAAAAAGTCTTCACGACCGAGATGCGGGAATAGTCTGCCGTCACAA
>WNGH01009700.1_pt1 | contig 11503 bp, 10 predicted proteins | sample 5400631 | NCBI WGS metagenome assembly WNGH01 (sample SAMN13153373, study PRJNA577476) | soil metagenome | isolation source: 115 cm soil or saprolite under Garry oak tree replicate 1 | place: USA:California | collected 2016-06-15 | reverse complement strand
CGCCGGGATCCGCGTGCTGCCGGTGGTCGACCGCGACGGCCGGACGACCGGCCTCCAGGCGGTGACCAACTGCCTCGCGCTCCTCCCGGTCGCGCTCCTGCCGACCGTGGTCGGACTCGCCGGCGCCGCCTACTTCCTGATCGCGCTCGTGCTCGGCCTCGCGTTACTCTGGAGTGCGGTAGGTCTCGCTCGGGGCGGCGGCGCCACCGACGCCCGGCGCCTCCTCTTCGCGTCGCTCGTCTATCTCCCGATACTGCTCGCCGTCATGGCCCTCGACAAGCTCCCCTAGTAATGATGGACGGCGCGACCCTTCTCCTGCGCGGGCGTCGAAACGGCCCGGTCCGGAGTGATCCCGAGCTTCTGCATCTTCGAGAGGAGCGTCGTGCGCTTGAGCCCGAGATGTACCGCCGCGCCGCGCGGTCCGGCGACGATACCGTTCGTCTCACGCAGCACCTCGACGATGTGCTCCCGGAGGGCGTCGTCGTAGGTCTTGGCGCGCGGCGCCGGCGGCCGTGCGGCCCTCACCGCCAGTGGCGGCAGCTCGAGGCTTCCCCCGTGGGACAGGATCACCGCCCGGTGGAGGACGTGCTGCAGCTCGCGGACGTTCCCGGGCCACGGGTATCGCACCAGCGTGTCGATCACGTCGGGGGAGATCGCGTCGATGCGCCGGCCGACGTTCCGGGCGTGATGCGCGACGAAGTGCCGGACGAGCGGCGGAATGTCCTCGGTCCGCTCGCGAAGAGGCGGCAGGTCGATCGGGAACACGTTCAGCCGGTAGAACAGGTCGGCGCGGAACTCCCCCGCCTCCACCAGCTCCTCGAGCGGGCGGTTCGTCGCCGCGATGACCCGGACGTCGGTCCGGATCATCTGCGTGCTCCCGATGCGCTCGAACGCCTGCTCCTCGAGCACGCGCAGGAGCTTCGGCTGGAGGTCGAGCGGCAGGTCGCCGATCTCGTCCAGGAAGAGCGTGCCGTTGTTGGCGAGCTCGAAGCGCCCGAGCCGTCGCGCGATGGCGCTCGTGAACGCGCCCCGCTCGTGTCCGAACAGCTCGCTCTCGAGGAGCCCGGCGGGGATGGCGGTGCAGTTGAACTTGACGAGCGGACCGCCCCGCCGCCTGCTCAGCCGGTGAATCAGGCCGGCGATCAGCTCCTTGCCGGTTCCGGTCTCGCCCCGGATGAGGATCGCCGCATCGGTCGTCGCCACCGTCTCGACCAGGCGAAGCACGCGCTGGAGCGCCGCGCTCCGGCCGACGATGCCGTGGAAGTCCGCCGCGCTCGATCCAGTGTCACCCTGGTGGACGGTTCGCTCTTCGGTCCCTGACGTCTCATGCATCGTCTTCATGCCGAACGTCTCCTTTCGACGAAGTTCTGAGAAGCTGCTTGGGGGTCCTTCCCTCACGATCCACTGCCGGACATAGATCGGACAGTTCTCGAGCGGGGTGCCCTCGGCCTCGCACCGTGCGAGAAATCCCACGGCATGCCGGTCGACGAGGGTCAGGTCCTTCAAGTTCAGCGCTTTCCGCTGCCCTGCTTCGGAGTCGACGATCCTCTGCAACTCGGTGATGTTCTTGACGCCGACTCGACCACTCACGGCGAAGACCACGAGGGGGCCCCGCACCGATCGCTCGATCCTCAGCATCGGTGTCCTTCCCGAGGCGGGGCCAACTTCGATTCGCGGGAGTGCATATCCTGGTCGGTTCGCAATCGCGGCGCCAGTCGCAACTACGCGAAAACGCTGGAGAGGGGCGGTTGTCGCGTCACGACTCTTCGGAAATTTCCGAAGTGCCGGAACGACGGGGGTGACTGGACGCCCCGGGTCACACGCCTATCAACGGTGCGTGGAGGGCCACCGCCGGTTCGGGTACGGGGTGGGGACCATGTCCCTGCTAGGAGAGAAAGGGTAAGGAGACTTCACCTCACATGGAGCAGAGGACTCCCGTGATGTCCCTCCCGGGTGCACCAGGTTCCGTGCTCGCCGAGTCCGCGCGTGAGCGGGCGTGGGCGGAGTTCGTCGTGCGCAAGCGGGAGCCCGCCGTGGCCCCTGTGGTGCTCCACTCATGGATGCGCAGTCGCGACATGTTTCACATCGATCCGGCGCTCAAACGAAGCCCGATCGTGCTGCCCGAGGATGAGTCGTGCCAGCGACGGGAGCGGCTGGAAGCGCTGGGCGTGGGCGCCCGGGTTCTCGAGCGGTTCGGCGAGGACCTCCGCGAGACGCAGGACATGCTCGCCCTGTGCGATGCCGATGGCTACGTGCTCGCGACTGCCGGTCATCCAGGGGTCATCGAGGAGATCGCCGAGGTCAATCTGCGCGTCGGCGGGAGCTGGAACGAGCAGGCCGCCGGTACGAACGGCATCGGCACGGCCCTGGCGGAGGGACGAACCGTCCAGGTCATCGGTGCGGGTCTGCACCGGGGCACCGATCCGCCATCCGATCACCGGCGAGACGATCGCCGTGATCGACGTGACGGGATACAAGGAGAGGGTCCAGGCGCACACGTTTCTCGCCGTGCAGGCGACGGCGGCCCTCATCGAGCAGCGCCTGCTGCTCGAGTTCACGCTCGACGAGAAGCTGCTCTGCGACCGCTTGTTCGCGCGGGCCAACCGCATGCCGGCCGACGCGATGCTGGCCGTCGACTGCCGTGGCCGTGTGGTGCAACTCAACGCCGCGGCCGAACGGCTGCTCACAGTGCGTCGCCCGTCGGGCGGGCAGACGCTGCGCGACGAGCTCAAGCCGGTCGTCGAGGCAGCCTTGGAGCGCGGCGGCGGACATCCCGAGGGGTACGAGCAGACCATCGGCTCCCGCGCGCTCGGCGGCCAGGTCCGCATCGTGACGCTGCCGGTGTTCCGCGATCGCCACCCGATCGGGGCCGTCGTCGTGCTGCCGCTCGGCGAGCCAGGACGTCTGGCGGACCGCGGCCGTCGAATGCGCGCGGAAAATCTCGCCCTTCGCGAAGAAGTCGACCAGGCGTCGATGTTCGAGGAGAGCGTCGGCACGTCGGCGCCGCTCAGAGCCGTGCTGGCCCGGGTGTCGCGCGTCGCGCCGACGGATTCGACGGTCCTCATCACGGGTGAGACCGGAACCGGGAAGGAGCTCGTCGCGCGTGCCATCCACAAAGGATCGACACGGTCGTCGCATCCCTTCGTCAGCGTCAACTGTGCTGCCATCCCGCCGGCATTGATCGCGTCGGAGCTCTTCGGTCACGAGAAGGGCGCGTTCACCGGAGCGCTGGAGCGGCGGCTCGGCCGGTTCGAGCTCGCCGACGGCGGGACCATCTTCCTCGACGAGGTCGGCGATCTTCCGTCGGACACGCAGCTCGCCCTGCTGCGGGTTCTCCAGGAGCGCGAGTTCGAGCGTGTCGGCGGAAACCGGTCGATCAGGGTCGATGTACGGGTGATCGCGGCGACGAATCGTGACCTGAACGCCGCCATGGGGGCGGGTGCATTTCGGACCGATCTCTTCTACCGGTTGAACGTCTTCCCCATCGAGATGCCAGCCCTGCGCGAGCGGCAGGAGGACATTCCGCTGCTCGTCGCGTACTTCGTCGACCGTTACGCGAGGAAGGCCGGGAAGACGATCGGGAACATCGACGAGCGCACGTTCGAGATTCTCCAGGGCTACCGCTGGCCCGGCAACATCAGAGAGCTACAGAACGTCATCGAGCGCTCCGTCATCATTTGCGAGAGTGAAACGTTCGCCATCGACGAGAGCTGGCTGCGCCGGGAAACCCCGAAGCCGCCGCGCCCGGTTCAGTCGCTCGGGGACGACCTCGCCACCCACGAGAAAGAGATGATCGAGACGGCACTGGCTGCGAGTGGGGGGCGCGTGTCCGGGCCGTCCGGGGCGGCAGCAAACCTCGGTATTCCCGGCTCGACCCTGGACTCGAAGATCAAGGCACTGGGTATCAGGAAGGAGCGGTTCAAGGGCTCCTGAATTTCGCGGCGATCAAATGAGTGACGGAGGGCGGCGCGCCAGCGATGTGGAACCGCCGGATCCGCTCCTGGACCGTGCGATCACCAACCGTCGCGCGCTCGTGCTGGCGCAGGTGCTCGAGCCAGGACTCGACGACGAAGCTTTCGACGTAACGCCCCTTTTGTCCTGGATCCTGGTAGACAGCCCACGTGACGGCTCCGTCGCGGCGGCGAATCGGCTCCAGGTCGCGGAGAGCTTCCACAAAGGCATCCGTCTGAAAGGGATCGACGCGGTATTCGACCTCGACGCGGACCGGTCCCTCGTCCGGGGCCGGGACGACGTCGAGGTGAGGCTCGGGCCAGTGTGCCGACGGCGTGAGATCGAGCATCGTGATCTCGCGTAACGGCCATCGGAGGATGGCAGCGAGTCCGAGGATGGCAGCCGCTGCGGATGACGCAAGCGCGATCGACACGCCGACGTGTTGGGCCGCCAGTCCCCACAACGCGCTGCCGACGCCAAGCCCACCCTGGAAGACGAGGAGATAGTCCCTTCACCACCCATACTTCAGCTCGACGCCGAGGTACGTGGAATCATGGCCGGGGGCAGGTCAGATCGTACGAGCGTCCGGTCTGCGTCACCATAGGAACGACGCCCACGAGCCAACGTAATCCACGTCGCCGCCCTTGGCAGCGCGGACGTAACGAGCGGTAAAGAAGTGGCTGTAGGACAAGATCCAGACCAGATGTCGCCCGATTGCCCACTGCGCGGACACATCCGCACTCGTCGCCACGTAGCGGGGACCGCCGCCCGCTGGGAGCTCGAGATTCCCGCCGGGCCCGTAGATGCCGTCCTTGGTCGTGTAGCGCCATAGGATGTCGCTGCCGACGGTCAGTAGAACGGACCGCGTGGGATGGACTTGAACCGTCGGATGGACGTCCATGATGTTGCTCGGACGGATCAGGCTCGCATCGTTGAAGTACCCCGCCTTGAAGAACAGCGGATTGAAGGTTCCGAAGTTGCCTCCGCCGCGCGCTTCTGTGTCGCCGCTCGCCACGTCCGCTTGCAAGCCCAGGCGGGGACTCCACGGTAGACCTTCCATCGTGTAGCCCTGCGCCGAAGCCAGCGTCCATGCGAGAATGTCCCGCGTCCCGAATGTTCCGATCTGGAGTACCGGCTCGACGTCATAATCGAAGCCTGCGTCCCTGCCGAAGAGTCGGACACCAAGCGTCTGCCGCCTCTCTGCGCCCGTGCCCGTGGCGTAGCTGGCATGGTCATCTCTGAGTCCCAGATAGTACAGATCGGCGCGGAGGACGGCCTTCGGAATGAGCGGCGGCGTCGTTGCGTAGACGCCCCAGAAGAGTTGGCCGGGCGCCTCGTCGTCGAACTGCGTTTTCCGTTCCCGGGCCGGCCTTGTAACGAACGCGTATACCTTCGCACCGCCTCGCGTCGCGATGAGCTGTCCGCCGTCGAACTTGAACGGAATGTTCGGCGATTGTCGCGTCGCGACCAATCGGCCCGAGCCATACGTCATCTCGAACCGTCCGCCACGGAGCACGACGTAAGCAGGCCCTGATGTCGCGTGGTCGTCGATGCGGACGTCCGCGAACGCCTGCTGGAGATCCGCAACGTCCTGATTCACCGGCGGCGGCTCCTGCCTCGACCCGAGCTGGAGCCCCGAGATCCCCTGGACGAATACGCGGAAATGCTCGGTAACGTGGAGATCGCCGTGGATCGCGATGCGCTGGCGGAGGTAATCGTCGTCGTCAGGGTTGGGCGGCACACCGAAACCCGGGTTGGTGAAGTGCTCGAACCGCTCGCGCAGCTCGCCCCCGAGGCTCAGGTACGTCTTGGGATCGTCGGGATCGAGCGGGATGTACTTGACGGGGTCGAACGGATCCGTCCGATTCCGCGGGTCCGCGAGGTACGTGTAGTCCTCGTTGAAGCGAAGGAGCGTATAGGGTGGGGGATTCGGATTGGGTGGCGCCTCGGGATTGTACTCGGAGAGCACTGACTCGTCGGGACTCACCTGCGGTGGACCGGTCGGCGCGGAGCTGCTCGCCGCTTGAAGCTGGTCCGCGTTCGTCTCCGGTCGCAACACGATGAGCAGCAGGAGAATGCAGGCGAAGGGCGTTCGCCTACAGTATGACGTCCGCGGGGACATGACGATCCGGTCTCGGCGGAAGTCGGCAATAGCGTCATCCGTTCACGTTGGCAATGAGGGCGCGCGAGCGCTCGTCGCGCGGAACAGCGGCTCGTCTTCGAGACTCGTGGCGGGAAGACGGAACGCGACGGAGCACAGACCACCGAACATCGCGACGTTTTTCAGGAAGTTGACGAGCTGCCCCTGCAGCTCGGGGCCGTGGTACGCCCAGAAGTCATGCGCCGTCAGCGTCGCAGGTATGAGAAACCCCGCAAGGAGTAGCGCGGCCAGGCGCTCGTGCCAGCCGACGACCAGCGCGATGCCGGCAACGAGCTGAAGCGCGCGTCCCGTCAGCATTAGCGTCGGCACCAGCGCGGCTGGAGCGCCGTGCGCAGCGAGCTCATTGGCGGCTCGCGTCTGGTCCACTAGGCCGAAGGCATTGAAGAGGAAGATCAGAGCAAGAGCCGCGCGGCCGATCCATTGTCCGTATCGCATGTCACGGTCTCCTCCATCTGGCGGCGATCAAATGCGTGACGACGGTCGACGCATCGGCGACGTGGAACCGTCGAAGCTACGCATGTTTCGTCGAACGACCACTCGGCCGATTATCACTTGCGAACCATCGCGTGAATCTCCGCGATGTATCCACCTGGGAACTGCACGAATGCCGATCGCCGGTCGGAAGCCGAGTAGGGCTCGACGAGCACGCGAGCTCCGGCTGCCTTCGCCTTGGCCAGCGTCGTGTCGAGGTCGAGCGTCTCGTAGCCCGTCATCTCGCGCCCGTACGGGTACGGAAGATGACCATCGGTCACGAGGGCGACGACGGTGCCGAACGTCGAGGTGAGGCGAACACGCCGGTAGGTGCCGTCCGTCCGGCCGATCTCGACGCCGGGTGCCTTCGGATCGTCGTTGGCGATGGTGCCGCCGGAGAACTGGACGAAGCTCCGGATGAACGCATCGGCGCGGTCGGACGACAGGTAGACGCGGTTTTCGGGAACGGTTTGCAGCTCGGCGTAGCTCGGCGCGGTCGTGTGCCAGTAGAGCTGCATGTTGACGCCGCCTGGCCACTGGACGATCGCGTCGCGGCCGATCGGGTCGTCGAACGGGGCGACGATGACGTCGGCGCCACACGCGCGCGCTGCGCGGACGGCGGCATCCATATCCGTCACGAGGTAGCCCGTTCGCTCGAGTCCGAACGGATATGGAACCGGTGTCTTGAAGCCGAACACCGACAGCGTGCCGACCGGTGTGAGGACGAGCTGGTTCATCGTGCTGCTCGGCGTCGGCGTCACCGTGAAGACACCTTGCTTGGACGTGGTTCCACCGAACGTCGCCAAAAGGCTCGCGACGAATCGATCGAAGTCTTCCGGGGCGACGTAGACGTGGGTCGTGTCGTATTGCGGTCCTACGGCCACGGGCGGCGAACTCGCGGGCGGACGCGTTTCCCCCCCGGCGTTCGGCGCGCTCGCGACGAGCAGCACCGCAAGAGTGAGAGCGCCGATCATCCGCATGTGTCCGCTCCTGGTCATACTGCCCAGCAGGCGCAGCCGAGCGCGCCCCAGAGGCATGTGAAATCGTGGACATGGCCCGCGTGGGCGTGTCCGGGGGCCAAGACCGTTCGTCGCATCGCCGCGGTCGTCCTGGATGGCTCGCGCTCGGCCGGGGCGGCGTAACCGCCGAAGCGGCGCACCGGCGACCAATCCGGCAAAGCCGGTGGCGGCGCGGCCTCGTCCACACGCGCGAACTCGCCGGCGCCGTAGACGACCTTGCCGCCGACCACGGTGAGGGCCGCCGTGATGTCGGCGATCTCGCTCTCGGGGCAGGAGAAATAGTCGCGGTCCGGCACGACGAGGTCAGCGAGCTGGCCGACCTTGATTTGCCCCTTCTTGCCTTCTTCGTTCGAGAACCAGGTGACGTTCTCCGTCCACATCCGGAGAGCCGTCTCGCGGTCGAGGCAGTTGCGCTCCGGGTAGATTCGCAAGCCGCCCACGGTCTTGCCCGTCACGAGCCACGCCAGCGAGACCCACGGATTGTAGGATGCCACCCGCGTGGCGTCGGTGCCGGCAGAGACGTGGAGGCCCTTCGCGAGCATCCTCGCAAAAGGCGGCGTCGCCGATGCGGCGGCGGAGCCGTACCGCTCGACGAAGTACTCGCCCTGGTACGCCATGCGGTGTTGTATCGCGATCCCGCCGCCGAGAGCGGCGATGCGGTCGATCGAGCGATCCGAGATCGTCTCCGCGTGATCGAAGAACCAGTTCAGCCCGTCGAGAGGGATGTCGCGGGCGACGCGCTCGTAGACGTCGAGCGCGCGGCTGATCGTCTCGTCGTAGGTGGCGTGCAATCGCCACGGCCAGCGATTCGTGGCGAGAATCCGCACCACGTCCTCGAGCTCGCGCTCCATCTCTGCGGGCATGTCCGGGCGCGGCTGGCGAAAGTCCTCGAAGTCGGCGGCCGAAAAGACGAGCATCTCGCCGGCGCCGTTGTGACGGAAGTAGTCGTTCCCCTGCTTGTAGGTCGAGGTCTTCACCCAGTTGAGAAAATCTTCCTTCTCGCCCTTCGGCTTCTGCGTGAAGAGGTTGTAGGCGAGGCGGATCGTGAGCTGCCTGTCCTCGTCGAGCTTTCGGATGACGGCGTAGTCGTCCGGATAGTTCTGGAAGCCGCCGCCGGCGTCGATGGCGCCCGTCACGCCGAGCCGATTCAGCTCGCGCATGAACTGACGCGTCGAATTCAGCTGATACTCGAACGGCAGCTTGGGTCCTTTGGCCAGCGTCGCGTACAGGATGTTGGCATTGGGCTTGGCGAGCAGCAGTCCGACTGGGACGCCGCGCGCATCGCGTACGATCTCGCCGCCCGGGGGCTCCGGGGTGTCCTTGGTATAGCCGACCGCCCGCAGAGCGGCGGCGTTCAGGAGTGCGCGGTCATAGAGGTGAAGCAGGAAGACGGGCGTTTCAGGAGCGAGCGCGTTGATCTCCTGGAGCGTCGGCAGTCGCTTCTCGGCGAACTGATGCTCGGTGAAGCCGCCGACCACGCGCACCCACTGGGGTGGAGGCGTGACGGCAATCTGCTGCTTCAGCATCTCCATCGCATCGGCAAGCGAGCGCACACCGTCCCAGCGCAGCTCCAGGTTGAAACTGAGTCCGGCGCGGATGATGTGCAGGTGGTTGTCGATCAAGCCTGGCAGGACACGGCGTCCCTTGAGGTCGATCATTCGGGTTGCGGCACCGGCAAGAGGCATGACGTCCGCCTCGGTGCCGACGCGTAGGAACTTGCCGTCTCGGATCGCGACCGCCGTCGCGCTCGGATTCGAGCGATCGAGGGTCGTGACCGTCCCGTTGTGCAAGATGAGATCGGTTGATGTGCTGGGGATGTTCATGGCTGTACCTTTCCGCGATCCTCGCTCCGCGGCCGCCTACTTGGCGACGTCGTCGTGGTCGGTGGACTTCGCCACGTCCAGCCAGCGTTCGAGCTCGGCTTCGACCAAGCGGTGTTTCTCGGCGATTCTGGCCACCGTGTCGGTGCCGAGCGGCAGGCGCAACGGGGGCTTGTCGCTGTCGACCAGCTTGAGCAGCGCCTGGGACAGCTTCTTCGGGTCACCTGGCTGCCTATGGTTTGCTGAGGCCATCGCGGCACGCATCTCGCCCACGGTCTTCGCATAGTCGGGTAGCGACAGCGCGGTCGTCACCAGCGACCTCGGGTCGAGAAAGTTGGTGCGGAAGAAGCCGGGCTCGACCACGGTGGCATGAATGCCCAACGGCGCGAGCTCGATGGCCATCGCCTCAGTAAGCCCCTCAACGGCGAACTTGGTGGCGCTGTAGATGCCCCAGCCTGGGAAGGCGGAATAGCCGGCGATCGCCGAGACGTTGACCACGTGGCCGCGGCCGGCACGACGCATGTGCGGCAGGACCGCACGCGCCACGTTCAGCAGGCCGAAGACGTTCGTGGCGAATTGCTGCTCGACCTCCTTGCCGCTGGCCTCCTCGACCCCGCCGAGCAGGCCGTAGCCGGCGTTGTTGACCAACACGTCGATGCGCCCGAAGCGCTCCACGGCGGCCTTGGCCGCGGCGACAGCTTGCGCCTCGTCGGTGACGTCCAGGCGGACACTCAACAGGTTGTCGTGGTCGCCCAGCACGCTCGTCACGGCGCGGGAAGTGGCCACGACGAAGTCGCCGCGCTTGAGCGCGGCGCGGGCGAGCTCCAGGCCGAGACCGCTGGAGGCGCCAGTGATGAACCAGACTTTATGGATGAGATCGGCGGCTCGGCTCGGTGCGTTCATGACTGCACCGCGCCGATGCGAGCGTTTGACGCTGTATCAACCGGTTGTGCATGGCTGCCTGGCATGGCGCCGAAGACATGTTGCCCGCACCGCGCCTGCCGCCACGCAGCGCCGATGGAGGTTCCCGCGATCAGCTCGCGTCCCACCGGGACGATCTGCTCACCGAGGAGAATGCCGAGCAGGCCGATCAGCGCGACCACCGGAGGAGCCGGCGACCGGACGCCGAGCAGGCTATAGACGACTCCGACCACCAGGCCGGCAGCGAACGAAAGCAGGGACGCCTTCATGGCCGGCTGCCGCCTACTTGTGGCTCGTCGCCGACGGGATCACGTACTTGGGAAACACCGTCGGGGGTGCGTTGTGCACCATGGTGTACGCGTACTCGACCCCGACCCCGTAGGCGCCGTAGTGGGTCTTCACGATGTCCATGACGGCGTCGTACGTGTCCTTCTCGGCCCAATCGCGCTGGAACTCGAGCATGACCTGCAGCGACGTGACCGGCTTCGCGCCCGCCTGGATCACCCGCTTCATCGCGTTGTCGTGCGCGAGCTGACTGACGTCGCCGCAGCAGTCCTCCACGACGTACACCTCGTAGCCGTCGTGGATTGCCTGAACGGACGGAAAGGTGACACACACTTCGGTCCAGAGTCCCGCGAGCACGATCTTCTTCCGACCGGTCGCCTTGATCGCGGCCACGAAGTTCTTGTCGTCCCAGGCGTTCATGGACGACCGCTCGATCGCCGGCTGCTCCGGAAACACCGCGCGGATCTGCGGCCACAGATTTCCACTGAAGCTCTTCGTCTCGACCGTCGTGAGGACGACGGGCACATCGAACACCCGGGTGGCCTTTGCGAGGGCGACGGTGTTGTTGATGATCGATTGGCGATCGACACCCGCGACACCGAACATCATCTGGGGCTGGTGATCGATGAGTGCGACGACGCAATTGTCCGGGGTCAGTAGGCCTTTTTCGCTGCGCTTCGTCAGACCGATTGTTGCAGGCATGAGATCCCTCTCCTTTTGGGGTTGCGTTTGCGAAGACGTTAGGACGCAGAGCAACGATCGTGCCCGCGCCCGGATGATGGGTTTCCCGAAGCAAGCTGCCAGTCGCTCTGCCGGTGTGACGAAATCGCGGCATTTGTGACGAGCTCCGGGTGTCTACCGACAGGTAGTCAGTC
>WNGH01006047.1_pt2 | contig 11503 bp, 17 predicted proteins | sample 5400631 | NCBI WGS metagenome assembly WNGH01 (sample SAMN13153373, study PRJNA577476) | soil metagenome | isolation source: 115 cm soil or saprolite under Garry oak tree replicate 1 | place: USA:California | collected 2016-06-15 | reverse complement strand
CTTCCTGTTCTAGCGATGTAACCTTTGACAAATAGGCTGAAACCGTGGAGGTGTTAACCGTGTTTATGACGACCTTTGTGTGAGCTAGAGAGATTGGGAATGATAAGCGCGCAAACCATAGAACCGGTCGTATTTGGTTTTTCGATTCGAGCCACGCGATAACTCCCGGATGGCAACTCTTCCCTGATCCCCGATTCCGGAAGAGTACCCTGTCATCTGTCCGAATGGGCGGCAAACGCTAATAGCGTTTTCAATTCCCTAGAACCAAGCATTTCAGTCCAACTTCGGTCCAACTCAAGGGCGAGATAAATGACGCGCTTCCTCGTAAGCGACACCAGCAGCGGCACTTAGAGTTTTGTACTGAGTACCTTCTAGGCAGGGCGTCGGGAGTTCGAGTCTCCCCGGGCGCGCCACTTCATTTCTTTTCAACAACTTGGGCGAGAAGCGATCATCTACTTTTTTGACAGATGGTCCGGGATGGCGAGACTATAACTTTTTTTTCACTTTCTTCAATCGTTCCAATTGCTTACGTGAACTGAACTCGATTCTGTATCCGCACAGAATCACGTCCTGTCATAGAAATGCACGTAGAGCCCGTCAACAGGGGGTCGGCAAATCCAATTGATGAAATGTAAGTTGAATCCGCGAATGTGTGCGGCCGAGGATGGGGATCCGCCACCGCAAACTCCCCAAACTTCGTAAAATGCTGTTTCTGGCCAGTAACGGGCACTTGATGTACGAGTACGACTAACCAGGAGTTAGCCGTGCGAACAACGCCGGGACCATCATGGCGACGAGGTTCACAATAGAGTCCAGCGCGATTATGCGAATCGGGAGCGAACTCTGCCAGGACCAGGTTGCCGTTCCCACTGTCATAACCAGCCACAATGTCATCCCGGCGTAGACGGTAGCTTTGGGGGCAGAGACGGAGCGCGCAGGGTTCGCAGCGTACGCCACGATGGCCACACCGATCGGCAAGGTGAGGGCCATCCAGAAAATCCAGATGTCCGCAGTAAAAAGCAACGGACGATTGATGGCGGCAAATGCATCGCGCCATTCCCTGCGCATGAAAGCGAACCAAGCCACGCACCAGGCAAGGTTGTAAACCACTGCCCAAAGCGCTCCGCCAGCGATCACACGGATCCAACTGAGGCGCGGAAGGTCGGCAGCATTGATCTCGCTCACTTACTTCTCCAGTCCTCGCGCACAGATTACGCGGAAGCTACGTGTGGAAGAAATGCAAGTCAATAGGCCCCAGTTTACAACGGAAGACATTCTGTGCAAGTTCAGCAGACTAAGTCCTGACGCGGAAATCGGAAAAGTTGAATCGGCCAAGCGAACTTTACCGGTAACCCGACCAGGCAAGTGAGCATTGCTTTCAGAAAAGAAACCGCAAGCTGAGACACACATGTCGCCACGCTCATACCTACTGCGAATAGAGCGACTGGACCACTTAGGTGAGTCTCATTAGCTCTCGGAATGAGACCATCGCCTAAGGATCTCACCAGCGCGATCCCCTGTGTCGCGAGCCCAAGTCCCACTGCCCCGCCCAGCGTCGCCAGCACCATGCTCTCAGTGACCAGTTGCCGGAGAATTCGTGCGCGGCCCGCTCCAATAGCCGCTCGCACGGCGATCTCATGACTACGGGGATATGCCCTTCGCGAGCAGCAGGTTTGCGAGGTTGGCGCAAGTGATCAGGAGTAGAAGGAGGCCGCCAGCCTGGAGCGTTAACAGCATCAGACGGGTCTTCCCGACCCGGTCCTCCTGCAGCGGTACCAGCGATGCGCTCCATCCGGTATTGGTCAACGGATACGCCGCTGCGAGCTGTGCGGAGATGACGTCCATCTCGGTGCCAGCAGTTTGACGAAGAGCGAAGCCGTGTCGGTGATTTTCTCGGGTAGTTTACCCGCAGGTGCTCCTGTGGATCGCTATGCCGGCCTCATCCAACTCGCTCACGAGTTCCGATGTCGGACTTACCTTGACACTAGCGGAGAGCCACTGCGCCGCGCGCTGGCCGCTCGTCCCCATTTCGTCAAACCCAATCGTGACGAAGCCGCCGGAGTGCTTGGCTTGCCGATTGCTTCACTCGCCTTGCCGCAGGCGCAGTCCCGAGCCTCATCCGACTTGGTGCGCACAGCGCGGCTCTAAGCCTTGGAGTCGAGGGACTACTGTTCTGTCCTGCCGAGGATGCACAGGTATTATTGGCTGCTCCGCCACGATTGACCCCGCGCTCAACGGTCGGCTCCGGTGATTCTGCGCTTGCAGGAATTGCTCAGGCCATTAGCTGTGGTGCCAGTCCGGACGAAGCTTTGCGCCTCGGAGCACCCTGCGCTGCTGCCAATTGTCTTGCCGACTCTCCGGGCGGTGCCCGCCTCGAGGATATCCGTCGGTTTCAAAAGGGGATTCCCGTGCAGACCCTCGAAGCTGGTCTTTGAAGCTTCGCTATTTGGCCAAGTTCTGTTAAACAGGGGAGCAGTGAAGGAGGTGCCGTGAAAAAATCTATCGGCGACAATATGATTCCGAAGGGTTGGAGCTTCGAGCAGGGACTCGAACTCGTAAAGAAGGCAGGATACGATGGCATCGAGCTCTGGCTCGGTCACGTTCCGTGGTTTCAGATGAGCACTACAGACGCGCAGGTAAGCGAGTTGCACCGCAAAGTGGAAAACGCCGGCTTGGTGGTCTCCAACGTTTCGACTGGCCTACATTGGGATACTCCGCTCTCGGCCCGCGACCCTAACGTACGCGCCAAGGCGATTCGCATTGTAGAGCGCCAGCTAGAGACGGCTCAGCTCCTCGGTTGCGACGCCATACTTGTGGTAACCGGGCTTGTGACCCAAGAAGTTCCTTACAACGAGGTCTATCAACGCTGCCTGGACGGGATGAAACAGCTAGCGCCACTCGCAGCAAAGGCGCAAGTAAGGATCGGTTGTGAAAATTGCAATTCGGAACAACGCTTCTTGCTGACGCCGCGAGAATTCTGGACGTTTCTCAACGATGTGAATAGTCCCTTCGTCGGCATTCATCTTGACGTGGGGAACATTCACGACACCGGATTCGCCGAGCAGTGGATTGAGATACATGGACCGCGCATCACGCGCATCCATCTAAAAGATGTCCTGAAAAAGCGCGGCCGATGCTGCGACACTGTGTATACGAGCCTTTTCATTGGCGATAACAACTGGCCCGCCATCAGGGCCGCACTAACCAAAGTCGGCTACGACGGCTGGTTGATCGCGGAAATGGAAGCGCGCTACCGGTACGCGCACGACCAGCAGTTTTATGACACCGCCGCTGATATGGACCGCCTCGTTTCGGGCAGGCTATGAGGTAAACGCTGAGGGCCTGAATGAAAATCTCGCGCCGAAATTTTCTGTCATCTGTGACTGCCTCGACCGGCACCCTGTTGTCAATCCGGTTAATGGAGTTGGATTGGTTTGATTCTCGACCTGAACCCGGACTCCATTGCCTCGTTCTCGACTTGCAGTCGCATTGTGTCCTTCGCGAATCGTTGCACGGATATCAAGCGGCACTCGCCGACGAATATCATTGTCGCTCGGAAGCTAGGATCGATTCACGGCGGCGCTCTGCGATGGCACTTGTTCCGGGCCTCGGAACATTGGACCCCGCGATAGCGCAGACACTGTTGGATTTAATGGAGGGTGGGACTCATCTTTTGTTGGAATCCGGCGCGGGATTTTTAAGCCCGGCGGAATTTTCTGCTCACCAGAGAATCCTGCATCGTTATTTCGACCTCGGAGTCGAGCCGCCCATCGATCTTTGGGCCAGAAACTCTCGTGCCGACCGTCGTTTTGACCATCGTCGCAGGCCTCATCAGAGAAAGGAGGCGGACAGTGGGAAATCCGTTCCTTACGTCAACTACCTTTGGCCGCGCGAAACCATAGTCAGGGACTTCAGTCGCGTGGTTCCTGTGTTGTCGAAAGGTGAAGATATAATCGGCCGGATGGGACCATTACCAGTGGCGTCGAAGAAGCGTCTTGCGAACGGAACACTTATTTTTCTCGGATCTCCGTTGGGACCCGCACTCCGCGCAGGCGACCTTGAAGCTCGGTCCTGGCTCGGCTCGGTTACGTCGGCCGAAACTGTGGCTGATTTCGCGCGAGGTTAGCTCCATTCTCTGCGAAAGTCTCCGCTCGCAACTACTCAGGTTCCCCACATAGCGACTGGCTCCGTTTCCAGTGGGGTTTGCCCCACGCACAACCGGCCTCAGCGAAAGACGTGCAACCGAAAACACTCGAGGATTTGCTCTCGTCCCAATGGAAGACGCTTGGTTAAGCGTCGCGAGAAAACAATGTTTGCCGAGCCGAAATTGTCTTATCCGGCAGACGCATACGACGGAAGCTACTATCGACCTGCAATGTCAGTGGTGCAACCAGCGCTTGAATACCACATAGCGGACGAAGATGGCGGTGCCATACAAAAGTACGACCGCGATCCCAGCTAGGAACATAGAGATTACTCCAAGGCCGCGCAGCATCGTCGGCCAAGCACGTTCCTCGATGAACTTGGCAATTGTCCCTGACCCGTCACACGTAATTCACGGCAAGGGGTCGAAAAGTTCCCGGAAAGTGGGTGTTCTCTTGCCTTACACATCATCGGGGGGCGAAATGGCATTAGCGAGAAGGCACTTATTCATCGAACGCCTGCCGCCACACGACAGTAGTTTGCTGGCTCTGAGGTTCCACTGGACAAAGTAGGCGCTCGGCTGTTGAATGCGGCCACTTTTTTAATTTCGGCGTGCAGCGTGTCTTTGCTATAGTCAGCGTCTTGCAACGCGCAATCCGCCAACGTGCTTCTTAGGGATTGCGGGGAGTTATTCGGGATGGCGGAACCACAGTTAGATCTCAGCAAGACTTACGACGCGATAGTCGTTGGATCAGGGGCCGCAGGCGGCATGGCGGCACATGTCCTCACTAGCCACGGCATGCAGGTGCTTCTGCTCGAGGCAGGAAAGAAACTGCCCATCGAGCAGGAATTGCGCTCGATGGAGTGGCCCTACGACAACGCCCATCGGGGATACTTTCCGCCGGAGTCGCATTCGCTGACGTTCAACGAGTACACCATTCGCAATCCTCCCTATGGCGCGGGCTTTGAGAAGGCCAAGCATCTCCACAGCTACGTGGGCAGCAGCGACTACGTCAAGAATATTGTTGTCGACGAGCGTGAGCATCCTTTCACGGGCACGAACTACGCTTGGGTTCGCGCGCGGTGCCTCGGCGGAAAAACGAATATCTGGGGGCGGCTCGCGCTGCGCCTCTCCGACTACGACTTCAAAGCCAAAAGCCGCGACGGCTTTGGCGAGGATTGGCCCATCAGCTACGGCGACATCGCCCCCTATTACGACAAAGTGGATTTGTACCTCGGCATCATGGGTGTGAAGGAGAATTTGCCCCATCTTCCCGACGGCATATTTCAGCGACCTCAAAAACTGAACTGCGCCGAAGTCACTCTGAAGCAGAGTCTGCAGAAAATGGGGCGGGTGCTGACACAGTATCGCGCCGGCGTCACCAGCGAAGGCCTGAAGCACAATAAATATCGCAGCCGTTGCTATGGGCGCGGCGCTTGCCAGCGCAAGGGCGGCTGCGACATTCACGCGGCGTTCGATTCGCCCACCGGCTTGATCTATCCCGCGATGGACACCGGGAGTTTGGCGCTACGCACCAATGCGGTCGTGCGGGAAGTCACCGTCGATCCGGAAACCGGCAAAGCGAGCGGCGTGCAATTTATCGATTCGCAGACCATGAAGGATTATGCCGTGCACGCCAAGGTTGTCGTCCTGGCGGCGTCCACTCTTGAATCCGCGCGCCTGCTGTTGCTCTCCAAGTCACGGCTTTATCCAAAGGGGTTGGCGAATTCCAGCGGACACGTCGGCCACAATTTGTGCGAACACCTGATGGGACCCGGAGTCACCGGCCGGGCGAAAGATCTGGTTGCCAAGCCGTCAACCCTGGACGATGGCCGGCCTGGCGGCTTCTATCTGACCAGGTTTCGCAACCTTTCACAGAAGCACCCGAAATTCATCCGCGGCTACGGGTTTGAAGGCGGCAGCGGCTGCGGCATGTTTCCACACGGGACCGACGTGCACGGTTTCGGTGCATCCTTCAAAGAAGAAGTCCGCAAAAATCAGCGTGCCTACATCAGTATGGGCGCTTTCGGCGAGGTCCTGGCGCGCTACGAAAATTACGTGGACATTGATCCCGTGGTACGAGACAAATGGGGCATTCCTGCGTTGCGTTTTCACTACAAGTTCGGCGACAACGAGCACCGCATGGCCGAGGACATGAAAGAGACCTCGCAAGAGATGTTCGAGGCCGCGGGATTCGAGATCGTGCGCGTCAGCAGCCGCGTGCTTACCGAGGGCTGGTCCATTCATGAACTCGGCACGGCGCGCATGGGAACCGATCCAAAGACTTCCGTTCTCAATCAGTTTGAGCAGTCGCATGACGTGAAGAATCTGTTTGTCGTCGACGGTAGCGCATTCGTCAGTGCCAGTTGCCAGAATCCGACGTGGACCATTATGTCCTTGTGCTGGCGCTCCTGCGACTACCTCGCGGACGAATTTCGCAAAGGAAACTTGTAGGTGAAGTATGCCTAACAACAATCCTATTGATCTGCGGCAAGATCGCCGGGAATGGCTGAAAACCTCGGCCGCCATAGTCGGCGCCTCAGTACTACCTCTACCAGCCATAACTCAGGAACAGCCGCATGCGGAGACCGCGTCGGCCAAGCCTGCAGGTAAGTCTTCGGAAAACAATTTCCCCTCTCGCTTCTTCACTCCCTTGCAACACGCGCTGGTCGAGGAATTATCAGAAACGATCATTCCCGCCGACGACCATTCTGGCGGGGCGAAAGCTGCAAAAGTTGCTGACTTCATCGACCAGTTACTGGGCGAGACCTATGATGAGAATCAGAAGGCGCTGTGGCGCGAGGGCTTGCGCCTCGTTGACCTGATGAGCCGGCACTACAGCGGAAAGTTCTTCCTCGAGGCTCGCCCTGAGGAAAGAGTCGCGGTTCTCAAAGTGCTTTCTGACAACGATCACATGACCGATCTGCCCGAAGTTCGCTTCTTCATTGAGTTGAAGCGCCTCACGGTGCGCGGCTATTACACCTCCAAAATCGGCATTCACGATGAGCTCGAATACAAAGGTAATCGAATTCTTCAGGAGTACGTGGGCTGCGACGACCAGGGGCCGGCGAATTCTTGATTTTGGAGCGCGGCGGTCTTGTTTATCCTGAGCGAAGGCGAAGGACCGCACTTTTGACGGTCTATGAAACGACTCGCGTGACCTTTCGATCGGAGCGCCTATGACGAACGGCAGGGTGAAAGTCGGCATCATCGGGTCGCAATTTCAGGCAGGCATTCACGTCGCGTCCTTGCAAATCATGCCGCATGAGGCGGAAGTCGTCGCGATCGCCTCTCCGACTCCTGGCAACGCTGCTGCGCTCGCAAAGCGATTCAGAATTCCGCGCGTATTCACCGACTACCGCGAGATGCTGAGACAGCGGGACATCGAGATGGTCACTATCGCCGCCCCAAACAGCCTGCACGCTAAGATGACCAGGGACATTGCCGCGGCTGGCAAGCACATCGTTTGTGAAAAACCTTTGGCCATGACCATTGCCGAAGGGGAGGCGATGATCGCTGCGGCGAAGCGCCACAGCGTCCTCCTCATGTACGGCGAAGAGCTCTTCTTCACGCCGAAATATTTGAAGGCCAAGGAACTGGCCGATGCCGGGGCTTTCGGCAAAGTTTATCTCATCAAGCAAAGCGAAAAGCATTTTGGGCCGCACAGCGCATGGTTCTGGGACGTGAACCGATCCGGTGGCGGCGCGCTGATGGATCTTGGGTGTCACGGAATCGCTTTCTGCTACTGGTTTCTTGGACGCTCGCCGATCAAGTCGGTCTATTGTCAAATGGGCACGCACGTTCATGGCGAAAAGACCAAGGCCGAGGACGATTCTCTGTGCGTTCTCGAATTCGCCAATGGTGCGGTCGGACTGGTGGAAAATAGCTGGGCGCGCCGCGGCGGGATGGACGACCGCATCGAAGTTTTCGGCGAAGCCGGCTGCTCTTACGCCAATCTCCACATGGGCAATGCGCTGCCGACCTACAGTGAAAACGGATACGGCTACGCAGTCGAAAAAGCTCCCACAACGAAAGGTTGGACGTATCCCGTTTTCGAGGAACTCTGGAATTACGGCACGCCGCAAGAACTGACCCACTTCGCGCACTGCGTGCGCGGCAAAGAGACTCCGCAAGCTACGGGCGAAGATGGCTTGGTCGTGCTTCGCGCAATTTATGCCGGCTATGCGTCCGCTGGCGAAGGCCGCAAGATCGCGCTGCCTTACCAACCGCCGCCCGAAGTGAAAAAACCGATCGATCTTTGGCTCAATGGTGCGGCTCGCCAACAGACTGCGCCGCATTGAAGTAGGACGGACATTCTTGTCTGTCCTCTTTCCTTCAACTATGGCACGCTTGCATCCAGTTTTCACGAGGTGATTCCGTGCATTTCTCGATGAGACTGCGTCTCTCCATGATGATGTTCCTGGAGTATTTCATTTGGGGCGCGTGGTACGTAACCCTAGGGACTTGGCTTGGCCGGCAGTTGCACTTTTCGGGCGAGGAGATCGGTTTGGCCGCTGGCACCACTGCATTGGGCGCCGTGGTTTCGCCGTTCCTCGTTGGCCTGATGGCCGATGAACTATTCGCCACTCAACGGCTGCTCGCGGCGGTGCACGGCATCGGCGGCATTCTCCTCTGGTTTGCTTCCACCCAAAAAGCGTTCGGCCCGATGTACGCGGTCTTGCTCATCTATTCGCTTTGCTACATGCCGACGATGGCGCTGACCAATGCGCTGGCGTTTCGGCAAATGAAAGATCCAAAGCAGGATTTCGGATCGATTCGCGTGCTGGGCACAGCTGGGTGGATTGTTGCAGGGCTGCTCATCGGTTACCTCCGCGTGGAGCCGACGGCCATTCCTATTCGTGTCGCAGGCGCAGCGTCTATATTGATGGCAGTCTACAGTCTGACGTTGCCGCACACGCCGCCTTTGCGCTCTGCACACGGATTCAAGCTCAGCAATATTTTTCCTGCTGAAGCCTTCACACTATTCAAAGACAGAAACTTTTCAATTTTTGCTCTGGCTTCGTTCCTGATTTGCATCCCACTGCAGTTCTACTACACCTTTACGAATCCGTTTCTGAACGAAATCGGAGTGCAAAACGCCGCGGGCAAAATGACCATGGGCCAGATGTCGGAGTTGCTCTTCATGGTAACGCTGCCCTGGTTTTTTCGCCGGATTGGCGTTAAGAACACCCTCGTGCTGGGCATGTTCGCCTGGGTCGTGCGCTACGCCTGCTTCGGCACCGGGAATAGCGGCAGCCTGGCGTGGCTACTCTATCTGGGGATTGTTCTCCACGGAGTGTGCTATGACTTTTTTTTCGTGAGCGGGCAAGTTTACGTGGATCAAAAGGCGCCCGTGGCGTTGCGCGCCGCAGCGCAAGGCCTGATCACGTTCATCACCTATGGGATCGGCATGTTCATCGGATCGTGGATTTGTGGCCGTGTTGTGGACGCCTACGTGAAATCTGCACCGGGCGGCGTTCTGCATGATTGGCGTTCCATCTGGATGGTGCCTGCCATCGCGTCTGCGGTAGTCCTACTGTTCTTCTGGGCTGGATTCCGGCGTGAAGAACGCACGCCCGAGGAACGTGCACCGGTCGCTGAAGCTACCGTGAGCCGCTAGAGACTATCCGCATCAGCGAATGAAAGAAGGGAGCGCGATTCTCCTTTTCGCGCTCCCGCTCCGTCCCTGCCGAACCTGATGCAACATCCACGGCGCGTTCTTCGACGGCAGCAGGCCGGTCTTCCTTACTCAGATTGAACCTTTCTCTACCCCCTTCACCTGTGGTTCGCCAAGACTTGAGCCGAGACCAACGACGAGGCGGTTCTGGGTAGAGTAGGCCTGATTTATTGACTCGATACAGCATGAAGACTCTGGAGGGCACGAACCCGAGTGCGCCTGGAGCGCACATATATAGAGGATCAGCGGAAAGTCTGTAACGATGGCGCAGCCCGCCGAGTCGCTCCTGTGAAAGGACCCGACCCAAAGCTACGGAACGAATCCTGCCGTCAGGTGTCCTGTATGGTCAAGAAACTCAAACGAGTTGAAATAGCGTAACTTGCAGCTTTCCACAGGCTCACCTCGAATGGGCTTCTCCGACTGAGAAACAGTGTCTACAATTTCGCTTTCACGGGATTGTAGATTCAAGGGGAATCCAAGATGCTTTGGGCGCGCATGCCGGCCTACGTCACCGGAATGGTCAATCAAGAACTCCTGTTGCGGAACGAATATGTGGGGGCAGAGAACCGGATCCTCAGAGGTAAGATCAAGGAGGGGTTGCTGCTTTCGAAAGGTGAAAAGGCGACATTGGCTGAGATTGCTCACCGGCGGGGACGCGAGGCTCTGGAAAATCTGGCAGCAACGGCGAACCCGGGCACCATTCTCGGCTGGTATCGGAAGTTCATCGCGAACAAGTTTGACGGATCGAGATTTCGCCGATGAGCAGGTCGACCGAGGATTAATGAAGAAATCGAACGTTTTGGTCGTGCAAATGGCGAAAGAAAATCCCAGCTGGGCTACGATCGCATTGTGGGCCCCTTGAAGAATCTAAGACACCAACTGTCGCATCAGACCATGGGCAACATCCTGCATCGCCATGGCATATCTCCCGCGCCTAAGCGCAAGCAAGTGATTTGCTGGAAAGACTTTATCCGTTCACGCATGGAAGTTCTGGTCGGGACGGATTTCTTTACCGTGGAAGTCCTTACCCTGAAAGGTTTGGTTACCTACTAGCTGGCTAGGTCCTGTTTTTCATTCACTTGGAAAGTCGGCGGGTATCCTTGGGAGGGATGACGCCGTATCCAGACCAGAAGTGGATGGAGCAGCAAGCACGAAACGCAACCATCGAGGAATGGGGATTCTTGAGAGGCTACCGATATCTGCTCCATGACCGCGGTACGAAGTTTTTGTGCATCGTTTCGCGAGCTGATCGAATCGGGGAGCGTGGAAACGATTCGCCCGCAAGGAGCCCGAATTTGAATTCGTACGCAGAACGCTGGGTGAGGTCGGTAAAAGAAGAATGTCTGTCGAGGCTGATCCTGTTTGGAGAATCGTCGCTGCGGCGAGCCTTGCAGCAATATATCGTACATTACCATGAGGAGCGCAACCATCAGGGCAAAGACAATCGGGTCTAGTTTCCTTCGCGGCCGGAGGCAAGAAGGAACATGGGAGCAGTGCGGTGTCGAGAACGACTGGAGGGCCTGCTAAAGTACTACGAGAGGGAAGCGGCATAAGAGTTGACGGGACAGATGGTGGTGGGCTCAGGATCAGCACATATTAAGAATGCCGGGAATCTCCTCTGGCAAAAGACCTCGCGGGCCTGATTTACCATCAACGTGCGCAGAGGAATGATTTCTGGCTCA
>WNGH01006045.1_pt1 | contig 11504 bp, 17 predicted proteins | sample 5400631 | NCBI WGS metagenome assembly WNGH01 (sample SAMN13153373, study PRJNA577476) | soil metagenome | isolation source: 115 cm soil or saprolite under Garry oak tree replicate 1 | place: USA:California | collected 2016-06-15 | reverse complement strand
TCGCCCAGACCGCGTCAGCGATGGCCAGGATCTCGGCGTCGGTGAGTGCCACGTTTTCCCCCTCAAGGGTTTGCAGCCACGTGCCGTGCGGCACGCGGAGAACATCGTTGTAGTCGGTGCCCGGGAACTCCGACGGGCCATGCTGATAGACGTGCGCCCACGACGAGACCTTGCCGTGGGACCAGGCATTGGTCTGCACACCGTGGACCGCGGTCTTCTCCGCGAGCGCCGCATCCACGACGTAGATGGAGCCGTACACCCCCGTCCGGTACTGCCCGTCCAGGCCGTCCGTGACGCCGTGGAGGTAGTCGCGGACCACCGTCGGATAAATGCCGCTGGTGTCGTAGTCGATCGCGGCGACGATCGTCATGCCTCTCGGTGCGTTCAGGATGCGGTGGGCGTAGTCGGCCCACTGCTTGCCCTGCGCGAGACCCCGCGTGTAGCCCTTCCGCGCGGCGCCTGCCTCGTCTTCACCGTGCAGCCCGATGTCGAGCCCGGCGTGCAGTATCGCGTCCCGCTCCGTGGGCGTGAGCCGCTTCCCGGGCAGCCCTCGTTCGGCCGTGTCGGAGCAGACGTAGCGGTAGGCCGCCGAGTAGCCGGCGGCTTTCACCTTCGCCAGATTCGGCCGCGCCTGCGACCAGTCCAACAGCTTGCCTACCGGCATTTACTCGACCCGCTCGGGCCAGTGCCAGGTGCCGCCAGCCTTGCCATCCTCATCGCTGGGGATGCCGCCGTTGAGGAAGATCCCCGTCGGGTTCAGCACAGCCAACCCAACGAACTGGCCTGGGTAGCCACCCGTGAGCTTGGCGTCCTTGACTTCGGTTACCACGGCGGCGCGGCACTCGCTGGTGTACTCGCCGCCCGGCGTGCCGTAGCTGACGTAATGGACGATGCGACCGACGGATGGTGTAGGCATCGGATCTCCTTTAGTTTGGGCTACATGGCATGCGGGTTGCCTGCCGTCTGTTGCCGTTCCACCCAGCGGTGATGCTCATCGACCCGGGACGCAAGGACCGCGGTCGACTTCTCCAGCTCGCTGATCTTCGACGAATTCAGCATCACTTCCGCCGCGACGTGATTGTGGTCAGCCAGCAGGATCGCTAACGCCTTGTTGCTCTCAGTCGCGGCCTCCTGCATCACGGCCAGCGCCTTGTCCTGCTTGGCCAGTCGTGCCGCCCAGGACCGCCACATCGCGGCGACGAGCAGCGCGATGATCGGTGTGCCCAGCCCGGTCAGGTAACCGGCCGTGGTGCCCGCGAACGGCTCAGCGAGAAACATCACGCGAGCCAGTTGATGCTCAGGTCAAACTGGCACGGCGCGGTTGCGGTGAGAACGTTCCCCGACACGAACGTCGCCTGAATCGTGACCGACTGGCTTCCCGTCGGTACGGACGTCAACTGGTCGACGATCGCATAGGGCGGGTTGCGGCCGGTCACCGCTGCCGTAGTGCGGTGTACCGCCCCGGTGGAAGAGCCGATCTTCACGGCGAGACCCACCGCGCCGACGACCGCACCCGCGGTGATCGACGTGATTGTCAGGCTCACGATGGCTTTGCTGGCCCATGCCGGGACGGTGACGTTGCCCATCGTCACCCATGTGGCGGAGCCCGCGCCGGGGGTGGTTTCGCCGGCACCGGGGTAGGTGATGTATCCGTGCATCTGGTTGATCTGGTTCGCGATGTCGTTCTCGACACCAGCGGTCAGCGTGTCGTTGACGGCCAGCACGGAGACAGTGCCCACGGTTTCCCTCTCTCTACAGCGCTAGACCGGTCCGCGGCCACAGCGTGACGACGGACCCAGCCGCTTGAGCGGCGACCGGGGTGCCCTGCTGGCCGCGGAGGCAGCCGGTGAACGTCTGCGGCGAGGTAGCCCCGCCGGGTGCGGCGGTCAGGGTGATGACCTCCTCCCCGACCTTGATCTTCGTCGGGTACTCCCCGGCGACGGTCGTGAACGTCGGCTTATCCGCCGCGGTGTCGATGACGACGCTGACCGACGCCGACGAGTTGCCCAGCGCGGTGTTCAGGGTCTGCCCGTCACAGCCGAGCTTCCCGGTGGTGGCGTCGTTGAGTTTGATCCGCTCCGCGACCACCGGGGACGTGTCGAACACGACCCGATACGTGGTCGGAGTCGGAGTCTCGGTCCAGCCCTCGACGAACAAGTCCAACGTCCCCAACGGTGCTGCGGCGGCCGGGACGTTGACGATCCGGATCCGGGACCCGATCTCCACCGCACCGAGCGCCGCGTAAAGGCTGGTCGTGGCGGCGTGGAAGTTCACCGCAAGCTGGTTCAACCGGAACGCCGGGAAGGCGTTCCCGGCGACCTGAGCCTGCGCCAAGTTCAGGGCGTCCTGGTCGGACTGGGTGTAGGTGGTGACGTCGGCGTCAGACTCGCCGAACCCGGTCGGCGGCGGCGCGGACGAGACGGGGTCGGTGTAGGTCTGCGTCGACAGCGTCCCCGACTCCGCAGACCGTGACACGGTCGACGTGTTCACCAGCGTCGTCTCATCGAAGGCCGGGTCCCACACGTCCGGGTCCAGCAACGCAGGAACCGACGCGTCCAGGATCAGCACCGGCGTGGCCGAGTCGCGGAACCGCCGGTTCGCGAGCCGGGCCTGGCCGTCCCACCGGATCCAGAACACCCCACCCTCGGTGGTGGCCATGTCCTGACACGCAGACGGGATGTCCTTGCCCGCTTGCGGGTAGGTGCCAACCGTGGTCTGCCCGGCATCGAGCGCCCAGTCCGCAGCGGTCAGCCCGGCGTAGCCGAGGTAGCGGGCGATACGGGCAGCGGTCGTGTCTCCGGAATAGCCGCCGACCGCAGCGAACTGGCCCGCGCAGTAGCTCGCCGACGTCGGCCCCTGTATGACCACCTGGCCAGCGTTGCCTTGGAAGCGGGCCGCAGTGACCGCTGCCCCGCCGTCGCCGATGACGAGACTCGCGAGCCGGTCCGTCGCGGTCGTGGCCGCGGTCCCAGCCGACACCCCGTCGACGACGAACTCGGCCTGATAACCCGCGGGATGCGTACGGATGACCGCGAGGTGATGCCACCCGCCGTCCACGATCGACGCGGCACCGCTGATCGTGACCGACGAGTCCTGAAACGTGGGCACACCGGCGTTCAGGTACAGCAGCGCCTGCAGGCCGCCCGTAGCGCTGTAGGCGCCGAGGATGTTCTCGTTCCCGGCCACTGCCCACGCGGGGAGGCTGGTCCCGGCATTCACCCAGATCTCGACCGTGAACGTGTCCTTCGCGGAGCCGTGCCCACCCGGGGGGGTGAACTGGCCCTGCAGCAGCTGCCCCGTACTTGACGTCCCGGGCGCGAACTTGATCCCTGTGCCGTCGCCGACGCCGGGGCCGTTGTCACCAAACACCAGCGCGGCGCCGCCTGTGACGACCCCGAGGGAGTATTGCCCCGGCTTTGCCTGCGCGGACTGCGTCGATCCGGCATCATCGGTCAGCAGCCACCACGACACCGCGTCGACCTTCGCCTGATTCGTGTTCTGCTGAGTGATCGGCCCGCCGACCATCTTCACTCGCGACAGCTGATCCATGCGGTCCGTCGCGGTGATCGGCACCACCGGCAGCACACCGCTGTACAGCGACGGCGGGAACCCCTTCACGTAGCCGAAGAACCGGTAGTAGGTGACCCCGCCGACCGTGTACGAACGGCGGAGCCGCTTCCGCGCCGTCACGTTCGGCCAGAACGGGTGCGGCGTCACCCCATCGGTCAGGACCTGCCGCTGCGGGGTGTACCGGCCGAGCGGGTTCCGCAGCGCCAGCGTCTCCGACCCGGGGCCGGGCTGGGAGAACTGCGACGTCCGCCCGTAGTGGGTTTGCGGCGGCGACGCGAACCCGAACTCCACATCCGCGGTCACGTCGGTCCACACGCCGGCGGTGAACTCGATCTCCCATTTCTGGCCGGGCGCCGAGCCGACAGGGACCGGCATCAGCGCATCGCCGCCCGGCCGCCAGCGACGGTCTCACCGGACGCGAACGCCCGCTCGATAATGCCGATGATCTGCCGGCCCACTGCAGAGCCATCGGTGCCGAGCCCCGCGTTGACGGTGAGGTTGATCGTGGTTCCGCCGGTGGACATGCGCCCGCCGCCCGACCCGATCGGCATGACCTGCCCGGACTGCTCCGGGACGAAGATCTCCGGGCGTCGGTTCAGCCCGATCAGGTACGGGGTGCCCCCCACGACCGGGCCACCGGAGTCGCGGATCGCGAGCTTCCCGCCAGCGCCGGCGTTCGGTGCGCCGATGGTGTGGAACGACTGGATCGTGTTGATGACGATGTCCTTGCCGCGCAGATGGTCGAGTTGGGCCTGCAAACTCGCCAGCTTGCGCGTCGCGTTGATCGTGTTCGCGCGGATCGCCGTCGCTACCTGCTTCGGTGTAGCTGCGTAGGCAGCGATCAGGTTGTCGATCTGCTTCTTCGTGTAGCCGGCCTGCGTCATCGACGAACGCAACGCCGCCTCATCGGTCTTGAGCGCTGTCGTGGCCTTGCCCACGGAGCCGGTCTGCTTGCCGACGGCGACCGCGTGCGCGTTGATGCCCTGGATGATGGACAGCAGGCCCTCTTTGTTGGCGCGGCCCTTCGCAGTGTTCTCATCGAGGCTGTGGCCGTTGGCCTTGGCCTGCGTGACCAAGTTGGCGAGCGAGTCCTTGAGCTGCAGCTCAGACTGCTCGGCGTCGATGCTGTTGTTCGACAGCTTGTCCAACGCGGCGCTGAGGAACCCCAGCTGCGCAGTCACCGAGAACGCGCTGTCCTTGACCTTGTTCATCTCGCCGGTGAGCGTCTTCTGCTTCGCGGCGGAAGCGGCAGCAGCAGTACCCATGTCGTCCAGGCCACCGCTGACGGGGCCTACCTGTGCGCGGAGATCCGCCAGGGCCTTGTTCAGATCCTTCCCTGACGTCGCGAAGCGCGTGGTGACGATGTGGGCGTTCTCCGCCTTCGACCCCCAGTCGAGCAGCTGCTGAGCTGTCCCCGAGACGCCGTCGTGCAGCGACCAGTACGCAGTCCGCAACCCGTCCAGACCGGTGGCCTGGGTTTTCAGTATGTCGGCGTTGTGCGGGTCGAACACGTCGTGGAGGAATGAGTCTTTCTTGAACTTCTGGCTGATGTCGTCCATGCCTTTCGCGGCAGCGACGATGGCCGCGATGGCGACTGCGGCCGGCCCGAGCGTGCGGGCCAGCGCGAGACTCGCTGCCCCTACCGTGGTCTCGGCGGCAGCGAAGCCGACGAGGGCACTGTTCAGTTTGATGATTCCCGGGGCTACCGCCGCCGCAACCTGCATTGCTTTCATCGCGACCACCAGGGAGATAACCGCCGGGGCGGCCACCTTCAGCACCGGGATCGGGATCGCGTTGACGACCTTCGAGAACGCGGTCAGGTCGGAGAGGATGAACCCGCCGAACGGCGCGAAGCCCTGCGCGAGATGCCCCACCGTAACCGCAAGCGTCCCGAAGAACTGCTCAACCTTCGGCAGCTGCGCCTGCGCGTAGGCGACGAACGACGACACCCCCGTCGAGGACTTCGCCCACGCCGCGAGCTTCACCGACCCGGCCACCAGATCCTGGTTGAACTGCGCGAACAGCGGCTCGAACCGGTGGAACAGCGTCACAAGCGCCACGCCGGTGTTCCCTGCGATCTCGCCGAGCTGCGACGAATACAGCGCCGTGTCCCGGTTCAGGGCGGGCATCAACGGCTGGATCTGAGCGACTGACTTCTTGAACCCGGTCAGCACACCACCGGCGGCCGTGTGTTCCAGTTCGGTCAGGTTGCCTTTCAGCGTGGCGAGGTTGGCCGTGTACGCCTGCCCGATCGGGGTGCCGTCCTTCATCTCCTTCTGGATGCCCTTGATCGCGAGGACCGCGACACCGCCAGCGACGGCGATCCCGCCCAGGCCGGTCGCGGCTGCTGCGATCGGGATCAGTGCCGGGGCAAGCGCAGCTGCCGCGACGACGAGCCCGGACATGGACTTCTTCGCGGTCCCGGAGAGGTGCTGGATCTTCCGATCGGCCTCGTCGAAGCCGACCGCCTTTGCCGTCGCGAGCACATCGAAGCGGACGGTTCTTGCCATCAGCCGCGCGCTTCGAGTTCGCGGCCAAGCTCGTCGAGAGCATGGTCGATGTTGTCGCGGACCTCGGGCGCCTTGCCTTCTTCGGCGTCGCTGAACCAGCCCGGGCGGACCGTCTCGCTCACCCACCTCTTGCGGTTACCGAACACGGGGTGCCGGACCAGCCCCTCATCGAGGCCCTGCAGGTCGTAGCCGCTGCGGCCAACGACCCGGACGCCGGTGCGCTTGCCGGAGGATGTGACGCGTACACCGAACTTGGACTCGGCGACCCGCTCGGCCAGCCCGCCTCGGGTCGGGAGCCGCCGCCGCGCGCCATACCGGGCGGCGGCCTTCAACGGCTTCGCGCTGCGCCGCATCCCCCGATCCAGCGCCCGCTCCAGATCCTTATCGCCCGACGCTTTGATCGCGGCACCAACTCGGGCGAGCTTCAGCTCCCCCGAGGTGCGTACGGTGACGTTCACTCTCGGCGGCATGACTCACCCCCTCTTATTCATCCGGTCGATCTCGCGGCAGGCCGCCTCGAGTTGGTCGACGATCAGCCGGTCCAGGTCCCACGGCATGATGTGGAACATCGCGGCGATAGCTAGGCCGTAACGGTCGATGGCTCCGGCGACGTCGAATCCGGTGTTATGCCACTCGGCGAGGAGGACTCGGTCGTAGGGTCCGCCGCGTCGTCGGGCTCCTCGTCGTCCTGCTCGGGGTTGAGGAACTCGAGCATGTCGAAGTCAGGGACATCGGCGAGCTGGATCGGCTGCCCCGTGGGGCCTTTCACGCCAGCCTTGGTGAGCAGCAGCCACGCGCACGCAACGAAGACGTCCGGGTCCGCGTCGTGGAACGCGGCAGCGAACGGCGCCATGTTCATCTTGGTGGCCGTCTTCAGCATCATCGCGTCCCGGACCGTCGGGCGGTCGAAGTCATACTCGTACATGGCGCCGTTGATGTTGTACTTCCGAAGCATGATTCCCCCTCTGCTCGGTTAAGGCACCGTGACGCGTGCGCGGGCGTCGAAGATCGCGAACTTGAAATCCGTGGTCGCCGGATCGAGCTGGCCATCGGACTCCGGCGCCGCATTGACCGCCACCGAGAACACGTCCATCTTGTAGCCGGTCACATCACCCTGGGGGAACTTCACGATGTACCCCGTCAAGGCGGGCCGCTGCACGATCAGGATGGTCCGCGCGTCCGTCGACGTCCGCGAGTTACGCATCGTCAACGTCGAATCAGCGAACGACTGCGCGCCGATCAGGTTCAACGCCGGCCCGACGAACGACTGCGACTGAACGATCGACCCATCGATGAACCACCCCGGGGCTGCGACGACCTGCGGGGTCAGGTCCGTGCCCGCGTCGAGCTCGCCGCGGGTAGGCGCGGCGATGCTCGCGATCGTCGCGACCCAGTAGAACTTGCGGATGTCGACGGGGAGGAACGGGTTGAGCGTGGCGAGTGCTGGTGCAGCCATCGTGGGACCTTTCTCGGGGCATGGCGAGGAACCCCGGCGCCGGGGTTAAGGGGACTGAGTGTGGGTTTAGAGAGGGCCGACGACGGCGACGGTCGGCGTACCGGTCAGACCGGTGTGCTTCAAGTTCACGAATCCGGTCACGTCGACGTACGGGGCCGCGTCCGGGATCACGCAGACCGCGTCGGTGCTGATCGGGATCCCGTTCGACAGCCGAAGGTCCGCCCAGTTCGTGGCACCAGAACCAGCCGCCGGGAAGGTGCCAGTCGGCGCGGTCTGGGTGTTGAGCGCGTACGCGGTCGTGAGCGCGCCGCCCGCACCGTTCTTGTAGTACAGGATGAACTTCCCGCCAGTCGCCGCGAACTTGTCCGCCGCTGTGCACGTCGTGAACGCCGGGGTAACGTCATCGCCGACAGTCGGCGTGGTCACGGTGATCGTGCTCATGGGGTCTCCTCGTTCTGGAAGTAGGCGCGGATCTCGTCCCGCGTGAGCGGCTCAACGTCGTCTTCGGTCATGCCGTGGCCGAGCGCGTACGCCGCCCACTCCTCACGGGACGCGTTGCCCTTCGGCAGCCCGTCCTCGGGCTCGGACAGGTCTGCAGCAGCATCAAGTTCGGCGCGGGACGGCGACCAGCCGGATCGCTCGTAGATCGGCACCGCCTCCGGGTCCACTAGCTGCGGCCGATCAGGCAGATCCGGGTGAGTCATCGGCACCAGCCCCGGCCGCTCCGCAGCGTCACGGCGGGCCTGCGTCGCGGCCTCCACGACCGTCGCCAGTTCCCGGTCGGTCAGCCCGACAAGCTCAGCGAGCGCCAGCGCGTCGGTCAGCGTCTTATCCATCAGCCCTCACTCAGTGGTCTCGGCCTGGCACGTCACGGCAAACAGGATTGTCGCGAGCGCGCCGCCGCCGCCCTGTTGCGCCTCATACGACCCCGACGAGATCCAGGCCCGCATCACCGCGCCACCGAGATTCAGGGCAGCGTCCCGGTCAGCCTTGATCAGCGTCCCGATCTGGTTGAACAGCACGAACGCCCGCGCCCGCGCCGCAACACCGTCCCGTGACGTCAGCACACGAACCGCATTGTTGATCGTGTACTCCTCGAGGTCCGCTGCGTGCGTGTACGGCTCGAAGGCCATCTCGACAGACTCCTGGTCCGCGGTCTGCCAGCCGACGTTCACGACCTCCGACCCGGCCGCGTCGGACACGACCGCACCGTCCAGGACCTGCGTCTCCATCCCCGCCTGCAACACCGCGACCAGCCCAGCGATAGCGGCCGGCGCGGTCGATCCCCACGCCATGTCAGGCCACCATCGGACGAGGAGGGCCGAGCCACTCCTTCGCCTTGTGCGGGAAGTCGAACGGGGTGGTGCGGTTGTAGAAGTCCTCCTGCCCGGTCACGCCGCCAGGGATCGTCCCGGGGCCGCGGCGGGTCTCGTAGAGGTGCTGCAGGATCACCAGGGCACCCTGCTGGTAGTTCTCCGGGATCGTCGTGTACCCGGCCTGGTAGGTGACATCGACGAGGCCCGAGACGGCCGGGCCGGCCATCACCCGGACCAGCCCTGACGACGAGGCCCGCATCTGGCTGACGTCCCAGGTGGTCAGCCCGTCCCACGACACGACCGACGTCAGGGAGATCACCGGCGCCGACCACACCCGGAACTTCTGCGGATACCGCCAGCCGGAGACCTCGATCTCGTCGAGGACGGAACGCTTCACGATCACCTCGTGCTTGTACTGCTCGACGACGTAGGTGATCCCGGCGACCTGTTCCCGGATCCAGTCGTCGTCGGAGTGGTCGGTCGGGTCGACCTGCAGTTGGGTGCGGGCATCGTCGAGGGTGATGATCACCGACTCGTTCGGGTCGAACACCTCGAACGCGCCGTAGGTCCCGCCGGCGCCCGCGCCAGTGACGACGAGTTTCCATTTGTACGTGCCGAGCTGGCTCAGGTCGGCGACGGGGATGGTCTGGTGGTAGAGCCCTGACCCGGCCGCGCCGTCGTGGGTCGGAGTGTAGGGGGTCAGCGGCGTGCCGTCGGGTTTGGTGACGGTCAGCGTCAACGCGCCGCCGTCGAGCGGCACGGGTGGGGTGACGGTGTTGTTGGTGATCGCGAAGGGGAGGTAGATCGGCTGCAACCCGAGCGCGTACCGCTTGGACATTCGGCCTACCTCCCCTCTCTCAGACGGCTTGGACGGTGTACGGCGAAGCGAACCCGGAGATCACCTTCACCGCGCCGCCGCTCAGCGTGATTACGGCGCTTCCGCCGGGCGGCACGCAGTAGCAGTCGTCCCCGGCCACGGTGGGTGTTGACCCGTCCGCCACGAAGAAGATCGGGTTCGTGGTGTCCCGGTTGATCACCTTCACTGTGTTGGCGCTGTAGGTGCCGAACGCGGGGAAGGTGATCGTGTCGACCGTGGACGCAACCAACGTGGCTGACTTGGCCCGGTTGACGCTGTAGCTAGCCATGCGCGGCCTTGTACAGCTCAACCACGTCAGCGGGAATCGCGCCCTTCGCTGCGACGTCGATGCGGTTGTCGGCAGCCCACTTCCGCACGTCAGCCGCTGTCGGCTCCGGCGTCGGCACGTCGAGGTCGTAGTCGACCTTGAACGGCTCGAACAGAGCCTCCCGCCCCACGAGGATGGGATGCCCCGCCCGGGCCGTCTGCCCGGCAGTGATGTACACGCTCTGCCCGTCGACATCGGTCAGCACCGACTCGACAGCCACGTAGATGTCGGCAGCCATCGTCAGCTTCCTCTCCTACAGACCTGAGATCTCAACAAGGCCGACGGCCTTGGCAAGGGTGTCGCAAGCGGCAACGGCATCGGCCTGCGATGTGTAATTGCCTAGGTAGAACACCCTGCCGGACTTCAAGGTGACCTGGACGAAATAGGCCCCGGAGCCGGTGTCATGTCCGTCGATGATGTATTCGACATCGTCAAAGCCGAAGTATTCGTGATGGGGATCGTTCGGGTTCCCGATGTTGCTGGAACTGCCGTACGCCAAGATGACTGCCACAGTCTGTTTCCTTTTCCCTAGATGACCAGACGAACTTGACCGGAACGCTTCTCACGCCTTCGCATGCGCAGTTCGGCGTCGACAAGCTCCGGATAGTGGAAAACGACCCATGAGACAAGATCCTCGGGGCGCTGGCCAGTAGGCTGCGGCTTCACCCAGAGTTCGAGGTTCTCCGGCCGGTTGTCTGACCGGACGCCGTTCTTATGGTGCACATTCTCGAACGGTTCAAGCGGGCGACCCAATTGCCGAGCCATGACGAGCCGGTGCTGGAGCGACCGCCCCTCATAGAGGTAGCCAGTTCGCTCGTCAAGATAAACACGGCCGTTCGGGCGCTTCTTGACACCCGGTGGACCCGGCTCGCCCGTAGTCCGCACTCGACTGTAGTGCAGGGAGCAGAACCCCTTGGAATATGCCATCCGAGGACACCCGTCAACCGAGCACTCAAGGGCGAGATACGGGGAGCCGCGAGTGCGACGCTGGCGAGTTCGTTCCAGCTTCCGCGCGTACCGCGCCCGGTCGCGCGCCCTTACGTGCTCCTCGGCGCACTCGGTGGAGCAGGTGACCGGTGGTCGGCCGTGCTGCCCGGGCTGCGCCGTCCATTCGAACTCATTGCCGCAGGTCACGCAATTGCAGACCAGCGTTTTGCTTCTACTAGGTCTAGGCTTTCGCACGTCGGGGCACCTCCGAGATAGGTGTTCTGACAAGAGGCCGGGAGCTAACCGCTCCCGGCCTCGCTTAATTAACCGACGACACCGATCCTAATCGCATTCTGGATCAGGATGATTGAATTGTTTCTCCACCACGCGTAATAGCCCCGCGTTCCCGTGGGCAAGTTGCCTTGTGCCGCCCCAAAGACGGTTGGGACAAGTTCAACGTTCATTCCCACGCGGTCGACAATCAGGAACCCGTGAGCGAAGTCGCCCATCGCCAACACCTTGTCGCCAGTGACGTTGGTGG
>WNGH01022095.1_pt1 | contig 11506 bp, 14 predicted proteins | sample 5400631 | NCBI WGS metagenome assembly WNGH01 (sample SAMN13153373, study PRJNA577476) | soil metagenome | isolation source: 115 cm soil or saprolite under Garry oak tree replicate 1 | place: USA:California | collected 2016-06-15 | reverse complement strand
CTGGAGGGAGCGGACCAGCTCGGGGGTCTGCGCCAGGAAGTCGTAGAGCGCGCTGGGGACGTAGGTGAGGAGATCGACCAGGAACTCGAGGGGCTTGTGCGCGAACTCGGCGAGGTTCGGATTGTAGAAGTCGAGCGGCTAGAGGTAGGTGAAGTCCTCGGAGGTGCCGTCGAGCGAGCGCAGCATCTCGGGGGGCGTCACGCCGCCGGCCAGGGGGGCCGCCAGGAAAGCGCCGGCCGAGAGACCGACGTAGATGTCGAAGTCGGTGGTCTTGCGGTTGACGAGGAAGTCGTCGAGCGCCTTCAGGCCGCCGAGCTTGTAGGCGCCGCCGGTGACCGCCCCGCCCGCCAGCACCAGCGCCACGCGCGGATTCTTCTTCCGCGTCGTGAGGTCGCTCTTGTGGACGATGGTGAGGCCCATGCCCGCCCTGCCCCTGACTGGCCGTCCGGTCAGTCCGTTACGTTTATGGCAGCCCCTGGGAATACAAGCATATATGAGTCGGCGCGATGCGTCACGCTCGGGAGTAACAGAGCAAAGCACGTACCAGGGAATCCCGCCATTCCCCCACCTGATTCCTCCACCCGTCTACCGCGGCACTCGACCTGGGGTAAGCTATGGCAGTCGCCTACTAAACGCCGCCCTCCGAGTCAAGGAAGGCCCTCTACCCGGGGGCCTCCAGGCCGACCGTGCAAGGTTTCCCGACCTTGCTCCAGCGCCCGATTCAGAAACGGAACGGTTGCCGGCGTAGCTCGGCGTCCGCCGCGGCGAGCGCTCCGGGTGTGTCAATGTTGACCCAGCGGGCGGAGGTGACAAAACCTTGAACCGGGGCACCCGTCTTCAGGAGGCGGGGGTAAGTGACCCGGGTCACGCTGAAGGCCGCGCCGGCATCCATCCAGTCGAAAATGGCCGATTCGAAGACCTGCAGGCCCGGGAACATGAACGGCCGGAGCGGCCCCGGCGCTCCGGGCGGCTGGCCGGTGACGCGTCGCACCCGATCGTCGGCGTCGAGCTCGACGAGGCCGTAGCGCTCCGCGTCCGGGTCCGGACGGACCACCATGGTCGCGACGGCGCCCCGTTCGCGATGGCGCTCCACGACCTCCACGAGACGGAGCTCGAGCAGGCTGTCCCCGTTCAGCACCACGAACGGCTCGCCGGCAAGGAGCGGCTCGGCCCGCTTGATGCCGCCTCCCGTATCGAGGATCGGATTCTCCCACGAATAGCGGACGCGGAGCCCGAAGCGCGCGCCGTCGCCCAGGTGCTCCTCGATGCGCCGGCCGAGGTGATGCAGATTGAGGACGACCTCGCGAATGCCGCTGGCGCGCAGGAACTCGAGGATGTGTTCGAGGAAGGGCCGGCCCGCCACCTCAACGAGCGGCTTCGGGGTGCTGTCGGTGAGCGGCGCGAGGCGCGTCCCGCGCCCTGCCGCGAGCACCATGGCGCGGCGGATCACCCGAGCTCCGGGACGTGGGCGGCCAGCCGCGCCCGCACCGACGCGAGCTCGCGCAGGGCGTCCAGCATGCGGCGCGCGACCGCGTACACGCCCGGGAGGTAGGCGAGATAGCCCGGCTTTCCGAGCACGCGCTCCAGGTAGTAGAAGCGGCCGATCACCTTGAGCGCGCGGTGGAGCGCGCACAGACGATAGCGCGCCGCGAGGTCGCCCTCGACGGGGAGCGCGGCCGCCGCCCGCGCGCGTACGAAGTGGCGGATCAGCTCCGCCTCGAGCGCCGCCGTGACCAGCGTCCCCGTGGTGCGGTCGGTGAGCAACGCGGCCAGGTCGTACGCGTCGGGCCCCAGGAGCGCATCCTGGAAGTCGATCAGGTGGAGCCGCCCGTCCCGCACGTGGAGGTTCCAGGCCATGAAGTCGCGATGGACGAGCACGGGCGCTCCCTGCTCGAAGGGCCGAGCGAGCGGGTCCAGCGCGGCGAGCAGCCCCGCGCGCTGGTCGGCCGCGAGGCCGCGTCCGTGGCGCGTCTCGATGCCGTGCTCGATGAAGTGCTCGAGCTCCCAGCGCGCGAGCCGCCCGTCGAAGCGGCGGCGGAAGGCGAGGCACGACGGGTCGGGATGGCGCGCGCCGGCGACCTGAAAAGCCGCCAGCAGATCCACCGCCGCCGCGAAGAGCGGACGCACGTCGGCGGGGCGCGCGCTCGCCGCGGCCCACAGCGTCGTGTCGCCGACGTCCTCCAGCAGGAGGAGGGAGTCGCTCGCCGCCGCGTCGCGATGGATGATCGGAACCGGGAAGCCGCGCGCCGCCAGATAGCGGGCGACGCTCACGAAGGGCAGCTCGTCGCTCGCCGCGCGCTCCCCGAGCTCGTCGGAGCCGAGCGGGAAGCGGTCGGCGCCGAGCAGCATGGCGACCACGGTGGGCGGCGCGCCGCCGTCGGCCAGGCGGAGGCGCACGTAGCGGCGGCTGGACGCGTCGCCGAAGAGCCGCTCGGCCGCGACGATGCGCGCGCCCGCGCCGAAGGCGGCCCGCACGGCACGCGCGAGAGCCTCGTGCGGGATCGCGTCCGGCATCGACGCGAGGCCGCGTAGCAGAGCGCCCGCGGCGAGTCAAAAGCGCGCGCCGGTTACCTTGACAGGCCACGCGGGTTCACCGCATTCTGCACCCGTCCCGATGAACCTCGCCTACGTGGCCATCCTCGTCTCCTTCGGCATCGCGGGCATCGTGGTCGCGGTGCTGCTCGGCGCCGGGGCGCTCCTCCGGCCGCGGCGGCCGTCGGCGGTGAAGGCCGAGGCGTTCGAGTGCGGCAACCCGCCGAGCGGCCCCGCGTGGGGGCGCTTCTCGGTCAAGTTCTACCTGACCGCGATCCTCTTCATCGTCTTCGACGTCGAGGTGGTCTTCCTCTATCCCTGGGCGGTGATCTTCCGCCCGCTCGGGATGTTCGGCTTCGTCGAGATGGCGATCTTCGTGCTCGTGCTGGCGCTCGGCTTCGCCTACGTCTGGCGCAAGGGCGCGCTCGAGTGGAGCTGACGCAGCCGGCCGGCGGCCGTACCCGATGACCGTGGAGGCGCTCCTCGATCGCGTGGCCGCGCTCGTGCCCGGCGCGACCCCGCTCGGCGGGGAGGCGGCGCGCGGCCAGGCGGTGATCGTGCTCGAGCGGCGCGCGCTGCCCGCGGCGCTCGAGACGCTCCGCGACCATCCCGAGACGCGCTTCGAGATGCTCTCCGACCTGACCGCCGCCGACTACCTCGGGCGCACGCCGCGCTTCGAGGTCGTCTACCAGCTCTACTCCGTCTCCCTGAACCACCGCCTGCGCGTGAAGGTCCCGGTGCCCGAGGACGACCCCGTCGTGCCGACGGCGGCCGCCGTGTGGAAGAGCGCCAACTGGGCCGAGCGCGAGGTGTGGGACATGTTCGGCATCCGCTTCGCCGGGCATCCCGATCTCCGCCGCATCCTCATGTACCCCGAGTTCGAAGGGCACCCGCTGCGCAAGGACTACCCGGTCGACAAGCGCCAGCCGCTCGTGCCCGAGCGCGATCCCATCACCCAGCCCTGGTACCCGCACCGGAGCGGAGCCGCGTGATGGCGGGGGCGGAGGGTGCCGCAGGCGACGTGATGGAGATCCAGATGGGGCCGTCGCACCCGGCGTCGCACGGCACCATCAAGTTCAACCTCCGCCTCGACGGCGAGACCATCGTCGACGTCGAGGTCGAGATCGGCTACCTCCACCGCGGCTTCGAGAAGATGTGCGAGCAGGGGACGTGGAACCACTGCTTCCCCTACGCCGACCGGCTGAACTACGCCTCGCCCATCCTGAACAACGTCGGCTTCGCGCTCGCGGTCGAGAAGCTGGCGGGCGTGACCGCCCCCGAGCGCTGCCAGTACATCCGCGTGATCGGCGGGGAGATCTCGCGCCTCACGGACCACCTCACCTGCCTCGGCATGGCGGCGAACGAGCTGGGCGCCATCTCGGCCGGCTTCTACATGCTCGAGGCGCGCGAGTTCCTCTACGACCTGGTCGAGGCGATGACCGGCGCGCGGCTGACCGTCACCTACTGCCGCCTCGGCGGCGTGATGAAGGACCTGCCGGCCGACATGAAGGAGCGCACCGCCGCGGCGCTGAAGCAGGTGCGCCGCATCCTCACCGACTGCGACCGGCTCCTCTCCCGCAACCGCATCTTCTTCGACCGCATGGTCGGCATCGGCAAGCTCTCGCGCGCGGACGCGATCTCCTACGGCCTCACCGGCCCGCTGCTGCGCGCGACGGGCGTGCCCTACGACGTGCGCAAGGCCGAGCCGTACCTGGTCTACGACCGGATCGACTTCTCGGTTCCCACCGGGACGAGCGGCGACAAAGCGGCGACAACTACGACCGCTTCATGGTGCGCATGGCGGAGATGGAGCAGAGCATGCGCATCATCGAGCAGGCCCTCGCCAACCTCCCCGAGGGCCCGATCGCGATCACCGATCCGCGCTACTTCCTGCCCCCCAAGCAGGAGGTCTACACCTCGATCGAGGGCCTGATGAACCACTTCAAGCTCGTCATCGAGGGGCAGAAGATCCCGCCCGGCGAGGTCTACGTCGCCACCGAGGGCGGCAACGGCGAGCTCGGCTTCTACCTGGTGAGCGACGGCAGCGGCCGCCCCTACCGCGTGCGCGTGCGGCCGCCGTCCTTCTACGGCATGGGAGCGCTCGGCGACATGCTGCGCGGCCACATGCTGGCGGACATCATCCCCACCTTCGGGCAGATCAACATGATCGGGGGCGAGTGTGACCACTGACGCGGCCCGTCCCCGCTTCTCCGCGGCCGCGCTCGCCGAGTACGAGGCGCTCCTGGCGCGCTACCCGACGCGCCGCGCGGCCCTCATGCCGACCCTCTGGCTCGCGCAGCGCGAGTTCGGCTGGCTCTCGCTGCCCGCCATGGAGTACGTCGCGGAGCTGATGGAGCTGCCGCTCGCCTGGGTGACCTCGGTCGCCTCCTTCTACACCATGTACTGGAAGGAGCCGAAGGGGCGCTGGCACATCCAGGTGTGCCGCAACCTCTCCTGCGCGCTGCGCGGCGCGGAGGACCTCCTGCACGCGCTCGAGGCGCGGCTCGGCATCCACGACGGCGAGCGCACGGCCGACGGGAAGTTCTCGCTCGAGGAGGTCGAGTGCCTGGCGTCGTGCGGGAGCGCTCCCTGCCTCCAGGTGAACAACGACGAGTACCACGAGAACCTGGACGTGCCGCGCGCGCTCGCCCTGATCGAGCGCCTGGCCGGCGGGTAGCGCGGTGGCCGAGGTCGCCATCACCGCCGCGAAGTCGCTCTTCATCGTCCTCCTGGTCGTGCAGGTGATGGGTCTGGGCGTGTTCTTCGAACGGAAGGTCAGCGCGCTCATTCAGGACCGCATCGGCGCGAACCGCGCCGCCATCCTGGGCTTCGCGGGCTTGGGGCTCGTGAACACGCTGGTTGCCGACCCGATCAAGTTCCTCTTGAAGGAGGACGTCGTGCTCGCCGGCACCGACCACCTCCTCCACTTCCTCGCCCCCGTGCTGAGCCTCGTGCCCGTGCTCGTCACCTTCGCGGTGGTGCCCTTCGGTGACGTGCTCCGGGTGGGCGACCGCACCATCACTACGTCCTCGCCATGGTGTCGCTCGGGGTCTACGGCGTGGTGCTCGGGGGCTGGGCGTCGAACAACCGCTGGTCGCTGCTCGGCGGCATCCGCGGCTCGGCGCAGATGATCTCCTACGAGATCGCCATGGGCCTCGCCCTGGTGGCCGTCGTCGTCACCTACGGCACGCTCGACCTGCAGGAGATGGCGCGCGCGCAGGGCCACCTCCTCTGGGGGTGGCTGCCGGCGTGGGGCATCCTCTACCAGCCCGTTGCCTGCCTGATCTTCATGACCGCGGGCGTGGCCGAGTCGAAGCGCATCCCCTTCGACCTGCCCGAGGGCGAGTCCGAGCTGATAAGCGGCTACTTCACCGAGTACTCGGGCGCGAAGCACCTGATGTTCATGATGAGCGACTTCGTCGAGGTGGTGCTGGTGGCGGCGCTCGTCACCACGCTCTTCTTCGGCGGCTGGCAGCTCCCGTATCTCCTGCGCGACGGCTTCCACTTCCCCTGGGGCGCGGCGCTGGCGCTGCCGTCCTGGGCCGTGGCGCTCCTCCAGGTGACGTCCTTCGCGGTGAAGCTCGTCTTCTTCACCTGGCTCCAGATCGTGATCCGCTGGACGCTGCCGCGCTTCCGCTACGACCAGCTCATGCGGCTCGGCTGGCAGGGCCTCCTCCCCCTCGCGCTCGCCAACGTGGTCGTCTCGGCGCTGGTCATCGTGCTCGCCGCGGGGCCGGCCGCGTGAATCCGCTCCTCTTCCTCCTGCTGGCGGCGTTGACGGTCGCGTCGGCGCTGACCGTGGTCGTGCACAGGAACCCGGTGCGCAGCGCCTGCGCGCTCGTCTTGACGCTCTGCCTGCTCGCGGTCTTCTTCCTCGGGCTCGATGCGCAGCTCGTGGCGTTCCTCCAGGTGATCGTCTATGCGGGCGCGATCGTCGTGCTCTTCCTGTTCGTGATCATGCTGCTCAACCTCCAGGTGGAGGCGCGCGCCATGGCGGGCGCGCTCCTGGTGGGGACCGCGACCGCGGGCGGCGTGGCGCTCGCGGTGCTCGTCGTGACGGCGCTCCGGCGCGCGGCCGTGCCGGCCGCAGCCAACCCGCCGGCGGGGTTCGGCGAGACGGCCGCGCTCGCCCGGCAGCTCTTCACCGTTTACCTCCTGCCCTTCGAGCTCACCTCGATCCTCCTCCTGGTCGCCATCGTGGGCGCGGTGGCGCTCGCCAAGAAGTAGCCATGACGCCGCCGCTCGCCTGGTACCTGGGGCTCAGCGCCGTGCTGTTCGCGATCGGCGTGCTCGGCGTGCTCATCCGGCGCAACGTGATCGTCATCTTCATGGCGATCGAGCTCATGCTGAACGCCGTCAACCTGAGCTTCGTGGCGCTCGCCCGGAGCTCCGGCTCGATGGACGGGCAGGTGATCGTCTTCTTCGTGATGACGGTGGCGGCCGCGGAGGCCGCCGTCGGGCTCGCGATCATCCTCTCCATGTTCCGGAACCGCGAGACGACGAACGCCGACGAGCTGGCGACGCTCCGATGGTGATCGAGACGACGTGGCTCCGCTGGATCGTGGCGCTGCCCGCCCTCGGCGTGCTCTTCAACGTCTTCGTCGGGCGGCGCGCGACGGGCGCGGTCAAGCTCGTCGGCCCCGGCGTGGTGGGCGCCGCGTTCGCGCTGGCCGTGTCGGCGGCGCTCCGGCGGCCGGAGGGCGGCGCGCTGCACGACCACGTCTACACCTGGATCGTCGCCGGGCCGTTCCGCGCCGAGGCGGGGCTCAGCTTCGACGCCCTCGCGATGGTCATGACGCTCGTCGTGACCGGCGTCGGCTTCCTGATCCACATCTATTCGGTTGGCTACATGCACGGGGACCGCGGCTTCGCGCGCTACTTCGCGTATCTCAACCTCTTCACCACCGCGATGCTGATCCTCGTCCTGGCCGACAACCTGGTCCTCCTCTTCGTCGGCTGGGAGGGCGTGGGCCTCTGCTCCTACCTCCTGATCGGCTTCTGGTACGAGAAGCCGGAGAACGCCGCGGCGGGGAAGAAGGCGTTCCTCGTGAACCGCATCGGCGACGCGGGCTTCCTCCTCGGCCTCTTCCTCATGGTCGCGACCCTCGGGGGCCACGGCATCTGGACGCTCGACGTGGCGACCATCCAGGAGAACCGTGCGCTGCTGAAGGACGTCGCCTGGCTCGTCTGCCTCCTCCTCTTCGTCGGCGCCACGGGCAAGTCGGCGCAGCTCCCCCTCTACGTCTGGCTCCCCGACGCGATGGCCGGGCCCACGCCCGTCTCGGCGCTCATCCACGCCGCCACCATGGTCACGGCGGGCGTCTACATGATCGCCCGCCTGCACTTCCTCTACGCGCTCACGCCGGCCGTGCTCGCGGTGGTGGCGGCGGTGGGCGCGCTCACGGCCCTCTTCGCCGCCGCCGTCGCCACCGCGCAGATGGACATCAAGAAGGTGCTCGCCTACTCGACCGTCAGCCAGCTCGGCTACATGTTCCTCGGGCTCGGCGTGGGGGCGACCGGCGCCGCCGTCTTCCACCTGGTGACGCACGCCTTCTTCAAGGCGCTCCTCTTCCTGGGGGCGGGCAGCGTCATCCACGGCCTCGGCGGCGAGCAGGACATGGAGCGCATGGGGGGGCTCGGGACGCGCATGCGGATCACCTTCGTCACCATGGCGGCGGGGACGTTGGCGATCGCAGGCGTGCCGCCCTTTTCCGGCTTCTTCAGCAAGGATGAAATTCTCTGGAGTGCCTGGCAGGCGGCGCCCGTGCTCGCCGTGCTCGGCCTCGTCGTCGCCTTCGTGACCGCCTTCTACACGGGGCGGCTCCTCTTCATGACCTTCTTCGGGGAGTGCCGCGCCTCCGCGGACGTGCAGCACCACCTCCACGAGTCGCCGGCCGTGATGACGCTGCCGCTCGTGGTGCTCGCCGTCCTCGCCTGCGCGGGCGGCTTCCTCGACGTCCCCGGCCTGCTCGGCGGCGAGGGGCACGAGGCGCACGCGCCGCTCGCCTTCATGCTGCTCGCGACGGCGCTCGCCGCGGGCGGCCTCGGCCTGGCCTGGGCGCTCTACGTCAAGTGGCCGGGGCTCCCGTCGCTGGTCGCATGGCGCTTGGGCGCGTTCTACCGCCTGGTGCGCGACAAGTTCCGCGTCGACGAGCTGTACGACGCGGCCGTGGTGCGGCCGCTGTTCGCGCTCGCCGAGGTGAGCGCCACGCGCATCGACCCGCAGCTCATCGACGGCGCGGTCAATGGCGCGGGCCGCGTCGTCTCGGCGACCAGCGGCGCCTGGCGGCGCTACCAGACCGGCAACGTGCAGCACTACGCGCTCTCCTTCCTCGCCGGCGCGCTCGCGCTGCTCGGCTACTGGATGACGCGCTGATGCTGCTGACGCTCGTCGTCTTCTCCCCGCTCGCGGGCGCGGCCCTGCTGGCGCTCCTGCCGCGCGAGGAGGTGCGCGGCATCCGGCGCGCGGCGCTCGCCTTCGCGCTCGTGACGCTCGTGCTCTCGCTCGAGATGCTCCGGCGCTTCCAAGTCGGCGTCGCGAACTTCCAGATGGCCGAGCAAGTGGCCTGGATCCCGCAGTGGGGGATCGACTACCGCCTCGGCGTCGACGGCGTGAGCCTCTTCCTCGTGCTGCTCACCACCGTGCTCACGCCGATCGTCGTGCTCGCCTCGTGGGGCGACATCCACCGCCGGGTGAAGGAGTTCTTCGCCTTCCTGCTCGTGCTCGAGACCGGCATGCTCGGCACGCTGGTCGCCCTCGACATGTTCCTCTTCTACGTCTTCTGGGAGGTCATGCTCGTCCCGATGTACTTCCTGATCGGGGTGTGGGGCGGGCCGCGCCGCATCTACGCGGCGCTCAAGTTCGTGCTCTTCACGATGGCCGGCAGCCTCCTCATGCTGGTCGCGATCCTCTACTGCGCCTGGCGCGTGCCCGGGACGACGAGCTTCGCCTACGAGACGTGGCTCGCGCGGCTCGCCCTCTCGCCCCGCGAGCAGCTCTGGCTGTTCGCCGCCTTCGCGCTCGCCTTCGCCATCAAGGTGCCGCTCTTCCCGTTCCACACCTGGCTCCCCGACGCGCACGTCGAGGCGCCGACCGGCGGCTCGGTCATCCTGGCGGGCGTGCTGCTCAAGATGGGCACCTACGGCTTCCTCCGCTTCGCGCTGCCCCTCTTCCCGCGCGCGGTGGCGACGGCGGCGCCGCTCGTGGTCGCCCTCGCCGTCGCCGGCATCGTCTACGGCGCGCTGGTGGCGACGGTGCAGCCCGACTTGAAGAAGCTGGTCGCCTACTCCTCGGTCTCGCACCTCGGCTTCGTCATGCTCGGGCTCTTCGCGCTCGACCGCACGGCGGTGGCGGGCAGCGTCTACCAGATGCTGAACCACGGCCTCTCGACCGGCGGCCTCTTCCTCCTGGTCGGCATGATCTACGAGCGGCGACACACGCGGCTGATCGCCGACTTCGGCGGGCTGTGGACGGCGGTGCCGGTCTACGCCGCGTTCTTCCTGGTCGTGATGCTGGCCTCGGTCGGGCTCCCGGGCTTGAACGGCTTCGTCGGCGAGTTCCTGATCCTGCTCGGGAGCTTCGCGCACTGGCCGTGGGCGACCGCGGTGGCGACCAGCGGCGTCGTGCTGGGCGCGCTCTACCTCCTCTGGATGTACCAGCGCGTGATCTTCGGGCCGCTCGCCAGCGAGGAGAACGCCAAGCTCCAGGATCTGAGCGCGCGCGAGGTCACGGTGCTGGTACCGGTGGTGGCCCTCTGCCTCGTGATGGGGCTCTGGCCGGCGTGGTTCCTCGTCCGCATGCAGCCCTCGATCGATCTGATCCTCCGGCATCTCGCCCTGCCCCCGGTGGTGGCCACGCGATGATCGACGTCGCGCCCTTCACCGCCAACTGGCAGGTCGCGCTGCCCGGGCTCCTCGTCGTCGTGACCGCGATGGTCGTCATGACGGCCGACGCGCTCGAGCCGCCCGGCGACCGCGACGGCCTCGCTGTCCTCGGCATCCTCGGGCTCGGCGCCGCCGGCGCGGCCGCAGCCTGGCTCTGGTGGGCGGGCGGCAACGCGGGCGGCTTCCAGGACACGCTGCGCGCCGACCGCTACGCGCTCTTCTTCACGGTGCTCCTCTGCGCGGGCTCGCTGCTCACCGTCCTCCTCTCGGTCGACTATCTCCGCGAGCAGCCGCTGCCGGCCGGGGAGTACCACGCCCTCGTGCTGCTCTCGACCAGCGGCATGATCTTCCTCGCCGCCGCCAACGACCTGATCGTCCTCTTCCTCGCGCTCGAGATCATGTCGGTCGCCGTCTACGTGCTGGCGGGCATGCTGCGCCGGGAAGTCCGCTCGACCGAGGCCGCGCTCAAGTACTTCCTGCTCGGCGCCTTCGCGACCGGCTTCCTCCTCTACGGGATCGCGTTCTTCTACGCCGCGGCGGGGAGCACGCGGCTCGACGTCATCGCGCAGGCGGTGGCGCGCGACGGGCTCACGGCCTACACGCTCCTCGGCATCGCGCTCCTGCTGGTCGGCTTCGGCTTCAAGGTGGCGCTCATTCCCTTCCACGTGTGGACGCCCGACGTGTACGAGGGGGCGCCGACGGCGGTCACGGCCTTCATGGCGGTGGGCGTCAAGGCGGCCGCCTTCGCGGCCTTCGCGCGCGTGTTCGTGGCCGGGCTCGGGCGGGTGGCGGCGAGCTGGACGGGGCTGCTCTGGGTGCTGGCGGCGCTGACCATGACGGTGGGCAACGTGACCGCGGTGCGACAGCGGAGCGTGAAGCGCATGCTCGCCTACTCGTCGATCGCGCACGCGGGCTACGCGCTGGTCGGGCTCGTCGCCGGGGGCAGGGACGGCGGCGCGGCGCTCCTCTTCTACCTCGCCGTCTACTCCTTCATGACCCTCGGCGCCTTCGCGGTCCTGATCGCGCTCGGCCGGCGGGGCGAGCCGAACGAGGACCTCGCCGACTGGGCCGGCGTCGGCTTCCGCCATCC
>WNGH01018270.1_pt1 | contig 11512 bp, 12 predicted proteins | sample 5400631 | NCBI WGS metagenome assembly WNGH01 (sample SAMN13153373, study PRJNA577476) | soil metagenome | isolation source: 115 cm soil or saprolite under Garry oak tree replicate 1 | place: USA:California | collected 2016-06-15 | reverse complement strand
CGCCCGTCGCGGATCGGGGGCGCGCACTTGAGCGAGGCGCCCTGCCGTGTGAGGTCGCTCTCGTCGAAGGTCAGGTAATGGGGACAGGTCTCGACGCTGACGTCGGTGCCCATGTCGCGAGCCGCTCCGACGGCGCCGAGCGCCTCCATCGCCGAGAGATGCACGATGTGGATGCGCGCACCGGCCTCCCGGGCCGCCGCGCACGCCCCCGCCACCGCTCGGATCTCGACGAGCGGCGGGCGCGACAGGAGCCACGCAGGCGCGTCGTGGGTTCCCTCGCCGCGGACGCGCGCCGTCGCCTCGCGCACGAGGGCGTCGTCCTCACAGTGGAGCGCCACGACGAGGCCCGCGCCCGCGGCGGCTCGGAGCGCAGGCACGAGGTCCTCCTCATGCAGCGCTGGAAACTCCGCGACGCCGCTGTCGCACAGGAACGCCTTCACGCCGACGGCGCCTCGCTCGCTCAGCTCGCGCAAGCTCGCAGGGTCCGCGTCCACCAGCCCGCCCCAGAGCCCGAAGTCGACGATGGATGCCTTCTCGGCGGCCGCCTTCTTCACATCGAATGAGGCACCGTCGAGCACCGGCGGGACGGAGTTGAGCGGCATGTCGAGCACAGTCGTGGTGCCTCCGGCAGCGGCCGCCCGAGTCCCACTCGCCCACCCCTCCCAGTCCGTTCGGCCAGGCTCGTTGAAGTGAACATGCGCGTCGACCATTCCCGGCAGCGCGAGGAGGCCTCGCGCCTCGATCTCCCGGTTCGCCGCCGACGCGCCGGCCTCGACGAGCGCGCTGATGCGCCCGTCGCGGATCAGGATGTCTCGGGCAAAGGCGCCATCGGAAATGACCACTGCCCCACGTATCGCGAGGTCGGCTTTGGCGCTCACTCTTCGGTGATGGTGAAGTCCTGCGCGCCTTCCCAGAGCGTGAGCCGACCGATCTCCGCCAACCGTTCGTTCCCCTCGACGACCGTGGCGAAGTGGTTCCCGGCGAGCTGCCCCACTTTGCTCGAGAACATCGTCGAGCCGTACGGGAAGAGGATCTCCATCTCCGAGAAGCCGCCTGGGTAGACCAGCATCTGGCCGGGCGCCGGATGGCTTGTGTGATTCTCGAAGTCCAGCTCGAGCCTCCGAGGGCCCATCGGGACCCACGTGGATTCGCCGCTCCACCGGCAGTGGACGAGCTTGCTGCGTAGCGGCAGGAGCTTTCGGATAGCAGCGCAGGTTTTTGGCGCGTCCCGATCCTCGAGGCGTGCCTTGAAGGTGAACGGTCCAGCCGTGATGCGGAGCGTTGTCATCGCGGGCGTACGATACCGGCCGCTCATGCCGACCCTCTCAACGCACATCCTCGATACGGCGAGCGGCCGCCCCGCGTCGGGCGTCGCGGTCTCGCTTGAGAAGGACGGCGCCGTGATCGCGCGCGGCCTGACCGACGCGGATGGGCGCGTCGCGCAGCTCGCCGGCTCGCTCGAGCCCGGGCGCTATCGGCTCGTCTTCGAGCTCGCGACCAGCGGCTTCTTCCGCCGCGTGGCGCTCGATATCGAGATCGGGTCGGACGCGAAATACCACGTCCCGCTCCTTGTCACCCCCTTTGCGGTGACGAGCTACCGCGGGTCGTGATGACGATCCCACGCGAAGAGCTGGCCGCGATCTTCGAGCGCGCTCCCGGGCTAGCGGATCGCGTTCGAGGGAGCGATCCCGCGTCGATCGTGGCGTCGGCTCGCTCCGAGATCCTGCGGATGAACGAGGCCGAACGCATCGGGCTGCTGAACGCTCACCCGCGGATCGGCGCCGACCCGGCGTCCCTCTCGGCGCTCTCTCGCCGCGAGCAAGGACGCGAGGCCGACCTCGCGATCCTCCGAGAGCTCGCCGCGACGAACGACGAGTACGAGCGCCGGTTCGGCTTCCGTTTTGTCGTGTTCGTGGCCGGCCGATCGAAAGCCGAGATCGTTCCCGCCATTCGCGAGCGCCTCCGGCATACGCGCGAGGAGGAGCTCGCGACCGGCATCGACGAGTTCCTTGCGATCACCCGGGACCGACTGGAGCGCATCGCATCGTGACGTCGACCGAGATCAGCTACGGCAAAGCCCACGTTCTTTTCTACCGGCTCGGCGGTCGCGACGTCGCCCCGCTCGCCGCGTCAGTCGACATCGACGTCTTCGGGAAGCGCTTCGTCGCGGCGTACACGGAGGGCGACAATCGGGAGGTCGTCGCCACCGACACGATGAAGAACTTCGTGTACGCGATGGCCGCCGAGTACACGGGCAACACGCTCCTCGGTCTCTGCGCATTCCTCGGCCGCCGCTTCATCGAGACCTATCCCGTCATGGAGGCGCTCCGCGTATCCGCGCGCGAGGTGCCGCTGGATGCCGCGGCCGGAGAACGCGGCCCGAGCGACGTTCTCTTCCGCTCGTCCCGCGCGGACCACGCGGTCGCGCAGGTCGCGGTCGACGCGGTCGGCGGAAAGGCGGAGATCACCGCCGCGCGCAGCGGGTGGGAAGGTATGAGGTTCGTGAAGACGACGGGCAGCTCGTTCGCGACGTTCGCGCGCGACGATTACACGACGCTTCCCGAGCTGACCGACCGGCCCCTGACGATCCGTATGGACGTCTATTGGCGTTACCGCGATCTAATAGACGGAGTGGCGGAAGGTCCAGGCTTTCTCGGGCCACGTGCTGTCCGCGACGAGATCGAGCGGATCTTCCACGAGTTCAACAGTCGCTCGATCCAGCACCTGGTCCACGAGATCGGCGCGCGCCTGTTCGCGGCGCACAGTCAGCTCGGTGAGATCGAGTTCATCGCGGAGAACCACACCCCCGACCACGTGCGGGACGGCGCCGGCGGTGTGAAGATCTTCGCCGAACCAAAGGCAACCTTCGGGAAGATCGGACTCATCCTCAAGCGTTGAGCGGATTACCGCTCTTCATGACCTGAGTAGACTCCCGACGTAAAGAAGAAGCAGCTCCTGGGCCCCGCGCGAGTGTTGGTCGTGGTCGATCAACCACTCGCGAACCTCGTGGCTTTGACGCTCAATCACGGCAAATACGTCACGCGTATCGCGGACGACGCGAAGAGCGGGAAGACCGAGCTCGAGTCGTGGCGACCGCATCTTCTCCTGGTGGATCTCGACGCCGACGACACCGAGAGCCTCGCTCTCATCGGGCAGCGCGTGGAGAACCGACGGGTTCCGACCATCGTGTTCAGCGTGCGAGGAGATCTCAAGACAAAGCTCGCCGCCTTCGATCGAGGCGCGGACGACATCATCACAGTGCCGTTCGTGCCCGAAGAGCTCGTGGCTCGCACGCTTGCCCTAATGCGGCGAAGCTACGGAGACGCTGTCGCCTTCATCCCGGTGATCAACGTCGCCGGTCTGCAAGTCGACCTGCTGAATCAACAGGTGAAGGTCGGAAAGCTTCGTCCCGAGCTGACCGCGATAGAGCAGGCACTCCTCTACCTACTCGCGTCCAATCCCGGCCAGACGCTCGGCCGCGAGGAAATCCTGGACGCGCTCTGGGGTGCCGACTACGTCGCTGGTAGCAATGTTGTCGATCGTCACGTGCGCAATTTACGGTTGAAGCTGAAAGACGATTGGCGAAATCCTCGGTTTATCGGAACCGTCCCGGGCAAGGGGTACCGCTTCCTCGCAACTCGATGAGTTCACGTCATGACAGGGCGTGATCCGGCGCGTAGACCGGACCCGTGGCAGCTCTCAGCGGGCGCACCCGCGGGGGCGCCAGACCCTCTCAAACAGATTCACCCCGCGCGTTGATCGTGATGAATGAGACCCTTGGGAACCTTGTGGGTCTGACCCTTCAGCACGGCAGCTACGAGATAAGACGAACCACGGACCCGGAGGAATGTCGCGATGTCGTGAGCGACTGGGCTCCGCACCTAGCCTTCATCGACCTCGACCTTTTTGAGCCATTCATCGACATCGTCGGCAGGGGCCTGACGCATGGCCATACGCCGATCGTCGCATTCACCCGTCGGCGCGACACCGCGCTCAAACTGGGCGCATACGAGCGCGGGGCCGATGACATCCTCGAGGTCCCGTTCACGCTGGACGAGATCGTGGCCCGCCCGTTCGCTCTGATGCGGAGAGCGCATGGCATCACTCTCACGATCGTTCCGAAGATCAAGCTGGACGGCCTCGAAGTGGACCTCATCGAACAGCGCGTGAGCGTCGGCGGCCGGGACCTCCACCTCACGCCCATCCAGCAGACGCTCCTCTATCTCCTGGCCGCGAACGCGGGCAAAGCCCTGAGCCGCGAGGACCTCCTCGCGACGATCTGGGGCGGTGAATTCGAGATCGAGAGCAACGTCGTGGACCGTCATATCCGCGAGCTGCGCGTGAAGCTCAACGACGAGTGGCGCGCGCCGCGCTACATCGAAACGGTGCCCGGCGCGGGTTACCGATTCAAGTCACAGGCGATCGTGAGCAGCGCCGCCGACTAGTAAAGCCGCGACGCAACCACGGACCCCCATGAAGTGCGGTAATGACGGAGCGTTTCTCTAGTGGTCCAGTAGTCCGCGACCGGTAACAAATCGGTTTCGGCGATGTGCGTGGGGGAGGTCTGATCTGTCAACGCGAGACGTCGTCCACTGGGAGTGCCAGTCCTCGAACCACCGCGCGCTCCATTCGCGGCACGGCAACGGTGGGCTCACGATCCACGAGGGCGCATGGGCCTACTGCGATGGGGCGGGCGCCGATGAGGGACATCAGTGGTCCGCAACGGGCGGAGTAGCGCTGGAATCACTCGTCCGCTGGACCGCCCCGAATGGCGTTTCAGCGAACGGTGACTCTCCGGTCGCCGGAGCGGTGACAAACGGCACCCCGACGGTCTCAAGAAAGGCGTCCGGAGTCCGCCGGACCTAGCCCAGGGGAAGGGGCAAGGTATGAACGGGGAGCTTTCGCCAGGAACATACCGTGCGAAAAACGGCGACCTTATCCATTGTCGCGACGACTTCGATGGGGGTAGTCAGGTCGAGGTCGAGCACCACGACGGCTCGGTGACGTGGGCCGACATGACGGCTCTGCGTGACGCGGTCCGCGTCTCCGACGATCCCGACTGGCCGCTCCGCCACCCACGCTTCGTCGGAATGCTCCGCTTCGACTAGCTAACCTCCCCCACGGGAGGGCGGCATGGAATACCAGCTTCGTCACTATCGGATTCGCGCGGGTTCTATGGACATGTTCCTCGATGCGTGGACCCGCGGCGTCTACCCGCTTCGGCGAAAGTTCGGATTCACGTTCGCGGGCGCATGGCGTGTCGAGGGCGCCGATGAGTTCGTTTGGATCATCGGGTATGAGGGTCCAGAGGGCTTCGCCGCCGCGGATAAGCGTTACTACGAATCGCAAGAGCGCAAACGCATGTCGCCCGACCCCGCCCAGTACATCGAGGTTCCGGTCAGTCAGATGATGCGGAGCGTTCCGCTCGGCTAATCCTCCGGCGCCGGCAGCGCCACGCCGATCACGTCGCGAATCGAGGCAAGACCGTGCTCCTTCACGTACGCGGCGAGGCCCTCGATCACCTTGAGCGGAGCAAGCGGGTCGGCAAATGTGGCCGTGCCGACCTGTACCGACGACGCGCCGGCCATCAGGAACTCCAGCGCATCCTGCGCGTTCGTGATCCCGCCGGCGCCGATGATCGGGATGGCCACCGCCTGCGCGACCTGATAGGTGATGTGGACGGCGATCGGTCTGATCGCGGGACCGGATAATCCGCCGCTCCCGGTTCCGAGGATCGGACGGCGCCGGCGCGTGTCGATCCGCATGCCAAGCACGGTGTTGATCGCCGTGAGCGCGTCCGCGCCCGCCTGCTCGCACGCGCGCGCGACTGCGACGACGTCTGGCGCGTTCGGCGTCAGCTTCACGATGACCGGCAGGTCGGTCTCGGCCTTGACCGCGCGCGTGACCTCCGCGGCAAGGTCGGGATCGCAGCCGAACAGCATGCCGCCCTTGACGTTCGGGCACGACACGTTGATCTCGTACGCGACGACCCCCGGCGTGCCGGTCATCTCGTGGACCACGTACACGTAGTCGTCGACGCTGTACCCGGCCACATTCACGATGACCGCGACGCCCAATTCCGCCCATGCTTTGCCGTATTTCCGAGCGACCTCGTCGGCACCCGGATTCTCGAGTCCGATCGAATTGAGAATTCCCGATGGCGTTTCGGCAATGCGATATTGGGGATTCCCGGGACGAGCCGCTGGAGTTGTTCCCTTATTGACGAACGCACCGAGCCGTGAAACATCGATGAGCTCGGCGTACTCGACGCCCTGCCCGAATGTGCCCGAAGCCGTCATGACGGGATTCTTCAGACGAAGACCGCGCGCCGCCTCGACAGAGAGGTCAACGCCAGCCTCCGGATACGAGCGCGACGCAGCGTGGGGGTCTTCCGAGCGAGCGGCCCCTGGACGGCGGTCCACCGCGATCCCACGAGGAGGGGCCGAGCGAGGAGGACCCCCGCGATGGGGCGCGTCCGCGTCGAGCGCGCCGCGGAGCTTCTCGCCGAGTTCGGACGGCGCCCGGTCTTCGTCAGGTTCCCCGGTGGCGGCTTCAGCAATCGTGGCGTCGTCGAGTGCGGCGAGTTCGGTCAGATCTTCTTGCTCCTCGTCGTCCGCCGCATCCTCCAAGGACTCTTCGATGGATTTGCTGACGTCGATTGGGCGCTCCACTTTCTTTCGGAGTCGGCGCCACGGCATCAGCCCGTCACCCCGACGGTCGCAGGCTTGCCCGCGTCGAAGGCGACGTCACCTAGACCGAACACGGGTCCTTCGCGGCACACCCGTGCGTTCCCCTCTGTCGTCACGATCACACACGCCCGGCACACACCCATGGCGCAACCCATGTGCTGTTCGACTGCGATCTGCGTCTCGAGAAGCGCGGCGCGGCCGGGATACGTCGCCGCGGCTCGCTCGGCTTCCTCGCGAAGGCGGCCGAAGGCCGCGAGCATCGGCCACGGACCGCACGCACAGGACTGATCGGCCCACTCGAGGAGCGGTCGGATCGCATCGGTGACCCGTCCTTTGATGCCAAACGAGCCGTCCTCGGTCGTGGTGACGTACTCGACCGACGCGGGAAGACGATCGCTGGGCCAGAGATGCGCGACCGATCGCCCACCCATGAGGAGGGTGACGTTGCGCCGGCCGGACTCCTGCTCGGCGAGCACGCGCATCGGTGCGATGCCCGTCCCGCCCGCGATGAGCAATAGATTCCGCGTCGAGCGCTGGATCACGAACGATGAGCCAAGCGGACCGAGGAGGTCGAGCCGGCCGCCTTCGCGTCGCGACGTCATCCACTCGCCGCCCGAGCCGAGCGCTTTGACAATGAGCTCGATCTCGCCGGCAGCACGATCGATGCGATTGAACGAATACGGCCGCCGCAGTAACGGATCGAAGGAGAGGCCGGGCCGGACATGGACGAACTGCCCGGCGCGCGCCTGGCCCGCGATCCCGGGCGCGGAGATCCGCAGCACCGTGCCGAGCTGCCCGATCTCGTCCGTCGCGACAACGCGTCCGTCCTCCAGGATCACAACGGAAGTCCGACGGCGAAGATATAGCCGTCCGGATCCTCGAGCAGGCAGTCGCGCCAACCGTGCGGCCAGTCGCGCACCGGGACCGCCACCGTGAATCCGCCGTCGCGCGCACGCTGTTCCGCGGCGTCCGGATCGATGCCGAGGATGCGGATCTCCGCCCCCAAGCCGCGTCTGCCGTGCTCACGGAGAAGGGAGGCCCAGGGCATTCCGCTATAAGCGTGGTCCGCATGGAGCTGGAGCTTCACACCGTCGCGTTCGAAAGCGGCGAAGTCCTCGTCCGAGTACAGGAGGCGCAGCTCGAGCACGCTCGTATAGAAAGGGACGCTCCGCGCGACGTCGCGAACAATGAGATTCACGCTGAGACCGGAGAGCGTCCGGCCGTAATCGGCGGCGCTCATCCAGGGCTCGGTCTTCCGTTTCTTCACATCAGTCCGCTGCGGTCGCTGCCACCGCCTGAGGAGCCCGGTACTCCGCGAGCGGGGCGACGCTAGTGCTCACCGCGCTCGCGCGAAGGGCGGCGACCACCGCGAGCGCGGTGTCGAGCGAGGTAAGGCACGGAACGCGGGCCTCGACGGCGGCGCGGCGGATCAAGAAACCGTCGCGGTCGACGGTCTTCCCGAGCGTCGGGGTGTTGATCACCGCCGCGCACTCGCCCGAGCGGATCAGCTTCAGGATGTCCTGGCTCCCCTCGGCAAGCTTGTGCACCTCGGTCACATCCACACCGAGCGACCGGATGAGGGCAGCGGTGCCGGACGTCGCGACCAGGTCGTACCCGAGCCAGTGGAAACCCTCGATGATCGGAACGACCTCGGGCTTGTCCTTGTCGGCGACGGTGACGAGTATTTTCCCGCTGCGCGCCGGTGCGAGCCCCGCGGCAACGAGTGACTTCCAGAGCGCAGGCGCGAAGGAACGATCGATCCCCATGACCTCACCGGTGCTCTTCATCTCGGGACCGAGATACGTGTCGACGTCCAGTAGCTTGGCCATCGAGAACACCGGCGCCTTGAGGGCGACGAGCGATCCGGTCGGCCAAATGCCGTCCGCGCGCGCGTAACCTTCGGCCGCGAGCGACGACCCGAGCGCGATCGCGACCGCGACCTTGACCAGCGGGACGCCCGTGACCTTCGTAAGGAACGGCACGGTCCGGCTGGCCCGCGGATTGACCTCGAGCATCCACACCCGACCGTTCTCGACGATGAACTGGATGTTGAGGAGGCCCTTCACCGGAAGCGCCTGAGCGATGCGGCGCGTGAGAGCGACGATCTCGTCGCGCTCGGCAGCGAGCAGGTTCTGCGCCGGATAGACGGCATAGCTGTCGCCGGAGTGGACCCCGGCGCGCTCGATGTGCTCCATGATCCCGGCCACGAGCGTCTCGCCGCCGTCCGATACCGCGTCGACCTCGACCTCTTTGCCGCGCAGGTACTTGTCGACGAGAACGCGCCCCGTGCCCGCTTCGAGCGCCGACCGGAAGTACCGCTCCAGGTCCTCGGGTCCGTACGCGATCTCCATGCCCCGACCTCCGAGCACGTAGCTCGGGCGGACGAGAACGGGGTAGCCGATCTCCGCGGCGACCGCGAGCGCCTCGGTCGGCGATGAGGCGGTGCCCCCGGGGGGCTGCGGGATGCCGAGCGCGTCGGCGAAATCGTGGAAGCGGCGGCGATCCTCTGCGAGCGCGATGGCATCAGCGCTCGTGCCCGCGATCTCGCCGCCGATCCCCGCGAGGCGATCCGCGAGATTGAGCGCGGTCTGGCCGCCGAACTGCGCGAGCACCGGTACAGGCGCTCCTTCGTTCTCGAGCACCGCGGCGATGGACTCTTCGTCGAGCGGATCGAAATACAACCGCGCGGATGCGTCGAAGTCGGTGGAGACCGTTTCCGGGTTGCTGTTCACCATGATCGGGGCGACCCCCAGCTCGCGAAGCGCGCCGGCGGATTGCACGCAGCAGCAGTCGAACTCGATGCCCTGACCGATGCGGATCGGCCCGCTCCCCAGAATGACGGCCTTGGGACCGGCGAGCGGTAGCGCTTCGTTCTCCTGCTCGTAGGTCGAATAGAAGTACGGGGTCACCGCCTCGAACTCAGCGGCGCACGTGTCGACCATCTTGTACACGGGGCGGATCCCCCACTGCGTGCGAAGTCGCCGCACATCAGCGGGCAGCATCCCGGTGAGGGTCGCGATGTCCGCGTCGGCGAAGCCCATGCGTTTCGCGGCGCGGAGGAGCGCGGGCGTCGGCGTCCTTCCCTGAAGATCGTCCTCGGCGAAGCGGACGATGCGCGCGATCTTCCGCAGGAACCAGCGGTCGATCCGGGTGCGCTCGTGGATGAGTTCGATCTGCGCGCCACGCCGCAGCGCGGCGAAGAGGCGCCACAGCCGATCGTCCGTCGGCTGTCCCGAGAGGAACTCGTCGACGAAGCGGATCGGCTCGGTCACGTCCACCCAGGCCGGGGCTTCCTCGATGGCCATGACTTCGCCGGTCGCCTTCATCTGCGTGCCGAGCGTGCGATCCGCCGCGGCGAACTTGTCGAAGGGCCACCGCGGGATCTTCACGACGACGTAGTCGAGCGCGGGCTCGAAGGCAGCGGTCGTCTTCTGCGTGACCGCGTTCGGTATCTCGTGAAGCCGCTTGCCGATCGCGATCTTGGCGGCGACGCGCGCGATCGGGTAGCCCGTCGCTTTGGACGCGAGCGCAGAGCTTCGCGAGACGCGCGGGTTCACCTCGATCACGAAATACGGCACCTGCGCCTCGGGATCACTGGCGGGGCTGCGATCGGGGTCCAGGGCGAACTGGACGTTGCAGCCGCCCTCGATCCCGAGCGCACGGATGATCCGCAGCGCGGCAGAGCGGAGCATCTGGTACTCCTTGTCGGTAAGCGTCTGCGACGGCGCGACGACGATCGAGTCGCCGGTATGCACGCCCATCGGGTCGACGTTCTCCATGTTGCAGACGGTGATGCAGGTATCACCGCCGTCGCGCATCACCTCGTACTCGATCTCTTTCCAACCGAGGAGGGAGCGCTCGACAAGCACCTGGCCGATCGGCGACGCTGCCACACCGCTCGTCACACGTGCGATGAGCTCTGCGGCGTCGTTGGCCACCCCGCCGCCCGTGCCGCCGAGCGTGAAGGCCGGCCGGATGACGAGCGGGTAGCCCACGTGCGCCGTGAACGCGAGCGCGTCCTCGACCGAATGCGCCGTGATCGATTCGGGAACGGGCTCGCCGATCGAGAGGAGAAGCTGCTTGAACGCCTCGCGGTCCTCGGCCTGCTGGATCGCCGAAAGCGGCGTGCCCAAAAGGCGAACTCCAAAGCGTTCGAGCGCCCCGGACTCCGCGAGCTGCACCGCGAGGTTCAGGCCGGTCTGCCCGCCGAGCGTCGCGAGGAGTCCGCTCGGCCGCTCCTTCTCGATGATCCGCTCGAGTACGCCGACGGTGAGCGGTTCGATATACGTGATGTCGGCGACACCGGGGTCGGTCATGATCGTCGCGGGATTCGAGTTCACGAGAACGGTCTCGATGCCTTCCTCGCGTAGCGCGCGGCACGCCTGCGTCCCCGCGTAGTCGAACTCGGCCGCCTGGCCGATCAGGATCGGCCCGCTCCCGATGATCAGGACTTTCACAGGTCGAGCCACCCGCCACCCATCGAAACGCAGCGCCCGCCGACGCGGACCGCGGTGATCCCCGCGGCGGTCCGATCGACCTCGATGTCGAGGATGCTCGGGCGTCCGATCTCGAAGCCCTGCTCGACGCGGATGCGCGTCGTGGGCTCCACTCGAACCAGCTCGTGGGCGACGATGTAGGCGCCGAGCGGCCCCTGAGCCGCTCCCGTGGCGGGATCCTCGCCGATGCCAAGGCCCTGATCGAACATACGACCGTGCACGTGTGAGCCGGATCGCTCGCCGCTTATCGCGAAGGCGTAGACGCTCGCGTCGAGTCCGCCAGGGCGGCGCGCGCGGCGGACCGCCTTGAGGTTGGCGAGCGGCACG
>WNGH01009612.1_pt1 | contig 11512 bp, 11 predicted proteins | sample 5400631 | NCBI WGS metagenome assembly WNGH01 (sample SAMN13153373, study PRJNA577476) | soil metagenome | isolation source: 115 cm soil or saprolite under Garry oak tree replicate 1 | place: USA:California | collected 2016-06-15 | reverse complement strand
GACTCGATGAGCTTGAACGCCATGGCCAGCCCGGCGGCCCGTGAGCCTGGGCCCTTGGTGATCTTGGTGCGGTGCCTGACCGTGGCGAAGGTCGACTCGGGTTGGTGGTCCGCAGGTGGACCCAGTGCTCGGCGGGGTAGGCCCTCGGCGCCGATCGACTTCACCGCATAGGGCCACGCTGACATCCTGGTCTGCGGCAGCCAAGTCGGCCCGGGCGCCGTTCTGGTTGAGCGCAGTGCCTCGGGAGCGGGCCGGAGACCCAGGCGATCTCGCCGTCGTGATGCCCGTTGTCACGGGCGCGGAGTCTTCCGTCCGCGACGGCTGGCTGGATAAGATCGTGCAGTCCGCGAGGGCGGGAGGCGGGCATGGCTGAAGCGGTCACAGAGCGGGTCAGGCGTTACATTCTCGACGGCACTGATCAAGATCTCCGGCGGCTCCTGAGCATCGCTGAGCTCAGCGCGGAGATGGCCCGCTCGGCGTTCGGCAGACTCGGTGTCCGGCAAGGGTGGAATGCGATCGACTGCGGCTGTGGGCCCATCGGCGGGCTTGCGGTCATGGCAGAGATGGTCGGCCCGGCCGGGCGGGTCGTCGGCATCGATTTCAGCCGGGGATGGCCCGCTGAGTGTGCGGCGGCACCCCTCCAACCGTCAATGGCGCTTCGCGTGGTCTCCCCAGCACATCGGGATCAGGCCTGCGGCGCAATCTCCCGGCCTACGGTGAGGGCAGACCGCAACTGATCTGGTATCTCGCGCAAGACGGCGTCCGGCAGCGTGCCTGTCGCATCCAGCACCTTGCTGAAAAAGCACCGGGCGGCAGCCGCAAGAATGACGTTGAACACGTCGACCTCGGAGAGCCCGAGGTCGCGGAGCTCATCAATGTCCTCCTGCGTGATCTTCTCGGCCTCTTCCGCGACCTTTCGCGCGAACCGGACGACCGCCGCGTCCGCCGCGTCCAGCGCATCGCCCACGTCGTCTCCGGCGATGCTCACGACCTTCTCGGCCGGGTAGTAGCTGGTGGCGAGGATATTTCCGTGCACGAGACTGCAGTAGCTCGACCTAATCGCCGTCGCAGCCGCAACCGTCACCAGCTCGTACAGCCGAGGATCCATCCCCGAGGTGATCGCGTTCTTTAGCGCCTGCCAGCCCTGCAGCACCTCGGGCCGGCTACTGAACGCGCGAGTGAAGTTCGCCACATATCCCTGCGCGGCCAGGTCCTTGTCGTACATCGCTCTGACCTCGCCAGCCGCCTCCTCGCCCGGGACGGTCTGAAGGTATGGCATCGTCCGATACCCCTTTCCAGGTCCGACGCTACGCCGTGCCCGGCTATCAATGTGTAAGGGATTGCGACGGAGCGCGTGCGATGAGGCTCGGGTGACAAAGTGAGTGGCAACTCCCCTTGGCTGCGAGCGTCAACAGCATACGCTGACGCACCACGGCTGGGCCGAACACGGGGTTGTCGACGTGGTGAACGAGCTGGCCTACGCGATCGATGACAGTCATCTGCCAACGGCCGCGGACCTCGACGAGCCGTGAGCCGCCGTGTCCGGGTCAGGACTGCTGGCATTCCGGCCTCAAGATCGCCATGCCATTAACGGTCCCGGGTGGCCACCCACCGCTCCTATTGTCGCGGTTGGCCACCCGGGCCGCTCCTGCCTTAGCTAACTCGGCGGGCGCCACTGCTGGTTGGCGCCGCCGTTGCAGGTCCACAGCACTAGCTGGGTTCCTGGCGTGGTGTTGGACGCGGGATCGTCGAGGCACTTGCCGGAGGCCGGGTTGACCAGCTGCCCGTTTTGCGCCTGCCACACCTGGTTGGCGCCGCCGTTGCAGGTCCACCACTCGATGAGGGTGCCGTTGGCGGTCTTTGCGCCGGTGATGTCCATGCAGCCGCCGTCGATCTGGAGGGTCCCGTTGCTGGCCACGGTCCAGTTCTGCGCGGCGGCATTGCCGTTACAGGTCCACATCTGCACCTTGTTGCCGGGGGTGGCGCTGGCGTTGTTGTTGTCGACGCAGTCCGCGCTGTTAACGCCGGCCACGATCGGCCCGGTCGCTCCGGCAGGCACCGCGTAACCAACTGAGACGATGTTGGCCTGGACGGCGTTGTCGGCGGCATCCGTCGGGTAGCCGGCGGTCATGACCCCTTCGAAGAACGATCCGACGGATGCCTTGCTGTTGTCACCGCCGGTGCCCAGGACGATGGCCCCTTCCTTGTGCATGGGGGCATATCCGCCAATGTTGGGCAGCGCTCCGTTGTACCAGGTGGTCAGGCCGCCCGATTGCGCGTTGCCGCCCTTGATCGCGTATGTCGTTGTCCCGTTGTTCTTGACTAGGGCCGTGACGAACGCGCCGGAGTTTCCATGGTTATTCGTGTCGTGTGGCCGTTACCGTTATCGCGGCTATTCGTCTCGGCGTTCCCGTAGTCGAAGCAGCACCCGCCGTTCACGTGCGTGCCGCTGGCCACCATGTACTCACCCTCCGGCTGGGCGCCGGTGGCGACGCCCGTGGTGGCATTGTCACGGTAGCCGACACCGGCCGCCACGAAGAGCCCGTAGACCTGATGACCGCCGGCCATCAGCGGCAGCGCGGCCGCGTTCGCGCCGACGTCCTGTCCGCCGTTCCCGCCAGGTCCCTCGATGGTGAGGTTGTTGTGCCTCGATGACTGATCGAAGATCTCCGTGATGATGCACGACGTGCCGGCGCAGAACGTATTTTGCGCCGCGGCGTTGGCGTAGCCGCCCGCGGTCAGCGTTCCGATGTTAGTGGTGGTGGCATCCGACGCGCGCCTGACCTGGTAGAGGGGGCCGCTGTAAGCCGCGAAGAGCGCCCGCACGGTGCTGTGCGCGGCGACGCAGGGCGTGCCGGCCGCAGCGTAGATGTCGCACGGCAGTGACACCGCGGCCTGCGACGTGCCAGCTGTGCCGAACAGAGTGCCGGCGACCAGCGCAGCCGCCGCGCCGGCGGACAGTAGTAACTTTCTCAGGTGCCGAAGTCGTGACCGGGCAATCAATGTAAACCTCTCCGTTCCTGTGGGGTGGCGCGCATGCCTGAGAGGCCCCGGTCCTGGATCGAGAATTCAAAGCTCGAACAACTGCCGCGTGCAGTTGAGAACACGCTGCACGCACGCCACCGAGCTAGGTCGTTGGCTGACGACGAACAGTAATGTGAGCGCTAACAATCGCGAGGATCAACTACGTTCGTGGAGGCCTCCGGGTGGTTGTGGCGCTTGAACAGCGCGATAACCATCACTATCGCTCCGGTGCGAAGTTACGTCAAGGTTGCGACTCGTAAGCACGTACAGGCGGGTGGTTTCGAGGAAACGGACCAGAATGGGCCCTTGACCTGATTCTACCTAGCACGAATCTCTCGTCGCCTGCTCCACGAACGCCCAGGTCAGGACGTGACCCGGGGCTGGTCTGCGAGCTTGCCTTGGCGACTGCCGCGGGCCAGGAAGGACGGGCAGCGCCGCCCGTCCTGCATCGACAGCCCCAGCGCCGCCCCACCTTCACCGCCGCGCCAGGACAGGACTGGGTGGCGGCGGTTCTCAGCGGACCGATGGGATGGAGACGCGCGTCAGCCACTCGTCCAGGGCCGGAGTTTCTCGGGGTTGCGTACTACCCAGATGTGCCTGATCCGGCCGCCTGCGACGTCGAACGCGAACACTGTCACGGTGACGCCGTCTTGCTGAGCCACCAGCCCGGGCTGGCCGTTGACCGTGCGTTCCAGGAACGTCATGTTGCTGGGCGTCCGGTTGGCGATTTCGACCCAGGCGCGCGCGATCTGCTCGCCACCTTCGATGGGGCGCAGGAAGGTAGTGGCGAGGCCGCCGCCGTCGGCGATGGCCGTGGCATCGGGATCGAGCAGGCCGATGAGGGCGTCGATGTCCTTGGCTTCCCATGCCTGCTTGAAGGCCCTGACGACGCCGGCCTGCTGGGCTGCCGGGCCCGCGGGAGCCTGCGAGGCGCGGACGCGGCGGCGGGCTGAGGAGGCCAGCTGGCGGCACGTGGCCGGCGTCCGGCCGGTGATCTCGGCCACCTCGGCGAAGGGGTAGCCGAAGACATCGTGGAGGATGAACGCGACGCGCTGGGCCGGGGTCAGCGATTCCAGCACGACGAGGAAGGCCATGCTGACCGACTCATCCAGGGTGACCCGGTCGGCTGGGTCGGTGGTGGTGCCGCTAGGCCACCCGGTAATCCACTCCGTGTGTTCGGGCAGCGGCTCGGGGATCCATTCGCCTACGTAGCGCTCCCGCCGGACCCGCGCGGAGCCGAGCAGGTTGAGGCAGATGCGGCTGGCGACCGTCGTCAGCCAGGCGCCGGGGGATTCGATGGCTTCCTGCTGCTGCCGGGACATGGCGTACCAGCGGGCGTAGGTCTCCTGGACGGCATCCTCAGCCTCGGCCAGGGAGCCAAGGAGCCGGTACGTGAGATTGATCAGCCGGCGCCGCTCGCTCATGATCGCGTCCAGGCCCGGATCGGGCCGGCCCCGGCCTGAATCAGCAGCGCCTGGCCCGGATGGGGTGGTCCCGGATGGGGTGGTCATGGTGCCGGCGCCTCCTTCGGTCGCATCTGCTCACCCCTTCGACAAGACAGCGCACCGGAATGTGAGGCTGGCGCGGCGCCTCACACTTCGCGGGGTCGCGTTGTCGGACTGCTGAGACAAGCACACCAGCCCAGGAGGCATCATGACTACCCAGATTCCGGCGACACTGTTCGCCGACCCGGCGCCCGCGCAGAGCCTGGAGCGGGCGGCCGCTGCGCTGACGGCCCACGGCTTCACCGTCGAGATCCTCGACGACGCCGCCGCCGCGCGTACCCGCGTCCAGGAGCTGATACCCGAGGGCGCCTGCGTGTTCACCGGGGCCAGCGAGACCCTGCGGCTGTCCGGCATCGAGGCGGACATCAACGCCAGCGGGCGGTACCAGGCCGTCAGGCCGCGCGTCCTGGCCATGGACCGCGGTACCCAGGCCGACGAGATCCGGCAGCTGACCGCCAGCCCCGACGTCGTCATGGGCAGCGTCGCCGCGGTCACCGAGACCGGCTCCCTCGTGGTCGCCTCGGCCAGCGGAAGCCAGCTGCCCGCCTACTCCGGCGGCGCCGCGCGCGCGATCTGGATCGCCGGGGCCCAGAAGGTGGTACCGGACCTGAGCACCGCGCTGCGCCGCGTCGAGGAGCACTGCCTCCCGCTGGAAAGCGCCCGCGCCCAGGTGGCTTACGGGATGCCCAGCGCCATCAACCGCCTGCTCATCCTCAACGCGGAATACCTTCCTGGGCGCGGCACCGTCCTGCTGCTTCGCGAAGCCATCGGATTCTGAAACCGGCAGGAGTCATCCAGCCGGGGCTGATCCGGGCCAGGTGAGGTCTCCGGCCCGGATGCGCTGAGCGGTGGCGGTCAGCCATTCCCGGTCGTGTCGCAGCCGGGCGAGGAGGTAGTGCACCTCGATCATGTGCACCTCGGGGGCGTCGGTTGCGTCGAGCGTTTCCTGGAGGCGCTGAGCCTCGCCGGTCAGCGCGGCTGCGCGCGCATCGAGGGCCTCGGCCGCGCCCGCGGCAGGCATGATCGACAGGTAGGCCAGCGCGGCCATGAAGGACGGTCCGCCCGTCAGGTCCCTGCTGCGGATCTCGGCCTCGACGCGTTCGGCCAGCGCGACCGCGCCTGCGCCGGTGGTGCGCAGCGATTCATGATCCCGGTCCGGCCGGGCTTCGATCCACCGGGCTGCCTTGAGCGTGTCGAGCAGGGTGTACACGGTCGCGTTGCGCACGTGCAGGTAGAGGTAGCGCCGCCGGAGTTCGGCGAAGACCGCGTATGAGTGCCGGGGCCGCTCGACCAGCAGCCCGAGGATCGGCAGGACCAGCGGGTTGTCCAGAGCGCTCGTCGGCACGGCCCGATCCTAGCTCACGTTGACCGTATACGGCTAGCCGTATACGGTCAACGTGTACGGCTATCGATGGGAGAGACCGTGATCTTCGGCATCTGGCCCGGCGTCGCCGGCGCCGACCTCATCAGCCTCCAACACCTCGACTGCCCGCCCGAGGACACCGCCAAGACCCTCGGCGCCCTGCGTGAGCTGCAGGGAACGGCCACCGAGTTCTACGTGCGCGCCTACCGCCACTACGGACCGGGAATCCGACCGCGCGCCAGCGCCGCGCCGGGCCCCGCGCAGCCCGCCCCCGCGCAGCCCGGCCTTTACGCAGGGCAGGGCCGCCGGATCGACCTGGTCGCCTCGTATCAGAGCCCGGTACCCGATCCCGGGGGATTCGCCGGGTTCGTCCGCCATGCCGTCCGGGACGTCGCCGCGTGGGGCGGCGGCAAGGTGCAGGTCGGTGAGGAACTCAACATGCCGGCCCCGCTGGACGGCGGTAGCCCCGGCCACTTCGAGGCGGTCAGCGCCGGCGTCGCGGCCGCCCTGGACGAACGCGATCGTCAGGCTGCCCCGGTCCTGGTCGGCGTGAACTCCGCCGGCCTGCCCGATCCCGCCTTCTGGAACCAGCTCACCGACGCCATCGGCCCGCGCAATACCGAACGGCTCGACTACATCGGGCTCGACGCATTCCCCGATGTGTTCCGGCCCATGCCGCACGAGAACCTGCCCGCCGCGGTCACCTTCCTGCTCCGGCGCTTCCGGACGGTCACCGCCGAGGCCGGCGTGCCCGTGGCCGTGCCGATCCATATCACCGAGACCGGCTGGCCCACCGGCGGCCAGCGGACCGAAAGCGCCCAGGCCGAGGTCCTGGCGGTCGTCGCGGACGCCGTGACCGCCAGCGACGTCGGCGTCCAGGCCTGCGAATGGTTCGGCCTGCGCGACGAGCTCACCACGGCGACCTGGTCCGCGCGCTTCGGCGTCCTTCGCGACGATTACACCGCCAAGCCTGCCTTCGCGACCCTCCAGCACGTCATCATGGCCGGGTAGGCTTCGGGTCGTGGGTTACTGCTACTTCAAGCGTCCGCGCACCGTCTGAGGCGGTGCGCTGTGCCGGGCGGCTGCGAGCTGTCCGGCCCTGTGGCGTGAGTCCCTCATGCGGGCTCTGGTGTCTGCGTGCCGCCGTCGGCTGGTCATCCTTCCGACTCGACGGGACGTTCCTGTGGACCCACGCGATCGTGCCTGCGGGCACCGTGACAACGTACTTTCGCCTGCTGAGCGGCGCCGGGCGCTGGCAGCGGCCGCTGCGTACCTGCGCTGCCCTGTTTGCGCCGGCCCGCTGCACCTGGGCGGCAGCCAGCTGGCATGCCGCCGCCACCATGGCTTCGACATCGCCCGGCACGGATATGTCAACCTCACCGCCGGCCGGGCGGGGCCAGGCACCGGCGACACCTGCGCCATGGTCGCGGCCCGCGACCGCTTCCTCAGCCGCGGTCACTACCAGCGGCTCGCCGGGAACTACCGTGACTACACCCGGTCCGGCGTCACCAGGGTGAACTACCAGCTGAGCCTGGACCACGCCGATCTCACCGCGCTGGTGTCCATGGGGCCCAGCGCCCGCCACATCACGCCGCAGGCGCTGGCAGCCCGCATCCGCTCTCTGCCCTGCCCGTTCACCGTGACAGTTGACCTGCAGATCAGGGTCTCTTGCAGCGCGAGCGGGGATGTGCGGGTGGCCGGGACGAGTGAAGATCAGGCAGGGTCGGCGGCGCATGTGACGGGCGTCCCGTGGCTGAGGCCCGAGGGAGAAGGGGCGTGCTGCCCGGTCACCGCCGCGCTGGGATCGGCCGGGCGCTGCTAGGCGGTGTCCTCGAGGGTGCCAGGCGGCTCGGCCGGAGCCTGCTGATGGGCGACACGCGGGAGGCCGTCCCCGCCGGGGAGGCCTTTGCCCGCCGGATCGGAGCCGGATTGGGGCAGGTCATCATCGAGAACCGGCTGGACCTGCGGGCCGTCGACCGGGACCTGCTCCGCTCCTGGGTGGAAGCCGGGCCGGCCCGGGCTCCCGGATATCACCTGGAGTTCGTCAGGGGCAGCACGCCCGACCATCTCATACCGGGCGTGCTGGCGATGCTCGAGACGGTCATTAACACCGCGCCCCGGGACGACCTCCAGATCGGCGACCATACGGTCACGCCCGAGCGACTCAAGCAGGAGGAACGAGCCGCCGCGACCGCGGGCCTTGAGCGGTGGGCCTGCTATGCCGTGCACGATGCCACCGGCGATTACGTCGGGCTCACCGACATCGTGGTCAACTCCGCGGCGCCGGCGCGGGTCCACGTCGGCAACACCGCGGTGAAACCAGCTCACCGTGGCCGCGCCCTGGGCAAGTGGCTCAAGGCGGCGATGACCCAGAAGGCCCTCGACGAGCTTCCCGCCGCGCACTGGCTGGTCACCAGCAACGCCGCCAGCAATGAGGCGATGCTCTCGATCAACCGGCAGCTCGGCTTCCATGCCAGTGCGGAGGTGAAAACCTGGCAGGTCAGCGCCGAGCGCGCCCGCGCCTACCTGTCCGGCCAGGCGTGAGCCGGCTTATCGCCAGCCGAGCGCGGGCGCCACGTGGGTGAGGATGGTCTCGATGACGTGGGCGTTGTAGTCGACGCCGAGCTGGCTGGGCACGGTCAGCAGCAGCGTGTCGGCAGCTGCGATCGCCTCGTCCTCCTTGAGCTGCTGGATCAGCGCATCCGGCTCGGCCGCGTAGGTGCGGCCGAAGATCGCCTGGGTCTTCGCGTCGATGAACCCGATCTGGTCGGTGTCCTGGTTCTGGCGGCCGAAGTACGCTCGGTCCCGGTCATCGACGAGGGCGAAGATGCTCCGGCTTACCGAAACCCGCGGCTCCCGCTCGTGGCCAGCCTCCTGCCATGCGTCGCGGAATGCCTGGATCTGCTCAGCCTGCTGCAGCTGAAAGGGTTTGTCCGACTCGTTATTGATCAACGTCGAACTCTGCAGGTTCAGGCCCAGCCCGGCCGCCCACGTGGCGGTCTGCTGGGAGGCGGCACCCCACCAGATGCGCTCCCGCAGCCCTGGTGAGTGCGGCTCGAGGCGCAGCAGGCCGGGCGGGTTCGGAAACATCGGGCGGGGATTGGGCTGTGCGAAGCCCTCGCCGCGCAGCACCTCGAGCAGCACCTGGGCGTGCCCGCGAGCCATGTCGGCGTCCGTCTGACCCTCTTGCGGCTGGTAGCCGAAGTACCGCCAGCCGTCGATCACCTGCTCCGGCGAGCCGCGGCTGATCCCCAGCTGGAGGCGGCCGCCGGAGATGAGGTCGGCGGCGCCGGCGTCCTCCGCCATGTACAGCGGGTTCTCGTAGCGCATGTCGATGACCGCCGTGCCGATCTCGATCCGGCTGGTGCGCGCGCCCACCGCCGCCAGCAGCGGGAACGGAGATCCCAGCTGCCGCGCGAAGTGGTGCACGCGGAAGTACGCGCCGTCGGCGCCCAGCTCCTCGGCGGCGACGGCTAGGTCGATCGACTGCAGCAACGCATCCGAGGCCGACCGTGCCTGCGAGCCCGGTGACGACGACCAGTGCCCGAACGACAGGAAGCCAATCTTCTTCACCAGCGCGTCAACGCGAGCTGCCCGGACGGCATTCCTCGCCGCTTACATGGCCTCCGGCACCTGACCGCATTCGCGTCCCTGAGGCCCAGGCCTACTCAGCTGAGCGACGCACTCGCTGCCCGTAGGTCTTCGAGTGCGGCGGCGGTGTAAGGCGCCAGTCCGCCCTCGGTGTCGTGGTCGGCCTCCAGCCATTCGGAGTAGCCACGTTTGAACGCCAGGACGCCCATCTCGCCGGCCAGGTGCGCGATCGGGTCCGGCACGCCCCGGGCCTTGAGAGCGTTGGTCATCGCTGCTGCGAGGCCCACGCTCTTGAGGGCGTCGCGCTCCTGTAGCTCGGCGCTGGCCGCGACGGCTGCCTTCAGGCGGGGGCCGAGCTCGCGGTTCATCGGGCCCATCGCGCTCGACGCCCGGTCGAGCCCGGCCGCGACCGCCTCGAGCGGGCTGGCGGTCTCCGGCGCCTTGGCGATCCCCTCGGCCAGCAGCCGGCTCAGCACTTCTTGCCCTGCCACGAGGAGCTCGCGCTTGTCGGGGAAGTGCCGGAAGAAGGTGCTCTTGGTGACCCCGGCGCGCTCAGCGATCTGCGCGACCGTCGTGGCGTCGTACCCCTGCTCGGTGAACAGGTCTACAGCCGCTAGGACCATCCTCTCCCGCGCGCCAGGTTCCCATCGGGCCATGGGCCCATACTAGGTGATGCGACCTTTGTCCCGTCATCCTGCTACAGTGACGGGACAAAGCTCCCATCACTTCTGAGGAGAACCATGCGGGTCTTCGTTACAGGCGGCACCGGGCTGATTGGTTCCGCCGTCGTCGCCGAGCTGCTCGGCCATGGGCACACCGTCCTCGGCCTCGCTCGTTCCGGCTCATCCGCGACGGCCCTCGAGACCGCCGGCGCGGAGCCCATCCGCGGTGACCTCGCCGATCTGAGCACGCTCCGCGCCGGTGCCGCCAAGGCGGACGGGGTGATCCACCTGGCCTTCGCCAACGACTTCAGCAGCCCCGCCGCCCTCGCGGCGGCCGTCGCTGAGGAGGGCGCCGCGCTTGGCGCCCTGGGCGAGGAAGTCACCGGCAGCGGCCGCCCCCTCATCACGGTCTCGGGTACGCCCTACGTCCCAGGCCGCGCCTCCACCGAGGCCGACCCGCTGCCGACCGGCGGGCCGGTCGGCGGTCGCAGCCGCTCTGTCATGGCGGTCCTGGACCTGGCCTCCCGCGGAGTCCGGAGCGCGGCCGTGCGCATGCCGCGCACAGTCCACAACGAGGGCCGGGGCGGATTCGCCGGCCTGCTGACCGAGATGGCACGCCGCACCGGAGTGTCGGGCTATCCGGGCGACGGCGCTCAGCGCTGGCCGGCCGTGCACGCGCTTGACGCGGCCGTCCTGTTCCGGCTCGTCCTGGAGAAGGCGCCGGCCGGGACCGCGTGGCACGCCGTGAGTGACCAGGGCGACGCCGTACGCGACATCGCCATGGTCATCGGCAGACGCCTGGGGGTCCCGGTCGAAGCGATACCGCAGGAGAGCTTCGGCCCGCTCGGCCCGATCTTCGCGACCGACCAGCCCTCATCGAGCGCCCGCACCCGGCAGGCGCTCGGCTGGGAGCCAAGCCACCCGAGTCTGCTGGAGGACCTGGAGAACATCCAGCCCTGACCGGCTCGCAGCGCGGCGCCCCGGACGCTTCCGCGGCGGGGTGTGCCCGAAGCGAGGGAAATTCAATTGCAGGCAGCACGCGGCCCTGGGTAGTTTCCGCGCATGCTGCCCGCTGTGGGTACGGACGCGGAGTGGCAGGCCGTCGTCTTCGACGAGACGATCGTCCGGCCCGCCGCGGAAGATCTCGCGGCCCGCCTCGGTCTGGCGGGCGCCGGGCTCCGCCGTTACCCCGGCGGCTCCCGTCCCGTGTACGCGGTCGGCGACCGCCGCGTTCTAAAGCTCTATCCCACGGTGTCCGCGCCGGACAGCGTCACCGAGGCCCGGGTGCTGGACTACCTCACCGGCAGGCTGCCCGTCGCCACGCCCGAACTCCTGGCCCACGGCGAGTACGAGAACGGCTGGCGGTA
>WNGH01007668.1_pt1 | contig 11514 bp, 9 predicted proteins | sample 5400631 | NCBI WGS metagenome assembly WNGH01 (sample SAMN13153373, study PRJNA577476) | soil metagenome | isolation source: 115 cm soil or saprolite under Garry oak tree replicate 1 | place: USA:California | collected 2016-06-15 | reverse complement strand
GTGACGAGAATCAGCAGGTCACGCCGCTCTTCCGTCTGGGACGTGAAGCCGAACAGCTTTCCCAGAATCGGCAGATCTACAAGAAAGGGGATTCCGGACTTCGTTACCGTGACCTCGGTCACCGTAAGTCCGCCAACTACAGCCGTTTCGCCATCGTTGACCAGGATCTGGTTGTCCGCCTGCTGGGTCTGGAACGTGAACCCGATGTCCACCGACGCCGGCTTCACGCTGGACCGCTCGGCGTGCACTTCCATCAGGACCTGGCGGTTCGCCGTCACGTGCGGCGTCACCCGCAGGTTGATGCCGGTCTGCTGGAAGCTCACGGTCGCGCGCGGCACGTTGCTGCCGCCGGCGCTGGCCGCGCTCACGTCGATCACGCGGATCGGCACCCGGTCGCCGACGAGGATCTCGGCCGGCCGGTTGTCGAGCGTGGTGATCGAGGGCTCGGCCTGGACGTCCGCCAGGTCCACCCGCTGCAGCGCCTGCAGGAAGGTCGTCAGATCGAAGTTGCCGATCGCCGTCGAGAAGATGAGGTTCAGCGCCGGGTTCACGACCGCCTGGTTCGCGTTGGCGATGGCCGCGAGCGAGTTGCCGCCCAGATCGACGATCACCTGGTCGGGGCTGAAGTTGGACTGCGGCACGAGCGCGTCGGGCACGCCGTCGCCGTTCGTGTCCACCGGCTTCGCCGTCCGCGGGTCGGGCCGCGTGACCAGCTGGTTGAAGAACTGCGTGGGCGATCCGAGATCGTACTTGATGCCCAGCTCCTCCACGTCGGTGCGGTCTACGAAGATGATCTTGGCCTGGATCGACACCTGCGGCGTGCGGATGTCCAACCCCCGGACGAACTGCTCGACCCGCTCGATGCGGCTCGTAATCTCGGTGACGACGAGCGCGTTGGTCGTCGAGTCGGCGACGACCTTGCCGATCCGCGTGAGGATCGATTGCACCGACGGCACGAGCGCCGCCGCCCGGGCGTAGTTGATCCGCACGAGTCGCGTCTCGACGGGCACGGTCGAGTCGGCGCGCGCCAGCTCTTTCTTGTCGATGACCCGGTAGATGCCGCCCTCGAGGACGACGACGTCGAGGCCCTGCGACTCGAGCACGGCGTGGAACGCGAGATCCCACGGCTGGTTCTTGATCTCGGCGCTGACGCTGCCCCGCAAATCCTTCGAGAGGACGATGGTCCGACCGCTGAACGCGGCGAACCCGGCCACGACCTCGCGCAGGTCCGCGTTGTCCCACGTGACCGTGATCCGCGCCGCCTGCGACTGCGCGCTCTCGCGCGCGTGCGTCGCCAGGTACTCGTCGATCGAGACGGTCGCGCCGCTCGCCGCGGGCGTCACGACTCGGGCCGCCTCGGTCCCCGCGCTCCGCGCGGCTGCCGGCGCCGCCGCCGGCGTCACCGGCGGCACGCTCGCCGCCACCTGGCTCGACCACGCGGCGAACGCGGTGCGCTCGGTGCCGATCTTCACGCGGACCTGGCCGTCGCCCCGCTCGATCTGGTAGTCCTTCAGCACGTCGAGGTCGATCACGACCCGCACCACGCCGGCCCGGAACTGCGCGTAGCGGAGGTTCTTCACGCCGCCGCGGTTCTGCCCGTCGTACAGCACCACCGGCGCGACGAGCCGCGCGCCCTGCAGGTCGATCACGAGCCGGGCGGGATTGGCCAGCGTGAAGTCCTGGACGTCGACCGCCCCTCGGAGCTCGATCACGACCTCCACGCGGCCGGCCGCCGGGAGCACGCTGACGGCCCGGACCTCGCCGTCTCGCGCCCCCCCGCCCCCCCCGCCTGACCCCGCAAGGGCTCGGGGTGCCGCCGCGACGCACAACCACGCGGCCAGGGCTGCGATGCGCTTCATGGCGTTACCTCCTGCTTGGCGAGCTGCAGGCTCTCCTGCCGCTCGAACCCGAACTCCTGCACCGTAAACACGATCTCCCGCGGCCGGATCGTCGTGACCTTGAGGCGCCCCAGGATCTCGCCGGCCCTCGCCCGGTACACCTTGTTGTTCGTCACGTCCCGCAGTATCGCCACGCTGCGCGCCGGGTAGCGCCCGTCGTAGTAGATGCCCACGAGCTTCAAGTCCGTGAGCAGCGGGCGGATGTCCCCCGACTTGAGGAGCGACAGGAACGGGTCCCGCCCCCCGCCTTCGTACCCGAACGTTTCGCGCACCAGCCGCGGCGACGCCGAGTCCGGACGCGTCGTCGTGTCGCGCGGGGCGGCGGTGGCCGGCTTCGCCGCCGGGGCGGGCGACACCGCCTTGGGCGGGGGCTTGGCCTGAGGCTTGGCCTGCGCCGCGAGCGGGCCGGCGACGAGCAGCGCCACGACGACTCCCGTGAGCTTTCCGCTCATGGGCTGGCCCCCCCGACCTTCGCCGGCTTCTGGCCCGGCGGCGGCGGGGGCGGCGCGGCCGCCTTGACGAAGGTCCGGATCGCGAACTGCGCCTCGAGCAGCGCCCCCAGCGTGTCGCTCAGGAACCGCATCGCCTGCTGCTGCGCCGGCTTGAGGCTCAAGTCCTGCGGCACGATGATGCGCCGCAGGCTGGCGATGTCGGACAGGAACTCGCCGAGCTGGTCGTAGTGGCCGATGATCTCGAGGCGGTACTTGTAGGTGTCGAACGGCTGCCCCGGCTCGACCGGCTGCGGCTCGATGCGGCCGATGGTGACGCCGCGTACTTTGGCTTTGGTCGAGATGTCGTCGATCAACGCCGGCACCTCGTTCTTCTCGGGCACGAGGCGGCGCATCACGCCGAGCAGGGCGCGGTAGGCCTCGACCCGGCGGCGCAGGTCCTCTACGGTGCCGCTCGCCAGGTCCTGCTTCGCCTTGTCGATGATGGCCTGCAGGCTGTCCGTCTCGGTCTGGACGGCCCGGATCTGCTCGCCCGTCGGCTGCTCCCAGTAGTTCCAGAAGACGTAGCCGAGCGCGAGCATCCCCAGGGTGATGAGGAGCATCACCTGGCTCTGCCGGTCCTGGGGGAGCAGGGCCATGGCGTTACCTGACCGGCTGCGTGAAGGGGACGGTGCGGATGTACACGGAGTCCGCGACCCGGTAGCGCACGGCGATGTTGAAGGCCGTCACCGGCCGATCGGCCTCGATGATCGTGGACGACGTCGCCGGCGTCACGTCCGTGAGCCACGGCGACGCGGCGAGCTGCCGCAGGAAGGTCGTATACGCCTGGATGTCCACCGTACTCCCCGTGATCCAGGCGCGCACGATCGGGACCCCCACGGAGTCCACCGCCCCGCCGGCGGCCGTGGCGCCCGGGCTGCCCGGGGCCACGTTCGAGCCGCCCGCGACCGCGATGCTCGTGAGCCACGTGTAGGGCGGGAGCGCCTTGGTGATCTGATCGAGCATGTGCGGCCAGATGTAGCGGTCGGCGTCGATTCCCCGGATGATGCCGATTTCCGCGACGAGTGAGTCGCGGATCCGCTCCGACTGCCGCTTCTGCGCGATCACCGCGTCGAACCGCCGCTTCTCGATCCGCACGGCATCGAGGTTCGACTGGAGCACGCGGAGCCGCGTGCTCAGCGTGATGAAAAGCAGCAGACCGCCGCCGATCACCACCACCGCCGAGGCGCTCGCGGCGATGAGCCACGGGTTCTTGATGCTGGCGATCAGCCCCCGGAAGTCGGGCAGCGCGAGCTTGAAGCCCAAGCCCTTGCCGCGGGCCGCCTTCTGCTTTTTCCCGGGAATGAGGTTGATTTCGATCATGCGGCACGCCTCAGCGCCAGCCCGACCGACAGCATCAACAGCGGCGCCACCTCGTCCACCGCCACCGACTCGAAGACCGAGTCACGCACCTTGAGGCGCTGCACCGGGCTCGCCATCTCCACCGGCACCCGCAGCCGCGCGGAGAGCGCTTCGTTGAGGCCGGGGATCCGTGCGCCGCCGCCGATCGTGTACAGCCGCCCCAGCCCGCCCGCGGAGCGGGACGCGGTCTGGAGGAACGCCGCCGCCCGCTCCACCCCCACCGCCAGCTCCTCGGCCCGCGCCTCCACGTAGGGCGCGAGATCCCCGCTCTGCGCCAAGCCCTGGATCAGCCGCTCCGAATCCTCGGCGGAGAGCCCCTTCTCCCGCTGCAGGTCCTCGCGGAAGCGCCGCGTGCCCACCGACAGGTCCCGCGTCAGGACCGGCACGCCGTCCTCCACGATGTTCACGTTGGTCACTTCGTGCCCGATGTTGACGAGACCCACCACCCCCTGCATCGCATCGGGGTGGTTCAGCTCAAAGGCGTTGTGAATCGCGAAGGCGTCCACGTCGATGACGGACGCGTTCAGGCCGGCCTCGCCGAGCAGCGATGTGCGGCTCTCCACCAGCTCCCGCTTGGCCGCGACGAGCAGCACGTTCATCTGCAGCCCCTCGGCGTCCGGGTCGAGGATCTGGAAGTCGAGCTCCACGTTGGCCATGTCGAACGGCACGTGCTGCTCCGCCTCCCAGCGGATCACCTCCCGGGCGTCGCCTTCCTTCATCCGGTCCATTTGGATCTTCTTGACGATCACGTCCCGGCCGCCCACGGCCGTGACGACGGACTTTTGCTTGACCCCGGCGGTGGCGAAGAGGCCCCGGATCGCTTCGGCCACGATCCCGGGGTCCATGACCTCGCCCTCGACGATGGCGTCGGCCGCCACTTCGGTCGTGGCCACCTTGACCAGCTCGGGCTCGCTGCCGGAATGGTCGACCACGGCGACCTTGATGATGCCGGAGCCGATATCCAACCCGACCGAGGTTTTCTTGCCGCCCAGCAACCCGAACAGGGCCATACGTGCCTAGGGGTTAAAGACAAGAGGGGGCGAGGGCAAACTACAGTAAGCCCCGCCCCTTATCCTGTCAAGCCTCGAACCTACTTGAGCCCGAACCAGCAACTACTTTGGTCGCTGGTACTTAGGCCTATTGGAACAGCTGTACCCACCCCCGCGACCGCATCTGCGCCCCCACGCCGGTCATGTCTAACGCCTTGAGAATAGCGCACTTAGAGTACAGGAGGTTGGCGCCGCCCGAAATCGACTGCGTCTGGCCGAGCGACACGCTGTCCTGCGCCATCGTGGCCCCCCAGAAGTGCGCCGGCTGGCCACCGCCACCTGCCGTCGTGAGGGACCCCTTGATGATCGCGATACCGAACCACTGGAACCCTCCGTTGACGGACAAGCTGCCGTCGACGAGCAGGATCCCTTGGCCCTCCTGGCCGTTGATGTTCGCGTCCCCGGTGATGTGGATGATCGGGAAGTAGGTGCCGCAGGGGGCGGTCGGGTTGAGCGGGTCGCCCCAGTTGGTCAGCACCGACCAGTCGCACTGCCCGTTCGTGACGACGGGCGCGATCGAGGTGGAGAAGTTCTGCCCGGGCAGCGTGATGCTCGCCCGCAGCGCCAGGTCGGCGTAGGTCACATCGCCGTACTTCGAGAAGGTGCTGTCGGTCACCGTCGGGTCGATCTTGACCGGCGGGGTGCCGAGGACCGTGCCGCCGCCGTTCTGCGTGATCGAGCTGCCCGAATCGGCCCGAATCCCGGCCATCGAGCTGTCCACCGGACCGCACGACGTCCAGCCGACGGGGGTGTGGTCGAACCCGTCGACGGTCGAAGTGCCCGAGACCTTGTCGCCGTTCGTCGTGGTGAGGGACGCCTGGATGTCGATCACCAGCGGGCGAATGGTGGTGAGCAAGCCGACGCGCTGGCTCGCCCCGCCGCCGCGGATGCCGCCGGCCAGGCTCTGGTTGTCTTGGCCGGTCACGTCGACGAAGTAGATCTCGTCGTTCATCTTGTAGAGCGACCCGTTGTACTTCCCCGTGTTGCTCCTGGACTGGGTGGCGACGATCGTGCGCTCGCTCGTCGGCGCCGTGGCCGGGTATCCGGCCATGCCGTTCCAGACGGCCGTGCTGTTGGGCCACACCCGGATGAGCGAGTTCACGCCTTCCTCGGCGACGCCGAACGAGGCCTGCACGCGCCGGGTGTTCTCGGCGACGCGCTGCTCCTGCGTGCCGGAGAACAGGGCCCCCGCGACCAGCGCGCCCACGATCACCAGCGCGACGATCGCGACCGCGAGCGCCATGCCGCGCTCGTTCTTCAGAACCTGCTTCATAGACCGCTCCTTGATGTGCACGAGTGACCCGCTCCCTTCCGTTAACACTTGACGAAGGGCGCGGAGCCCGGTCCGCAACGCGGGTTGTTACGCAGCGCCACCCGCGTGCTGATGCTGTCCACCTTGTTCGCCAGCGTCCCCAGCGCGCCCCCAGAGCGCACCGGCTGCGCCGTCTGGGCGCGCACGTGAATCTCGATCAGCGCCACCTGGGAAGAGTCTGTCGTGACGGCGCCGTTGACGTCGAAATAGTCGAGCTCCAACCCATCGCTCCCCGTCAGCGGGCCGATCAGCGGCTGGACCGAGGAGCCCTTGGTGATATTCTGGTAGCCGACGTACCACATCCCGTCCGACGACGACTGGTACAGCTGGTACTTGATGATCGAGAAGGCGCGCACCGGCGCCCCCTTGGGGATCGCGCCGTTCACGGCCAGGCCGGGGATGTTCATCCACGCTGGGGGCGACGTCGACAGCTGATAGCCCGGCGTGCCACCCGCCGGTTGCGCATCCGGACAGGTGAAGAAAGGGCTCGCTCCCGTGATCTTGACCGGGAGCCATTGGTCGTCGTCGCGCTTCGCGGCGTTGCCCTCCCAGAACACCAGCACCGAATCGCCGCTGGCGAACGGGAGGTTGCGGCCGTACATCGGGCTCACCCACACGTTCATCGTGAAGTTGCCGAGCCCGACGGCCAGCGCGGGCGCGGTGCACAGGAAGCCCAGCTTGCGCATCGCCCGGATCTGAATCGACGTGGGCGTCATCGACTGAATGTCTCCGTCCACCGCGTCCAGCTCGCGGAACTCGGCGGGCAGGACGGTCGTCGCGGCCCGCAGGTTCTCCTGCAGGTCGATCTGCTGGGTCTGCGCCTGGTACACGCGCTGGTTGTTGACCAGCACCTGGTAGATCGCACCCGACACGATCCCCAATAGCACCAAGGCGATTATCATCTCCACCAGCGTGTAGCCGCGGCGGCCTAGCGCAGACATGAGACCTCCGTTTCCACGACCTCCGTGCGCCACTGCCCCAGCGCGGTCGGGTACTTGTTGTTCAGGACGATCTGCCATCCTTGGTTCGCGAGCGGGGTGAACGACCAGCTCACCGAGTCCACGGGGTTCCCGCCCCGCAGCAGCACCTCGCTGCCCGCGGTCTGCGATGCGCAGGCGCTCACCCGCAGCATCTCGAGCCGCCGCCCGGCGTACGCTGCCGCAACGGCGGAGCGCTGCCCCCGCCCGATCATGCGCGTGACCAGCGCAGCCGAGGTCACGAGGCCGAGCAGGCCGACCGTGAGCACCAGCATCGCCACGATGACTTCGACGATGGTGAAGCCGCGTTCCTGTTTCATTACCGCACCACCTTGCCGGTGTAGCCGGCGATGATCACTGAATCGGTATTCGCCGAGACGTTGCCCGTGAAGCGCACCACGGTGTTGACGGTCTCGAGGCTCAGGCCGCGCGGATCGAACTGCACGGAGTCCTGCGTGGCGCTCAGCGTCACGTTGAAGTCCTGGTACACGTTCTTGACTTGGCCCACGGTGTCGATCGTTACCTGCCCGGGCCGGCAGGACGTCACCCACACCCCGGACGATGCACCGTAGGCGAAGTGGACCGCCGCACGGCAGCCCCGCTGGATCGCGAGCGAGCGCGCGGTCACGACGTAGGTCCCGACCGCCACGCGCGCCGAGCGCACGTTCGTCTTGTCGAGCACGCCGTGAATCTTGGGAAACCCCACCGCCGCGATCAGCCCGATCAGGATGATCACGATCATCAATTCGACCGCCGAAAAACCTGAGCGCGTCATGCGCACGCCTCCCGTTCGGGGGAGATCCTATCAGACTTCGTGCCGGAGGCTAATATGTTGTATTTATTAGCGTTACGACATAGAGTAGGGACGGGCGCGAGCTGCAAAATGCTGCATAAGTGCAGAATACTGCACTAGTCCAGGCCGTACCGATCCATCTTGTAGAACAGGGTCCGCAAGCTCACCCCCAGCCGCTTGGCCGCGTCACGGCGGTTACCGCCCGCCGCCCCAAGCGCCGCCGTGATCGCCTGGCGTTCGGCAACCTCGACGGCATCGCGGAGCGTACCCTCACCCCCTCGCTCCCCCTCTCCACGTTGTGGAGAGGGGGAAGGGGGGTGAGGTCCGAAGTCGTCCGGCTCCAGGATCTCTTTGTCCGACAGCACCGCGGCGCGCTCGATCGCGTGCTCGAGCTCGCGGGCGTTGCCCGGCCAGCGCTCGGCGACGAGCCACGCAAGCCCCTCGTCGCTCACGGCCAGCGGGCGCCCCAGGCGACGCCCGACCTGCACGGCGAAGTGGCGGGCCAGGGGCGCGATGTCCTCCCGCCGCTCGGCGAGCGGAGGGAGGTGGATGGCGACCACGTTGAGGCGATCAAACAGATCCACCCGGAACCGGCCCGCGGCCGCCTCCCCCGCGAGGTCCTTGGCCGTGGCCGCGAGCAGGCGCACGTCCACGCGCCGGGTCCGCCGGTCGCCGACGCGGCGGATCTCGCTCTCCTGCAGCACGCGCAGCAGCTTCGCCTGGAGCGGCAGCGGCAGCTCGCCGATCTCGTCGAGCAGCAGCGTGCCGCCGTCCGCCTGCTCGAACAAGCCCGGCCGGTCTCCCGCGGCGCCCGTGAACGCCCCCTTCACGTAGCCGAACAGCTCGGACTCGAGCAGCGTGTCGGGGATCGCGGCGCAGTTCACCGCGACGAACGCCTGCGCCGCTCGCGGGCTCGCCCGATGGATCGCTTGCGCGATGACCTCCTTACCGGTGCCGCGCTCGCCGGTGATGAGCACCGTGGTCTTGTGCTCCGCCACGCGGGCGACGAGCTCCAAGGCCTGACGCATCGCCCGGCTCTCGGCGATGAGGGCGCGGGACGCAGGGCTGCTGTCGAGCTGTGCCCTTAGTGTCGCGATGGTGCGTCCAAGCCGCTCGCGCTCCTCGGCCTTGCGCAGCGTCAGCACGACCTCGTCGGGCCGAAACGGCTTGGGGATGTAGTCGTAAGCGCCCTCCTTCATGGCAGCGAGGGCGGCCTCCTCGCCCCCGTAGGCGCTCATCATGATGACGAGGGCCGAGCCGCCGCCACTCACGTAGGCCCGCAGGAACGCGAGCCCGTCCATGTCGGGCATGCGCACGTCGCACAGGACGAGGTCGAACGGCTCGGCCAACGCGCGCGCGAGCGCCTTCGCGCCATTGCCCTCGGCGGCCACGTCGTAGCCCGCGTCCGCCAGCAGCAGGCCCAGGGATTGGCGCAACCCGGGCTCGTCGTCGACCACGAGGACACGACTCATACCTCACCCCCTGACCCCCTCTCCGCGTTGCGGAGAGGGGGAACGTGAGGCACCGCCGGAAAGAACATTTTGAACGCGGCCCCGCCTTCGCGGGCAGGGTCTACCCACACGACCCCGCCCATGTCGTGCACGGCGCGTGCGACGATGGCGAGGCCGAGCCCGGTGCCGCGCCCGGGCTCCTTGGTCGTGTAGAACGGCTCGAAGATCTTGTCGCGATCTTCCGCGGCGACGCCCGGACCGGAGTCGGCGACGAGCAGCAGGGCTCCTGCCTGCCCGGCCGCGAACTCCACCCGGGCGGGTCGCCGCTCGTATCCCCGCGGGAACGCGGTCCGGCCCGCATCCGTCGCCCGCTTCGGCGCGGCGCGCCCTGGCTCGTACGCCCACGGGCGGGCCCCGAGCACGACGAGGCCACCGGACGCGGCATCTACGGCATTCAGGACCAGGTTCACGATGACCTGCTCCAGCAGGTAGGCGCGACCGAGAATGTGCGGCACGCCCGCGGCGATTTCGAGGTCGGCGCGCACCGCTTTCAGGGCGCCCTGGGCCTCCAGCAGCGCGTGCGCGCCGCGCAGCACCGCGACCGGATCGAGCGGCGCCAGGGGCTCCTCCTGAGGCCGGGCGTAGTCGAGCAGGCCCCGGACGATCTCATCGATGCGGTCGAGGGCGATCCCGGCCGCGAGCCGTCCGATGCTCGCCAGTTTCTCCGAGCGGACGAGCTGGCTCTGGGCATCGAGCAGGTGATCGGTCATGCGGTTCAGCCGCTCGGCCAGGACCTGGAAGTCCCGGGTCTCGGCCGCCGGTGCCCGCGCGGCGAAATCACCGGCGGCGACTGCGTCCGCGACCGCGACGAGCCGCTCCACCGGGCGCAGCACCAGCCGGCTCACCAGATAGCGGCCGAAGAAGATGAACACCACGACGTCGAGCGCGACGGTGGTCAGGATGAAGGGCAGCGCCCGGTCGGGGGCCAGCGCGGCCACGAGTAGTACGGTGCCCACCCCGAGCAGCAGCGCCGCCGCCGCCAGAAAGGCGAGGTTGAAGAGCAGTTCGGTGCGGAGCGACGGCCGTGCGCCCATGGACGGATACAAAGTACAAAAAACGAGCGGCGGGGAGGTCCCCCGCCGCTCAGTACGTCCGTTACCCCTGCAGCGAGCTTACCGGCAAACCGGCGCGCCCTCCGCATCAGCCGTCGTGGCCGGCGCCGTGGGCGTCACTGCACCCACGTAAATCGCGCAGCTCTTCGCCGTGTTGATGTTCGTGAGGCTGACACTCCACCCCGCCGCCGTGCCGGTGCCGACCGTGATCGTGCCGCGCCCGTTACCGACGGTGGCACACCACGCCGCGTTGCCTGCAGGCGCTGGGTTGACGCAGCTGGTGCTGGTCGTGTACTTGACGGAGTCAGCGAAGTACGCCTCTTCCGCCGTCACCATGTTCCGAAGGTCCGACTTCATCGAGGAGATGTACGCCTTCTCCTTCGTGTTGGCGAACTTCGGGATCGCGATGGCGGCCAGAATGCCGATGATCACCACCACGATCAACAGCTCAATGAGCGTGAAGCCCTTGCGGTTCATCTGTTCCCCCTGTTGGTGCTGGATGAGGCAACGTGTTTCAAACCGCCCCCAGATGTTGCAACCCATATGCCTAGTGAACGTCCATTCGACAACGTGCTACCCAGTAACGACTTAGCATTTCAGTGTCATAGCACTGTGTCATATCGGTCTTGGTGAAATTAGCGATTTTGTGCGATTGCCTCTTGCATATCGCGGCTCGTCAAACGAAGAGCGGCGGGGAGGTCCCCCGCCGCTCAGTACGTCCGTTACCCCTGCAGCGAGCTTACCGGCAAACCGGCGCGCCCTCCGCATCAGCCGTCGTGGCCGGCGCCGTGGGCGTCACCGCACCCACGTAAATCCCGCAGCTCTTCGCCGTGTTGATGTTCGTGATGCTGACGCTCCACCCCGCCGCCGTGCCGGTGCCGACCGTGATCGTACCGGCCGAGTTGCCGACCGTGGGGCACCACGCCGCGTTGCCGGCCGGTGCCGGATTGACGCAGCTGGTGCTGGTCGTGTACTTGATTGAGTCGGCGAAGTACGCCTCTTCCGCCGTCACCATGTTCCGAAGGTCCGACTTCATCGAGGAGATGTACGCCTTCTCCTTCGTGTTGGCGAA
>WNGH01006037.1_pt1 | contig 11516 bp, 13 predicted proteins | sample 5400631 | NCBI WGS metagenome assembly WNGH01 (sample SAMN13153373, study PRJNA577476) | soil metagenome | isolation source: 115 cm soil or saprolite under Garry oak tree replicate 1 | place: USA:California | collected 2016-06-15 | reverse complement strand
GGACGGGATGCCGAACCTGATCGACTCGCCCTGGCCGACGGCCTCGCCGCGGCTGACCCGCTGCACCTGGCAGCCGTATGCGGTGACGGCGTTCTCCAGCTCGGCCAGGTCGTCCTCGCGCTCGACCCGGAAGCTGAACAGGTCCAGGCCGGTGCGCGGGTCGTAGCGGAGCCGGACCGAGTGGTGGTCTTCCTCGTCCCAGCACTTGAGGTACACGGTGTCCTCGCCGCGCCCGGCCAGCTGCAGCCCGAGCACCTCGGTGTAGTAAGCGGCGGACAGCTCGAGGTCGGGGGTGCGGACGTCGACGTGGGCTAGGCGCAGGATTCCCACGGTGCCTCCCGGGGCTGGTGACGCTTGACGGCTCGAACATACCTCGCCTAATGTTCCAGATAAAGCCCCAGCGTTCCATATAGAGGAACGTTGCTTAGCTTCGCTGTGGTGAGCCCTGCTATGTCCACGCCGCCCGCGCCGTCCGCGCCGTCCACGCCGTCCGCGCCGGAACAGATGCGCGCGGCCGTCGCGCACTACGTCGAGGAGATCCACCGTGCGTACGTGGCGCAGGCGCTGACCTTCCCGGCCGCCGTCCGCGGCCGGATGCCGCTGCTGGCGCCGGGGCCGTTGACGGTGGCCGCGGTGGGCGCGCGGAACCTGCACGTGCTGGCGACGCGGGACTCGCTCGGACCGGTCCGCGCGCCCGAGGTCGAGCTGGCCGGTGCGGTGGCGGGGCTGGAGTGGACGCTGCGGTTCTTCGACCCGGTCGTGCTGCCGGAACTCGCGCTGATCGACGAGTCGGGCGAGCCTGCCTTCGCTGAGGTCCGGCACGCGCTGGGCGTGCGGACCGTGGTATATCACTTCGTGGCATCCCCCGGCGCCGGGTTGTCGGCGCATCAGGCGGCGCACGTCGGCACCGGGCTGGCCGGCGGGCACTCGGCGGCGGCGCGGGACTTCGAGACGATCCGCAGCCGGGTGCGGGGCCGGGAGGACCTGGTGGACGAGATGGCCGGCGCCGCGGCGGCCGGGCTGGTCCGGGCGCACGCCATGCTGGCCGCGGCGATAGCGCCGCGCAATCCGGTGCTCGGCGCGCTGGCGGCGCAGGCCCGTCCCGATCCGGACGCGGTGCGGCGCGAGCTGCTGGCCGCGGTCGGCGGGCGGACGCAGTGGCAGCCGCCCGCGGAGCCGGCGTCGTGACCACGGGTGCCGCGCCCGGGGGCGGCCTGTCCACGGTGCGCAACGCGGCCCGGCTGCTCAAGGTGTTCCGGTCCCGGGAGGCCGACCTCGGTGTCTCCGAACTGGCCCGGCGGCTGGGCCTGGGCAAGAGCACGGTGCACCGGATGCTCACCACGCTGGCCGCCGAGGGGCTGATCGAGCAGGACCCGCGCACCGGCGGCTACCGGCTCGGGATCGTGATGTTCGAGCTGGGCGAGGCGGTCCGGGTGCACATGGACCTGCACGCCGCGGCCGTCCCGGTGCTCGCCGAGCTGCGCGCCCAGACCGGGGAGTCATCCCAGGTCGGGGTGCTCGACGGGCACGAGGTCGTGTACGTGGACCGGCTGGAGAGCACGCACTCGCTGCGGCTGTTCACCGAGACCGGGCGGCGGGTGCCGGTGCACTGCACCAGCTCGGGCAAGGTGCTGCTGGCCTACCTGCCGGAGGCGCAGCGGTCAGCGGTGCTGCGCGCCGCCCCGCTGACCGCGCTGACCCCGCACACGATCACCGATCGTTCCCAGCTCGCGCGTGAGCTGGACCGGGTCCGCCGCCGCGGCTGGGCCGAGGCTGTCAACGAGCGCGAGATCGGCGTGGCGTCCATCGCGGCGCCGGTGCGCGACGTCAGCGGCGAGGTGGTCGCCGCGATCAGCATCGGCGTCCCGCTGGCCCGGTGCAGCGTGATGTCGCTGCGTAGGCTGGCGCCTGTGATCATGGAGGCGGCCGAGGCGGCGTCGCGCCGGCTGGGCTGGTCCCCGGAACTGTCTCCGCAGCAGCGGAGGGAAGGCTGAGGTTCAGATGCCGCTGACCGACGTGCCCGGCAAGGCCCGGGCGCTGTACGAGGCCCGCCGCACCCGGCAGCCGATCGAGCCGTTCACCGACGCCGACCCCGACCTCGGCATGGCCGACGGCTACGCGGTGCAGGAGGAACTCACCAGCCTGCTGCTGGCCGACGGCGACCGCATCGTCGGCTACAAGGTCGGGCTGACCTCCAAGCCGATGCAGAAGATGATCGGGGTCGACCAGCCCGACTACGGGCCGGTGCTGGGCTCGACGCTCTACGCCGACGGCGACGCGGTGCCGGTTTCGGCGTTCATCCAGCCGAAGATCGAAGCCGAGATCGCCTTCGTGCTCGGATCCCCCCTGGCCGGGCCGGGCGTGAGCGTACTGGACGCCCGCCGGGCGATCGCCGGGATGACCGCCGCGGTGGAGATCGTCGACTCCCGGTTCGCCGACTGGCGGATCAGGCTCGCGGACACGGTGGCCGACCTGGCCTCCAACGGCGCGGTCGCGGTCTCGAGCCGGGTGGTCCCGCTGGAGGGCGCGGACCCGCGGCTGATCGGGATGGTGCTCACCCGGCAGGGTGAGCTGGTCGACACCGGCGCGGGCGCGGCCGCGCTCGGCGACCCGGTCCGGGTGGTGGCCTGGCTGGCCAACACCCTGGGCGAGATGGGCGCCAAGCTGGACGCCGGGCACCTGGTCATGACCGGGGCGCTGCACGCCGCCGTGCCGATGCGGGCCGGGGACGTGTTCCGCGCCGACTTCGACCGTCTCGGCCCCGTCACCGTCCGCGTCACCGAGTAAGGATGCTGCCATGACCTCTGTTGACGAGATCGCGGCCCGGCTGGCCAAGGCCAGGGCCGATCGCGCGCCGATCAGCTCGCTGTCCGCCGAGCTTTCCGATTTCGACCTCGCCGCGGCGTACGAGGTGCAGCGGGTGCTGCGGATCGAGGCCGGGCCGCTGGCCGGCTGGAAGCTCGGCGTGACCTCCCGCGCGAAGCAGGCCCAGGTGGGAGTGCACGAGCCGGTGCGCGGTCACCTGGCCGCCGCGGACGCGCTCGACCTCGGCGAGCCGCTCGTGGTGGACCGGCACATCCAGCCCCGGTGCGAGCCGGAGATCGTGTTCATCATGGGCGCGGATCTGTCCGGGCCGACGGTCACCTCGTCGGCGGTGCTGGCCGCCACCGCCTCGGTGGCGGTCGGCCTCGAGGTGCTCGACTCCCGCTACACCGACTACAAGTTCACCATGCCGGACGTGGTCGCGGACAACACCTCGGCGAGCCGGTACCTGGTGGGTTCGCCGGTCCCGGCGGCCGGCCTGGACCTGCGGCTGATCGGCGTGGTGCTCGAGCACAACGGCGAGGTGGCGGCGACCGCGGCAGGCGCCGCGGCTCTCGGCCACCCGGCGGCGGCGGTCGCCTGGCTGGTCCGCTCGCTGGCCGCGGAGAACGAGGGCCTGCGGGCGGGTGACATCGTGCTGTCCGGCGGGCTGACCGCGGCCGTGCCGGTGCGGGCCGGCGACGTGGTCACCGCGACCGCCGACCGGCTCGGCACCGTCGAGCTCGGGTGCATATGAATTCACCGAACGAACCAGGCGGGGCGCTGGTGCCGCTCGACCGCCCGGACGGGCAGACGCAGTGGACGTTCTCGCACGCCGGGCGGTCCTACGCGGTGTTCTGCGCCGGGGACGCCTGGTACGTCACCGACGGCGCCTGCCCGCATCACGGCGGGCCGCTGGCCGAGGGCCTGGTCCGCGACGGCGTCGTCACCTGCCCCTGGCACTGGTACAGCTACGAGCTGGCCACCGGCCGGTGCCGCACCGCGGCGGGCTACGAGCTGCGGCGGTACCCGGTGGTGCTCGTCGGCGGCCGTCCGCACGCTTCGCTGCCGGAGCCGGCGCCGGCCCGGAGCTGGTCGCAGATCCTGCGCGCGCACGCCCGGCCGGGCGACGGCCAGCACCCGGCCGACATTGGCTAGCCATATCCCCATTCACCGAGACCGAACGGGACACCATTGCTTATGGCCAGGTTATTGAGCGTGGCAAGGGGATCACTGCGGCCGGCCGTACGAGATCATGTGACAACGGGCGTCGGAAATGACGCCTAATGGCACGTGATCCCTCAGGACGGGGTACGGGTGGGAAGTACATGGGGCGTGACCTGGCGGGAGTGCCTGGCTGCTGGCGGCGCGCTTGATGTTGGTGTGGTGGCCGACACGCTGCGCCGGGCCCGGCGGGAAGGTCTTACCTTTGACGTGCTACTTTCCGAGGGCCTTTCATTGCCGCTGGCGGACGCGTACCGGGTCCAGGACCAGCTGACCGCGCTGCGGCTGGCCGACGGCGAGCGGATAGCCGGGTGGAAGCTCGGGTACACCTCGGCGGCCATGCGGGCGCAGATGGGCATCGAGGCGCCGAACTTCGGTCCGCTGACCGACGCCATGCTGCTGAGCTCGCCCGCGCTGCTGCCTGACGGGGCGCTGCAGCCGCGGGTCGAGCCGGAGATCGGGCTGCGGCTGGGCCGCGGGCTCACGGCGCCCTGCTCGGCCGAAGACGTCCTGGCCGCGTGCGATGCCGCGCTGGCCTGCCTGGAGATCGTGGACTCGGTCTGGTCCGGCTACCGGTTCACGCTGGAGGACAACACCGCGGACGGCTCGTCCGCCGCCTGGGTGGCCGTGGGTGCGCCGATGCCCCTGGCGGACCTGGCGGCGCTGCCGGTCGAGCTGTCGGTCGACGGGGAGGTCGTGGAGCACGGCACCGGGGCCGCGGCGAGCGGGCACCCGGCGGCCGGGGTGGCCTGGCTCGCCGCGGAGCTGGCCGCCCGCGGCCGCGCGCTCGAGCCGGGCGACCTGGTCATCACCGGCGGCCTGACCAGCGCGTGGCCGCTGGAGCCGGGGCACCGGGTCAGCGCGTCGTTCGGCGGGCGCTGGTCCGTCGAGGTGCGCCGAGGTGCGCCGCCTGCCGGTTGACAGCAGCGGCCATCCGGGCGAGACTCACGGGCATCACTCTTATGAGAAAGCTACTTTCATTAGATGAAAGTAGCTGCGGGAGGGCTGAGCCGGTGCCGGATGTGGTGATCGCCGGGTACGGGGCCGCGGGGGCGGCCGCCGCGATCGCGGCCCATGATGCCGGCCGCAGCGTGCTGGTCCTCGAATCGGCCGAACGGGGCGGCGGAAACGCCCGCTACAGCGGCGGGTTCCTGTTCGATGTGCCGGGCGAGGCGGCCGTGGCTCACCTGGACGCGCTCTGTTTCGGCCGCACGGACCGGCGGGTGCTCGGCGCCTACGCGGCCGGCCTGCACGAGCTTGACGGCTGGCTGCGCTCGCTGGGCGGGACCACCGCCCCGTTCGAGCCGCCGCCGGCCCGGCTGCCCGCCCCGTTCCCGTCCTGGCCGCACCTGCCGGCCGGGCGGCGCATCCGGTACCGGACGGTAGCCGGAGGGACGGGCCGCCGCGGCGAGGCGCTGTGGGACCTGCTGGATGCCGCCGTGCGGGCGCGCGGCATCGAGGTGCGCTACCAGGCCGGCGCGGAGCGCCTGGTGCTCAGCCCGGACGGGGCGGTTACCGGCCTGGCCGCTCGCCACGGCGGGGAGCCGGCCGGCGACGGCGGGGAGCCGACCCGCCGGGCCGGGGCGCCGGTCAGCCACGAGGCGCTCGGCGGGGTGGTCCTGGCCTGCGGCGGATTCGAGGCTGATGCCGGGCTGGCCGACGCCTACCTCCCGTTCGGCCCGTCCTGGCCGGTCGGCCATCCGGGGAACACTGGCGCCGGGCTGGTGATGGCCCAGCAGGCCGGCGCGGCGCTATGGCACATGTACGGGTGTTTCGGCTGGTTCGCGTTCCGGACCCCGGAGTTCCCTGCCCCGTTCGCGGTGGACTTCTTCGCCGCCAGCCACGTGTTCGTGGACGCCGACGGCCGCCGGTTCGCCGACGAGACCGGCTACGAGGTCCATGACCGCCTCCGCGCGCTGCTGACCTACCTGCCCCGCAACCCGAACCGGCCCCGGCTGCCCAGCTGGGCGGTGTTCGACGAAGCGGCCCGGCTGGCCGGCCCGCTGAACGGCCTGCTCGGCACGCCCAACGACTACGCCTGGAGCCCGGACAACTCGGCGGAAATCGACCGCGGCTGGATCATCCGCGCCGCCAGTCCCGCGGGACTGGCCGCGCCGATGGGCGTGCACCCCGGGGTCCTCACCGCCACCCTGGAGCAGTACAACGCGTCCGCCCGGGCTGGCCGCGACGAGGCGTTCGGCCGGTCGGCGGACACGCTCGTGCCGATGGACCTCAGCCGGCTCTACGCGATCCAGACCTGGCCGGGGATCGCCGGGACCACCGGCGGCCCGCGGCACGACGAGCGGGCCCGGGTGCTGCGGCCGGACGGTCAGCCCGTCCCCGGGCTCTACGCGGCCGGGGCGGTCAGCCTGGCCTGGGGGCACCTGATCGAGCACGGCGGGGGCCTCACTGACGCCATGGTGTTCGGCCGGATCGCGGGAGCCGAGGCGGCCTTCCGGGCCGCGCAGGCCGGCACCCCGCAGGCCGGCTCCGCGCAGGCCGGCACCCCGCAGGCCGGCACCCCGCAGGCCGGCACCCCGCAGGCCGGCACCCCGCAGGCCGGCACCCCGCAGGCCGCCGCCTCAGCGGCGGCTGGCGCGTGACCGGCCCCGGTCAGCGGGCGGCCGGCGCTGATCGGCGGGTGGCCGCGGTCACCGGCGGCGCCGGGGCCATCGGCGCGAGCATCGTGGCGGCCCTGGCCGCCGCGGGGCACCAGGTGATCATCCTGGACCAGGCCGGCGATCCGCCCGTGGATCTGGCCGACGAGCAGCAGGTCCGGGCGGCGGCGCAGGGGGTGCTCGGCCAGGCGGGCCGCTGCGACGTGCTGGTCCACGCGGCCGCCGCGTTCGACCGGGCCGACCTCGCCGGCGTGGACCTGGTCACCTGGCGCCGGGTGCAGGCCGTCAACGTGGAGTCGGCGCTGCTGCTCGCCCAGGCTTTCGTGCCGGGCATGGCCGCCCGCGGCTTCGGCCGGATCATCTTCGTGGTCTCCGACACCATCTGGGCGCCGCCCGCCGCGGACCTGCTGCCCTACGTGACCAGCAAGGGCGCACTGGTCGCCCTGGCCCGGACGCTGGCCGTGGCGCACGGCGCAGACGGGATCGCGGTCACCTGCGTGGCTCCCGGGCTGACCGCCACCCCGGCCGCCCGGGCCGGGATGCCGGCCGCCGCCTTCGAGGCGGTCCGGGCCCGCCAGGCGCTCCCCCGCACCCTGCTGCCGGGCGACGTGGCGGCCACGGTCGCGTTCCTCGCCTCCGACGGCGCCGCCGCGCTCACCGGCCAGACCCTGTGCACCGACGGCGGCCTGGTAATGCGCTGACCGCCCGGCACCTGCAGGCGCGGTACGGCATCGCGGTCACCGGCTGTCCTGAACCAGCCGGAACAGCCGGCTTTCGCCGGTTTGATGAGCCAGGCCGCCCTGACGCTGTGCGGGGGTGGCCCGCCTGAGATCGGGCCGACTCGATGTGGCAGCGGGCCGGCCATAGCCGGCTCGATGTGACAGCGTGCCGGCGGGGGACGGGGCCCGCCCGGGACGCATGAGCGGCGTGAGGGCCCTGGTTACTCAACCCGGAGCTACCCAGCGCTGGCCTTAACGACGTCAGGGTCAGGCGGCGGCGAGGATGGCTACGCGGCGGCCGGCGGTGAGGCGGCCGGGGGACATGCCGACGTAGGAGCCTGAGGTGGGGGCGACGTCGGAGTAGTCGCGGCCGGTCGCGACGGTGACGTAGCCGCCGTCGGTGCGGCGGCCGTTGCACGGGTCGAACGCGACGGCCTCGGCGTGCCCGGCGCGCGGCACGATGACCTCGACCCAGGCGTGGGTGCCGCCCTGGCCGAGCAGATGTCCGGATACGTACCTGGCCGGCAGCTCGAGCAGATGGCACAGGGCCAGCATCACGTGGGCGAAGTCCTGGCAGACGCCGCGGCCGCCGGCCAGTGCCCCGGCGGCCGTGGTGGTCACCGACGTGACGCCGTACTCGTAGCTGATCGCCGCGAAGACGGCGGCGCAGATCCGCTCGGCGACCTCTTCGGGGTCGCTCTTGCCGGGCCGGGCCGCCTGGCGGACGATGTCCGCGGCCATGGCGCGCAGCCGATCGTCGGCCGAGGTGAGCCGGGTGGGCCGCAGCAGGCGCGGGTGGCGCAGGGCTGCGGCCGGGAGCACCGCGGGGCCGTCGTCGCGGATCCGCTCGAGCACGGCGGCCAGCCGGAACTCGATCGCCTCCGGCACGCGCTCCGCCTGCAGCCAGGCCACGACGTTGCCGGCCGCGTCGCGGCGCACCCGGCGCCGCACCTGAGCGCCGGTCACCTCCAACCGGTGCGCGCGCAGGTACTGGTTGCCGTGGCGGGCCGGCGGCACGATGACCAGCCGCTGCCGCAGCGACTCCACCGGCGCGTCGTATTCGTACCGGAAGCTCTGCTCCAGGACGTAGCGGACCCGCCGGGCGGCGGCCAGGTCCAGCCCGCGGTGATCGAGCACCGGGGCGTGCAGCACCGAGGTATCCAGCCTCATGCGGCTTCCTCCTCCGCCTGGACCAGCATCGACTCGAGCAGCGGGCCGCCGAACGTGGTGGCCATGGCGACGTCGGAGGCATCCCGGCCCCGGCCGATCACGATACGTCCCTTGCGCCTGGCGTTGTTGCGGGGATCGAAGGTCCACCACCGGTCACCCAGCCACACTTCCATCCAGGCCGCGAAGTCCATCGGCGCCGGGTCCGGCGGGACGTCGAGGTCCGGCAGGTAGCCGAACACGTAGCGGGCCGGGATGTTCAGCGCCCGGCAGAACGAGACCGCGAGGTGGGTGAAGTCACGGCACACCCCGATCCTGGCCCGGTTCACGTCCGCGGCGCTGGACATCGCCGTCGTGCTGCCGTACTGGAAGGTCAGGTGGCTGTGCACGTGATCGCAGATGGCCTGCACCCGGCGGTAGCCGGGCTTCAGCCCGCCGAACCGGGACCAGGCCTCGTCGCCGAGCACGTCGGGCAGGCAGTACCGGCTCGGCAGCGTGTAGAGCAAGGTCTGGTCGGGGAGGGCGTCGGGCGCGCACTCCGGCGCATCCTCGTCTGCCTCCTCGGTCCGGTCGGGCACCACCGCCACGGCATGGTACCGGAAGCTGGACCGCCCGCCGGGCAGCACCGCGCGCAGGCACGGGTTGCCGTACAGGTCGGTGTAGCCGCGGATGGCCATGACCGGGTCGGACGCCCACTGCCCGCCCTGGATGGAAATATCCGCGGATTCGGCCGGCTGTACCTGGAAGATCACCGGCGTGCTGACGGCGGCGACGTAGGTGAAGTCGCATCCGATCAGGATCCGGCGGGTTTCCATGATTCATGATCTATGCCGGATGTTTCCGGCGGGTTAAGCCACGCCGGACCAGGTGATCGGGCCGCCCTGGCGGGGGTGGCGCGCTGGCGACCTGCTCCGCGATCCGGCCGATCCTGGCCAGCCGGGCCAGGGCGGGCCGCTGCACGACCTCGGCGATATCGTGCAGCGCCACGATCAGTTCTTCGACTCCGTCGAGAGGGACGTCGTCGCCGGCGTACAGCAGGAGGGCCCGGTAGTCCTCGGCCGAGATGGTCGCGGCGGGCAGTTCGACCGGCTCGGCGCCGGCTAGGAACAGCGCCGGGATCGAGGTGTCAAGGGCCAGGGCGACAGCGGCCAGTTCGGCCGCCGTGAAGGCGCGACGCCCGCGCTCGGCCTGGTGGACGGCCTGCCTGCTCCAGGGTTTGCCCAGGTAGCGGCCCATCGCCTGACCTAGCTGGGTGAGCGACATCTGCCGCGCCGCACGCAGGTGCGCGATCTGCTGGCCGATGGCTTCTTCCACTCGCACGCCGTCCTCCTCTGTCATTCTCTATGATGACAACGAAATCCTACGATTGACAATCGTGAAACGCCGGGCCTACTGTATCTACACAGAACTCTTTGTCATCATGCATCATGACACCCATGAAGGCCGACATGGTGCCCTTTCACGCCGAGGCGATCGCCGTGGGCGACTGCGCGGTGCTGCGGATCACCGGCGAGATCGACGTCTACACCGCCCCTGACCTGCGCCAGCAGGTCATCCAGCTCGCCGGTGACGGCACCCGCCATATCGTCGGCGACCTGCGCGGCGTAGATTTCCTGGACTCGACCGGCCTGGGCGTCCTGGTGGGCAGCCTCAAGCGACTCCGCCTGCTCCAGGGATCACTCAAGCTTGTCACCGGCGACGGCCGGGTTCTCCAGCTCTTCACCATCACCGGGCTCAGCCGCGCGTTCGAGCTCCACCCTTCCGTCCTGGACGCGATCTCCGGTGACCCGCACTGGCAGGCCGCCCTCGCAGGCGAACGGCCCGCTGCCGAGAATCACGCTGCCGGGAATCACTTTGCCCGGGACCACGGCGCCGGGGAATGGTGCCGGAAGCACAAGCTGCCGTAGGGGTCTGCGGGCATCCGGCTGGACGGTGACGGCGCGGATGATAGCGACATCCGGGGCGTTACCGGGCAGCGCTGAACTGGGCCGACCGACGGGCCGTGTTAGTGATGGGAGCGCACGGGCGGGGCCGTATGAGAGGAAGGGTGAGCAGGTCCGATGGCTAGCGGTCTTGACAAACTCGTGGCTCCGGGAAGGCACATCCGCCGGCCGAGGCGGGCCGGGCTGCGCCGGATGTGCGTGGCGGCGCTGATCATGCTGGTGCTCCAGTACGGCCTGGGCATCTTCCTGAACATCTACGTCGCGGTCCCGGCCTCCGACGCGCACGCCGGGATCTTCGCCGAGATCGCCACCGCGCCGCTGGCGCTGACCGTGCACGCGCTGCTCGGGCTTGCCCTCATCGGGACCGCGATCCTGCTGGTGGTCAAGGCCGTCGGCGTGCGGGACCGGCTGCTCGCCGTGCTGGCGTCGGCCGGCCTGACCGCCATCGGCGGTGCGTTCGGCGCCGGGGAGATCTTCGTCCGCAACGGCCAGGACACTGCGTCGATGGCGATGGCCCTCCTGACCGGGGTGGCGCTGCTGTGTTACGTCGGCACGCTGGCGCTGGCCAGCGCGGCCCAGCAAGAGGTGCGGGACGAGGGATGGGGACAGGGACCGCGGCAGGCCGTCCGCCCGCGGCCGGCGCCCGCCGTCCCGGCCCAGTCACGGGCCCGGACGGCGTACCCCGCCGCCGGGCCCGTGACGCCGGCGGCCGGCTTCCGGCCGGCGGCCGGCTTCCCGGCCGGGGAAGGCTGGCCTAACACGCGGCCTGGCAGGTCCCCGGACTCCTGGTTCGCGCGGGAGTAAGCACGATCGCGCTGGCGGCCCCGCAGCCACGCTGGCGCGCTGCAGGCCGCCTCGCTCCTCCTCTACGCGCTGCTGCTGGCCGCCTGGCTGGTTGTCGCGGCGCGCACGGTAGCGGGCGGCGCCGCCGGGCGGCTGTTCAAGCCGGTGGCCGCGATCTCCAGGGCCTGGCCTTATCCACGTAGACGCGTTGACTTCCTCTCCGCCACGAAGGGCCGAGATTCCTGCCGTGCCGCATCATG
>WNGH01008995.1_pt1 | contig 11517 bp, 21 predicted proteins | sample 5400631 | NCBI WGS metagenome assembly WNGH01 (sample SAMN13153373, study PRJNA577476) | soil metagenome | isolation source: 115 cm soil or saprolite under Garry oak tree replicate 1 | place: USA:California | collected 2016-06-15 | reverse complement strand
TCCTGGACCATTTGACCCACGTTCGACCGGGCGGCGAGTGGCCCTTCGCGCACGTCGCATGGGTCCTCTCCCGGTTCTTCCCCCGCGATTGTCTCGTGGTGCTCATCTCCCCCTTGCAGGACCGGGCGGCGCTCAGCGGAATCATCGCGCTGGCCGCGCGGGGGACGGATTTCGCGATCGTCTCCCCGTCGCCGCTCGCGATCGAATGGCGACTCGCGGAGAAGGGACCCGAACATGCCGTTGCCTACCGGATTCTGCAGATGGAACGTTCGAACATGATTGCGCAACTCTCGCGGATCGCGCAGGTGGTCGACTGGGACCCAACGACGCCGCTTGCGCTCGCCTTGCGGAGGATGGGCACACGGCCGCGCCCCGCGTGATCCCGGGTCTGTTGCGGGCCGCGCCGATCGCGGCCGTCGGGGTCCTCGCGATCTGGACGGCGGCGGACCTCTTCGCCATGTCGGACGGCCGGTCCGCGAGTTTGCTGTTCGAGCTCTTGGTTGCCGGCGCAATCGTCCTCGTTCTCGCGGGAGTCCTTCGACGGATGTGGCTCCGTCCGATCGGGCTCACGATGGTCGTCGCTGCGTACATGATCGCTCACGCAATATTCCTCGGGGTCCAGGTGCTCCCGGCCCTCGCGTTTCTGGTCATCCTGATCGGCCACGTCGAACTCCGGATTCTGGCGGAACGATTCGCGAGACTCTACGAGGTGGCACTCACGTCGCAGGAGCGCAGCCGCATCCGGCGCGCCCTCGGTCGTGCGGCCCTTCGACTCTCCATTGCGTCGGTCCTTGCGGTCGTCGTTCCGGTCATCGCCGCAAACCTGGCGGTGGCCGGCGTCGTGACGGTGACGACGATCCCGAGCGCAGTCCTCCTGGCGAGTGCGTTGATTTTCGTCATCGTGATGCTCGCGATCCTCCCGAGTCTGCGGCAGAGAACCGCATGATTCGACACCTCCCGCGACCCGCGGCGCAAAGGATAATTGAGCGTCGGATTTGTGTAGGCTAAGCGACGGACATTCAAAACTAGGGTTCGACGCTCGGGACTTGCTTCGAAAGTTTCAATCGGATAGTTTCAATCCGGTTCGCCATTTCTTGCGTGGTCATGTTGCCGTTTGCATACTCGCGCATGACCGCCGCATACGGGCTTAGCTCATCCCGAACGACAACCGACGCACCAAAAGCTCCGCACGGACCTTCCGGCCATCGGGCTTCTTGGTCCTCAAGCACGTTTTCCGCCTTGCGGTTGCCGGAGTAACCTAGCCGTCCTTCCGTTGCGCTCTTGACAGCGTGGCCCCGCATGTAGGCCAGATGCACGGCCGGGATTCCGTCCTTTTCACCGCGATACTCGACCCAGTGCCGGAAGTGTGCCATCCTGACCCATGTAACGAGTTTGTGTCGTCTAAGGAACGATTGATACTCACGAAGCAGGGTGTGGTCAACGCTCCTTTCTTTGGTGGTCAGGGTCTTGTAGTGTCTGCGCGGCCAAATGTAGTCGTTCGGTGCGTTGTTCGGTGTCTCCGATCTCCAAGCCTTCAATGCATCTGAGGCCATTGGCGGAAGTCTCACAATCATCGGCGAATCAGTTTTGAATTTCCTTCCGGGCTTTGACTCTGCCACGATTGCCAAGCCGCCACTCCATGGCCAAACGTCGGCCCATTGCAATTGTCCTAGCTGATTCCCCGGACGCGCTCCGGTTGAGAGTCCCGTCAAAATCAGGGACTTGACATACGCATCCTCTTCCCGCTCAGCGGCAAGAAAGATCGGCCGGATGTCCTCATCGGTGGGACAACTGCGCTGTCCCGATTGCGGGAGCATTCTCTTCCCGAAGTCACGCTTGCGATTAATCGGCCATGCGACTTCAGGAATGCCGAATGTCCAAACCGATTGAAGAGCGGCCAATGCCACTCCCCGAGACTTATCCGGCTTGCCGACTAGCCATTGAATGACGGCCATCTTTCCGTGCGACACAAGCCATTTGCGGTCATGTGCGGCAAGGTCGAAGTCTGCGGCGAATCGCCCGAAGTAGCGACGATATTCCTTCAGTGTCCCGTCGCTGTAACCTTGTCCGATACTGTTTGCTTCCCATTTGTCGAGAATAGCGTCAACGTTCAACGGTAAATCCTCGTCGAGATCGCCGCTACTCTCTGCCCCGGCTTCCCCGTTTCCCGAAGGTTGTTGTGCCTCTTCGAAAGAGACATCTTCGGTATCTCCTACTCTCGATTGAAGTGTGTTCCCTTCCACTTCAACCGTCGCTATAGTAGCGCAAGTAGCTATGGCGTCTGAGAGGATAGACTTGTCGTATGTATCGGCTGTCAATTCCCATCCGTTCCCTTTCCCCGTGTCTCACTTCCGGGGGCCGTATGAAACTACCGCAGCCCCATTCCACTAGCGCCCCCACTGCTAGAGGCGCTGTCTATTGCATTCCTACTGAGTCTGAGAGCCATTGTAGAAGGCCGAAGCCGTCGATTGTCGAGCGAAGCGAGTTGTAGTAGCTCTGTTGCGAGGCCGTTCCCCACTGCCCCCGCGCCCCAAATCAATACACTTACAGAGATCGGATTACAGAGCCAAAATAGCAATCATCGCTACAAGGCGGCGATAACAAACATTAGCGCATTCAGCCTCAGATCGGGGGATGCAGCTACTCTCAGACATGATAGGTCATGCGGTCACATGGAGTAGGGGCCGTCGGCATAGTGTTTATCCGTCCTACGCGCGAAAGGCCATTGTCGCGCCACACGCGACAGTCGCGTAAAGGGACTGTGTTCCTCGGTCGCCTACCGAATCGTTCCCGGGCCGTGCACCCATCCCGTTTCGTGCAAAAGGGACTCCTACTTCAAGCTACAATCCCACACCAAAAACAACGTAAAATTGCATCTTACAGATCTCACGCTCACATCTTGCAAACTAGGCACGACTCGGTTCCCATGAAAGGTTCCCCTAGCTTCCCCTAGGTTCCCTTCGAGCTAACGCCATTCGTTGATGAGATTCCGCTGGGGTAAGAGCGCCGACGAGACGCTCACTCGCCTTTGGGAAGAGGGCCTTTCGGCGCAGCAGATCGCCCGCTTCCTGAACGTCTCAGAACGAGCCGTCATTCACCGCAGAGAGCGACTAGGTTTAGCTCCCAGATTGCTCATAGGACGGCCCACAGAGGCCCAGAAAGCGATTCCTAGCCCTCAATCTAAGGCAGAGGCCATCCTAGCCCCCCGAGCCGTTGAGACACGATTAGCAACGATCTTAGACACCAGATCGCCAGAGACAAAGAAGCGCGCTACTGAGATAGTCGATAGGTCAGAGGACGGACAAACCGTGAGTATGTATGCGGTTCTGAGGACGGCAACCCGACTTAGCAGGACAGATCGGGAAGAGTAGCGGATTCACTTGAGCTTTTCAACCGTGACTTTGCCGTCAACGACTCTGAAAATCAGGTATTCTCCTTTCTTGACTTTGAGGACGCTCACAATCTCCCCCGGCAGATAGACGCGACTCTTATCTCCGACCTTCGCGGGATAGGCCATCAGCGGCAGTAATTCCTTCCGCGATATTGTTATTTGCCGCGAATCCATGTTCCTTGTCCCATGCGGTGGTTCCTCTCGCGGCTAGGGGCTATGGCCAAGTCGAACTGGCCTCTTCTGGCAATTGCTGCTGGCGTGGTCGTTGTTGCGGTCGCTGTGCCTCTGTATTTCGGTGAGGGCTGGGAGTTCGTTCAAGGCTTGGCGCTCGTTATCTTTAGTGCCGCGCTGGCTGTAGCAACACTCGCATTGGCCGTCGGGACTGACACACTCGCGCGAGCAAACGTGACGCTTGCGCAACATCAGGAACGAGCAGAAATTAGGGAGGGACTTGACGCCGCAAAGAAGTTCATCGAAATTGGTCCAGGCGATTTCGTCGACGTTGTGAGGAACGTTCCGATTCCGCATCCGTTCTTTGACGCGATTGACAAGCTTGCCGCCTACTCAAATGTCCTCCAAGACCCGATTACGGTTCGAGATGTTTATCAAGTCGCCGCCAAGATGGACGATGTTAGGATAGCGAACACCCGAATAACTGCCGACCAGGCGAACGACATAGCCGAGAACATGCTTAGAAAGCTCCAGCAACGTATTGCCGCCGAGATCCCGAATCTGCGACTAAAAATCAGAAATTGGACGAAGGAAGTTTCCTAAAACGCGCCCCCCTCTACCTCTTCGGGAATGTCTCTATTTGAGGCTCTCCCGTGGACACCTGCACCTTGCCGATCACTTGCACGTTGCCAAGCTTTTCTAGGTCTGTGAGTGCAGGCGAGGCGAGTTCGAGAATCTTCATTTGGTTTTTCAGATACTGAGTTGCATAGACTACGGTGCCTCCGGCACAGTATGTCAGCATGTCTTTCTCCATGTCTGTCATGCCACCCCGCGCACCGAGGCTCTTGCTTAGGTCCATGAACGCGTTTTCGGCCTCAAGATTCAGTCGCTTTTGGTGATGCGCGTATTCCACCCAACGATAAAGTTCGGTGAGTTGCACCATCAGATTCTCTCCCAAAATCTGGAGCTGAGCCACATTGGAGTGATAAACAGTAGTTTGGTAATCGACGTCGGCGATCCCGACACCACCGATGGGCGATCCGCGATTGCTCAATCTTTGTCTAACTTCCGCAATGCTTGGACCGTTTATCTTGATTGAATTTTCCGTCATGGCCCGTATCGCTTCGACTTCTGTCGCAAGGACGGCGGCGAGTCGCTCTCTGGCGCGGCGGTTGCCCCACCAATCATCAAGCTTCTTGACCCCGTAGCCTAGGGCGAAACCGAGGACCACAAGGAGCGCGTCGCTCAAGTCCGCCATCTCAGCGCTTCCTTGACTTCATTTCATCCATGGGCTACGGCTCAATTCCTTCCCGCCACGATTCGCCGGACTTCTTTTCAAGGTCCGCGATCTGCCGTTCGAGTGATTGCGCATACTCGCGCAGAGCCGCTTCGTATTTCTCCATCAAATCTATCCGCCTTGAGAGAATCTGTAGGAATTGAACAAACCACACAGTCGAAGCCGTCTCTCTGTTCTCGTTCGGTGGCATCTGTGACAGTTTTCCCCATTGCGCCTGAAAGTCCTTCCCTTCCCCCAGAATCTGCTGAAGCTCTTTCTCATACGTGAGGACAACTGCTTTGAGAGCAGCAGGGGTTTTCGCGGGGTCGGGACGCTTTCGGGCCATCGCCACGGAAGGCGCGTTCTCTCGATTTATAGTTACTGAATAGTCTGACGTTTTTCTCATTTTGGCCGCTTCCTATGGAGAGAATTCGTCAGACAACCCCACGGACTTTGATAACCCTAATAGAGTAGACGAAGGTCAACTATGCCGAAGAAAACCCGTGTCGTGAGCACTAAGGTTGACAGCGCCGAATACGAAGCTATTCGCCGATTTGCAAAGGCTAACAAAATGACTGTGAGCAAGCTCGTTCGACTCTCGGTTGTTTCAATTTTAGGAGACGGGAAGTAATGCCAGATGCCGATCCGTTCTTGCAAGCCGTCCTTTCCCTCATTCGAGCGGCCAGCGATGCGGAAGAAGAGCTAACTCGGCGTGTCGGGGACAAGCGATCTCGAGCAATTGTGCAAGCTATCGCGTCAATCGCGGATGAAGCCCGGAAGTTCAAATCCATCTCCGGGAAAATTACCGAGCAAAAATACCTTGAGCTTGTCGCAAAACTCGAAGGCGTCGGAAAGGAAATGTCCGAGATTCTCATGGGTAAGCAATCGGATGACGAAGCAGACAAGAAACGAGCTTCGACTCAGCTTGATGAAGAGGACGAAAGTGACGAGGACGAGCGACGGAACCGGAGTAGTCAGTTGTCTCACGAAGAGGCGGCCGCTGGGATCCTGACTCGAAGAAGAGTCGAAGACGATGATAGCCCGCTCGTTGAGATCGCAGAAGGAATGAGACGCATAAGAAAACGGAGGATGCAGTAGTGCCGCTCAACGTAGCCGTCATGGACCTTAGCGGGGTTACTACAGGCACGGGTGCCGTGCATCAAAATCAAGGATTCAACGTTTGGTCCATGCAAACTACATGGAGCGCGGGTGTTAACGCTGGGACAATGGTCCTAGAGGGTTCAGTAGATGGCACAAATTTTGGAGTGCTGGCGACTCGCACGTTTTCCGCATCTTCAACTTTCATTGACACAGCAACGACAAGTTGCAAATTCATACGACTTAGGGTTTCGGTAACGGTGACGGGTGGGACTGTCTCGGCCGGAGTCGGTGCGACCGGCCCGCTTCCGAATGATGCAAGCTAGGAGTGAAACCAATTCCAGACGTGAACACAGGAATCGTAAAGAAACCGAACCCGAACCCGCCGCCGGAATTCCCGAAGATTGAGTTCGGTCTAACAATTCCGAAGAAAGGCACGGCCCCTGAAGCATATCCGTTCAGATCGGATGAGCGGCCCGGAAGTGAGCAATCTCGAACACCCGGGCAAGCAGAGCCTTCGACAAATGCGGCCGCAGAGCAAGAAGCGCCGCAAGCCGCCGTCCCTGTGCCAGACTTTGAGGCCAAGAAGAGACTGGGCGTTCAAATCGAAGTCACGGACTATCGCAGACCCAATCCTGTTTTCGGACAAGGCCGACAGTATCCCGACCCTGCCGAACGTCCGCCGGAACCGACGAAGCGATCTCTCAGGAAGGATGCAATGCCGGGCGGGACTTACAAGCCCGATGACAAGGCAATTGTTGTCGATTCACCGCTAGGCGAGGATACAACTCAATACGGCTTCCCCGCAAGCGACGATGCGGACACCAATCAATTCGTTGCGAAACCCATCCGTCCAATTGGAACGATGGGAAGCGAATCAGGATATCAAGGTCAGACTCCCCCGTTGATTGGGACGGGCGGATATCCCGCGTCCCCAGTTGGGGGATCGTCGGAGAATGTGACTCACAGACGCCCCGAATCGGGATTGGAAGTCGAAGAAGAGGATTGAGAACATGGCTAGTCTAGAGGAAACATTGGACGCCGAAATGCGGAAGCTCAAGAAAAGGCAGGTTCCCGAATCGCGGTCAAGCCCGTTTACGTCTGCCGCTCAAAACGTGAATGCGGGAACGCTGAGGCTCCCTGCCGACTTGGCAGAGGCCCTAAAGAAAAGACTCAAAGGCGAAATCTCCGAGTATGAATTCATGCGCGTTCTCGGATTCAGATACTAGGGATGAACATGTTCAGATCGAAAGGTCGAAGAGACGTTCTCCCCGACGTTCCTTCGACGGACTATTCCAACGAGATTCCCGGAGAGACCGGGGCATGGTTTGAAATTTCATATCTCGCGGCGAACGCTCACATTGCGAATGGAAAGGTTGTGGGAATTATCTGTCGATTTTGCCTGGTGGCGCTCTTTCCGATCTGGGGACAACATCCCGGGACGGGAAAGTTTTTCATCAGGGGCCGAAACGTTGTCAGAGACGGCAAGCGAGTGTTCGTTTTGCCAAATGTCTGCGATGATTGCGTGGGGAAGGCATGAGCTACAAGCGAGACCCAAAGCACCGAATCATGTCTGTGCGGTTGCCGATTGAAGTCTATCAGACGTTGAAGCATCCGAACGAGTTGTTACTATGAGCGCTGCTACAGCCAGGAAACTTCGAGAGTTTGCCCGATCTGTCGTCGTTCCATTTGAGCATCCGTTCATTCACAAGCTGCATTGTTCGGCTTGTTTGGACAAGCACTATCGAGAAAAATACTACATGAGGCTGGCGAAAAGCGGAGGAAGAGTCAGAGGGCGGCAATGATTCCGAAGGCTTTTACGTTCCAGATCGCTGAAGACCGCGAAGTTTCGTTCAAGTAGAAAGAGGATAAGGTGCAAGAGCAGAAAGTAATCTATGACGGTTCTGACGGGCAAGCTCACGCGCTGCGCGGGCGCATCACGATTGAGGGAGATTGGGTTGTTGTTCAGCGGATGGACGGGCACATTCGCATTCCCGTTCGTCGGGTCTTCTACATTGAGGACTTTGAGGAGGGCAGACGATGAGCGCCTTGTCCCTAGAAGAGCGAGCAGTCGTCGCTCTAGAGGGGATATTTGCGGAGTTGAAGCAAGCAAACGACTTGAAACTCAAGGAGTTGAAAGAGGAAATCCAACCGGACTATGTGAAAGCCAAGGCTCCCGAGATTTGGGTTCGGTGCATCGAGGAAACGGAAGGTCTGCTTGAGGACAACCCATATCTGACTTTCAAAGACATTCCTGAGGATTCGTTCCTAAGGGCCAGGGAAGGGGGCAACATGTACCGAGAACGGCAATTCCGCCGTTTCGTGCAGCAGCATTTCCTCCCGAACAAGCCGAAGGCTCGGAAGCTCGCAATGCATGAGTATTTCACACTCGGGAAGGCAAATGCGGACGGGCCGGAAGCGCTCGCGCGGACCGATAGTAGGCATTGCGCGGAAAGGGCGTTAGAAGATCGCCAAGGATGGGAGCATGACCGCGATACCCGCTTCAACCGTTCTAGCGATTGTCGCTTGTGCAAGAAGCGCTAAGATTGGACTATAGTCCAGGGTGTCCGTTTTGGACTAGTCCATTGTGAAAATGGCCTATAGGCCGCGATGAAAAAAGCGCCTTTCGGCACATGCTGATACTTGGGCTTCTATGGAGAAACGACTTATCTTCGGTCCCTAGCCGGGGACTACTACTCCCTCCCTCACTCACTAGTACGTCCAATAGTGGTATTAGAGTGACTCACCGATACTAGCTCGGAACCAATGGAACCCCTTTTCATGCCAACTGACGAGCAACTGAAGGTAATCGGCGAGATCACCGTTGACTTCAGTCACCTTGAGAATGTCATCAGATTGGCCATTAGCTATCTGTGCGGATTCGAAAGCGACAAGCTCTACATTCTACTTGCGCCGCTCAGCTTTCGCAACTTGGTTTCAGTGTTCTCCAATCTCGTTGAGGAAAACTATTCGGAAGATACAAGCAAGCTGGCAGATCTTCGAGGTTTGGTCAAGAATCTGGGGCCTATCGAGGAAAAGCGCGATGCGGTAACCCATTCGGCTTGGGTCAGGCTGGCGACGGGAAAGGCGTTTAGGTTCAAGATCCCGCGAGGCCAAAAGAAAGGGCGTTTTCAGCCGGTCGGCGAAGCGGTAGACATAGAGGCGCTAAGGGCGGTTGATGACCGTATACAGCAATTAGGACTCCGGGTCGCGGCGCTGGTTGCAGAGCTAAGCGAAGCAGCAGAGAAAAAGGGAAAGGGGCCTTCATCCGCCTAAGGTGTCGGGCCATGCTGGGAACGGGGAAGTCGAGGCGCTGGGAAGTCCAACAGTTAGGCAACACATTTCCTACAGGAAAGGATAATTGCCGCTGCCCCGGTGGTCTAGCGGTCTATGATCCCGGCCTGTCGAGCCGGGTGCTCGGGTTCGAATCCCGACCGGGGCGTGTTACCCAGGTGAACGGGTCGGACCGATCCTCGCCAGCTTGCCGGAGACAGGTGCCATGTTCGCCTAATACGGTCCCGGTCAGCCCGAAAGCTCCCGTTCGTGAGCTCCGCGAAAATCGGGTGACTCTTGCGGTCGTGAAGCTGTATGGTCGCGAGAGCTGACCACATCGACCCTCCGGCGCCTTGCAGGGGAACAAGTTTCATCACCTCACGCGTCAATCACAAATCGGGGAGGTTCCCATTGTGGAGGCAGAGAGAATTGTCGGCATTGTGTACAACGCAGAAGGACAGGTAGGTCGACTCGCACTACCGAAGCTATACGACCTGATCTTCACGGATCGGCGTCTCGTCGGGGTCGTGACGGTGAAGACGGGAGGTGCGCGTTTGGCCGGACAGCTGCTGGGTGGGGTGATCGGGCAGGCCGTCGCCGCATCGGTCGCGAAGGGCGGTGCGGACAAGAAGCGGGCGTCCTATGCCGGAATGCCGCTCGACCAAGTTGCCGCACAAAACCCGGCGAACTTTGCGGCGTCGTACAGTTCGATCGAGAACCCCAAGATCAAAGGAATGTTCTCGAAGCGCCTCGAAATGCGCGTTGGTGGGAAAAAGGCCTTCTTCCGGCTTCCGAAAGACCAGGTTCCTGCGACTCAGATGCTGGTAGGGCAGCTTCCGAAATAGCCAGACGGCCCCGCAGCCGGGTGGGTCGGAGTCGGGCGGTGGCGCACGGCGTTCGAGCCGAGTGGTCGGGTTCGGCTACCGACCGGGGCGTTTCCCCGGAGGGAGCTTGTCCATCCCTCACCCGAACTGGGCGAGCTCGATCCAGATCCCGTTCGGGTCTTGGATGTACGCGTAGCGGCTCCCGGGCTCCTGCATCTTCAGGATGACCGGATGGCCCGCCTTGTTCGCCTCCGCGAGCGCGGCGTCCAAGTCCCTGACCGCGAAGGCGAGGTGGTCCAGCCCCTCTCCGACCTCGTACTTCGTGTCGAAGTGGCTGCCCTTCTCGTAGTAGTTCAGCTCGAGGGTATTGCCGCCCTCTTGCTCGCAGACAAGCTCGACGACGATCCCCTTTGCGGCGTCGACCGGATTTCGGCCGCGCACCTTCATCCCGAGGACGGTCGTGTAGAACTTCACGGACGCCTCGAGGTCCTTCACGCGGATCCCGGTGTAGAAGAACTTGGCCTTCATGATCTCCGCGCCGTGGAGGACGTAACCACTACTTCTTCGCTCTTTCTTTCTTTTCTTGCATCTTCCCGGATCTTCTTCTTGGCCAGTTCCGGGTCCCGGATATACAGAATAATCGCGTTGGCGTGGCCGTGTCCCAGCCCGCAGTCCGACTTGAGCCAAGCGAGTAGCTCGCTGTGTTTTGCAAGGCCCTTCTCTTGTGCCACGGCTCGGTAGTATTCCGGATCCTTGGCCGTCTTGGCCTTGATGTTGTCGATGTAGGCTTTGTACGTCATGCGTTTCACCCAGGGCATGGACAACGACAAATTTGAATTCTCTCTGTTCTCGAACTCAAGTGGTTGCGTTTTCGTTGAGCAATGCCGACGCGAGCGTTCTCCCGGAAGGAACGGTAATAAGCCGAACGAACGTTAGCCGGCGGATGCGAGTCTCCCCTCGGGTACGACGGTGGCTCACGGGACCGAAGGCCGACCCAAGCGTCCGGGCACGGTTCTGGGTTGACGTGGAGGGGCGCTCGCCAACGGATGGCGATGTGCGTGCGGCGACCAAAGAGATTGGCCAGACGGGATGGGCGGCCTCCCTCTTGGAAAACCAGTGGCCGGATGGACACTGGGTCACGCCGGGCACTTCGGGCGGGGAGCTGTATCGGCCCAAGTACGTCGCCACGAACTGGCTCGCGATTGTCTTGGCCGACCTCAGCATGAGCCGAGCGGACTCCCGCATTGGCCGGACCGCCCGGCTGCTCATGGACCGATGGGGTGAGAAAGACGGGGACCTCAGCGGACAGAGCGGCGAGATCTGCGTCACCGGGAACGCGGTGCGGACCTTGATCCGGTTCGGGTACCTCGACGACCCGGCCGTGCAGCGGTACATCGCTTGGATCGTCCGGACCCAGAAGCCGGACGGCGGTTGGCACTGCTTTCCGTCGCGGACCGGAACCCTCGACGGTTGGGAGGGGCTTG
>WNGH01042655.1_pt1 | contig 11518 bp, 11 predicted proteins | sample 5400631 | NCBI WGS metagenome assembly WNGH01 (sample SAMN13153373, study PRJNA577476) | soil metagenome | isolation source: 115 cm soil or saprolite under Garry oak tree replicate 1 | place: USA:California | collected 2016-06-15 | reverse complement strand
AAGTATTTGTAGTGTTTTCGGAAGGAAGTCCGCGTCACCCTCTTCAGACGCCAGCCCTGCAACTGAAATGCGCTGTCATAATAGTCAGCCGGATTTTCGTCCAGCACAAAGAGTACCGTCCCGGTCGAGGAAGCAGAACGAAGCCTCGCCGTGGCATCTGTGAGCGATGCGTAAGGGACCAAGTTCGCTCGGAAGTCCAATTTTGTCCATTTGGAAATCGCCCGTCCAACATCGCCGGCCAACTGTTTCGCCGCTTCAGTCGGGATGTCGTTCGGATACGCACACTGAATCGTGCGATTGGTCGCGGGCGGAAGGCTGTACACTCCGGCTGAATCGAGAAGTTCACTGCGGGATCGATAGTGCTTCTTGTACTCGGCTGCGTCTCTTTGCGTTGGCGGCTCCAGAATCCTGCCATTCGCAAATTCCAATCTCGGCAGGGCCACGGACACAATGCGGTCAACGTGGGGCCGGTAATAGCCTTGCGAGACCGTGAGTCCGGATATCCCAAAGGGCTCGTCGCCGACCAATTGCCAAAATCTATCGATCAAGCGGACGCGAGGCAATGCGGCGATTTTGTCCACTGATGTCAGAGAATCCGGCAGCGATTCATTCATGACACGGATGCGAAGCAAGCGAGCAGCAACCCATACAGGAACATCCAAGCCCTGAAATGAGACAAGTACAGCCGGTTCGTTGTCCTTTATTTTGGCCTCCGGATAGCGTTGCAAATAGTATTCGTGGAGATTGCGATAGGTCACGCCTTTCACTTTGATCTCGGGCGTAAGTCCACAAGTCTGTCCTGGATTGGCCTTTTCAAAATAGCAAACGCGGGTGGTCAAACCCACGCGGTAGACAAGAGTTCCTTTCTGTCCCTTTTGCCTACTCGTGAGACGAGTAAATACTTCCTGGCGTCGTTTGCTTTCCTCGGTTGGGATTCCGCTCGCGTGGTAGTAGTCGAGCGTTTGACTTGCAAGAAAGGCCGTACTGATATCAACGCTCATTGCCAATCCTACAGATTCCAGCAGAAGGCCGGAAATTTCAAACCTTCTGTACGCTTCGATACCGTCGCGAGTCGAAAACGGATCGCGTTCAAGCCATTTGCGAGGGCTATCGAGTCGCCATAAACTCGTCGCGTGGGGCAGGCCGGCAATCAACGCCCGCTCTAGTAGTGACGGTAGCACCGCCTTGCCCAGTTCGTCGTTCAATTGCAACTCGGCGCCCTCACGACCCAGATCATCTACGGTAACTGTGACGTTCTCTTCTTCGACCCTGAGACTTGGGATTCTTGTATTGGACAGGACGATCAGTTGGTTCTCGGAGCCTGGAACGGGCCTAGCAGCGAGTTGATAGCGAGAGCCGAGAAGATTGCAAGTTCGTTGAGCAATCTCGCTTGAGAGGTGAGCGGCTTCTAGGTTTGCATAGCGAACGGGCACCCGGGTGCTCATACCCCCGGTCAGTATTTTTAGATTGGTTTCAAGCATGAATGGCAGCCTTCCCTTCTGGACACACCTCACGAAATGGACAGAGGCGACATACACCTTCCTGCGGATTAGGCGTAAAGGCTTCGATGACACCCAACTTCCCGTAGCGATGCAATATGACCATTCGCTCTAGGTCTTGCAGGATTCGCACCCTTGCGTTTACAAATGTCTTGAGATCGACGTTGAATTGGACGACTTCATCTGTCGTCAGATGGGCCTTTACGATTCGCACGTTTTGCTCGTCCGTCCCAAATTCCGTCGTAGCCCAGAAACCGTACGTTGCAAGCTGGAGACTCTCCGTTCCGCCATCGGACGAGCCGCCAATCTTCCAATCGACAACTGTTGCATTCGCATCCGAAACGACGGCCAAATCTATCTTTCCGGTAACCGGAACAGGAAAGCCCGGAAGAGACAGCTTGCATTCAATGCGCGCTTCCGGCAATGCCCCAAGCGACCGGAACTCCGCAAAGGCGGGCGAGCGGAAAAAATTGTGGATCGCTCGAAGCATTTGCTCTTCGGCGTGGTCCAGAAGACCTTCGTCGCCCTCCGAGCAGTTAAGAACTTCATCAAGGATTGTAGGTGGGAACTGTTGCTGAGCGGACGCACCTCCGTTTCGGATGTGGAGGGAATATTTCCTGTCTTCCAGAAGGAGGTCCTTAGCCCATTTCGCAAGCCACTCTTCGGAAAGATTTCTTCCGATCTTTAATTTCTTAAGGTACGTGGCGATCACCAGGTGCGCGATCTCGCCGGTACGTAGATACCGGTTTTTGACGCCGCGGAGGAAATTGACCTTCGTCTATGCGTAGTACTGGAAGAAATAGCGGCGTGTGCAGTGTTCGAGTGCCTCCCGCCGGCTATACGACCAATTCAATCCGGCATAAGCGTCGGCTGTTCCTTCGAGCTCCGGAGTTTCGGCGAAACGCAAATTCATCTGTACCATAATTCGTCCAATGACCTAGCTATCGCGGAGGCGCTTCAGAGAGGAGCTAAGTTCTTTCCACTCATTCTCCGTTAAGCTCATCTGACTCGCGTTTTGCAAGAACGACTGTGCTGCTTGACTCGTCCCGACACTGGCTTGCACATCCGCAGGTAGCTTTCCGCCTGCAGCCAGCAATTCTTCTGGCTCGATTTTCAGAATGCGACAAAAAGCAACAACGGTATCCGCGGCCGGAGGAGGTATTCTCCCGTTCTCCAGCTTGCTGATATAGGAGAAGTCCAATCCAGCGTGCGCTGCAAGTTCCCGCTGGCTTACTCCGGCACTCCGCCTCTTTTCCCGCAATAATTCTCCAAATGTCATGATTTACGGACCCCCTTTAATGACAGCCATAACGTATCAAATGTTGAGTTGTATGTCAACTCCATATTCGTCAAGTCGAATTCGCCCTTGACATTGGGACTAAATAGGATTAAATAGGACCTAATATTGGAGGTTTTGAAATATGGCTTCCCACTCTGGGCAAACGTCGACGTTCTCTATAATGCCGCCGCATCCTTCCTTTGACCAAAAGAACTGTCCTACTTGCGGGCAAGAAATTCCTCCCGACAAGCTTGAAGAGATCGGGGGCAAGATCGCCACCAAGGAGCGTGAGCAAACGCTCGCGATTACCGCTCAACTCGAGAAACAGCACGCCATCGAGAAAGCGCGGGCAGAGACTAAAGCAAAAGCCGACCTTGAATCGGAGCGACAGCAAAGTGCCATCCGCGAGGCGCGTGCGCGGGATGAGGCCCAGAAGGCTGCCGAGAAACTGGTCAACGCGAAGCTCGCGGAAGCAGAGCAAACCCGTGCTGGACTTGTGGCCGGGTGGCAGGAAGAACTCGTTCGGGCACAAGCAGCACAGCGTGCCGCCGAGGAAATGTCGAGGGCTCGGGAGACAGAGATCGATGAACTGCGAGAGAAGAGTGCGAAAACGGTTGAAGCCCTAACAGCAGAGGCCAAACAACGAGAAATCGAGATTCGAAATGAAGCGAAGCAAGTCGCGGAAGCGGCGGCGGGAGAGCGGATCGCAGGGATTGAGAAGGCAAGGCATGAAGCTGAGGAGAGTTTGAATTTGAGAATCTCCGAAGCGGATGCACACAGAATTGCTGCAGAACAGAAAGAGGGAGAGCTGGCGTCACAGCTGGATGATCTACGGCAGTCCAGCAAGGACGAAATTGAAAAAGTGAAGCAAGGAACCGCAGCGGAGATTCTGCAAGTCCGGCAGGCTGCCGCACAAGAAGCAGAAGCCCGGTTCAGCGAAGCGCTAACGGCTCGTGAAAATGCCGCCGCTGAGGCGGACGCGAGAGCGCGTGAAGCAGAGGCCAAAGTACTGATGCTGACGGACGAGCATAGTGCATCGCTGGAAGCGAACTTAAAGGCGCAACGTGAGGTCTTGGAGAAAGCTAAGGAAGATGCGGTCAACGCCGAGAAAGCTAGAGCGTTCGAAGAGAATCAGAAGCTCGGCAATAAGGTGACGGATTTACAGCGAGCCTTAGAGAACAAAACCGCCGAAGAACTCGGCGAAGGTGCGGAAATCGACCTGCTCGACGCCCTGAAGAAGGAGTTCCCCGAGGATGATATTCGCCGGGTTCCCAAGGGAACGCCGGGCGCGGATATCGTCCATGCCGTGATGCTTAGTGGCAAGAAGTGCGGAACGATTATCTATGATTCGAAGAACCACAATCAATTTCGGCACGAGCACGTCTCCAAGCTCCGAGCGGACCAACTGGCCGCACAAGCTGAACACGCCATTCTTTCGACTCGCAAGTTCCCGCAGGGTACGCGGCAGCTTTACTTACAAGATGGAGTGTTGCTTGCCAACCCGGCAAGGGTCGTGCTGATTGCAACCCTCATCCGACAGCACTTGCTGCAACTTCACGCGCAACGTGTAAGCGACATTGAGCGCGACAGTAAGACTGCGGCTCTTTACGAGTTCATCGTTTCAGAGCGCTGCTCGTCCCTGCTTTCAAGAATCGACGAACGTGCTGAGGATCTTCTTGACCAGCAGAAGAAAGAAATTAAATGGCATGAAAACAATTGGAAGAAGCAGGGAGAAGCTGTCCGCGGGATTCAGAAGGCAAAGGCGGACCTCGAGAATCAGCTCAATCTGATCATCGGCACATCAGCAAGCGATGCGGCTGCGTGAGGGGTCATAGCATGATCACTCGTATGCCTGCCAAGGCTCAGTCGAAGCCTCCTGAATTGCAAGAGCGTCGACTAGATCGAACGGTCTTGCGGACCTATCGCGCCACCGTCGACCTGGACGAACTCATTCCGAACCCAAAACAGCCCCGGCTTGGGCCGAAAGAGGATGATGAACTTCAGCGGCAAATCGAAGCCAACGAAGGCATATTCGAGCCACTCCTCGTAGAACCACATCCAGAACTACCCGGGAAATATCTGATCATCGACGGTGATCGGCGGTGGACAAATTCTCGAATTCTCGCAGCACAAGGGCGTGAACACTATCGTCGAATTCCGGTGGAGATCACGGACCGGCCGCTCTCGGAAGACGAGAGGCTCCGTGTTTGGATATACATTCATCGTCAGCGAAAAGAGTGGGACGCCCGTGAGAAGGAGATGGTCGCGTGTCGTCTCGTTGATCTCGTAGGGCGACCGAGCGCCGCCAACATCTTGGGAATCACAGTCAGAGAGCTCGACAAGCTCGTCGAAATCTACGAACTGTCGGGACGGTTTACGGCTCTGCGTGACCCTAGCGCCGCGATTACTTGGGCACGAGAGCTGATGGGTGTAAGCAAGAAACTTCTCGTTCCGACCGTGGTCGACGCCGTGGTGAAGAAAGTGAATGAAAAGCGAATCACGAATTCGAAGGACCTGAGAAAATTAAGGACGATACTTCCTGATGCTGTGGCCCGGGCTCAGTTCCTGAGCGATGCTGGCGACCTCGAGTCGGCGGAACTCCGAGTTCGTCCTGCAGAGAAGAAACGTGACGACGAGCCTATAGGCGGATTAGGAGCTGCCCTAGAGGCAATGAAGAGTGTTCCTTGGACCACGCTGCAAGAGCTGAAAGGAGATGAAAGCGTTCTGAGAAAGCTTGATGAAGCCGAAAGCTTGCTGAGGTCACTCCGGAAGGCGCTGACGTCGGAATGATCTTTGAGCAGGGGAAACCGTTGAGCGATGCACAGAGAGTGCGACGACTTTCCTTAGCAATGGTAGAGACAAATGACACATTTGTTCATTCGCGTTGAACTTCGTGGCAGCCCGAGCTGGCAGGATTACGAGAACTTGCACGCGTATATGGAAAAGAACAACTGGTATCGCAAAATCCAGGGAACCGCGGGGGAGAGCAGTCTACCCCACGCGATGTATCACGGGAATTCCGAAAACAACATATCGGTGATCACCAGCGCCTTGAGAAAAGGCATCCAGTCGAACATTTGGACTCAGGCGATCGTTCTCGCTATTTCCGCTCAGACATGGTCAATGGAGCCCGCGTAACAGTTTCGTCGTGTGAGGCCGGCTGCCCCGAAGGGATAGTTCGGAGCGCTACCAGGATATTGGTTCGGGCAAAAACAAGCTACTAAACAGCATTGCCGACCATCTACGGCACCCGCCTGTGGGGAAGAAGATGATTGGGCCACTACTGATATTCGACAAATCTTTCGTTGAGATGCTCAACCCCGAAGAAGTGTCCGAATTGAGCATGCATTTCAAGTTTGTGGGAACGCCAACTCTTATCGGCGAGATAATTGCAGATCTCAAGTTGGAACCTTCTGAGAGGCGAGTCCCATCCGATGTCGTCAAGGCACTGTCGAGAAAAATGCAGAAAGTGCATGGCCTTCAACCCGCCAATTACCGAAAGCTAGCCTGGATTCCCATGTTAGGGGATTGAGTTAACACCACGGAGCCCGAGCCCTACCCGAAGACCAAGCGAAGTAGGGCCGTGGCATCCACGAAGTCCCGGAAAAGATGACGCGAACGGGCACGCTGATATCCGTTTTTAACCTTGAGGGCCAGAAGTCGATAGAGGCTGCTGGCCATCAGCGTGAGCTGGAGATCACAGTCAACCTTCATGGCCACGGCCGAGGACAGGGCATCCATATGGAAGAAGTCAATGCCATCGGCGATCCCATTTTCAATGATCATGCGTTGCGCGTAGCGACCCACCAATTGGGGGGCGGAGCGGCGGAGTTGATTGGTCAACAAGAAGGTGGGTTCCTCATGACCAAGATCCGCGATGATGACCTGACGAAGGGAACCCTTATACCCGCTGAGGGTGATGGTTTGATCTAGGATCCGGGGCGTGCGGTATTCCCGTGTCACGCTGGTCAATTCAATGCGGCGCCAAGCCGAGAGGGGGACGCGATAGACTTGTTGCAGCATCTCAAAGGAGCGTCGACGAAGGGTTATAAAATCGATGCCTCGTTGGGTGAGGCGATGGAGATTGGCGTGGGTGGTGAGCTTGGAATCAAAGATCAATTCCTGCGGCCATTTCCCGGTCCGCTCTTTCCAGAACTCGGTGAAGCGTAAGATTTCATCGGCTTGATCCTGCTTTCGAATGCTGCCATTGGCATAGCAGAACACGCGAGTCTCGGCGTCCTGAGCCAGGAAGGCGAGAATCCCCTTTTGTTTGCGGCTGCGCTTGGACACATAGTGTTTTTCTACCAGGGCATCGTCTCCGTGATAAGGAATGGTGTGGAAATCCAGATCAAAGGAGACGCCGCGATCGATTCCCAGTTGGTTGATGGCGGCAAACCAGCGCTTCATGAAGGCGGGGTAGCAGGAGGGAGCAATCCGGCAGCTATATTCGGTCAGGAAAGAGCGTTTCGGAACCACATTTAAACCGGCGAACAGGGCCAGGCCTTCGTCGAAGACGGAGCTCATGACGTGACTGTGCCGTGCGCTGCCAAACAACTTCAAACCCAACAAAGAGCGCAGGGCCGCGCCGGCCGGAATCATGCGCGAGCCGGGGAAGTCTGTTTCGCTGAGGAGTCTGTCGAGAGGAATCTGAGCCAGAAAGGGCAGGAAGAGAAACAATCCGCCAAAACGGGTGCGCCAGGACCGGGGCGTCAGATCCAACTGACGGATATCGGCGACGTCGGCGGCGGTGGGGCGTAGGGTGGGCGGGCGTTCCTCATCGGCGCGTCGGGGTAGGCGGGCAAATCCCTCCTCCCGAAGGGTCTGCCAAATAGCGGCGAGACTGAGTTGGTGTCCAGACTCTTGCAACACCTGATGAATGTCATAGATGGAGTGGTTTTGTTTTCGGAGAGCCAGGATGCGCTCTCGGACGGCGTCGCGTTTGGGGGCGCTGTGCGGGCCTCTTTGCGGTGTCTGGAAAAACTCTCGTTCAGGATTTTGGCGGAATTCATGGCACAGGACACGGAAGCTGCCGTAGGTGTAACCGAAGCGTTTGGCGGCCTCCTGTGCGGGCCAGTGATCGACGAAGAAAGAGCGGAGGGCTTCGTATTGACGGTGAGTGGCATTGGAAGGTTTTAGGAAGGGGCGGGTTAGTTCTGTTATCTTATTTCGTATACCGTCAGCCACACACCCACTATATCTAGTTACCATTCCTTGTCAAGCACAATTTCCTGTGGTCCAGTTCCGCTTCGGAATGGCCGTCCAATCCGCTGATCTCTAGGCTCGATTGTTAGTCAAAACAGCCAAAATAACGGGGGTTTTGCAATGGAGTGGGTTTTAATTTGCACTTATGACACGGTGGATATAAGCTTTACATTTCTAGAACATCTAACACACATCGCGGTTTGATCAAGCTAGAACTGGAATTTCGCTTTTCTCCTGTTAACCACCGCGCGCACATGGGAATCCAGGCTAGTAAATGTGCGACACTTAAAGGCGACTCGGGACGTTTCGCTGGCAGGAGCGTGCCGCGTGGGGTCGACAATATCCGCGCTCATCGACGCAGCTGAAACGGGCGATAGCGCAGCTGCGGATGCACTTTTCAGCACTCTGTACTCTGAACTGCACCGTCTCACGAAACGGGAACTGGCACGACGGGGATCTCCGGCAGGCCTGAGCGTCACAACGCTGTTGCACGAGGCCTATCTCGACATCGCCGCGCGTGAAGGCAAGTCCTTTCCTGACCGGCCGCGGTTTATGGGGTATGCCGCGCGTGTGATGAGGGGACTGATCATTGATCATGCCCGAAGGCGCAACGCCATCAAGCGCGGTGGTGAGTTCGAAATTACTTCACTCAAGACCGAGCCAGGCGAATATTTTGTCGACGCCAAAGAACTCTCGGCGATCAGCGGGTTTTCTTTCGCCGAAATCGCCGCCCTGGAGAACGTGTCAGAGCGCACCGTGCAGAGAAGGTAGGAAAAGGCGCGCATCTATCTCCGCCGATGGAAAGCAGTTGGTTTTTCTGAGAAGTACCGATCACGCTTCTGTTTTTGTCGGGGACCTCGGCGGCAAAGAGAACCGTCTCGCCAATTCCCGTCGGCTGACGCTCGACGACAACTACAATCTCCCCATGGCATGGACGCCAGACTCTCGTGAGGTGATTTATTCATCGCAGCGAGCGTCAAACTGGCTGATGTTTCGACAGGCGCTAGATCCGGGCAGCGCTCCTCAGCCCCTTACGCCCGCTGCTGACAAGAATTTCTATGTGGCGCGATTGAGTCCGGATGGAGCTTGGATCCTTCTGGAGGGCAAGCCGACCGGCTCGCACAAAATTGCCCTCTATCGAGTTGATCTAAGGGGTGGCGCTCCACAACAATTATTCAACACGGAGGGGTTTGTACAGTTTTGGTGCACAAATAAGGCTGCCGACTTTTGTGTGTTTGGGCCGCCGTCTGCAGACAAGAATGAGCTGGTTATTGTTGCATTTGACCCACTCGGCGGTCCAGGGAAGGAACTGCTACGGATTCCGCTTGACGCAGGCAGTAGTGCCGACATTGGATTCGACTACTGGTGGCAACTTTCTCCCGATGGTTCGCGGATTGGTATCGTGAAAAGGCACGGGAACCAAATTCGGCTAGTGCCGCTGGGTGGAGGTCAAACGAGAACGATTACGACAAAGGGCTATTCCGACCTCCTGGATCTGAACTGGGCGATGGATTCCCAAAGCATGTTTGTGTCAACCCTGGAACCAAGTGGCGCTACCGTGTTGCATGTTGGCCTCAACGGCGACGCCCAGCCAGTGTGGCATCAGCCTCAGTCGGTCTTCACTTGGGGATTACCGTCGCCTGACGGACGGCATCTCGCCATTTTGGGCTCAAATTCAGAGGCCAATGTCTGGATGATTGGCAATTTCTGAGCCGTTGACGCCCCTGGCCCAGGCGCATTCCCACACCCGTCCTGCCCGGCAGTTGGCCGAATCAGAGACTCAAACGCTATAGTCATTCAACCTCCTCCAATCTCTCGTATTCCTTGTCGTCTTTTCCCTTCCATTTTCGATATCTCAAGTAGGGACAGATAGTTCCAGTCTACGCCGGCGCCACGATTGATGAGTCGGACTTATCGTCCATTACGCTTAAGCCTATACTGCGGAGGTCGGGATTGGTCCTACGGCAGCATCAGCGCGAGTTTGTGAGCAGCGAAAGTTGAAACCTGAGGTGCCACCCATGGTGACCGCTTCTTGGAAGATAACCCATTTGGTCGAGGCGAACGCAAGTCCTGCCTTTGCGTGGCACTACTGGACCAATATCGCCAATTGGGACGACCCGAAGGGTGAGAAAGCCGATATGTTCCTTTCGCAGGTGAAGGCTGCGTTCACGGTAGACCTCCCTGGCGGAATGAATAGGCTCGCCACCGCGATGGCAAACGCCGATCCAAGTCGCAAAAATCCAAGTTCTCACGGCGCATTCGGAAGCAATCTACCTGAACCTATAACGGGCACATCGGAATGTGATCGCCACTTTCGAGATGCCGATTTCAGGAGTAATCACCAGGCCATCACACCTCCACCAGCTTCTCGCTTGGCCCTCTGGTACGCGAGATTGGCAGCGACCATATCCTCCATGGCGACGCCCATAGCCTTATATACCGTGATCTCGACGTCGCTGAGGCGGCCTGCCTTCCGGCCAAGAGCCACTGCTCCGAGAGTCGTTCCCACGGAGGCGTCCAGGCCCGCGAGTTCGCCGCAGCCAACCGGAGTCGGCTGAAAAGCATCCAGCGTCTCGACAAACAGGCGATGCTCTCTTGCTAGATCCTTAGGGAGTTCGCCGTGCGGGGGATAATAGCCTACGGAAGACACATGGGTACCGCGCTTTACCCACTCCGGCCTGATGACCGGCGTAGGCGAGTGAGCTGCCAGGCACACGACGTCCGATTCACGCACAGCTTCTTCCACGTCGGTCTTTGCACGTGCGATTTCGACTTGAGCCGCAAGCTTCTGAGCGTCTTCGAAGCGTAGCGAGCAAACATTGATGCGTTCGAGATTCCGAATCAATGGGAGCAGTCGGACGTGTTCACGACCTTGGACACCCGCCCCAATTACCGTGGCAATACGAGACCCGCTCCTGCTTAGCATGCGGGCTGAAAGAACCGCGGACGCGGCGGTCCGGATACCCGTAATGTACGTGCCATCCATGACGCATGAGGTAGCGCCGGTGTTGGGATCGAACAGGTTAATCAGAGCTAAGTGGTTAGGCAGGTCGATGTTCAGATTACCGTCGAAAACGTTGACAATCTTGACCGTGATTTGCATGCCGTGACGCCAGGCCGGCATGGCTAGGGAGAAACCCTTGCCGGCGACCGACAGTTGAGGCCGATGCGGAGACTGAACTTCTCCCAACTCCAGCCCGCGAAATCCGTCTTCGAGTCCATCTAAGAGCTCTTGCAAGTTGAGATACTTCTCCACGTCCGCCTCACTGAGAGTCATCACCTGCCGAGGACCCTTTTTAATCTCGAAAGCGGCCCTATCTTGTTGCTTTTTGACTGCGCTCATTGAAGATTCCTGAGGCATCCGTTTGCGTGCGAAAGTCCCAATATGGGCTCCTTAAGCGAGCGATCGGCTACGCGGTCGACTGGAGGCATTCATCAATTCTATTCAGTATTGCGGAGAAATGCCCGGGCATCGACTGCCTCTCCGCACGCACCGTTCGCTGCGGAACCAAGATCTTGCTTCGGCGCTCGGCAGAAG
>WNGH01006033.1_pt1 | contig 11518 bp, 10 predicted proteins | sample 5400631 | NCBI WGS metagenome assembly WNGH01 (sample SAMN13153373, study PRJNA577476) | soil metagenome | isolation source: 115 cm soil or saprolite under Garry oak tree replicate 1 | place: USA:California | collected 2016-06-15 | reverse complement strand
TACACGAATTGGGTCTTGTCAATCTTGTCTATGAGTGGAGCCAACCGTTTGGCGACCGCGCCCATCCCTTCCTCCTCTCTGATCCTCAGCATCAACCTGCCGAGGTTCTTTCTGGTAGGCGACAATTTCTTCCGCTTCGCTTCCGCCCTGATAATATCGCCGGATACGAATACGGGGACCCCGCGTTTCGCCGCAACACTAGAGGCGAGGCTTTTGCCAGCGCCAGGCATTCCAACCACTACAATAACCGTCTTCGACTTCGCTTTGTCCATGCAGGTCTCGGGAGAGCTTGGCGAAGAGAGTGTTATAGCTCTTAAAAATGGAGGCGATTATCTCTGACAGCGATTTGTCAGAGGAACAAGTCCGAAGCTTCATCTCGATAGACCTAGAAGATCAACAGATTCTATCCCGAATAGCATCGATCCTGTCCTCTCTGCAATCGCTGGGTGGAGATTTGAAACCTGTCGAGCGCGAGAACATCCATCTCACGTTGAAATTTCTAGGAAACGTGTCCGCGCCTAGACTCGGCGAAGTCAAGTCCTCCCTACAAGAGGTCATCTTTTCAGCGTTCACGGCGGAGATCAAGGGAGCTGGCGCGTTTCCAAATCTCAACCACATGAATGTAATCTGGGTTGGCGTGAACGAGGGCTGGAGTAAAGTCGAGCAGATCTACGAGCAGGTCGAGAAGCTATTGTCCAGTCTCGGCTTCCGACGGGAAAACCGCCCTTTTACCCCCCATATTACCATCGCGCGGGTTCGATCAGGCAGAAAGCGAGATGAAGTTGCTAAATTTCTTCAGCGTCTAACCGATGAGAGTTTCGGCACAATCACTGTAGACAAAGTTCGACTCAAACAGAGCATCCTCTCGAGTTCGGGACCGAAGTACTCGACCTTACTGGAAGTTCCTCCGCGGTCACAGTAGGCGGTCATTGGTCCACTTTCAAATACTAATTCCTAGCAGTGAATCTCTCGATGCCGACTCCAATTCAAACCGTCTTGGACCAGATTGCCAAGAGAGTTGTTCCTAGTGAGGCTGAAAGAAAACGAATGTCGCAATTGGCCGAGCGATTGAAAGGCCGGATTCAGAGTATCCTAGACGAGGCGGGATTTGGAGGCAAGGTCTCGATCCAAGGGTCCTACGCCCGGGACACTTGGTTGAGCGGCGAGGCCGATTTGGATATTTTTGCCAGCTTTCCTCCAAGCATGGAGAGGCTGGAATGGACCGAGAAGGTTCTCCCCGCGATTCGTAAGAGAATCGATGCTAAGACAATCGATCGTTATGCCGAGCATCCCTATTTGGAATTTCACATCGAAGGCACCAGGGTAAATGTAGTTCCATGCTATTCCGTGGAAAAGGGCCAGTGGAAGAGCGCAACCGACAGGACACCGTACCACACGGAGTACATGAGAAAACACCTGACAAAGGAAATGCGGCTCGAAGCCAGGCTCTTGAAACGGTTCATGAAAGGCATTCGATCGTACGGCGCGGAAATCAGGGTCGGAGGATTCAGTGGAATGCTCGTCGAAACCCTAATCCTGCATTACCAATCGTTTCGGGAATCACTCATACAAGCCTCGAAATGGAAGCCCGTCATCTCTCTGGACCTCGAAAAACCTGCTGGCGGCAAAGAATCTAGAGGCCAAGAGTTCGGTTCACCCTTGGTCGTGGTCGATCCAGTAGATCCGAATCGAAACTTAGCCGCCGCGGTCAGGGACGATAAACTGTGGGGATTCGTGGCAGCTTCCAGAGAACTTCAGAAGAACCCCGGTACATGGTACTTCTTCCCCGCGAAATACAAACAGGAGACCAAAGCACAATTTTCCAAACTATTGGGTCACCAAAACAGGGATACAGTAGTCATGTTTTTCGAACACGCTCGAATAGTGCCTGACGTTCTATGGGGGCAACTGTTGAAAATTGAGAAATCGTTGACAGAACTGATGACCCGACAGGACTTCCATCCCATCAGGTCGACAATCTGGAGCGACGAACGAGGATCCAGCGCGATCCTCGTCGAGCTGGACACTTCAACTCTCACCGGCGTCCAATTGCGTGAAGGTCCACCCGTTTCGAAGCCAGAAGACAGTCAGGGATTCTTAGATCGACACCAGGACGCGAGAGACACCATTCGCGGTCCATGGATCGAAGGTGATAGATGGGTTGTCGACAAGAAGCGACGAATCCTTACGATCAAACAACTTCTATCTACAGCACTCAGCGATCCACGGCTCGGGCTGGCCATCCCAGAGCAGCTGAATCGGTCTTTTCGGCAGAATGCGAGAGTTCTGGAGAACGAGAAAATTCTCTCACTGCTTGGACGAGAAGGTTTTGACCAAGCATTATCGGAATTCTTGGCGGCGAAGCCTGCTTGGCTCAAAACCCATCACTAGCACCACTATCGTCCCTGGCAAAACCGCCCTACAATCGGCTTGTAGCATACCCTAGCGGTGATACGGACGAGGTCGAGTCGCGAATTCAGCAATTAAAGCAGCTGAAGATAACTGGACTGGATTTTCAAGGCCGGCTGAAAACCGATCGCCTCTCCATTCTCGGGAAGGGGGTCGTAGGAATCGTAGTCATAGGGATGAGCGGTAATCGGCGCATCGCAGTCAAGATCCGACGCGTTGATGCGCGACGCCCGAGCCTAACTCATGAGGCAGAACTTCTCAAGATTGCAAATTCTCAGGACGTGGGACCCAAGTGCTTGGGTGGCACCGTTGACATACTGGCGATGGAGCTGGTCGAAGGCTTGTCCCTTCCCTTATGGTTTGACAGCCTCAAGGGCAGAGGGCGAAGAGCGAGGGTCAGACGTGTAGTGAAACCCTTACTGGAACAGTGTCTGCGAATGGATGCCTACGGGCTCGATCACGGAGAACTCAGCCGAGCGCACAAGAATGTCATCATATCGAACGACGACACCCCTCGGATTCTGGATTTTGAATCCGCCAGTTTGATGAGACGACCCAGCAATTTTACTTCTCTAGCCCAGTACCTGTTTATCGGAGGCAGCATAGCCAAGAAAATGATCAGAGTGATGGGACCGGTGGACAAAGCCGAGCTTCTGAAATGTCTACGAGACTACAAAGCCGGCGGATGGAAAGACGCTTTCGAGGCAACAACCAAAGTTCTAGGCCTGTAATTCCACTTGATCCTACGCGGTCTTCTTGTCGATGACGCCTAGCCGTCTCGCTCTGTTCTCAGCATACCTGAAAGCCAGAAAGCCCATCGCTAGGAAGATAACGCCTCCAATAGCTGATAGCCCGAGATAGAACGAGTAGGAGTACATGTCTCCGTAGATCATCGCCTGTCGAGATGCCCTCATGAATTCAGTAAACGGGAGCACGTTCGCAATGTCTGACACTGGACGGGGAAGGAATGATACCGGAAAGAGGGCTTCCGAGAAAACCATCAAAAGCCCTGCAACATAAGTAGGAAGGGCCCACTCGAACTTCGTGGCAAACAAAGCGTAAGCGCTGAGCATTAGTCCGAGACCCAGCGCGGCGAGGATGTTCACAAGCATCGCAAGAAACAGGAGACTGACCGAAATCGGCGTCACAATAAAGGGAATGTTCGTGTGGAAAATTGACGATAAGACGTAGAAAGATAAGACAAGCGACACGATAACGGTCATTGTCGACGATGCGAACGAGGCAATCGTCCTCCCAGTCAAGTATGGTAATGATGAGTGGGGAGAGATGTAGACTTGTGGGAACACATAGGTCCACTTTCCTTCGGCGATCGCGAGCGTAGGAACCCAAGAGTATGCAGCAACATGCGCGTAAAGTGCGGCCCCGATGAGGATGAAGGCAAGTTGGGCAGGGCTAAACCTAGATGGAACAGCAGCAGAAGCTCCAACGTAATACACGCTTGAGGCGGTGATCACTCCAGCAAGCGGCCCGATCGTCCTCATTGAGAATCCCAGCAATGGATTGGTCCAGTTGAACTCTCGATACCATCCGACTCGTACAGACGCGATAACACTTCGGAGGACGCTCATCTCTGCCTCACTGCAATTGAACCTGTCCTTCGCCCTTTGTTTTCAAGGAATCGTAGTGCTCTAGAAGAAGCGAAGAGGAGGATTAGGGCCATTAGAGCGAGAATGAGGGCTTCAATGTAGAGTGAAATGAACGGGAACGGTATAGGGAACCCCAGGCTTTGTCGTAGGGCATCCATTCCGATTGTGAGAGGAATTATTGACGCTGCAGCTTGTACGGCGAATGGAAAAGGAGAGATTCCTTGCCCGACCGAGGGGAAATAGACGCCGGAGACTAGAGATACAGGTTCGTGAAGAGCTTCGTTGACGGAATCAGCCTCGCGACCATATGCCAGGTAGAGAGACGATAAGGCCATGCCCATGGCGTAGAGAGACGCGAGGGTCAGAGAGAAGACAAGGATGACTGCTGGCCAGAAAGGATGGATGGCGGGAGCGAAAATAATCCAGCCGAGCAGCGCCACCAACGCAGCAGAGGGGGCTGTGCCTAGGATGCCCCCGAGAGACATCCCTACCAGTATCGCGGTTATGGGTGCGGGGGAACTGATGTAGATTTCGAACAGTCCGACTTGCTTGTCCCAGTTGAACTGGCTCGCCATTGACCAAAGCACGTTCCCCCAAAATGAAATCATTACTCCCCCCAGGATAGCGAATCCCGCATAAGAGGCGAGTCCGTAGGCTCTGTAGACCATTGTAAAAGAGAAGGAGGTGAAAAATGGGAATCCGACGTTAACCGCAACCCAGAGTGGTTCTCCATAGATGCTCTTCGCTCGCACCCACAATCGGGCGTATGCGGTTCTGAGCCATGGGTTACTAGGCAGCTTCAACTTCTCTCTCCCTAAACCCTCGACCCACCAAGGCGACGAAAACTTCCTCTAGCGTTGCCTGCTGTCTCCAGTTTGAGACGACAGTCATTCCTGACTTTCGAACCGAGTCGATGACTGCTTGGGCAGCTTCGTCACCCTCCACGACAACTTGAATCCTTGACAGTCCTCTCTCTTGATCAACTGATGATGTGTATCCCTTGACTCCATCAAGTTTCCCTAGTGGCTCAAGGCTCCCGGGTGACGGAGGTGGCGAGACTTCAAGAACGAGTGAAGGGGCCCCCAAAGATCTCTTCAAAGCTGCTGGCGTGTCGCAGGCGAGTATCTTGCCCTTGTCGATAATCGCAACCCGGTTGCAGATAGCGTCCACCTCGGCCATGTTGTGAGTTGCGATTAGGATGGTTCTGCCGTGCTCTTTTGCCTGTTTCAAAATGTATTCGCGTATGCTCAGAGCGGTCATGACGTCCAGACCTATCGTCGGCTCGTCAAGGAATACGACCTTCGGATCGTTGATGAATGCTCTTACGAGGGTGACTCTTTGCTTGTAGCCCGTCGAGAGCGCATAGAATTTTCTGTCGAGATAGCTCTGAAGCCCGAGCATGTCTGACAGTGCGTTTATTCGCTTATGCGCCTCTTCGGAGGGTATGCCGTAAAGCTGGGAAAAGAACCAAAGGTTTCCACGGGCGCTGATGAAGTCGTAGCCCGCTCTCTCAGCACCACTCGCCATGTTGATCACCATCCGGATCTTCTCCGGCTCCTTCTCGACGTCAAAACCCATCACACCAGCTTTGCCAGAAGTTGGAAGGAGAAGTGTGGAAAGTATTCTGATCATAGTGGTCTTTCCCGCCCCGTTCGGGCCTAAAACCCCGAAGATCTCGCCCTTTCGAACCTGAAGGTTGACACCGTCGAGCGCTGTGACCTTGCCCTCTTTGCTATCGAACTCGCGTCTAAGCCCATCGACCTGAACAGTGACTTCTGCATCGACTCGATTCATGACGTTCCGTAACCTGGGATGCTCTTCTGGGACTCTCCGTGCGTCATTTAACGGTTGGTCGAGGACGCTCAATCTTTCTGTCTCTTCGGGTCGCTTTCGAGTTTCGTGGGGAGATCTAGTGGAAACCGATCAGTTAAGGATTGTTTGAAGGACCTACCAGAAACGTTCTTTCAGAGCCTCTCTTTCGGCTTCCATAACCGCCCTGAAAAAGCCGATTGTCGGCTTTTTGTGCTTTTTGAGAATATCGGATGCTGCTTCAGGGGTCACTCTTCGTCCCGCGAGGGTGTAGACTGCAATTCTGCCGTACTTGTTTACGAGTTTCGCTGTCTCTTCAGCTCTCGATAGAACGTTCTTTTCTCTCTCCGAAAGGTGGGCCCCGTTCTTCAAGAGGATCTTCTTGATGTCGTCGTCGGAGACAGCCATTGCGGCCAGAGTCTTCGATCCACATTCGGGACATTCTAGTGTTACGGGAATGTCCTTGACTCTCTTCATCTCAACGTATTTCCAGCAGTTTGTACAAACAATCGTCTTTACCTCATTGAGGATTCTTGCCTTCGCGGACCCAACTAGGATCTGGCCTAGCTTTTCCGTCGGGATCAAGTCGGTCTTTCTGCTGATCCTCTCGAGGCCGATCCTCGCGATCGGCGTTGCCTCGCCAGCAACAGTCTTGACGACCTTGAGCTGAATCTCGTGCTTGGCGATGGATCGTAATACTTCCTTGGTATGGGGTATGTCCATGTCTCTTTCCAATGTCTCGCGCACGGCTTCGTCCATGATGACTGTTCCCTCGAAGCTCTTTGCGAGCTGGCGGAGGGTTATGCTGCTGAAATCTGTCCACTTCGAGATCGCCCCGAATCTTCGCGCTACATGGACAAGTCTTCGCTTGAAGAGTCCAGTTCTTTTCGACGCGGTTATCGCCACCTCATCCACCTCAATCTCGGAGAGACGGCGAACCATCTTCACAACATCATTAGCGTCAACTCCCCCGACCGCTTGGAAAACAATCCTGTAGGGATCCTGCTGGATTCCGACGCTGACGCCAGACTCGTCGGACAACAAGTGTCCAATAAGCCGGGCCAGGGTCCTGTTGACCAGCGTTCCCAAGTGGGAGTTGACAATGATGAAGTCATCCCACTCTTCGACCGTAAGCAGGCGATCATTTGGGACTGGGAGACCTTGTTCGTACTGCTCGTACGTCTCCGATATGGCACGTTCAAACGTCTCAGGGTCCGCAGGATATTCTTCGCTCAGTGTTTGAGCTATTTCCCTGATGTTTTTCCCTGATTCGTATAGCGCTCCTACTTTCCGTCTGATCTCCCCTACCTCGCTGGCGACCCTGTGAGGTACCGGTATCTCTTCGCCCACCCAGCTGGGTATCGCGCCTGTCGGGTCGGAGATTGGCTTGACGAATATCTTGTCGCCTCTGATACTCTGCATCATCCAAGGCGTTCCCCGGACAATGAACTTCGTACCTGGCTGGCCGTACTCTGCCACGAACGCCTCGTCCAACACGCCTACTGCGGTGTCCGTCTCCTGCTCGATCACGAGGTATTGTTTCTCGTCAGGGATCATCGAGAGCTTGTTGAAGTAGTACGTGTAGAGATCCTTGACCCTCGACGGCCTCATGATCATCTTGTCTTGCTGCGAGACCCAAGCGAGACGTGGAAACCGTGAGTGCATATAGTTCGCGACTGAGGCCACATCTTCCTCGGTCAGATTCCGATATGGGAATGCGTTCGATATCATTTCAACAAGCTCGTTGTAGTACCATTTCCTATTCTGTATCAAGAGCCCTGCCAGCTGGTGGCAGAGAGCGTCGAGCGGTTTCTCCGGGACCGACACTTCTTCCAAGTCCTCGCTAAGCGCCCCTCTAGCTATAACAAGGGCTTCGAGCGCATCGTCAGAGTCACTGGCGATGATCACGCCATCAGCCATCTTGCCGACGCTATGACCGGATCGTCCGACGCGTTGTATCAGCCTCGTCACCTGGTGAGGACTCATGTACTGGATCACATAGTCTATCCGTCCCACGTCGATTCCCAATTCTAGGCTTGAAGTGGCGACGAGTCCTCTGAGTTCTCCGCCCTTCAATCCTCGCTCAGCCGATATCCGAGACGGTTTAGCGAGGCTCCCGTGGTGGATTGAGATCGGAAAGTCGAGATCCCAGACCTTGAACCTACTCGCCAAAATCTCAGCAATCGATCTCGTGTTTGTGAACAGTATGACCGACTTGTGATTCTTGATCATCTCCTTCATTATCCGAAGCCTTGCCGCAACCTCAGGGTGAGTGAATATCTTCCCGGCCAGTTGATGATCCTGCGCGGACGGTTCGGGAAAGAGTGTTTCCAACCTCATTTTTCTCGCGACAGGAATCCGTACGATTTCAACGGGTCGTTTGCTACCGACGAGAAATGCTCCAACCTTCTCAGGCGATCCAATAGTTGCAGAGAGACCGATCACCTGGAAGTCTCTCTGAGTGATCCATCTTAGCCGTTCAATAGCGATGGAGAGCTGGCTCCCCCTTTTGTCCTCCGCCAACTCGTGCACTTCGTCAATGATCAGGAACCTGACTTCGCGGAGATGTCTCCGCATGATACGTCCAGGCAACAGAGCTTGGAGGGTCTCCGGAGTCGTGATCAGCAAGTCAGGTGGGTTTCTCGCGTGGGATACCCTCTCGCGGACGTCGGTATCTCCATGCCTCACCGCGACCCTAAGATCGATTTTCTTCCCCCACCACTCTAGTCGATCGAGAAGATCCCTGTTCAGCGCGCGAAGTGGTGTCATGTAGAGAATCTTGACTCCCGGGCCTCTGTCAGTGCTCATCAAGTACCGAGTGAAGACGGGAAGGATTGCTGACTCGGTCTTTCCGCTGGCTGTGGGCGATATCAGGAGGACGTTTTTCCCTTCAAGGATCGGGGGGATGGCTTTCTCTTGGGCTTCTGTTGGTTTTTCGAATCCTCTTTCTCTGACAGCTTCCGCTAGGGGTTTCGCTAGAAGGTCAAAGACCGTCGAGGACAACTGGACCCGCTGTTGTTCGTCTGTTCGATAAAAACCTAGAAAGCGTTAAGGGGCAATTGTTTGGCTTCGTGGGCCCGAGCCCTGGTGCTGTTTGAATAAGGATCTGGATAAGGCGTGGAGAGAGAGACTGGTGAAGAACCATCTTGACCTCATCATTCTCCGGCTCCTCAAGAGCAAGCCGCGCTGGGGATACGAGGTCAACCTCGAGATCCGAGATCGCTTCAAAGTCTATCTTAGCGCTGGAACGCTCTATCCCCTCCTCCATTCGATGGAGGAGAAAGGCTACCTTCAAGCTGTCTGGGAGGCAGAGGGCGGTCGAGGCCGCAAAGTCTACCGGATCACTCCTAGAGGCGAAGAATTCCTAACCGCCGGCGCACGGGCGGCAGAAGAGTTTTTGAGGCGGATTCAGTACGAGGCCGAGATAGGACCCTTCCAGCAAAAGCACGTCTAGACTAGACTTGAGACTTTGAGCACTTATATCCGCAAGTTCTGGAAATTTATACGGAAAAATGAGACAGCAAGGGGACTTCTTCTAGTAGGTATTGTCATACTTGGTGCCCTAGCCGTGTGGGGTGGAGTCCGGTTGGCTCTTAACACTGAGTATCCGGTTCTCGTTGTGTCGTCAGGAAGCATGTGCCCACCCATCAACTGCACGTTGCCCGTCGGAGCCCTCATCGTAATTAGGGGTCAAGCCGCGAATACGATCTTGGCGGGTCCTCCCCCGAACGGTTCAATAATCGTGTTTCGCCCCTATCCGTCTCAGCCCGATTTCTTGGTGGTTCACCGAGTTAGACAGGTCAATATTGCAAGTGGAACGGGAAACGGATACTTTTTCGTGACCCAAGGCGATAATTACGTCACTAATCCTGGCCCAGATAGCTGGCCCGGCTACCCCAACGGGGTTCCCTATTCCTCCGTGGTGGGAACCTACCAGTATACTATTCCTATCCCGTACTTGGGGTCGGCTATTCTGGGTGTTCGGAGTTTCATGTATGATGACGCGACGGGATCTCCAAGACCGGAGGGAATCTTCGTTATCGTCATTCTCATCATAGCTCTCTTCGCTTTCGAAGTGATTGAACCGTCTAAGAAGCCGAAGCCGGACGCTTCTTCCTCTGAGGCGAAGGCAGAGCCCGCTCCGGCACAAGCCTCGTTGTCCCATATCAAGAGATTGCCAAGGCGAACTCATTGAGTTCGGAGGAGGCTTCGAAGAAGCTTCGGCGTCCTCATTATCCTTCAAAGCCAAGATAGAAGAATTAGCGATTGATGGATGACCAGAAATGCCTCTCTACCAGCTCGGTTCAAAGAGACCACGGGTCCATTCCAGCGCAATGATCGCTCCAAATGCGACCATCATCGGCGACGTTGTAGTTGGCTCTCGAACTAGCATTTGGCCGGGAGCCGTGCTACGCGGTGATTACGGCAGGATTAGGGTAGGCTCTAACTGTAGTCTACAGGACAATGTTGTGGTTCACTGCTCATCGCAGAATCCCGCCGTGATTGGTAACGGGGTCACAGTGGCTCACAGTGCGATTATTCATGCATGCAGAATCGGCGACGAATGCCTTGTTGGAGCTGGGGCGATCATTTTCGATGGGGCGAAAGTCGGTACTCATTCTATCATAGGGGTCGGGTCGGTGGTTCTCGAAGGCAGAACGATACCCCCGCGTTCGGTCGCTGTGGGTGCGCCTGCCAAGGTGTTGAGGAGGGCGACCGACAGGGATGTTCGGATGATAAGAGAATCCTACCGTGCCTACGTGAAGATGGCGGAAAAGTACACGCGGACAGGAGCTTTCAGCCACTCTATCGGTTGATGGCGGAGGCGTTTCGGGTTTGCGGATTCTAGAAGACTAGGGTGGATCTACGTCGCGAGACACGCATGCATACCTTGTTTTTCTAGATGCTGTATTGCTAGCCGGATCTTAACAGGGACCCATCAATAACCCCATTTGCATCTCTTTGTCGTCATGCTGATCTTATCATCGACTTGCTTCCTCAGGCGTTTTCCAGGCGATTTCCTTGGCACCCTCAGGGCGCCTGCCCCTGTCCCCGCGAGATTTTGGGACCCTACCCCGCGGGTGGTCGACTGTTTTTCCGTCGATTTCGTTGAGGAATGTATGGAAATGTCCATGTCAGACGTTTGACGTCTTGATGACTTCAGGCAGGATCAAGGTGTTGGACGTTTTTCTACATTGAACCGGAAAATATTGGATCAGAACTGCTCCTTAAAACGCGTTAACTGTTGCGTGATGCAGTACCTATCTAGCCCGGCTTTTGTCTCTTCCACTCTGGCACACGGGGACTCTGCAAAAGTTATACGAATTTATTTTTCGGATCCTCTTTCTGTCTGGGCTGGGTTCTGGGCTTGTTCTTGTAGAACTGGCGCATTATCGGCGTGTTTGTGATTATTCGACGCGTGCATATTATGGTAGCGACAAGTGTGAAATAGCGTGCTCTAGAATATCGCTTGCTTAGAATCGGGATCAGGTCTGATTATAGCCTTGTCTCGCCTTGTCCGGTGCAGAATCGTCGACTACTCCGTCTTGGCAGTTGAGTCCGATTTAGTGGGTGGCTATCCGAAGAACCTGTAGCCGTGTCGACAGGGTTGTACTAGGATCTGTTCTGTGTATCTTTTCGTCCCTGTCCGACGATTAACGTCGTTGTCGACAAGCATGCCTCCGGGACGACAT
>WNGH01006032.1_pt1 | contig 11519 bp, 10 predicted proteins | sample 5400631 | NCBI WGS metagenome assembly WNGH01 (sample SAMN13153373, study PRJNA577476) | soil metagenome | isolation source: 115 cm soil or saprolite under Garry oak tree replicate 1 | place: USA:California | collected 2016-06-15 | reverse complement strand
CGGCGTGCAGGCGGGCGCCGGCCGGAGCCTTCGCGAGTCCAAGAGCGACGAGGCGCGCGGCATCGGACCGGTGCACGGCGGCCCACCGGTTGGTCCCGTCTCCCGGGTAACCGGAGACGCCCTTTTCGCGGGCCACCGCCGCGATCGCCGCGATGAACCCGTGGTCGCCAGCCCCGTGCACGCTCGGCGCAAAGCGCAGGCTCACGGTGTGCACACCGCGGTCCACGAACTCGAGCGCGAGATTCTCGCTGCCGCCACGCGGCGACTCCGGGCCATAGGACGGGGACACATCGTCCTCCCTGGCAGGCCGGCCCGGGGTGAGGCCGGCGACGCCCGAGGCGGGCAGGAAGGGCCGGTTGGTGCCGACGAGCGCGTCGCCTATGGTCTGGACCGCGGCTCGCTCGGCTGCGATGGAGGCGGCCGGGTTGGACCAGTCGTGCTTGTTCGCGAGGTGGATGACGGCTTCGGCGGCCTCAGCGCCAGCACGGATGCTCGCGAGATCGTCGAGGTCACCACGGCGGACGCGGGCCCCCTTTGCCTGCAGGGCAGCAGCGGAAGCGTCGGACCTGGCGAGCCCGGTGACCTCATGCCCGGCGGCGAGAAGTTCATCGACGGTGGCGGAGCCGATCCATCCGGAGGCTCCGGTGACGAAAACGCGCATGGCACTGTCTCCCTTCGGCTCCGTCACGGGCGGAGCGGCTGATGCAATGATGTCTGTGACTGACGTCAGCCACAGACATCACCATACACCTTTACGACAGTGACTGCCATCAATAGACTAAGCATCATGGCGCGCTGGGAGCCGGGTGCAAGAGAGCGCCTGCAGGCGGCGGCACTCGAGCTGTTCGCCACTCGCGGGTTCGAGCAGACGACCGCCGCGGAGATCGCGCAATCCGTCGGGCTGACCGAGCGCACCTTCTTCCGGCACTTCAGCGACAAGCGCGAGGTGCTGTTCTACGGGCAGCAACAGTTCCTCCAGGCGTTCGCCGACGGGGTGGACGCCGCGCCGCCTGACGCATCCCCGCTCGAGGTCATCGCCTCCGCGCTGCACGCGGCGGCATCGTTTTTCCCCGACGAGCGCCGCCCACACGCCCGTACACGGCAGTCCGTGATCGACCAGAACCCCGCGCTCCGGGAACGCGAACTGCACAAACTCGCAGGCCTCGCCACAACGGTCGCCGAGGCCCTGCGCGCGCGCGGCATCGGCGAGCCGGCGGCCACCCTTGCGGCGGAGTCCGGCGCCACCGTGTTTGGAATCGCGTTCGGACAGTGGATCCGCGAAGGCGAAACGCGGTCCCTCACCGACATCACATCGGACGTACTCCACGAGCTGCTCAACCTAACCGGAGCGGCAACCGGGTCACGGAAGTTCCCCGCCGCCTGATAGGCCATTGCTCCTCGGCGGATTGACCGAACTAGGCAGCAGCGTGCCGGAAAGCGGCGCTGAATCCGTGCTGACCCCCCGCCGCTCAGCAGGCCATCTACCTGCGGAAACTGCCTGCTGGTCCACGATCACCCAGATCTACGAGGGGACCAACCAGATTCAGCGCGTGGTGATGGCACGACAGCTGCTGAAGTAGCGTTCTTGCAGGCCAGCGGCGGTCTGGCGCGGAGCTAGGCCGGTGCCTGCTGGCTGGCATCGATTGCGCGCTGGTAGCGCCTGGTCAGCTTGCGCAACGCAACCACCAGTTCTGGCGAGTCCATGATTGTGAAGTCGGCGCCCAGCAGCCCCAGGTAGAGGGCGAGCATCTCCGGGTGGTCAGAGCCGGGCTCGAACGCGCACTTGTCCTCGCCCAGGGAGTCAACATCGACGGGGATCGGCAGCCGGTCCCGGACGTGCGCCGCGGGTGCGTGCACGATCACCCGCGCCCGGTACTGCCAGGTCGCCTCGCCGACTCCGCGCGCTACCTGCGCCACGATCTCCCGATCGGGCGGTAGCGGACGGGGCGTGAAGCGCGGCCCTGCTGGCGTGCGGGGCTCGATCCGGTCGGCCCGGAAAGTCCGCCAGGCATCCCGGTCGGTGTCCCAGGCCACCAGGTACCACCGCCGCCGGTCGTTCACCAGGCGGTACGGCTCCACCGAGCGCCTGCTGGCCGCCCCGGAATGCGCCCGGTAGTCAAACCGGAGCCGCTCATGGTCCCGGCAAGCGCTCGCGATCATCGTCAGCACATCGGGGTCCACCTGAGGGCCGCGTGCCGGCATGGGCAGCGCGTAGGACTGGAAGGCGCTGACCTGGTGGCGCAGCCGCGCGGGAAGCAACTGCTGCAGCTTTGCCAGGGCACGCACCGAGGTCTCCTCGATCCCCGCGATCGAGCCAGTGGCGGCGGTACGCAGGCCGATCGCGACCGCCACCGCCTCGTCGTCATCGAGCAGCAGCGGTGGCAGGGCCCCGCCGGTGCCGAGCCGGTATCCACCGGCCACCCCCGGCCGCGCGTCGACCGGATAGCCGAGCCGGCGCAGCCGGTCCACGTCATTGCGGATGGTGCGGGTCGTGACGCCGAGCCGGGTGGCGAGCTCGGTACTAGTCCAGTCGCGCCGGGCCTGCAACAACGCCAGCAGGCGCAGCAGTCGCGCCGAAGTTTCCAGCATTCCTCGATCCTGATCACAATCTAGGAATGAAACGTTCCTCTATTGTCCCTAATCTACTCAGCGTGGGCATCAGCGCACAGCAATACCGGCAGCGCACGCGCCGACAAGGAGAAGCGAGATGAGCGACACCATCCGGCCCTTCCGCATCGAGATCCCCGAGGCCGACGTTGACGACCTGCATGACCGGCTGGCCAGCGCCCGCTGGCCCGGCGAGCTGCCCGGCACCGGGTGGGCACGCGGCATACCGCTCGGCCACCTGAAGGAACTCGCCGGGTACTGGCGCACGGACTACGACTGGCGCGCGGCCGAGGCCCGGCTCAACTCCTGGCCGCAGTTCATCACCGAGATCGACGGCCAGCGGATCCACTTCCTGCACGTCAGGTCGGACCGGCCCGGCGCGAAGCCGCTGCTGATCACTCACGGCTTCCCCAGCTCGGTCGCCGAGTTCCTGCACCTGATTGAGCCGCTGGCCAGCCCGGCCGCGGGCCAGGCCTTCCACGTCGTCGCACCGTCGCTGCCGGGGTATGCGTTCTCGACCCCGCTGGCCGGGACCGGGTGGGCGATGGGCCGCACCGCGCGCGCCTGGGCCGAGTTGATGCGCCGACTCGGTTATGGCCGGTACGGCATGCACGGCGGCGACATCGGTGCCGGCGTTTCCGGCATGGCCGCCGGCCTGGACGGCGAGCATGTCATCGGCGTGCACGTGGTGACCGACCCGCTGACCGCAGCGAACACCGCCACCTTCCTGCCCGGGATGGCCGACCGGCTCGACCCCAGCGACCCGGTGGACGGGCTGATCTTGGACCGGATGGCCGCGTTCAGCAAAGACGGGTCCGGCTACCTGGCGATCCAGAACACCCGGCCACAAACCATCGGCTACGGCCTGACCGACTCACCGCTGCTGCAACTCGCCTGGATCGCCGAGAAGGTCCACGAATGGACCGACCTGCCGGTCGACCGCGACCAACTGCTCACCACGGTCAGCCTGTACTGGTTCACCGGCTCCGGCGCCACCGCAGCGCACACACTGTACGAGCAGGCGCACTCCGCTGACTGGGGCGCGCCGCCGGCCGTACCGCAGGGCTTCGCCATCTTCGGCCCGGATGAGACCATCCGCAAGCTAGTTCCGGCGCCGGCCGGCGCGCACTGGACCGAGTTCCCCCGCGGCAGGCACTTCCCCGCGATGGAAGCCCCTGCCCAGCTAGCGGCCGACCTGCAGGCTTTCTTCGGGCCGCTGCGGTGACGGAGGTGCTGAGCCAGCGAGGCCTGGGCCGGGCCACGCTGGCCCGCCAGTACCTGCTCGAGCGGGCCTTCGTACCGGCGATTGAGGCGATCGAGCACCTGGGCGGAATGCAATCCCAGGCACCGCTCGCCCCGTACGTCGGATTGTGGACCCGCCTGCGGGACTTCGCGCCCGGCGAGCTGTCGGCGCTGACGCAGCAGCGCCGGGTGGTCCGGCTGCACCTGATGCGCAACACCGTGCATCTGGTCAGCGCCCGCGACTGCCTGGACTGGCGCTCGCTGTTCTACCCGCTGCACGCCGCCCAGTTCAGCGCGCACTTTCCCCGCGGCACCGAGGGAGTAGACAGGGACGCGCTGCTCGGGCTGGCGACGCGGCTGCTGGCCGAGCAGCCACGCACCCGGGCCGAGCTCGGCAAACTGCTGGCGGAGCGCTGGCCGCACGCCGAGCCGGCCGCGCTGGCTTACGCGGCGACACATCACCTTGCGCTGTGCCAGGTGCCACCGCGGGGCATCTGGGGCAAGAACGCTCCCGCGGCATGGGCGCCAGTGGAGAGCTGGCTAGGCGCACCGCTGCGGTCAGCGCCGGTGGATGCGCTGGTGTTGCGCTACCTCGGCGCGTTCGGCCCGGCGACCGTCGGGGACATTCAGTCGTGGTCCGGGCTAACCCGGCTGCGCGAGGTCGTAGAACGGCTGCCTTTGCGGGTATTCCGCGGAGAAGCAGGGCAGGCGCTGTACGACCTACCCGACGCGCCCCGGCCCGCCGAGGACACGCCCGCGCCGCCGCGTTTCCTGCCCGCATACGACAACCTGCTCCTGTCGCACCACGACCGAACCCGGATAATCCCCGGCAACCGCCCGGTACCGCTCCCGCCCGGCAACGGCGCCACCATCGGCACCTTCCTGGTCGACGGCATGTGGCAGGGCATCTGGCGCATCAGGCACCAGACACTGCGCATCCAGCCATTCACCAAGCTGCGCCGGACGGACCGCGGCGCGCTGCTGTCCGAGGCTGCACAGTTGTGCGCTTTCGTGGCCGGGCCGGAGGACGTAGAAATCGCTGACTGCCACTAGGAGTGGCGCTGCGCCGGTGCGCACGCCGGTCATGAACCTGCAATGCTTGGCTGATGGCCGACGAAACGCCACCACCGACGCGGCGGGAACGCCTGTGGCGCTCCGCGCAGTCCCAGGGCATCCCGCTGCGGGCGATCCTCGCCACGGTCGGCGTGGTGGTGGCGGCCTACCTGGCCGGCAAGCTGCTTTACCGGTTGCGGGACGTGCTCCTGCTGCTGGCTGTGTCCGGGTTCATCGCCTTGCTGCTCAACCCGCTGGTGGTGTTCCTGCAACGGCGGAAGGTGCCCCGCCGGGGATTGGCCGTCGCCATCGTCATCTTCTGGGCGGTGCTGGTCTTCGCCGGGCTCGCGGTCGCGTTCGGCTACCCGCTCGTCAACGGCGTCACCCACCTCGCCGACCGGCTGCCCTCCTACGTGGACCAGGCGCAGCACGGGAAGGGCTGGATCGGCCAGTTGATCCGCCACTACCACGTGCAGACATGGGTGCAGCAGAACGCGGCGAAGATCGCCAGCTTCGCGCAGGGCCTCGGCAAGCCGGCCCTGGCCCTCGGCAAGGGCGCCGTGTCCCTGCTCGTCGCGCTGGGCACGATCTTCTTTCTGGTGGTGCTGCTGCTCATCGAGGGCCCGAAGATGCGCGAATGGATCCTGGGCAACATGACCGCGGCGCGGAAAGCCACGGTGATCCGGGTGTCGGCCCAGGTGAACAAGGCGGTCACCGGCTACATGGCCGGGAACCTGCTCACCTCGCTGATCGCCGGCGTCGTGGTATTCGTCACGCTGTTCGTCCTCGGCGTGCCATTCCCGTTCCTGTGGGCGCTGTGGGTCGCGCTCGTCGACTTCCTCCCCATGATCGGCGGGGCCCTCGCCGGCATCCCCACCGTGCTGTTCGCCACCGGCCATTCGCTCACCGCGGGCATCGTCACCCTGATCGTCTTCCTCGCCTACACGCAGATCGAGAACCACGTACTGAACCCGGTCATCATGAGCAGGACCGTGCGGATCAACCCGCTGCTCGTGCTCATCTCGATCCTGGTCGCGGCGTCCGTTGGGAGCTGGATCGGCGGGTTCTTCGGCGGCTTCGTCGCCGCGCTGCTCGCGATACCGGCCGCGGGCGCGGGGCAGGTGATCGTGAGCGAATTGTGGCGGGATACCGCGCCCGGGGGAATGCTGGCCGGCGCCGGGGTGGCCGGGCCCGAGCCATCCGGCGCCGCGGTGGCCGGGGACGGCAAGCCCGGCGGCTAACCGGTCACCGGATCGGCGGCCGCGTCCGGCTGGGTGCCCGCCTGGATCGTGAGCAGGCCCTTGCTCATCACGCCGGCCCGCTGGGCCCGCCGGGCGATCGCGGTGTCGTGCGTGACCAGGACCAGGGTGAGGCCGCGCTCCCGCCACAGCTTCTCCAGCAGGTTGATGATCTCGTCCCTGGTGTCCTCGTCCAGGTTGCCGGTCGGCTCGTCGGCCAGCAGCACGGTGGGCTCCTTGACCAGGGCCCGGGCGACCGCCACCCGCTGCTGCTGCCCGCCGGACAGCTCGCCGGGCAGGTGCCTGGCCCGGTCCGCGAGAGCCACCGACTCCAGCGCGGCGTCCACCCGCCGGCGGCGCTCCGCGGCCGGCACCCCGAGCGGGATCAGGGCGGCCTCCACGTTCTCCGCCGCCGACAGCGTGGGCACCAGGTTGAAGGTCTGGAAGATGAACCCGATCGACCGGGCGCGCAGCCGGCTCGCCTGCGTCCCGGGCAGCCGGGTCAGTTCCTTTCCGTCCAGCTCGATGGTTCCCGAGGTGGGCCGGTCCAGCATGCCGAGCAGGTTGAGCAGGGTGGACTTGCCGTGCCCGGTGCGGCCCTGGATCGCGAGCCATTCACCGTCCCGGATCACCAGGCTGAGGTCCCGTACCGCGGGGACGGTGCGGCGCCCCTTGACGTAGAGCTTGGTCACGTTGGTGAGCTGATACATGGGTTTCTCCTTCCGGTCCGTTCGTCCGGTCTCATGCCACCCGGGCCAGCGCGTCGGCCGGCCGCAGCCGGGCGATCCGCCAGCTCCCGAACGACCCCGCCAGCAGCCCGCCGCCGATCGCGAGCAGGACCGCCGCCACGATCGCCGCCACGGTCACCGACGCGGACATCGGGACGGCCACCGTCTGCGTGGCGACCGGTGCCAAGCTCCGCGCGCCCGTGGCGCCGTTGCCCAGGGTCACCAGGTTCGGGCTGGTCGAGCCGGGGACGCTGGCCGACAGCTTCGGCGCGGCCGCGGTGATGATCCGCGCGCCCGCGAACCCGAGCCCGATGCCGGCCGCCCCGCCGGCCAGCCCGATCACCAGGGACTCGCCAAGCACCTGCGAGATGATCCGCCCGGATCGCCAGCCGAGCGCCTTGAGCGTGCCGAAATCCCGCACCCGCCGGGCCACCGCCGCCATGGTGAGCAGGCTCGCCACCGCGAACGCCGCGATCAGCACCACGACCGACAGCCACCGGCCGAGGTCGTTGGCCAGCTTGGCGGTGCTGGCCAGCGAGCCGGTCACCTGGCTGGCCAGGCTGGCCGCGGTGGTGACCGTGTCGCCGGGCAGCAGGTTCTTGATCTCCGCCTGGACCGCGGGGATGACGGCCGCGCTGGCCGCGGTCACGTAGATCGTGTTCACGTCGTGTTTCAGGCTCTTGCCCGCGTTGCTGCCGAGCGCCTGGGCCCGGGCCAGCGGGATGTACACGTCCGGCGGGCTGCTGCCCTGCGCCTGGGCGACGATCCCGACGACCTTGAAGCTGTGCCGCACGATGTGCACCGTGGAGCCGGTCTTCAGCTTGTGCGCGGTCGCGTAGCCGGAGTCCACCACGGCCACGTTGGCCGTGGCGTCGGAGCTCCGCAGCGGGCGGCCCGAGGTGATCCTCCCGGTGCTGAGCGGGCCCAGCCCCAGGCGGGCGGTGTCCACCCCGTCCACCGTGAACGAGTTCGGCGTCGGCAGCGGGCTGCCGGGCTGGCCGAACTTCTTCGGGATGGTGATCGAGTTGTCGGTCAGCACCAGCCCCCCGGCGGCGGCCTTGACGCCGTTCAGCCTCGCCACGGCCGCGACTTCTGATTGCTTGACCGGGCGGTAGGCCGCGCTGTCCAGGTGGTCGATCGTCTGGCCCGCCGGGTTGTGGCACTTCCCGTTCTGGCAGAACTCCGCGCCGCCGGGGCCTATCCGGAGGGTCTGCCCGTCCTTCGGCGGGGTGCTGCCCGGCTTCACCGGCTTCGGTGCCGGGCCGGTGACCGTGACGTCCGTGCCGACCCCGTACAGCGATCTCAGCACGTCCGACTGGGCCTTCTTCACGCCCGCCGAGGCGGCCGTCACGGTGAGGACAAGGCCGATCCCGAGCGCGAGGCCCAGCGCGATGAGGACGGCCTGCCGCATCCGGCGGCGCAGTTCCCGCCGCAGGTAGGTGATGAAGAACATGATCGGTGCTCCCGTTCGCGAGGTGGGCCGGCCGCGGCCGCCTGCCGTGGCGTGGTGCAGCCAGGTCTATGCGGCCGGTGGTTGCACGGGGGTTACACCGGGCCGGGCCTTCGGCGCGCCTCACCGGGCCGGCCTGGGGTTCGTCCGCGTTCGGCGGCCGGGTCGCGTGCTTCGGAGCCGGGGCTGGTGTAACCGCGGTGCAACCGGGCCCGCAGCAGCCTGGGATGGCACGCGCCGGACGAGCCGGGCAGGAGAGGGCAGTGATGTCACAGCGATCAACGGGCCCGGCCGGCCCGCCCGCCGGTGAGGACTGGCCGGACGACCTATGGCCTGCCGATGACGACCCGGGCCGTGGTGACCCCGCCGGCGGCGGCGGCACCGGGGCGGGCGGTACGCCACCGCTGCCACCGGGCTGGCCGGACGGCACGCCGCGGGCCCGCCGGGTGCGGCCGGCCGTCGTGGCCGCGGTCATCCTCGCCGCGGCCGCCGCCGGGGCCGGGGTCACGGCCGTGCATCAGCTCGCCAGCCCCGCCGGCACCGGCACGGGCGGCGGGCCGTTGCCGGTGAACCGGGGGAGCGGTACGCCGGGAGGTGGCGTGCTGCCCGGCGGTGGCACCGGGCCCGGTAGCGGCACGCTGCCCGGGGGCGTGACGCGGCCGGGAGGCGGCACCGGGCCGGTGGGAAGCATGGTCGTGATCGGCACGGTGACGGCCGTGAGCCGTACATCGATCACGATCGGCGGGCCCGGGCACACGATCACCGCCGCTGTCACCAGCGCCACCCACATCACCGGGAAGGTCACCAGCGTCGGCGGGATCAAGGCCGGTGACCACGTGTCGGCCCAGCTCACCCAGGGCAGCGGCGGGGTGATCGCGGTCATGATCGCCGACCCCGCCCAGTCCCCGCCCGGGGGAAGCCTGCCGTGAGGCGCGGGTTCTTTCAGCCTGACCCCGGCGGGCCCTCAGCCTGCCCGCAGCCGCGCGGGGCACGATCTGGGTGCTGGCGACGGCCCGGCACCGGGGAGGCGGTCGCGTGCGCGTGCTCGTGATTGACGACGACCGTGAGCTGGCCGAGGCACTCGGCGTGGGCTTGCGGCGCGAGCAGATGGCCGTGGACCTGGCCTTCGACGGTGACGCTGGGCTGGAACGCGCGCTGGTGCACGACTACGACGTGATCGTCCTGGACCGGGACCTGCCCGGGATGGGCGGCGACGAGGTGTGCGCCCACCTGGTCAGGCAGCGGTGCCGCAGCCGGGTGCTGATGCTCACCGCGGCCGCCACCATCGAGGACCGGGTGGACGGCCTGGGCCTGGGCGCCGACGACTACCTGCCAAAACCGTTCGCGTTCACCGAGCTGACGGCCCGGATCCGGGCGCTGTTCCGGCGCGCTCAGCCCGCGCTGCCCCCGGTGCTTGAGCGGGCTGGCCTGCGGCTGGACCCAGCTCAGCGGGCCGCCAGCCGCGGCGGCCGGTCCCTGGATCTCGGGCCGAAGGAGTTCGGTGCGCTTGAGCTCCTGCTCGCCGCGCAGGGCCGGGTGGTCCCGGCCGAGGAACTGCTGGAGAGGGTGTGGGACGAAATGGCGGACCCGTTCACCACCTCGGTCAAGGTCACGATCAGCCGGCTCCGCCGCAAGCTCGGTGACCCGCCCGTGATCGAGACGGTCGCCCAGGCCGGTTACCGGATCGGCGCGTGACCACGGCGCAGGATCCGGGCGGCGGGCCGCCGGCGAGCCGCCCGCCGCGCCGGGGTGGCCGTTCGACGGGCCGCTGGCTGCGCCTGCCGGAGCGCTGGCTCCGCCTGCCCCGCCGCACCGTGCGGCTTCGCCTCACCGTCGTCTACGGCGGCCTGTTCCTGCTCCTGGGCGCGGCGCTGCTGGGCATCACCTACCTCCTCGTGTCGAAACAGTTGCCGAACGCGCCGGGGGAGGCCAGGACGTCCACATCGATCCAGTCCGGCGGCACCGTGTTCTTCCGTACGGCGACGGGCAATTGCCAGCTCAGCGGCTCGCCGGCCGCGTCACCGGCCCAGCTCCGGACCCAGGCGCAGCGGTGCCTGAGCGAACAGCGCGCCGTCGAGCTGAACCAGTTGCTGACCGAGTCCGGGATCGCGCTGGCGATCATGACCGTGGTCTCGGTCGGTCTCGGCTGGCTGGTCGCCGGCCGGATGCTGGGCAAGCTTCGCACGGTCACCGCCGCCGCCCGGTCCGTTTCCGCCAGCAGCCTGCACGCGCGGCTGGCCCTGCCGGGCCCGGACGACGAGCTCAAGGAACTCGGCGATACGTTCGACGGCCTGCTGGCCCGGCTGGAGGCGGCGTTCGGCGCCCAGCGGCAGTTCGTCGCGAACGCCTCCCACGAACTGCGCACGCCGCTAGCGCGGCAACGCACCCTGATCGAGGTCGCGCTCGCCGACCCGGAGCCGTCGGCCGGCTCGCTGCGGGCCGTGTGCGAGCGGGTGCTCGCGACCGGGGAGCAACAGGAACGGCTCATCGAGGCACTGCTCACGCTGGCCCGCAGCCAGCGCGGCCTGGACCGGCGGGAGCCGATCGACCTGGCGGCGATCGCCGGCGAGGTGATGCTGGCCCGCTGGCCCGACGGGGAACAGCGCGGGCTGACCGTCACGACGGGACTCCAGCCCGCTCCCGCCCTGGGTGACGCCTCGCTCGCTGAGCGACTCGTGGCGAACCTCGTGGACAACGCCATCAGGCACAACGTGCCGGGCGGCGCGGTGGAGGTCGGCACGGCGGTCTGGGCCGGCCACACGGTGGTTTCGGTGTTCAGCACCGGCCCGGCGATACCACCGGACCAGGTTGACCGGCTGTTCCGGCCGTTTCACCGCGGCGCGGCCCGGGACCGCACCGGCAACCGCGATGGGCTCGGCCTTGGCCTGTCGATCGTCGCCGCTATCGCCGAGGCACACGGCGCCTGGGTTCGCGCGCATGCGCTGCCTGGCGGCGGGCTCGGGGTACGGGTCGGCTTCCCGCTGGCCCCGGCGGCCCAGCCCCCGCCCCCGCCCGCCACAGCGTCGGCTCCTCCCAGGCAAGCTGCCGCGCGATGATCCGCGGCCTTACGAGGCCAGCGGCGTGGCGGCCGCCACCCGTCCCAAGGCGGCCAGCGACTCGGAGATATCACGGCGCATCCTCGGGGCAAACAGCCGGATCAAAGGCGCGATGCCGCCCTCCACCTCGACCTTCTTGACCACG
>WNGH01006027.1_pt1 | contig 11525 bp, 9 predicted proteins | sample 5400631 | NCBI WGS metagenome assembly WNGH01 (sample SAMN13153373, study PRJNA577476) | soil metagenome | isolation source: 115 cm soil or saprolite under Garry oak tree replicate 1 | place: USA:California | collected 2016-06-15 | reverse complement strand
TGTCCGCGAAATGGCTGCGACTGGATTGGTCGATTGCCTCGCGCACCTCGATCTTGTCAAAATCCATGGCTATCGGCCGAATGCGGAGATCGACGCTATCGTCAACGAAACTCTCGATTTCATTCGATCGCGCAACCTGGCAATCGAACTTTCCACCGCTGGTTGGCGAAAGCCGGTGAACGAACTTTATCCCGCCGACCGGATCATTGAACTCGCAATTGAGAAAGGAATTCCTTTTACAAGCGCCTCCGACGCGCATTCGCACGTGCAACTTGGCGATAATTTTCCGCGTCTCGCGCAGACGATGTCGGCCTTCGGGATTCGCGAGGTATGCGTCTTCGAGAAGCACAAACGCAATATGCGCGTTATATACACAACATGACTGCACAAGTGGCAGCCGGTCCGCCGGGTTTATTTGAAATGCCCGCTATAACTGGAGATCGAGCTGCGATCGTTCTTGCTCAGACAATGCCTGTTCGGTCTCGGAAGGCAGCGGCAAGTCGAACCCTAGACGGCGGGCGAGTCGTTGGCAGGTTTCGGGCGCAAATCCTTCGAAGTGATTGCTCACGAATGCCCAGACATTGCGTACCTCCGAAAGATGCCGCTCAATTTTGAGCGACCAGCTTTCGAGGGCGGCCTCGCGTTTCCATAGCAGTTTTTCATAACGATGAACGTGTCCGCCATCGACATCGTATTTCGTCGCGTAATCGCCGAGCAGACGCAGATAGAGAAAATCCGTGGTGCGCGGCAAGAATTCGAACGGAGCAAGATTTCGTTCGTTAAGTGGAGTCGTATCGGCCCACACCCAGCAAACGCGATATTTTTCCAGGAGTCCGATGATCTGTGGCCGATGCCATCCGGCATGACGAAATTCAATCGCAAAACGGAAACCCCGTGGCAGTTGTGCGAGAAATTTACGCAATGCCGGCTTGCCATCTTTGGGAGCAAAAGACGGCGGAAGTTGGATGAGGATAACTTGAAGCTTTGGCGCGATCGGCTCGATAGCGCGCAGAAACGAATTCAACTCGACGGTGCAATCGCGCAGCCGGCAGCTGTGCGTGATTTCGCGGGGAAGTTTGCAGGCGAAACGGAACCCGGCAGGGGTCATTTCGATCCAACGCCGCACGGTTTTTTCTGCGGGAGCAGCATAAAAGGTGGAATCCACTTCCACGGCCGGGAAGTAGTTCGCGTAGAATTCGAGCCATCGAGAGTCCGGCAAATCTGGCGGATAAAAAACGCGACGCCAGTCGTCAAAACTCCACGCGCATGCGCCGATGCGGATTTTTTGCTGATCGGTTAGATTCAAAAGAAAGCAGAAGATTAACCAGTTTTTGCGCCTTTGGAAAAGATGTCCCTCCAGGGAATGCGATAAATATTCAGCGGCGGATGCGTGCGCATGATGGCCGGAAATGCAGCCGCCGAACTTGACGGAACGGATAAGTTAACTACCCTGCGACAGCTCATGCAATTGGTCATTCGCCCTCTTTTGGTTTTCATCGCGGTCACCTTGGTTTTGCCCGGATCGGGCGTGGCCTCCGTTGTCTTTCAACCGGGTAAAAAAGCCAAGTACGTAGCACCCGGCGAGGAAGAAATAAGCGGGAACGCAGCGGAGCTGTTTCAGATCGGGCAGACTGCAGAAAAAGAGGGCAACACGAAGCGCGCGATCAAAGCTTACAAGAATCTCGTTAGACGCCATCCGAAAGACACCCTTGCCGGCGGTGCGCTCTATCGCGCGGCCCAATTGCAAGAACAGGTGCATCTCTATGTCGCCGCGGCGGCTTCATTTAGCCAGTTAGTGGAAAGATACCCAGGTGATCCCCACTTTGATGAAGCAATCGAGGCGCAGTTTCGCATCGGCGAAATCTATCTACACGGCAAAAAGTTGAGGTTCCTTGGCATCCCGTTCGCGTCGGCGTTGGATCGCGCGGTGACTATTTTCGCCAACGTCGTGCGGACAGCGCCCTATGGAAAGTACACGGCCCGTGCGCAGTTCGACATTGGCCTCGCGCGCGAGAAACAGGGAGCGAACGACGCCGCCCTTCAAGCTTACCAGGCGGTGGTGGACAAGTTCCCGAACGAGCCGATCGCCGTGGCCGCGCAATATCAGATCGGTTACATCTGGTTTACAGCTGCGCGAACCGGGACAAAGGATTTTGCGGCCACGACCAACGCCAAAACCGCGTTCGAGGATTTCCTCTTTCACTACCCAAACAGTGAGAAAGCGGCGCAGACGCGCGCTAACCTTCAGCTTCTTGAACGCAAGCAGACCGCTAGTTCCTACAAAGTGGCGAAATTTTACGACAAACAAAAATATTATCGTGCCGCCGTCATCTACTACAACGAGGTCATTCGCCAGCAACCAGGATCAGCTGAAAGCAATGAGGCCAAAAAACGGATCGATCAGTTGCGCGCGAAGGTCGGAGATGCCGTGCTTCAGCCTGCTCTTTCGACGGCAGAGGCTGGCAAGAAAAAGGGCGATACGCATGGGGGGCGCATCGCCCGAGGCGGGTCGGCGAAGCCGGGCCCGGCAAATAACGAAGCTCCATTGCCTGCACCGGAAACTGATGTTTCGCTGCCGCCACCGGCTTCGCTTGCACCCGATACCACGACTGCGCCTGAGCCCGTGGCAGCGCCGCCGAGCACGAGCGGAAGCTCCGACACGTCTCCAGCTCCCAAAGCATCGGCTTCTCCCGCAGCGTCCGCCTCACCGGCGCCGTGAAAGCCTTATTTGCGGCGGTATTTGCCTGCTTCATCCTGAGTGGTTGCCTTGGTTATCACATCGGCCCGGTAAAACCGTATTATCTCCGCGACGTACACACGATCGCGGTTCCGACTTTCAAAAATAAAACGCTCGTCCCTCATATCGAAGTACTGGTGACGGATACAGTGATCAAACAGTTGCAACAAGATGGGACGTTTCAGATTGCCAGCGGGGATAATGCGGATGCTACCTTGACTTGTGAGATATCTCATATTCGCCGGCTGCCGGCGCGCTCCGTGCGTGGCAACGTGCTGGCCACGACCGAATTTAGTCTGGCGCTGGTTGTAAGGTACAATTTGACCGGGCGGGATGGCAAACCGCTTGGGGCTCAAGGTGAGGCTGTCGGAACGACCAGCTTCTTCGTGAGTTCGGATGTGACCACCGACGAACGGCAGGCGTTGCCACTCGCCACTGAGGATCTTGCCACGCGATTAGTTAGCCAACTGAGCGAGGGTTGGTGATGATTGATGAAAGGTGACGAAAAGCTTTGGTCAATCCTTAATGACAAGCTTGATACTCTGCGCGCCACAAATCGTTTGCCTCAGGCAATTCGCGTTGCCGAGACAGCGCTTGAGATTGCCAAACGCGCTTTTCCGGGCGCCGAGATGCCGCTGGCAACCAGCTTCGAAAAATTAGGGCAGCTTCTCGAGCAAAAGGGCGATCGCGCCGCGGCCAAAACATACTTGGTCAAGGCGCACGCAATTTTGGAAAAGATAAAACCACCGGATCAATGCGCCATTTTTCGCTCCGCGCGCCGGCTTGCGTTCTTATGCGATAATCTCGGTCAATCCGAAGAGGCGATCGGTTTCTACGAGAAGGCGATCGCCGCGGGGACCCAACTCGAAGATATTCCTTACTCGGATCTTGGCACAATGTTGAACAACATTGCGCTTATTTTCCGTAAGTCGGGGCGCCCCAAGGCGGCGGAACCCTATTATTTGCAGGCTTTGCAGATTTACGAGAAGCAACTTGGGCCTGAGCATGCGGATGTTGCGTCAGTTCTGAATAACCTGGCTGTGTTTTACACCAACGAGCGCCGTTACACTGAGGCGGAGAAGACACATCTTCGCGCGCTGGCTATCCGCGAGAAATTGTATCCGCCCACACACCCCGACATCGCGCAATCAAAGTGCAACCTGGCGGTCGTATATCATTCGCGTGGCGATTACGCGAAAGCGGCTGACCTTTATCGCGCTTCGCTCAAGATTTGGGAGGAGGCGAGCGAAAAACCCGCCAAAGATTATGAGATTGTGGTGTCGAATTACGCCGACCTTTTGCGTTCTGTTGGCCAGGTACGCAAAGCGCACCAATTGGAAGTTCGCGCACGCAAAAGACTCTCGGGCTGATTTAACCAGGCATCGATCGCTTCCTTCCTATCACAGGATCGACACCGTTTGTTTCACCTTGCGGCTGGCTGGCGCGTGCGCATTGTACGGGCCACTGCCTTTTGCTCGCGTGGCGGAATCGGCAGACGCGTACGGCTCAGGACCGTATGGGGAAACCCGTGGAGGTTCGAGTCCTCTCGCGAGCAAATTGTTAGCTTGCGCCTTTCGCTGAGGCTCGGCTAACTAAGCCTCCCTCAGCAAGTGGCGGAGACAACAGGAGGACGATATGCGATTTCGAATCGACCGACTTACCTCGCCGCACCTTTCCTTCGCGCCGCCCAACGAGCCTTCATTAACTGGGAAAGCCGTTTTCGCCCGGCAGGGGTGATTCCGCCTTTCTTCTTGGCAGGAGTTGTTTTCTTCCCGGCCTTTAGCCTTGCCCAACGAGCTCTAGCCGCGGCCGCGAGTTTGGCCCGAGTCGCAGCCGACATACGGCGACGTCCGCCGCGAGTTGCTACGCTTGCAGGCGCACCTCCCAGGATTGAGGAAAGACGTTTTTCCAAAGTATCGATTTGCCGGCGAATTGAGACGGCTTCTTGTAATGCTACAACAGATATATCCATACCTTGTCAGATAGCCGGAGTTAGCTGTAATGGCAATCAACTTTTTTAAACAAACTAGGCGTTCGAACTTCTCGTCGCTCCCTTCGGTCCGTTATTACTTCGAAGTATTACTGGGAAAGGGACCAGCAGCGGCGAAATTGCGAGTTGGTATTGAATTAATATTGAAATGAGCCAGTCCCGTGTCGCAACACAGCCTGAGCGAGTACGACAGATGTTTGGATCGATCGCGGCGCGTTATGATCTGGCGAATCATCTGCTCAGTTGCGGGATCGATTTTTATTGGCGAAAATGCGCCGCCGACATTGTCGCGGGCTGGCAGTCAAAGAGGATTGTCGATCTTGCCACTGGCACCGGCGATTTGGCGCTAGCGCTGCAAGAGAAGTTGCCAGATGCGGAAATTGTGGGGGTCGATTTCCTGCCTGAAATGCTGGAACTGGCGAAACGAAAAGGCATGCGCCAAACAGTCGTGGCCGACGCAATGAAATTGCCATTCGCCGCTGCTTCATTCGACTGCGCCACTATCGCATTTGGTTTGCGCAACATGGAAGATTGGAGAGGTGCGCTTCGTGAAATGGCGCGCGTACTTAACGCGAATGGCCACTTGCTTGTCCTCGAGTTCTCATTGCCGACGATGCCGATCTTGCGTGCGATCTATCGTTTCTATTTGCATCGCTGCGTGCCGTTTCTCGGATCTTTTCTAACAGGGAAGAAAAGCGCTTACGATTATCTTGGCGACTCGATTGAAGAATTTCCCAGTGGCAACGCGATGTCTCTGCTGATGGCGGCGAACGGTTTCGCGCGTGCGACCGTCCAACCGCTCACAGGCGGAATCGTCACAGTTTATACGGCGTCTGTAGCGGCGCCCTATGACCGTCGGACGAACTAATGCAATGCCTGAAGGCGCGGCTAAATGGTTATGGCTTCGCGTCCGGCGATGCGGTTGGACTCGGCGACGCCGTAGCTTGACTAACCAACGGCAGTTTTAACGCATTCAAATCCGAATTGCTGATCACAAAAGTGCTTTCCCTACCATCCACGTGCGCGCACCACATGCCGTCCTCCATGTGGTTGCCAACCGTCAGCGTGGAGGAATCTTTGCTCTCCGGTCCGTACATGAAAGTGAGAGTCAGCTGCGGCTTGTCCAAGCCGTGTCGCGGCGCTGTCGCTCCGAGCGAGCGCACCGCGCGCAAGTTCGCCAAAGCGCTGATCAGCGATTGCACGTTGGCTTGATTGATCTCGCCACTTCCTTTGAGCCACCGCCATTGTTTCTTTTCGTCCCGTTCCATCGAAAGTTCTTTGTCCGTCGCGATGCTGAAGCGATGGATTTGTTCTGGCTTAAACTTGAAGATCGACAATTCCTGCCATTGCAAAGGATCAGTGAAAATTTGATCGACTAATCCGCGGCGCACTGCCACGACGAAGGGTTCATCGGCAAGCCGCGCATAAACATTATCGCCATCTACTTTTCCGAACGCGATTGTGGCAAAGGGCTGCTCGCCGGCTTTGGTCTCGGCAGTGTTCTCGGAGGCAAATGAGCTGAACGTCAATTGCAGTTGCGGCTGATCGAGGCCGTATTTCGCCAGATTTGAGCCGACGTCTTCGACAAATTTCGTTACCCGTTCATTTTGGAGCGTATCGATGAAGCGCCGGACTTCGCCAGAATTTGCCGGCGTGTTATTGAGGCTGGCGATTGTCCAGTTTTCGCCCTTGCGCGCGAGAAGGATCTTCGTTTTATCCGCCGGGGCGATCGTTATCCGATCAAGGATGTTCGTATCGACTCGAACCAAATGCCGGTCGCGCAGGTCGTCTGGTTTCGTGCTGAGAATCTCTTCGATTTTCTTCGGCACGGTGTAAACGAATCCGCGCGGTGCAAACCGCACATACCGTTGATCTTTTTCCTTTTCTGGCACGCCGCCAATCTGCAGTAACTGACCTTGTTTATCGTCTTGGGTAAATAGCGTGAGGGCCCCGCGCGGCTCTGCCAGTCCATAACCGTGAAGATCGCCGTGGTCGTCCGCCACGAATTGTTGAATGCGGGCAGTAGTGATTTGCGCGATCAAATCGGCAATCTTTTGATCATCGCCGCGCGCACGAAGCGGCTTCACAATGTCCCAGTGGTCGCCTTTCTTCTGAAGCTCCATTTCACCAGCAGGCGCCTTTAAAGTGACGCGCGTAACCTGCGCAGTAATCAGCCCGGTTAGTTTTCGGTCGCGGAATTCCTCCGATTTTTTATCGATATCTTTCTTGACCGATTGTCCAGCGAGAAACGTTTCCTTTGAATTCTCGAAGCGCACATACATCTTGCCTTCCAACGCGGCGTCTTTCCCGAATAAAATTGCCGGCGGTCTATCTTGGCCGATCAATTTAAGCCGCAGCTTCGGCCTGTTGACACCGTATTCATTGAGTTTGCTCTGATCGGTCTCGATTTCTTTGGCTGAAATCGTGCCGTCCTTCTGCCAGTTTTCCAAGTCTGAGAGCAAACTCTCGATTAAAGAGCTGTCTGCCTGGTCCTTGATTGGTGCTTCAAGGCGCCATCTGTTGCCGCGGCGTTGCATCTCGATCTTCTCATCACCATTTTGAATAACAATGCCGCTGATCTTGTTTCGGTCGAAGTTGACGACATTTTGGGCCTGGCGTTTGGCTTCTCCCGTGCTTGGCTGTTTCATCTCAAAGAATCTGAGGTAAGCCAAAACGCCGATCGCAATCATGGCTAAGACGAGAGTAGTCCTCCAATTCATAAATCGGCGCGAACACTCAAACGCGCCGCTGCCACCAGATCACGGTTCCGATTACAGCCGGAATCAACGGCATGAAAATCAAAACGATCCAGCGTAAATTGCGCAACGCGTCTTCGTTGAGAGTGAAGGTCAGAGGTTTTGAAATTTTTGGCGCGATACCGATAAGCTGTTCGCGACTTAGCAACCAATTCACACTGCCAGAGACGAAATCGAGCGCTTGCTGATCCTGCGTCACCGCATTGTCTTGAACGAACGTCGCATTACTCACCACAACCAGGCGCGACGAATTCACCTGCACTCGCTCGTCTGCGCTACCGCCTTTTTCGATTGCTGCGCCAATCGTTAGCGGCGTGTTGCTGTTCCGCTTGGCGTCGGCCTGCAGTTTTACTTGATCCTCCGTATTGTAGTCAGTTTCGGCAAAATAGCCTTTTTCCGCCTGAACAAGCGGCTGGAGCCGAATGTTGGCGCCGCGCCCCCGGTCGGGCGCAAGCGTGAGCGAAGATGTGCCGCCAAAAAAGAGCGCGTTTGCGCCGGCCAGTCGTTTGGTAATTGGGCTGTCGCCCAGAAAATGCGCTTGCACATCTCGTGTGAGCGCCAGCTCCTGGATTCCGGTGCGCAAGAAGGCCATTAATCGATCGTCGTTCGCTTTCACACCGAACTCGTTAAGGAATCCATCCAGCCTGGGCGTTTTTGCGGATGGATCGAGCAGCAGCAGTATCCGGCCCTGTTTATCCCAGAAATCACGCAACAATTTCATTTCGCGATCGGAGAAATCGTATTGCGGCCCAATAATCATGATCGCTTTCAAATCTTTCGGAATTGCATCCACATCGAAAAGGTTCAGCTCCTGGAATTTGATGTTTTCGTTCTCGATAAATGTCTTCAGGACGGTGATTCTGCTGCCTTCCGAAAGCGGCGGTTCCTTGTGCCCGAGGACGTAACCAAGAGCGTTCTTCTTCCCCTCCACAAGGTCCATCATGGCGCTCGTGATGGCCTGCTCTCCTTTGAATGCGGTTACGCGCGGGCCTTCGCCGAGGGCCATCCCACTCTGATCGACGTCAGCCATCTCGGACGCCTTGACCGTTTTGTTGCGGCCTTCGTAATCGAGTACTAACAGACTCTCGTCGGTGACAACTTTGTATTTGTCGAACAGCTCTTTGGCGCGAGAAAGATTGCGCTCGGGATCGACGTGTTCGATGTCGATCTTTCCTTTCCCCGCATATTGATATTCCTTCAACAAATTCTGAACGTCCATAGTAATGGGCGTATTGGGCGAAAAAAAGATGGTGATGCGCATCTTGCCTTTGATCGCTTTGAGGAAACGCTTCGTTTTGTCTGAGAGCTCATACTTTTGGTCGCGGGAAAAATCCCAACGCGCGTAATGTTTGAAGGCGATGGAATTCACCATCACAGCGAGAAACAAAATCAGGATGATTTGCGCGAGGACGTTGAAACCGATCCGAATCCGGCGAATTCGTTTTCCCGAACGCGCTCGGGGCTGCTTCGTCTCATCCGCCATGGGTTACAGCCTCCATTTGCGGGATTGGAATGCCTGATAGGTGAGCGCCAGCATCACAACGGTCATGCTCACGTAGAGCACGATCGGCCGAGTATCGATCACGCCCCGCGAGAATGTTCCCATATGCTCGATCGCGGAGAAGTAGCCGAGCAAATCGCGCGCAGCGGAGCTAACGTCGAGAAGAACGAACTGAACCAAACCGAGAAAGAACAATAATGTGATTGCGCAGAAAGAAATGATCGCGGCGATGATCTGGTTCTTCGTCAGAACGGAAGTAAGGCAACCGATCGAGAGATAGAACATCCCCAGCAGCAAGAGCATCAAATATGAGCCACAGTACGCCCCGGCGGAATGAGCTGCCGGTTGATGCGTTACCTGCAGAAAGATCGCGAAGTAAAGCAGGGTCGGGATCCAGAGGACGAGGTAAAAGACCAGTGCGCCAAAAAATTTTGAAAGCACCACCTGCCAATCGTGCACAGGGGCGGTCATGAGAGGCTCAATCGTGCCGAGCTTAAATTCTTCCGCGAAGAGGCGCATCGTAATGAGGGGAAAAATCAGAACGAAGGCGAACCAGAAGAAGACCGAGTTAAAGAACGCTTCCTGCACGGTGTATTGCACTTGACGCTGGTTCATGAAGGAAACCTGAAAATAGAAATCGATCCCACTAATGATCAGGAAAAAGATGAGAACAACGTACGCAATGGGCGAGTAAAAGTAGCTGCGTACTTCGCGTGAGAGGAGGGTGTAAAATTTACGCATAGACGCGGAGCGGGGGAGTAGTGGAGTGTTGGTTCATCGCACAACTTCGTCCGGATGCGTGAGCTCGACGAACACGTCCTCGAGCGTCGCCCGACGTTGGGTCAGTTCGCGTACGGTCCAACGCCGATCAATGGCGAGGCGAAAAATTTCCTCGCGCACGTCAACGCCTGATTCCACTCGCAGTGAGAATATTTTCCAATCGCCATCCGCATCGACGATTACATCACGCACACCTGAAATTTTCCTTAGTTCTTCTGCGCCGTTATCAGGTCCCACTTTCGCTTCAAGGATTACACCCCCGGCCTGCCTGATTTTTCCGAGCAAATTCTCCGGCGTATCGCAGGCCTCGATTCGTCCCTTGTGAATGATGATGACCCGGCTGCATGTCATCTCGACCTCCGGCAGGATGTGCGTCGAAAGCAAAATCGTGTGTTGTTTGCCCAAATTCTTGATTAGCTCGCGCACCAGACGGATTTGATTTGGATCGAGGCCGATGGTCGGCTCGTCGAGAATGAGAAGATCCGGCTCGTGCAAGAGCGCGTCCGCCAGACCAACCCGTTGGCGATACCCTTTGGAGAGGACACCGATGAGTTTCCTTTCGACCTCCTTGAGACCGCAAAGTTCCTTTACATCGCCAACACGCTCCGTGACGCGGCGGTGTGGGACCCCTTTAAGCGCCGCACGATAAACAAGGTATTCCGTCACTCGCATGTCGTTATAGAGCGGGACGTTTTCGGGCATGTAGCCGAGGTGCGCCCGTGCCTGAAGCGATTGCTCAAAAACATCGAACCCTGCGATGGTTGCGCGGCCAGAAGTAGCTGGCATGAAGCTGGCCAGAATGCGCATGGTGGTCGTTTTGCCTGCGCCATTCGGTCCCAGAAATCCCATGATTTCGCCCTGGCCGACTTCGAAGTTCAAATCCTGGATCGCAGGCTGGCCGGCGTAACGTTTCGTCAAATTTTCGACTTTAATCATTTTGCGATATTTCCATGAGACAACCGAACTGGAATTGCGTTGCTATTTTTTTATCAACGCGCCGCCAGGGTCAAGGTAGCGAGCTGCCGGTCTTGTCTGCCGGCGCGGATCACACCGACGGTGAAATTTACATTTGCACCGCTTTGCACCCGGCCAAGCAGATCCTCGATTTGTTTGGCAGAATTCACGTCAGACTTGTCCACCTGGTAAATGACGAGCCCACGTTCAATTCCCGCTTCGTCCGCAGGGCTATCTGGTTCGACCGCGGTAATGAGAACCCCGCGGCCTTGCGCGTAGCCGAGCGCGTCACTTAATTCCTGGCTCAAATCCTGGAGTTGCATTCCAAAGAACTGCTCAGCCTTGGACACCGATACTTCGCTGGTTGCGGGTTGTTTCTCTGGCCCGGGCTGTTTCTGCGCGATTTTTTTGAATCGGTTGACGCTATCGCGCACCACTTCCGCTGGAATAGCGAAACCCAATCCTTGTGTAGGAACACCTTGCGGCGTAAACGCCATTTTCGCCGAGCTGATGCCAACCAGTCGCCCGGAAAGATCGATGACCGGTCCGCCGCTGTTGCCCGGATTAATTGCCGCATCCGTCTGCACCAGGTCTTTGTATTCGATATCGTCCACGGTGATGTCGCGTTTCGCTGCGCTAAGAATGCCGCGGCTGATTGAGCTACCATAGCCGACTGCATTGCCGACTACGATGACCGTTTCGCCAAGAAGGTTGGGAGAAATATTATCGAGGCTGATAAATGGGAACGCGGTCTTCGCGTCGATCTTGATGAATGCCAGGTCCGTCTTATCATCGCCGGCGATGTAG
>WNGH01006026.1_pt1 | contig 11525 bp, 9 predicted proteins | sample 5400631 | NCBI WGS metagenome assembly WNGH01 (sample SAMN13153373, study PRJNA577476) | soil metagenome | isolation source: 115 cm soil or saprolite under Garry oak tree replicate 1 | place: USA:California | collected 2016-06-15 | reverse complement strand
TGCGGAAGTGCTCCTCACCTGGGCTGCCGACGGCCGCACGAACTGGGCCGAGATCACGGGTGAGCAGGGCACGCTCCGCCTCGAGGACGACACGCTCGTGCTCGAGGGCGACGGCGCCCCGGCCCGCTGGTCCTGCCCGCCGCGTCTGTCGGACGGCTCCGCGCACCCCGATTGGTTCGGCGCCGTCGTCCAGGACTTCCTCGCCGCCGTGCGCGGCGAGACGTCCGCGGCGGTGAACCTCGGCGAGGCGGCGACGTGCGTGGCGGTCGAAGCGGCCGCGCGGGAGTCGAGCCGTCGGGGCGGTGCCGAGCAGCCGGTACGCCTCCCCGCGGAGTCCCTGGCCTGAGCGCTATCGTCCGGACCGCCGCGGGGCCCGTCCGGGCCATGCTGCTCGTCGTGCCCGACGGCGGCGTTTCCGCCGAGACGGCCGTGCTCGGAATCCCGCTCCGACGCCGCATCGCGCTCGCCGCGGCGCGGGCCGGCTTCGCGCGCGTGCTCGACGCGCGCGACGCGCCCGGTGCCGTGTCGCGCGGCCGCTTCCGCATCGTGCTCCTGCCCGCGAGCGTCGTGCCCCAGCCGCGCTGGCTCGCCTCGCTCCTGGCGATGGCCGTCGAGGCGGACACGCTCTACGTGGACCCGTCGCTCGCGCTGACGGTCGAGACGGACGACCCCGGGCCAATCCTCGCCGCCGCCGCGGGCGCCGCGGATCCCCGCGCCGTGCTGGCACGACTCGGCGCGCGGCTGCCGACGGTCGAGCGGTCCCTCGACCCCGACGGCCGGCGCGTTCTGGCGGGCCCGGCGGACGTCGCGAGCGCCGAGCACTGGCTGCTGAGGTCCCTGATCAAGCGCAACGAGGGATTCATGTCGCGGCACGTCGAGCGACGGATCTCGCTCGCGATCACGCGGCGCCTCGTCGGGACACGGGTGACGCCGAACGCGATGACGCTCGTGAGCCTGGCGGCGGGCCTCGCCGGCGCCGCCTGCTTCGTGTCGCCGACCGCGGCGTGGCAGCTCACGGGCGCGCTGCTCTTCCTCTCCCACTCGATCCTCGACGGCTGCGACGGCGAGCTCGCGCGGCTCCGGTTCCAGGAGTCGAAATGGGGCGCGATCCTCGACTTCTGGGGCGACAACATCGTGCACCTCGCCTTTTTCATGGGCGTCGCCACGGGCTGGAGCCGCGAGGCGCACGCGGCCTGGCCGTTGGTGCTCGGCGCCGTCGCAGGCCTCGCGGGGCTCGGCGCGGCCGTGCGCCTCGCCGGACGGACGATGCGCGACGAGGCCCCGGACGCCGGCGCGTCGTGGGCGTCCCGCCTCGAGGCGTCGCTCGCGAGCCGCGACTTCATCTACGCGGTCGTCGCGCTGTCGGCGTTCGGCAAGGCCAAGTGGTTCCTCGCGGTGGCCGCGATCGGCGTGCCGGTCTTCCTGCTCCTGTCGCTTTCCACGACCCGCGCGTCGCGCGGCGGCTGAGACGTGGCCGGCTTCGCCGACGTCCTGCTCCGCGGTCTCGCCCTGTCCGCCCAGGCGGTGGCGATCGGCGGCGTCGTCTTCCTCCTGGCGCTGCTGCGACCGCTCCAGCGCGCCCGACCGCAGCAGGCGTGGGCCTCGGCGCGGACGCTGACGCTCGTCGCCACCGCCGCGCTCGTCGTCGCTGTGGCGCAGATCCTCCAGGCGCTCGTGCAGGCGTCGGCGCTCGCCGACGAGAAGGGCTGGCCCCTCGCCGCGCTCGCGACCACCGGCTGGGTCTTCGCCGCCGCGCTTCGCGTGGCGGCGTGCGCCGCCCTCGTGGTCGGCGCGCGCCTGGCCCGGCGCGACGGCGTCGGCGGTCCGGCGGTGCTCGTCGTCGCGGCGCTCGGCCTCGCCGCCGCCACGGCGTGGACGAGCCACGCCGCGGGTCGTCTCGGCCCCCGCGCAGTCCCGCTGGCGCTCGACGGCCTGCACCAGGTCGCCGCCGCCGTGTGGATCGGCGGCCTGGCGCACCTGCTCGCGCTGGCGTGGTCCTCCCGCGCGGGCTGGCCCGCGTCCGCGCTGAAGCGCTTCTCGGGGATCGCGCTCATGTCGGTCGGCGTCCTCGTCGCGGCGGGCGTCGGCCTCTCGCTGGTCTACATGGACGGCCCCGGCGCGCTGCTGGCGACCGCCTACGGCTCGATGGTGCTGACGAAGGCGGCGATCCTCCTGCCGATGCTGGGGCTCGGCGCCGCGAATTTCCTCGCGGTGCGGGCGTTGCCGGCCGGCGACGAGGTCGGCGCGTCGACGCTGCGCCGGTTCGTCGAGGTCGAGCTCGGCCTCGGCATCACCGTCCTCTTCGTCGCCGCGTCACTCACGTCCCTGCCGCCCGCGGCCGACGTCGCCGCCACCGACCGCGCGACGCTGGGCGAGGTCGCGACGATCTTCACGCCGCGGTTGCCGCGCCTCGTGTCGCCGCCCCACAGCGAGCTGCCCGTCGACGACCGGGAGGCGCCCCGGACGGACGCCGATCGCGGCTGGTCCGAGTACAACCATCACATGGCCGGGTTCTTCGTCCTCGCGATGGGAGCGCTCGCGATCCTCCATTCCACCGGGCGCGTCCGCTGGGCGCGCCACTGGCCGCTGATCTTCGCCGGCCTCGCGGCCTTCCTTCTCGTGCGGAACGATCCCGGCGCCTGGCCCCTGGGGCCGATTGGCTTCTGGGAGGGCTTCCGTTACCCCGAGGTGCTCCAGCACCGCCTCTTCGTGCTGCTCATCCTCGCCTTCGCGTTCTTCGAGTGGCGCGTGCGCGCGCTGCGACTCGAGGGCGCCGCGGCGCTGATCTTCCCGCTCCTCTCCGTCGTCGGCGGCGCGATGCTCCTGACCCACTCACACGCCTCGCTCAATCTGAAGACCGAGTTCCTGACCGAGATCACCCATATCCCGCTCGGCCTGTTCGCGATCGCGGCGGGCTGGGGCCGCTGGCTCGAGCTGCGACTGCCGCCGGCGCAGACCGGCTGGCCGGCGCGTCTCTGGCCGTGGGCCTTCGCGCTCGTCGGCGTGGTGCTGGTCCTCTACCGCGAGATCTGAGCGTGCGTCTCGTCCGCGGCGCGCTCCTCCTGCTCGGCGCGGCCCTGCTCGTCGCCCTCGTCGTCCGCGACGACCCCGGCGCGATCCTCGCCTCGCTCGCGCGGGTCGGCTGGGGCTTCGCCATTCTCGTCGTGTTTCCCATGGTGCTGGTGACGTGGTTCGACACGCTCGGCTGGCGGTACGCGTTTCTCGACGACCGCGTGCCCTTTCGCGCGCTGCTCACGGCGCGTCTCGCGGGCGAGGCCTTCAATCTGACCACGCCCACGGCGGCGCTGGGTGGCGAGGCCGTCAAGGCGTGGCTGATTCGCACGCACGCACTGCTCGACGCGAGCGTCGCCTCGGTCGTCGTCGCCAAGACGACGATCACGCTCGCGCAGGGTCTCTTCCTGCTCGCCGGCGTCGCGGTCGCCTGGGCGATCCGGCTGCCGTCCTCGCCCGTGCTCCAGGGGATGCAGTGGCTGCTCCTCGTGGAGGCGCTGGCCCTCGGCGGCTTCGTGTGGATCCAAACGCGCGGGCTGTTCGGCCGGCTGGGCACGGTACTCGAGCGCGTCGGGCTCGGCGCGCCCACCGGCCGCGCGGCGCTCGGTGGGATCGACGCGGGGCTCCGGGAATTCTGGCTACGCGCGCCGCGGCGGGTCGCCCTCTCGATCCTCTACCACCTCGTCGCCTGGCTGCTCGGCGTCGTCGAGGCGTGGCTGATCCTGAGATTCCTCGGCGCGGACGTCACGCTGGGAACGGCGACGGTGATCGAGGCCTTCGGCGCCGCGATCCGCTTCGCGACGTTCCTGATCCCGGGGAGCCTCGGCGCGATGGAGGGCGGCTACGCCGCCACGTTCGCCGCGCTGGGCCTCGGCTCGACCACGGGCCTCACGTTCAGCCTCGTGCGGCGCGTGCGCGAGGCCGTCTGGATCGCGCTCGGCCTCGTCGCGTTCGGGTTGACGCGTCCGCCCGCGCCTACACCGACGCCGACAGGCCACCGTCGAAGTTGATCGCGGTGCCGGTGATGTAACCGGCGCGGGCGGAGACGAGGAACGCGACGAGGTCGGCGAACTCCTCCGCCTCGCCGACGCGGCCGAGCGGCACGCCGCGCTTCTGCGCCGCCTCGCGGTAGAACGCCTCGGAGTCCGCGCCCTTCAGGCGCCGCTCCCACTGGGCGCTCTTCACGATGCCGAGACAGATCGTGTTCACGCAGATGCGCTCGCCCGCGTACTCGTGGGCGAGCGACTTGGTGAGGTTGATCCCGGCCGCCCGGCTCACGCTCGTCGGCAGCGACCGCGGTGCCGCCGCCTTGCCGCCGACGGTCGTCACGTTGACGATCCGTCCGCCGCCACGCCGCTTCATGAGCGGGATCACGAGCCGGCAGAAGCGAACCGCCCCCATGAGCTTGACGTCCAGGTCGGTCTGCCACTGCGCGTCATCGACCTGCTCGAAGCCGGCCGCGGACGACGTGCCGGCGTTGTTGACGAGGATGTCCACGCCGCCCCAGCGCGCGACGACGGCCGCGACGAGAGCCTCGACCTGGTCCACACGCGTGACGTCGCAGGGCATCGCGAGCAGATCGGCGCGCGTGGTCTCGCGAATTCCCGCCGCGGCCCGCTCGAGCACGTCCTTGCGCCGTGCGCAGATCGCGACGCGCGCCCCCTCCCGCGCGAGACGCTCCGCCGTCGCCCGCCCCAGCCCCTCACTTCCACCCGTGACAATCGCGACCTTGTCCGTGAGTCCGAGATCCAGCGCCATGATTGCTCCTCCTTCGAGTGGAAGTGTCGAGGGCCGCTCGGTGCGGCCGGCCGTTATCGAGGAACGCTGGCCGGGGGAATCCGAGGGGGGCGTAGCTCCCCTCGCTTGAACAGCATGGGGGGCCATTTCGGGGCCCCCACCCGCTGCCGCCGGCCGTTATCGAGGAGCGTCACGGCTGTGCCGGGGCGCTCCGAGCGCTGGGGGGTATGGGGGGCCATTTCGGGGCCCCCCATCCAAAATCCACGACGCTGATCGGGCGCTGCCCGAAGTGGTCGCGGAGCAGGATGCGGTAGCCGTCGCGCTCGCCGAGCGTCGCCAGCGCGCGGTCGGCGACGATCGCGACGGCGCGCGGCCGCTCGCTGGCCACCCGGCGAAAGTACGCGGCGCTGTCCACGTTGACCACTGGACGGTCGAGGTAGAACGACACCGGCAGGTCCGGGAGCCCCCACGTGGCGACCACCGGCGACCGCGCCACGAGCGGCCCCACGCGCTCGCGCAGCCGCGGGTAGTCGTGCGCGGAGTTTCGGCGCACGAGATCCACGTGGTAGCCCGAGGCGACGAGCACGGCGCAGCCGAGCCACGTCACCGTGAATGCGTGCGCGAACCGCCGCCCGGGCGCGGCCAGCCGGGGCACGACGGCGACGCTCGCCAGCGTGGCGATGAGGACGCCGACCTGCGCCGCGTAGGCGGGCCATGTCAGCGTCAGCTCGCCCAGCACCTCGCGCTTGAGCCAGAGCGCCGGCAGCGAAGCCGCGAGCAGCACGGCCGCGGCCACGGCGTAGAGCCGCCACGGCATCCGTCCGATCCCGCGCCGCCGCACGACGGTCTCCACCCACCAGCCGACGAGCAGCGTCGCCGGAGGGACGAGCGGCAGGTAGTACCGCAGCCGCTGCTGGTACGACACCGCGACGAGCGCGAAGACAACCGTGAGCCACACGAGCAGCAGGGCGAGCGCGTCGCGCTCGGGGGCGCGGGCGCTTCGCGCGCGCCACGCCTGCGTCAGGGCGAGCGGCACGAAGAACACGCAGGGGAACAGGATGCCGAAGGCGTTCTGGATCGGCTCGATCAGCGCGGCAACCCGGAACGACTGCGGCAGATACCAGAGGAGCTGATCGTTGAGCACTGCCTGCTTGACGCCCGCGGCGTGCCGGGCGACGCCGATGATGCCCCACGGCGACACGAGCGCCACGACAAGCGGCACGCCGAACGGAAGGCGCAGGGCGCGCCACGCCCCGCGCGTGCCGCTCGCCGCCGCCCACGCGAGCGCCACCGCCAGCGGCAGCAGCCCCGCCGGCCCCTTGGCCCAGAAGGCGAGCGCGATGAAGCCGTAGAAGCCGAGCCACGCGAACCGGCTCCCGCGGGCCATCCGCCAGAGCATCCACAGACTCGCGGTGATGAAGGCGGTCATCAGCATGTCCGGCATCGGGACGCGCGCGTGCACGAAAACGCCCTGCGTCGTCATCGCGGTGAGCGCGGCGAACTTTCCGGCGTCGGCGCCGAACATCTCGCGCCCGAGGGCGTACACGATCAGCGCCGTCGCGAGCGTCGCCGCCGCCGAGGGCAGGACGGCTGTGAGCTGCGTCACCGCGCCGACCGGCCACGACACGAGCGCGATGAGCCACGCGAGCAGCAACGGCTTGTTGTGGTAGACGACACCGTTGAGCCGCGGGAAGAACCACTCGCCGCGCATGACCTCCCGGGCGAGCAGCGCGAAGCGCGCCTCGTCGTTGCTCGAGAAGATGCGCCCGCCGAGGTCGAGCGTGATGAGGACCAGCGCGCCCGCGAGGACCCAGAGGAGCTGCGGCGACAGGCGGCGGACCATGTACCTGATCATGGCCGGAGGATCCTCCCGGTCGCCCCGCCGCGCATGCGCCCCTCGTCGACGACGACCGACCCGTTGACGATGACCCACGGGATGCCCGTCGGATAGCGGTGCGGCTCGGCGAACGTCGCCTCGTCGCGCACCGTGAGGGGGTCGAACAGGGCGAGGTCGGCGGCGTGGCCCTCGCGCACGAGGCCGCGGTCGCGAAGCCGGAGCCGTTGGGCGCACATCCCTGTCATTTTATGGACGGCGGTCTCCAGGGAGAAGAGTTTCTGTTCGCGCGTGTACTCGCCCAGGACCCGGGGGAACGTGCCGTACGTCCGCGGGTGCGGCTTGCCCGGCCTGTCGCCCTCGCCCGCGTAGAGCGGGATCGAGTCGGAGCCGATCATGAGGGCCGGGTGTGCGAGCACCTTGGCCACGTTCTCGATGCTTTGCGAGAAGCTCACCATGCCGACCGTGCACTTCTCCTCCGCCAACAGATTCATCAGCGTCTCGGCCGGTGCGGCTCCCGACTGCCGCGCGATCTGCGCGAGGCTAAGCCCCTCGAGCTCGCGCCGTCGGCAGGAGGCGATGAACACCTGATCGAATCCGATGCCGCCCTGCGAGACCGTGCCCCAGCGCTCGCCGTCGATCAGGCACTCCTCGACGATGCGACGGCGCGTCGTCTTGTCGGCGAGGCGCTCGAGCAGCTTCGCGATCCCGCCGTCGTGCGCCCAGGCGGGCATCATGTTGTCGAGCTTCGTGCTGCCCGCGTTGTACGGGTACACGTCCCCGGCCACGTCGACCCCGCGCGCCCGCGCCGTGTCGAGCAGCCGCAGCGCGGCGTCGATCTTCGGCCAGTTCTCCCTGCCCGAGGCCTTGACGTGCGAGACCTGCACGCCGACGTCGCCCTCCTCGCCGATCCGAATCGCCTCGTTGATCGAGTCGAGCAGCATCGAGGACTCGCCGCGGATATGCGAGAAGTAGAGCCCGCCCCGCCGCGCCATCGTCTTGGCCAGCCCGCTCAGCTCCGCCGTGTCCGAGTAGGCGCTCGGCGCGTAGACGAGCCCGGTCGAGAAGCCGAAGGCGCCGGCGTCCATCGCCTCGCCGAGGAGGCGCTCCATCGCTCGCTGGTCGTCGGTGGAGGCCGGGCGCGCCTCGAAGCCCATCGCGGCGATGCGGAGGGCGCCGTGGCCGACGAAGTGCGCGATGTTCACCGCCGGGCGCATCGCGCCGAGCGCGTCGAGGTATTCCGCGAACGTCTCCCAGGGGAGGTCGAGGCTGGCGCCGATGCCGCCGGCCCAGCCCCGCACGACGTCGCGCTGGTCCGGCCGGAGCGGAGCCTGGGAGAACGAGCACATCCCGACGACTTCCGTGGTCACGCCCTGCCGGATCTTCGACTCCGCAGACGGGCAGCCGAAATAGAAGAGATCGGAGTGCGAGTGCATGTCGATGAAGCCCGGCGCAACGACCAGACGCCGCGCGTCGATCACGCGCGCGGCCTCGCCCTGGAGCCCCGGGCCGACGGCCACGATGCGGTCGCCTTCCACGGCGACGTCGGCGGTCCGGGCGGGGGCGCCCGTCCCGTCGACGAGCGTGCCGCCCCGGATGAGGAGCGACCAGGCCACGCTCACCCTTCGACGATGCGGACCGACGTCATCCGGTCGCCCTGCTTGATCCGGTCCACGTGCTCCATGCCGGCGACCACCTTGGCGAACACCGTGTAGCTGCCGTCGAGGTGCCGCGTCGGCCCGTAGCAGATGTAGAACTGACTGCCCGCCGAGTCGGGGTCCTGGCTGCGCGCCATCGCGACCGCGCCGCGCACGTGCTTCTGCTTGTTGAACTCCGCCTTGACCTGGTAGCCGGGCCCGCCCGTGCCGTTGCCCTTCGGACAGCCGCCCTGTACGACGAAGTCCGGGACGACCCGGTGGAAGCTGAGTCCGTCGTAGAAGCCCTTCTTCGCGAGCCCGACGAAGTTCTCCACCGTCTTCGGCGCGTCCTCGGGAAAGAACTCGATCTTGATCTCCCCGCCCGCCTCGAGGCTGATGACCGCGGTCTGCTTCACAGCGCGCTCCTATTTGGCCTCGACGACCCGGACCGTCCTGACGCGGTCGCCGACGCGGATCTTGTCCACGACGTCCATCCCCCTCGCGACCCGACCGAACGCCGTGTACTTGCCGTTCAGGAAGTGGGCGTCGCCGAGCATGATGTAGATCTGGCTCCCCGCCGAGTCCGGGTCATCGCCGCGCGCCATGCCGAGCACGCCGCGATCGAACGGACGGGCATTGAACTCGGCCTTGATCGCGTAGCCGGGCCCGCCCGTGCCGATCTTGTCGTCGTCCATCTTGAGCGTCTTGGTGAGCGGGTCACCGAACTGGACGACGAACGCTTTCTCGACGCGGTGCACGCGCTGCCCGTCGTAGAACTTCTGCCGGGCGAGCTTGAGGAAGTTGTCGACGTGGCGCGGGGCATCCTTCGGGAAGAACTCGAGCACGATCTCGCCGCCCTTCTCGAGGGTGATCACCGCGGTCGGCGTCGCCGCCGGCTTCGCGGCGGGCTTGTCCTGCGCCCAAGCGGGAACGACCGTCAGAGCGACGGCGAGCGAGAGCGTCGTCAGGGTTCGGAGCATCCAGGACTCCATGGCGTCGAGGGTCCGCTCATTATACCTCTCAGCAGTCGCGGCCCCACGTGCAGAAGTGGAACCAGGGCAGCATCGTCACGAGGACGATCGCGCCCAGCGCCAGGAGCAGGATCAGGAGCCAGAACTCGGGCGACCGGAGACGCCGGCGGGCGCGGGCGACCGGCCGCGGGCGCGATGGGCCGACATCCGCGTAGCCGAATCGCGCGGTCACGAACGCGGCGAGCCGCGCCGCGCCGGCGCCGTCGAACCCGCCGAAAGAGACCGCCACCAGGCCCGCGCCGGGCACGCGCGCGACGAGGGCCTCGCACGCGACGGTGCCCTCCTCGCCGCCCAGATCCAGCGCCACCCGGAGGCGCTCGCCGGCCACGAGACGCGCGTCCGTGGCGACGCGGCAGCCCGACATGGAGAGATCGACCACTTCGCCGGCGGCGCGGCCGATGCCGACCGTCAGCACGGCCGGCAGGCGCACCACGACGCGCGCGTGTCGGCACTGCTCCGTCGGGCTCGTCACGATCCACATGGTAGGATGATTGGATGGACCAGCGCGAGAACATCCGGAACATCGCGATCATCGCCCACGTCGACCACGGCAAGACGACGCTGGTGGACGCGATGCTCTGGCAGTCGGGGCTCTTCCGCGAGAACGAGTCCGTCGCCGAGCGAATCATGGACTCGATGGACCTCGAGCGCGAGAAGGGCATCACGATCATGGCCAAGAACACGGCCATCAACTACAAGAGCGTCCACATCAACATCGTGGACACGCCCGGTCACGCCGACTTCGGCTCGGAAGTCGAGCGCACGCTCACGCTGGTGGACGGCGTGCTGCTGCTGGTCGACGCCGCCGAGGGGCCGCTGCCGCAGACGCGCTTCGTGCTCAAGAAGGCGCTCGAGGCGGGGCTGCCGCCGATCGTCGTGATCAACAAGATCGACCGTTCGGACGCCCGTCCCGCCGAGGTGCTGGACGAGGTCTACGACCTCTTCATCGACCTCGATGCGGCCGAGGATCAGCTCGAGTTCCCGGTGCTCTACACGAACGCGCGGACGGGCACGGCCACGCTCGACCTCAAGGACGAGGGCCGGACGCTGGAGCCGCTCTTCGAGACGATCCTGACCACGGTTCCGGCGCCTCGGTTCGATCCGGCCATGGGTCTGCAGTTCCGCGTGGCGATGCTGGACTGGGACGACTACGTGGGCCGCCTGGTGATCGGCCGCATCGTCAACGGGCGCGTGCGCCAGGCGGACCGGATCTCGGTGGTCCACCGCGACGGCGCTGTCGAGCAGGCCAAGGTCACCGTGCTGTACGGCTACGAGGGTCTCAAGCGGATCGAGATCTCCGAGGCGAGCGCGGGCGAGATCGTGGCGATCGCCGGCATCGAGACAATCGATATCGGCGAGACGGTCGGCGATCTCGAGCACCCGGTGGCGTTGCCGCTGATCCGGATCGACGAGCCGACGGTGTCGATGCTGTTCTCGTCCAACGTATCGCCGTTCGCGGGCAGGGAGGGCCGCTTCGTCACCTCGCCGCAGCTGCGCGAGCGCCTGATAAAGGAGCGCAAGCTCAACCCCGGCATCCGGGTGGAGGAGACCGACTCGCCAGACACGTTCCGGGTTTCCGGGCGCGGCGAGCTACAGCTGGCCATCCTCATCGAGATCATGCGGCGCGAGGGCTTCGAGGTGGAGGTCGGCAAGCCGGAGATCATCACGCGCAAGGACGAGCAGGGTCAGACGCTGGAGCCGATGGAGCATCTCGTCATCGACATCCCGGAGGACTTCATCGGCGCCGTCACCCAGAAAGTCGCGCCCCGGAAGGGCCTCATGACCAAGATGGTCAACCACGGCACGGGGCGAGTCCGGCTCGAATATCGGATTCCCTCGCGCGGCCTGATCGGATATCGAACCGAGTTCCTGACGGACACGCGAGGGACCGGACTGCTGAACCACCTGTTCGACGACTGGGACGCCTGGCAGGGCGACATCGCGCACCGGCAGAACGGCGCGCTGGTCGCCGACCGCACCGGGAGAACCACGGGCTACGCCATCGACAATTTGCAGGCGCGCGGCACCATCTTCGTCGGGCCCGGTGAGTCGGTCTACGAGAGCCAGATCGTCGGCGAGAACTCCCGCGACAACGACCTCGACGTCAACATCACCAAGGAAAAGAAGCTCACCAACATGCGCGCCTCCACGTCGGACGAGGGCATCAAGCTCACGCCGCCGCGCATCATGAACCTCGAGCAATCGCTGGAGTGGATCCGCGAGGACGAGCTCCTCGAGGTGACGCCGAAGTCGCTCCGCCTGCGCAAGCGCGCG
>WNGH01010076.1_pt1 | contig 11526 bp, 10 predicted proteins | sample 5400631 | NCBI WGS metagenome assembly WNGH01 (sample SAMN13153373, study PRJNA577476) | soil metagenome | isolation source: 115 cm soil or saprolite under Garry oak tree replicate 1 | place: USA:California | collected 2016-06-15 | reverse complement strand
CGCAGAGAGGCTGACATGGGGCTAGGTCAAGAGGAGGAGGTCGGCCGCGCTGCCAACGGCGCGGCCGCGGCAGCCGGGTCGGTGCTGTTGACGCTGGCCTCGGCGCAGTTCTTGATGACGCTGGACAGCTCGGTCATGAACGTGTCGATCGCGACCGTAGCCAAGGACGTGGGCACGACGGTGACCGGGATCCAGACCGCGATCACCTTCTACACGCTGGTAATGGCCTCGCTGATGATCACAGGCGGCAAGATCGGGCAGATCCTGGGCCGCAAGCGCGCCTTCGCCCTCGGGTGCGTGATCTACGGGTGCGGGTCGCTGATCACCGCCGTGTCGCCGAATCTGGCGGTGCTGATGCTGGGCTGGTCGGTCCTGGAGGGAGTGGGGGCCGCGCTGATCATGCCCGCGATCGTGGCGCTGGTGGCGTCCAACTTCGCCCGTCCGCAGCGCCCGCGCGCATATGGGCTGGTCGCATCGGCCGGCGCGATCGCGGTGGCGGCGGGGCCGCTGATCGGCGGCCTGTTCACCACCTATCTGTCGTGGCGGTGGGTGTTCGCCGGGGAAGTCCTCGTCGTGCTGGTCATCTTGGGGCTCACCCGCCGCATCGCTGACACCCCGCCCGAGGAAGGCGCGCGGCTGGACCTGGTGGGCACCGTCTTGTCGGCGCTCGGCCTGGCGCTCATCGTGTACGGCATCCTGCGCTCTGGGACCTGGGGGTTCGTCCAGCCCAAGGAGGGCGGCCCCCAATGGCTGGGCTTGTCGCCGGTGATCTGGCTGATTCTCGGTGGCGGCGTAGTGCTGCGGGTCTTCATGTGGTGGGAGCTTCACCGTGTCAGGCGCGGCGATGCGGTGCTCGTTGATCCGGCGATGCTGCGCAACCGGACCCTGCAGGGCGGCCTTACCTCGTTCATGTTCCAGTACCTGCTGCAAGCTGGCCTGTTCTTCGCGGTGCCGCTGTTCTTGTCGGTGGCGCTCGGCCTGTCGGCGGTCGCGACCGGCGTCCGGCTCCTGCCGCTGTCGATAACCTTGCTGCTGGCCGCCGCCGGTGTGCCCAAGGTCTTTCCGAACGCCTCCCCCCGCCGCGTGGTCCAGCTCGGGTTTCTCGCCCTGTTCGCCGGCATCGTAATCCTGATAGCACTGCTCGACGTCAGCGCCGGGCCCGAGATCATCACCTGGCCGATGCTGCTCGCCGGCCTGGGCGTCGGCGCGCTGGCCTCCCAGCTCGGCAGCGTCACCGTCTCAGCGGTGCCCGACGAGCAAAGTGGCGAGGTCGGCGGCATCCAGAACACCGTCACCAACCTCGGCGCCTCCATCGGAACCGCCCTGTCCGGCGCGATTCTGATCGCCGCGCTGACCTCCTCATTCCTCACCGGTGTCCAGAACAATCCCGCGGTGCCCAAAGACCTCGCCGCCCAGGGCCAGGTCCAGCTGGCGGGCGGCGCCCCGTTCATGTCCGACCAGGACCTCATGGCCGCGCTCGACAAGGCCGGCGTCTCGGGCAAGACCGCCGACGCGATCGTCACCGAGAACGCCAGCGCCCGCATCGACGGGCTCCGCTCGTCGCTGTCGGTGCTCGCCCTGCTCGCCTTGATCGCCCTGTTCACCAGCCGCCGGATCCCCGCTAAGCAGCCCTCCGCCCCCGCCGACAGCGACGCCCCGGCCTGACCGTTTATAGCGCTCGACCTCTTGGTGCTTCTCCAGATACAGCGCCCCGGTGTGGTACTCGATGTAGACATTCTGAGGGTCACTAGGCCCGGGGAAGCCAAGCAGGATGAAGGAACCGTCCATCGCGGCGTGAGCCCCAGAGTTGAACGGGATGTCTCAGGATGCTTCGCTCAGTGCCAGGTGGGCCCAACTGGGATCGAACCAGTGGCTTCCTCCTTGTAAGGGAGGCGCTCTGCCGCTGAGCTATGGGCCCGCGCGGGGCATCCTACCCTCGCCCGGAAAATCAATGAAGGTAGTCCCTGTACCAGGTCTCGTTGAGCGCGCCGCGCCGAAGGGCTGCCTGTCAGTCAGCAAGGGCGCGGCGTGTTCGTGCGGGAAGCGCCGCCGGAACTACGGCGGCTGGACACCGACAAGAGAACTGAGCCGCACCCATCCGGGCCGCCCAGGCCTCCAACGTGTGCTCCTCGGCGTGGCGGATCCTGGCCCGCTGGTTGTTCCTGGCGGGCTCCAGCCGCATCCAGACATCGGTCACGGGCACCTGGTCTACTTCCAAGACGTACACCTGCCTGGTGTCCGGTGAGTACACCGCGAACAGGTCCACGTCGCCCCTGTATGGCTGCCTGCGGCTGACAGCGCGGTCGCCAACCCCCCATACTCCGCTGTGCGCGGAGAAGCATAGGACGGCCCCCCCGTGGATCCTCCGGGCGGTCTTGCACTGGACGCGGAGGAAGCCTCCATCGGCCTCTACAACCATGTCGTAGCGCTGATTGTCGCCGAACGGCAACAGGACCGGGAAGCCGGCCCGGAGGAACTCGGCTAAGATTACGGCTTCACTGATCTCGCCGATCGCCTTGGTGTTCACCCGGCCGATTGTAGGGGTCTGCCACTTTAGTCACGAAGTAGGCGCACCGCATCTATTTGGTCTTGGCGGGCAGGCGCACCCGGACGCGCTTACCACTGCCGTCGCGGCCCCGTAAGGCGGGTGCTCTACCCCCTGAGCTATGCGCCCGCCGCCGGAACGGCCCGGCTCAGCGTACCGGCTCAGCGGGCGCCGAGGTGCCGTGCGGCAAGGTCCGCGACGGCCTGGCTCACCGCGATCCGGTTGCGCAGGCGGCCGAGCCTGGCGCCCATGCCCGCGCCGTGGACGCCGCCGATGAGCGCCTGCTCGAAAAGGAGAGCGCCGGCGTAGGCAGCGCCGAACCGGATCCCCTCGGCGAGAACCGCTCGTTCCGCATCGGCGAGGCGCCGCCAGCGGGCATAGCCGTCCAGGACGGCGGCGATCCGCCCCGGGTCCGGCGAGATGTGCTGCGCCTCGGGCACACCGGGCCGGGGCAGGTCGAGGTGGCATTCGAGCAGGCAGTGGCCCAGGTCCAAGACCGGCAGCCCGAGCCCGCCGTTCTCCCAGTCGATGAGCACGGCCTCGCCGGACGCGGTAAGGATCGCGTTGCCCGGCCGGGCGTCACCGTGCACCACCGCCACCGGCAGCGCCGGGACCGCGGCCCGTACCGCCAGGAGCGTCGAGCGGAACTGCGAGTGCAGCGGGCGCCACTCCCCCGGCAGCAGCGGGGCGACCGCGTCGAGCCGGCCCAGCGCGACGGGGATCGCCGCCGGATGCCACAACGCGAGCCCGGCCCCGGGAGCGGCGCCGAGCGCGTGCAGGCGGCCCAGGGCCGCGCCGAGCTGGCCGCCGCCGGGCACCGGCCGGCCGGGGATGTAACTGGTCGCCCAGGTCAGCCATGGCCCGGCCACGCCGATGAGATCGCCGGACCGGGTCGCGACCGCGCGCGGCGCCGGGTAGTCCTGCCCGGCGAGCCAATCCAGCGTGACGGCGCGGCCGAGCAGCCAGTCGGTGACCGACGCGGTGCCGCAGCCGCGCAAGTACGGGGCGAGCGGCACGTCGGCCCGGTAGGCCCGGACCAGGATCGCGTCACCGTCCGGGCGGTCCAGCTCGTAGCCGACCCAGGCACCGGAGACGGAACCGTACCGGCGCCGCACGGACACGGGGCCGAGCCGGTACTCCCGCAGGATCCGGCCGACCACGGCGGCATCGGTCACGGCCCCGGCGCCACCCGACGGCACGTCACCTGGCGGCTCCGCGGCCGAGGACGCGCTCGAGCGCCTGGGCGACCTCCTCGGACAGTCCCGGGGCGCGGTCCGCCGCGGGCCCGGCCCGCGCGGCGGACAGCGGTTCCGGGCCGTCGCCCGCCGGGGGAACGGTCATGCCGCAGTCGCGGCACTCCACCTCGCCGAGCCGACGGACCAGGTGGACGCCGCCGCACTGGCGGCACTTGTCCATGTCGGCCGTCCAGTTGGCGGATGCCTGGCAGCCGGGGCACACCAGGACCTGTTCGTCGCCCTTGACCCCGCGGCGCCACGGGCTGTGCCCGCGCACCGGGTCCACCTGCCGCGCACCGCAGCGATAGCAGGGCATCTTCCGCTTCCTCGCGCCAGGCCAGGCATGCCCCCGGATGGGGGTCAACCCAGCGCGGCCAGAGCTTTCTGGTAGTCGGCGAGGTCACGCGCTTGCGGGATCGGAGTGACCACCTTCCAGCGGACCACGCCGCCGGCGTCGATGATGAACGTGCCGCGCACCGAAACACCCCGGTCCTCGTCGAACACGCCGTAGGCCTTCGCCACGCCGCCGTGCGGCCAGAAGTCGGACAGCAGCCCGAACTCGAAGCCCTCGTTCTCCGCCCAGATGCGGTGCACCCACGTCGAGTCCACCGACACCGTCAGCAGTTCCACGTCGTCCCGGTCGACCTCGGGGAAATCGTCCCGCAGGGCGCACAGCTCGCCACTGCAGACGCCGCTGAACGCGAGGGGGTAGAACACCAGCACCACGTTCTTCGCACCACGGAAACCGGACAGCCGCACCGGCTGCCCATGCTGGTCCTTCAGCTCGAAATCGGGGGCCTGCTGGCCCACCTCAACCGCCATTCCCGGGTCCCTTCCGCCGCGGCGGCCGCCCGCACGGGGGCCTGCCGGGGCATGACGTGCTCGCCGACGTGCCCAGTGTGCCACCACAGCAGGACACCCGGCGCCATTCCCCGAATGGATCACGCCGCGGCGATGGCCGCGCCGTCACGCCCGCGGGCCCGCGGCGTCACACCCCGCGCCGCGCCCCACAGCCGGCGGGCCCGCGCCACCACGCCAGCGGCCCATTCCGGGCCGGCGGCGGCACGCCCTCAGGCGGTCAGCGTCGCGCCCGGGGCGCGACCAGGCGGGTGCCCAGCCAGTCGCGCCCGGCGGACAGGCTCGACGTCTGCGACAGCCCGGCGGTCGGTGCCGCCTCCCCGATCTCGCTCGGCTCGACGTAGTTCTCCCGGCCTGGCTTGGGCGTCAGGAGCCAGATATGCCCTCCGTCTGCGAGTGGTGTCAGCGCGTCCGCCAGGGCGTCGAAGAGGTCACCGTCTCCGTCGCGCCACCAGAGCAGGACCACGTCGACCACGTCGTCGTAGTCCTCGTCGACAAGTTCCACATCCTTTAGCTGGGTGATGGCTTGCCGCAGCGCCTCGTCACAGTCGTCTGCGTAGCCAATCTCCTGCACCACCTGCCCCGGCTTGATGCCGAGTCGCTCGGCCAGGCCAGGTTGATCCTGAGCCTGGCGCGCGGTCGCGCTCACTAACCCCTCCTCAAGCCCTTTCTCACGGCGCCAAGTCCCGCACTAGCCGCCCGGTCCCGGGCACTGGCCCGGGACGCTGGCATCCCGCGCGCTACGTCCGCGTCGGCACTTCTTGCCCGCACAGTCCACACTGGGTCGGGCCCCCGCGCAAGTGTCAAGCGGCTCAGACACGAAATCTGGTCACACGCGGAGCGTTCCCACTTCACCCAAGGCCTACCCGAGGAAAGACATTCGTACCTGTCTATCCGGATTATCGACATTAAGGTCTACCAGCGCGATCGATTGCCAGGTGCCCAGCGCCATCGTGCCACCAAGCACCGGGATCGTCAGGAACGGCGCCAGGAAGGCCGGCAGCACGTGCGACCGGCCGTGCCCGCGCGTCCCGTGCGCGTGCCGCCACCGGTCGTCCGGCGGCAGCAGCTCGGCGAGCACCGCGAGCAGGTCCTCGTCGCTGCGGGCGCCCAGTTCCATGAGCGCGAGCCCGGCGGTGGCGTGCGGGACAAACACGTGCAGCAGCCCGTCCCCGCCGCCGGCCGCGCGTGCGGTGAACCGCGCGCATTCTCCGGTGATGTCGATGACGCGCTCGCGGCGCCCGGTTGAGGCCGCAAAAATCTCGCTTTCCATACCGAACGAATGTTCCCTCCTGCCTGGAATCAGCACATCCTGCAGGGTTCCGGGGTGCCCAGGAGCCAGGCGCGCCGGGGCGAAGGTGCGTTTAGGCCGCGCGCGTATGAGAATTGGTCTGGACAACCTCCCACGCACGGGCGATCACTAGCCGCCTGTGCTGTACCAACGTGGCGGCGACCAGCCGCCCACCATGCGGAAGGCGGGATAGCCCGTGGCTGCCGGACGTCAGCGCTTCTCCATCATCAGCGACGGACTGCCCACCCAGTTGCCGGACATCGACCCGGACGAGACCAGGGAGTGGGTGGACTCGTTCGACAGCGTGGTACGGACCCGGGGCCGGGCCCGCGCCAGGTACGTGATGCTGCGCCTGCTCGAACGGGCCAGGGAACAGCACGTGGGGGTGCCCGGCTTGCGCAGCACCGACTACATCAACACGATCCCGCCCGAGCGCGAACCGTGGTTCCCCGGCGACGAGTACGTGGAACGGCGGATCCGCGCCTACATCCGGTGGAACGCCGCGGTGATGGTGTCCCGCGCGAACCGCGCGGGCCTGGGGGTCGGCGGGCACATCGCCACCTACGCCTCCGCGGCCAGCCTGTACGAGGTGGGCTTCAACCACTTCTTCCACGGCAAGGACCACGGCGAGTCCGGAGACCAGGTGTTCATCCAGGGGCACGCCGCGCCGGGCATCTACGCCCGCGCGTTCCTGGAGGGCCGCCTGAGCGAGCACCAGCTCAACGGCTTCCGGCAGGAACTGTCCCACCCCGGCGGCGGGCTGCCGTCCTACCCGCACCCGCGGCTGATGCCGGACTTCTGGGAGTTCCCGACGGTGTCCATGGGCCTCGGCCCGCTGAACGCCATCTACCAGGCGCGGTTCAACAGGTACCTGCTCGCCCGGGAGATCGCCGACACCAGCAGGTCGCACGTGTGGGGCTTCCTCGGCGACGGCGAGGTGGACGAGCCGGAGGCGCTCGGCGCCATCGGCCTGGCCGCCCGCGAGGAACTGGACAACCTCACCTTCGTGATCAACTGCAACCTGCAGCGCCTGGACGGGCCGGTGCGCGGCAACGGCAAGATCATCCAGGAGCTCGAGGCGGTGTTCCGCGGCGCCGGCTGGAACGTGATCAAGGTGATCTGGGGCCGGGACTGGGATCCGCTGCTCGCCCAGGACACCGACGGCGTGCTGGTCAACAAGATGAACACCACGCCCGACGGGCAGTTCCAGACCTATGCGGTGGAGTCCGGCGAGTACATCAGGGAGAACTTCTTCGGCAGCGACCCGCGGCTGCGCGCCATGGTCGCCCACCTGAGCGACGACCAGCTCCGCAACCTGTCCCGGGGCGGCCACGACTACCGCAAGGTCTACGCCGCGTTCAAGGCGGCGACCGAGCAAGTCGGCCAGCCGACGGTGATCCTGGCGCACACCATCAAGGGATGGACGCTCGGCCCGGACTTCGAGGCCCGCAACGCCACCCACCAGATGAAGAAGCTCACCGTCGCCGAGCTGAAGGAGTTCAGGGACCGGCTGTACCTGCCCATCGCGGACGCGGCCCTGGAGGCCGAGCTGCCGCCGTACTACCACCCGGGCGAGAACTCCGACGAGATCGCCTACATGCGGGAGCGGCGTGCCGCGCTCGGCGGCTACCTGCCCAGGCGGGTGGTCCGCGCCAAGCCGCTGCACCTCCCCGGGGCCGCGGTCTACGACGAGCTGAAGCAGGGCTCGGGAAAGCAGGCGGTCGCCACCACGATGGCGTTCGTCCGGCTGCTGAAGGACCTGATGAAGGACGCCGGGATCGGCAACAGGTTCGTGCCGATCATCCCGGACGAGGCGCGCACGTTCGGCATGGACTCGCTGTTCCCCAGCGCCAAGATCTACTCCCCGCACGGGCAGACGTACGAGGCGGTGGACCGGGCGCTGCTGCTGTCCTACAAGGAGTCCGAGCGCGGCCAGATCCTGCACGAGGGGATCAGCGAGGCCGGCGCGATGGGCTCGGTGATCGCGGCCGGCACCTCGTACGCGACGCACGCGGCGCCGATGATCCCGGTGTACGTGTTCTACTCGATGTTCGGCTGGCAGCGGACCGGCGACCAGATGTGGGCGCTCGGCGACCAGCTCGCCCGCGGGTTCCTGCTGGGCGCGACGGCGGGCCGCACCACGCTCACCGGTGAGGGGCTGCAGCACAACGACGGCCACTCGCAGCTGCTCGCCTCGGTCAGCCCGGCCTGCGTGGCCTACGACCCGGCATGGGCCTACGAGGTGTCGGTCATCGTCGCCGACGGCCTGCGCCGGATGTACGGGGAGAGCCCGGAGCACCCGCAGGGCGAGGACATCTTCTACTACCTGACCGTCTACAACGAGCCGTACCAGCAGCCGCCGATGCCCGCGGACTCGGCGGAGGCCCGGGCCGGGCTGGAGCAGGCGATCCTGCGCGGCCTGTACCGGTACGCAGCCGCGGCCGGGGAGCTGGATGGCGAACACCCACGGGCGCAGATCCTCGGCTCCGGGGTAGCCGTGCGCTGGGCGCTGGAGGCGCAGCGGCTGCTCGCCGAGGACTGGGGCGTGGCCGCGGACGTGTGGTCCGCGACATCCTGGACAGAGCTGCGCCGCGACGCGCTGGCCTGCGAGGAGTGGAACCTGCTCAACCCGGACGCGCAGCCGCGGGTGCCCTACGTGACGCATGCGCTGGAGGGCCATCAGGGCCCGGTGGTCGCGGTGAGCGACTGGATCCGGGCGGTGCCCGACCAGATCGCCCGCTGGGTGCCCGCGCCGTTCACCTCCCTGGGCACCGACGGGTTCGGTTTCTCCGACACCCGGCCGGCCGCCCGCCGGTTCTTCCACGTGGACGGGGAGTCGGTCACCCTGGCCGTGCTCAGCCAGCTCGCCCGCCGCGGTGAGGTCAAGCACGAGACGCTGTCCCAGGCGATCGAGAAATACCGGCTCGACCACCCGGTCAGCGCCCTGGCGCACGGCCGGTGAGCCGGGCCCGGCCTTGCCGTCTCCGACGACGTATGGTGTTCGCGGCCGGCGTACGGCTCAGCCGGGCCCGCCGGCCTCGCCGGCCAGCGGCAGGGTGACCACGATCCGCAGGCCGCCGGCCGGGAGGCTGTGCGCCTCGACCTCGGCACCGTGCGCGGTGCCGATGGAGCGCACGATGGCCAGCCCCAGCCCGGCGCCGTCGCGGACGCTGGTCCGCTCCTCCACCCGGCGGAACGGCTCGAACAGCGCGGGCACCAGCTCCTCGGGGATCACCGGCCCGCTGTTGGCGATCTCGAACCGGGCCCGCCCGTCGCTGGCCCCGGTGCGGATGGACACCCAGCCGCCGCGGATGTTGTGCCGCACCGCGTTGTCCACCAGGTTGCCGGCCATGCGCTCGAGCAGCAGCCGGTTCCCGCAGGCCGGGGCGGCCCCCAGCTCGGTGTCCAGGTGCAGGCCAAGCTCACGTGCCCGGGCCGCGGCGGAATCGACCGCGTCCTCCGCCGCGGCGGAGAGGTCCACCAGCTCCGGGCTGGCCGGTGCCTGCTCGCTGGCGGCCAGCGTGAGCAGCGCCTCGATCAGCCCCTCGGCCTGGGCCGCGGACCGGGCGACCTTGGCGGCCATGGCCTCCAGCTGCTCCGGTGTGCGGGCCGGCTTGGCCATGGTCACCTCGATCGCCGTCCGCATCACGGTCAGCGGGGTGCGGAGCTCGTGCGAGGCGTCGGCGACGAACCGGCGCTGGATCGCGAATGCCGCGTCCAGCCGTTCCAGCATCTGGTCGAAGGTGTCCCCGAGCTCCCGCAGCTCGTCCTTGGGCCCGGCCAGCGCCAGCCGCTCCCCCAGGTGCCGTTCCGAGGCGCGCCGGGCCGCCGCGGTGATCGAGCTGACCGGCCGCAGCACCCGCCCGGCCAGCACCCAGCCGAACCCGCCGGACACGGCGGTCATCACCCCTAGGGCGGCCAGGGAGTAGGCCAGCAGGTGCGTGAGGGTCTGGTCGCGCTGGGCGATGGCCGCCTGCTGAGCGCCGACGGCGGAGAACGCCTGCGAGCACTGGGCCGGCCCAAGGCCCGCTTTGCCCAGCTTGCAGGCCAGCGCGAGCTTGGCCTGGGCATGGGTTGGCCTCGGCACCTTGACCGGCAGGCTGGCCACCAGTCCGTAGGTGATGCCGAGCAGGCCCGCGCCGGCGGCCAGGAACAGCACGGCGAACATCACCGCAAGCCTGGTCCGGAAGGTCTGCGGCAGCCACCGCCGCGGCCCGCGGCGGGCCCGGGAGGCGGTCACGGCAGCCGGTACCCGGACCCGATCACCGTCTCGATCAGGTCCGGGCTGCCGAGCTTGCGGCGCAGCCGGGCCAGCGTGACGGTGACGGTGTGGGTGAACGGGTCCGCGTTCTCGTCCCACACCTGGTCCAGCAGCTCCTCGGCGCTGACCACGCCGCCGTCCGCGGCCAGCAGCACCTCCAGGATGCCCATCTCCTTGCGTGTGAGGGCGATCGGCCGGCCGCCCCGGCTGACCCTGCGGCGGGCCCGGTCGAACACGAGGTCGCCCTTGACGGCCACGGGCGGGCTTGACGGGCTGCGCCGGGCCAGCGCCCGCAGCCGGGCGACCAGCTCGGCGAACGCGAACGGCTTGGTCAGGTAGTCGTCGGCGCCCAGGTTCAGGCCGTCGACCCGGTCCCCGATGGCCCCCGCCGCGGTCAGCATCAGGATCCGTGCCGGGGTCGCGGCGCCCACCAGCGCGGCGCACACCGCGTCACCGTGGATCCGGGGCAGGTCCCGGTCCACGATCACCACGTCGTAGTGGTTCATCAGCGCCTTGTCCAGGCCGCTGGCACCGTCGTAGGCGACGTCGGCCGCCATGCCCTGGTCGCGCAGGCCGTCGGCGATGTCGTCGGCCAGCGTGGGCTGGTCTTCCACGATGAGCACTCGCACCCCTTCATCCTGGCCTGCCGCGGGTCACATCCGTATTACACGCCCCGCTCACCCGGCACCGGGACGGCATGCCCCGGCCTGCGCCCGCGTGGCCGGGGCGGCCCCGGAAGGTGCCGGAAACCGGCGGATCGTGTTCGGCCCCTGTAACCCCGCGCCCGGTAAGCCTGCGCTGGAAGGCACTCAAGTGAGAACCTCTGGAGGCCCACGATGAAACGCCGTAGGTCCACTACCGGCGCCGCCGCCATATCGCGGCCGCCGCGCCGCGCCCGCGCCTGGGGCACCGCGGCCAGCTTGGCGGCGACGGTCCTGCTGGCCGTGGCCTGCTCGTCGTCCCCGCCGGGGCCGCAGGTCGCCAGCCTCGGCGGGCACCGGAGCACCGGCTCGCACCCGCTCTCCAATGCGCAGGCCACAGCACAGGGCGACCAGGCCATCCTGGACTACACCCGCTGCATGCGCGCCCACGGGGTGCCCATCTCCGACCCGGTCCACCGGCCCGGTCACATGGGCCTGAGCATCCCCGACCTGCCCACCCCGGGGCCCGTCACGAACGCCGCGACGGCCGCCTGCCAGCACTTCATCCGCCCGCTCGTCCAGGCCAAGGAGGCCGGCGCCGCGGCGGCCATGTCACCGGCCCGGCTCGCGGCGCTGACCAGGTACGCCCGGTGCATGCGGGCGCACGACATCCCCATGCTCGACCCGACCTCGTC
>WNGH01010500.1_pt1 | contig 11528 bp, 11 predicted proteins | sample 5400631 | NCBI WGS metagenome assembly WNGH01 (sample SAMN13153373, study PRJNA577476) | soil metagenome | isolation source: 115 cm soil or saprolite under Garry oak tree replicate 1 | place: USA:California | collected 2016-06-15 | reverse complement strand
CGCACGTGCAGTATCTCGCCGACGACAAGCTCGAAGGCCGCGAGACGGGCAGCCCCGGATTCGAAAAAGCCGCCGCCTACATGGCCGACCAGTTTCGCGACGCCGGTCTGCAGCCCGCGGGTGTTGACGGCTATCGCCAGCCTATCGATTTCAATGTGGTTCGCATCGACGAGAGCCGCTCCTCGCTCGATTTGATTCGCAACGGAAAGGTCGAGCCTGTAAAACTCGGCGACGATGCCATTCTGGGCGTCAATGCCCACGCAACGGAGCACGTTGAGGCTGTGGCGGTATTCGTTGGCTATGGCCTAACGGTTTCTGAGCTGCACTACGACGATCTCGCCGGCCTCGACGTAAAGGGGAAAATTGTTGTTTACATGACTGGCGGACCGCCCGATATGTCCGGCCCGGTGAAGGCCCATTACGAATCCAGCGAACAGCGCAACCGCGCGCTGGTAAGAGCGGGCGCGATTGGCGCGGTCGCCATTCCCAATCCCAAAGCGGCCGAAGTGCCCTGGTCGCGCATTGCCGAATCACGCTTTCAGCCGGGTATGGAGCTGGCCGATCGTGGTCCGAATGCCGCGCCTCCGATGCAAGTTTCAATCCTCTGGAATCCAAACCGTGCCGAAATGCTGTTCGCCGGAAGCGGCCACTCGTTCCAGGAAGTTCTCGCGGCGCTCAATGCCAATCAGCCTCTGCCGCACTTCCCTCTCGCGATGAAGGTCCGTTCCCGCCTCGGGATGATTCGCTCGCAGGTGAAATCGGAAAACGTGGTTGGCGTGCTGCCCGGAAGCGATCCGCGTCTGAAGAATGAGTATGTGGTCGTCAGCGCGCATCTGGATCATCTCGGCATCGGTGCGCCTGTGAACGGCGACAGAATCTACAATGGCGCGATGGATGACGCTTCCGGCGACGCGTCGCTGATCGAAATTGCTCGGGCGATGAAAAATTCCGGCGCGCAGCCCCGACGCTCAATCCTGGTTCTCTCGGTAACCGGCGAAGAAAAGGGCGAACTCGGCTCCGAATATTTCGCCGCGCATCCCACAGTGTCCGGCCCGTTCGTCGCGGACATCAATATGGATATGTATCTTCCGCTCTTCCCACTGAAATATCTCGAAGTGCAAGGGTTGGCCGAATCCACGCTGGGTGACGATATTCGCGCTGTTTGCGAACAGGCAGGGGTCCAGGTTCAAGCCGACAAGGAGCCTGAACACAACCGCTTCATCCGCAGCGATCAGTACAGTTTCATTAAGAAAGGCGTTCCCGCCCTCGCCTTCAAGTTCGGCTACATCCTCGGCACTCCCGAAGAGAAAATTTTCACAGCCTGGTACAGCGAACGCTATCACGCGCCGTCCGATGACGTGAACCAGCCTGTCGATCTCGTGGCCGCCGCGCAGTTCAACGCGATCCTGGAGAACCTGGCTCTGCGCGTCGCCGATGCCAACGAGCGCCCCACTTGGAAGCCCGACAGCTTCTTCCGCCGGTTCGCGCAACGATAAGGACCGACAAACTAGCCCCCAACCCGGCGGTGTTTTTACAATGGCGACGTGGTCCTAGCTTCGATTTCTCCATGTCACATGCAAGCCTTGCAGCAAGTACCCCAACCAGCCGTAATATAGATTCAGCCGACTAGGGGGCGTGTCATCATCGGCAATGAGGTCGCCTAGTGATTTACGCGCACCGCTCTACCGCATTTATTCTTGTACTAACGCTCCTCGCTACGACTGTCGCATTTGCTGATCTGTCAGACGACTTTGTGCCTCTACGTGACGATCCGGCCATTGAGTACGCAACCCGCCCAACCCACGATCCGATCTCGATTCTAAATGCCGAAATCGAGGCAGGGAGGGTTCGGCTGAAATTCGACGGCGAACAAGGATACTTGAGCTCGGTGTTGGAGACTTTGAAGATTCCGATTGAATCTCAGATGGCAGTATTTTCAAAAACCAGTGTGCAGGCAAAACTGATTAACCCGCAGAATCCGCGCACGCTCTTCTTCAATGACTCGACCGTCGTGGGTTGGGTTCGAGGAGGATTTATTGAGGTTGCGACCGAATCACCTCACCAAGGCATCATCTTCTACAGCTTGCCTCAGGAACGCCAAGAGAAGCCGCAATTCGACCGCAAGAACGATTGTTTGACTTGCCATGATTCTTACGATGCTTTGGGTGTTCCCGGAATGTTGGTTCGCAGTAATTTTACGGGGCCGAATGCGATGACCTTGCGTGATCTTGGCAGCTACAACATCGACCATCGTAGCCCATTGGAGCAACGTTGGGGTGGATGGTATGTGACGGGCAATAGCGGCTCGATGCGTCACATGGGAAACGCGATTGTCACTGATGAAAATAACCCAGACTACGCATTTGGGCCGGAGACGCTGAATCTTGTTTCGCTTAAAGGAAAGGTCGATACGGAATCTTATCTCTCTCCGTACAGCGACATCGTTGCGCTCATGGTCTTTGAACACCAGATGCGGATGATGAATTTGTTTACACGTCTCGGTTGGCAGACTCGATACGCCTTGTCTCAATCAAGAGCAACTAAGCCCCTCGACCTCAATCAGAAGTACTTGCGCGACACGACAAACGATCTCGTGGATTACATGTTTTTTGTTGATGAGGCATCTATTGCCAACCCTATCCATGGCACATCAGGTTTTGCAGAGAAGTTTTCTAGCGATGGTCCGCACGATAGCAAGGGCCGCTCGCTCCGGCAACTTGATCTCGAAACACGCCTCATGCGTTATCCCTGCAGCTACATGATCTTCCAAAATATTTCCGCGAGCCCTCGCAGTAGTCCTTCGAAAATTCATGAAAATGCCGAAAAACACTATCAATTTTGAGACGGTGCGAAATATTGGACTAAAGTTGTCCGGGGTTGAGGAGAGCACGGCCTACGGAGTCCCAGCTCTGAAGGTTAATGGACAACTCCTGGCATGTGTCCCGGCCAATCGCGCAGCGGAACCCAACTCGCTTGTCATCCGCGTTGATTTCGATGATCGCGCCGAATTGCTCGCCGGAGACCCCGATGTTTACTACCTGCCTGACCACTACGTCGGCTATACCGCCGTTCTGGTCCGCCTCTCGCGCGTCGATCACGATGTGTTGCGGGATTTGCTAGGAATGGCTTACAAGTTTGTGACCCGCAACGCTGCCCCTCGTCCACGAGCGATGACGGGCAAACGCACCAGACCAAACAAAATAAGTCAGTGTCGAGAGCGCCTCCGAAACTGGACTATTCCACTGGGTACGGTCCATCGGAAAACTGCCTGACGTGATATCCCTTGGACCCGACGAACCGTGCGAGAGGACTTCTCAAATCCTCGTCTGCTTTCAAGCGACCGATGATGTAATTGAAGTTATATCGTGGCCACCAACCGAGTTCCTTTCGCGCACGCTCGTTGACGTACACGCGACTAATGTTCGGGAACATTTTCCAGCCCCGCCGGTCGTATTCGGCTTCGTAATCTGGCACGCGCCTTCGCACGACTGCGGGCGCGTCAACTCGGAGGTCCGTGAGGTCGTCCGGGGAGAATGGGGTTGTTGCACTGATAATGTACTTGCGGAAGCCTATCGAGCGTGCTTGTTCTGAGGCCAACAAATGTGCGCTGACCACGTCTTCGATGTCCACACGTCTGTAGAGATATTCATTCGCTTTCACATTTGCATCTGAATAGGCTTCCCGGATTCCCCTATTGTCATCTTCTTCAGGGAAGAATCGAGAGGTCCTGAGCACGATGCAAGCAAGACCTTGATTGCGGTGGAACAATTGACAGATATCCTCGGCTGCGGCTTTGGTTACGCCATACACGTTTTTGGGAATGGGCGTGACTTCCTCGGTAATCCATGCAGCGGGAGCCCCCGGAGGCGGCACAAGGGCATGACCAAAGACGCTGGTTGTGCTGGTGTAGACGAAGGACTCGACGCCCGCTCTGACTACCTCTTCCAACAGATTGAGCGTGCCACTGATGTTGGTGTCAACGAAATGCTGCCGAGGATGGGTAGCAACGTGAGGCTTGTGCAGGGTGGCGGAGTGGAAAACAACCTGAACGCCACGCATACAACGCTTCACGCAAGAACGATTCGCAATTGAGCCGACGTGGGTGGTAAATGGCGATTCAACTATGTCGAGACCGACCACTTCGTGCTTCAGGTCCAATAACGTTCGAACCAAGGCTTCGCCAAGGTGGCCTGCGCTTCCTGTAACCAAGACCTTCATGCTCGTGTTCTTCAGTTGCCACGAACGGGAGCCGTAAACTGCCAACCCGGTTTTTAACTACCCAATTCTAAACGATTGACACGAACGTTAGGACGTATCGGCACCGCAAGTACGGGTTAGGTTCTTTCTTGCCGCTCAGTGTGATGTGGCCGCATATGAGCCGTCTTGGTCGTGAATTTCTCCTCCAACAAGCGGCGGCACAAAAGTGCAGACAACGCGCATTCTGGTCTTGACCTTGAGGCGATGTCGGTCGTGCTGGTTGAGTGCATAGAGTGTGCCAGGTTTAATGGTGTAGAGCCTGCCGTTGCTGAGGTCTTCCAGAATCCCTTCACCTTCCAAACAATAAACGGCCTCCAGGTGGTTCTTGTACCAGAAAATCTCGTCCATGCCTGCTTCTAGAATGGCATCAGTCAAGGTCACTCCCATGCCATCTTCTTCGTGTAGGAAGCGCAGACTGGACCAATGCTTGGACCGACTTTTCCCTTTACCCTCGACCAGGTCATCTCGCGTCCTTACAATCATGTGTTAGCCCTCGATTGCTACTGCCTCGATGCTCGCTTGCGTACCAGGATGACCGCCCGCGTTGCGACCAAGTTTCTCTTCTTTGTATGCGTAAGCATGCACCAGTCAGGCCAATCCATCGCACGTAGCATCAACTCATCGGTGAAGATCACGAACGCAGCGCAATGGCCGCAAATCGAGGGCTCGCCGGGGCTCGGCCGGGTCAGCCTGTTAAGAGACCACTGCAATGAACGTCCGCATTCGGGACATTGGCTGCTCGGACATTTTGAGGGGAGCATCGAGTGAAGCCATTGAATGCAAGCCTACTGAGTGAGCCAGCGGCCTACACCCCCATGATGTGAGCACGTCCCTCTGCGACTTTGACTGAAGCTATAGCTTCCGTCCCGACACTGTGCGGTCGCTCCCTTTGGTACAGTGCTCGACTTCGTTGGCGATTGGACGCGCTGCCCGGCTCTGTTCGGGTAAGAGCGCGGCTTGGACTTTTCTACAGAAGTTGCGCGTGAGCTAGCGGCCGGAGTTCCCGACTTCGTATCAGTGGGGTTCGCTTTGGTCTTCGAATTCTGCTGAGCTGCGTTTGGTGTCGGCTGCGTTTGTTGCGTCGTCTGGGAATACGACTGAATCGGCAAAATGACGAGCCAAAGAAGTACGCCTATGCCTAGCCATTTTCTTTTCACGTTTGCCTCCTTGACGGCTTACCGGGGCAGGTGTTTACTGGCCGCTACATATCCCGAATAGGTTATGACGTCAAGTGGAAAGCACCAGAGGAACGATGCAGCGAATATGCAATCGCATTGTATGTCATCGACCTCGTCAAACCGGGGGGTAATCCATGGCGTCTGACCAAGGAAAAATCAAGGCAGCAGTTGAGACGATGGCTTATTACAACATGATTCTGACCGAAGCCATTTTTCAGTTGCTTGAAGAGAAAAGGCTATTGACACGCCAGGATGCTAAAGACCGGATGGAAAAATTGAAGGCTGAAACGAAGTTAAGTTTTCAGATGATTCAGTAAAGCGTCAGCCTCCGTTATTGTCCTCGGAGGGCCGCTTCAATTGTGGGATTCGGACGGATCAGCACCCGCGATTCTGTTGGGCCTTCCTCGATTGTGACGATCTGTGCGTTCAGGGTTGACGAGCGAATCTCTTTCCCGACTCGCTGCTCGATTAGAAACTCATGGAACACTGCTGGCGCAGCCTTGAAAGCCGTCAGGAACGGAGACGCATCCTCGGCTCTGACGCAAAGCCAGAAGCCCGAGGGGTCGCTAAGATCGGGCCGGGCCTTGTGTTTTTCAAAGCCGATCAGGCAAACGGTTATATCGTGGGCGCGGGGCAAGTCGATGCAGCCTTTGCGCTCGCTCTTTCTTTCGCCTTGGCCTCAGTGATGGTTGTTCGCCACCGCATATTACCTATAAAGCTGGTCCTCCGCACGCGATGCTCTTACTTTAAAGTTAATTATCTTGACATAAGAGGCTACAGAGCACACACTCCGCGCCAATCAACGGCCGCCCAGCCCGGCTAGAATTCGGGCACCATTCCTGCTGCCGCGACCCGCGAACAATCCCGCTCGTTTTAGGAGATGACCGTGAAAAGGACAATTCTGGCCGTTCTTTGTGTACTGCTTCCCCTTACCGGCGTAGCTGCGGACAACGGCTATAACGTGAAGTATGACGGGGGTTCGGTAACCAACGTCAAGGCTGGCAACGGCGTAAGGCTGTTTATCGAGGGAAACCAAATTCGTGTCGTTAAGGACAAGGCTGATGTGGCGACAATTCTGGCGTCCTCTGTTACGGAAATTAGTTACGGTCAGGATGTTCACCGCCGCGTTGGCACTGCTGTTGCCGTTGCCGTATTTTCCTTCGGAATAGGCGCTCTCACTGCGCTCAGCAAGTCCAAGAAACACTTCATCGGACTGACTTGGGCGAATGGCGACGTGAAAGGCGGATTTGCGATGCAGTGCGATAAGAACGACTACCGTGGCATTCTCGCAGGACTCGAAGGAGTGACTGGGAAGAAGGCTGTGGACTCCGACGCCCTGAACGTAAAAAACTAACTACCGCAGCTACCTACAGCATAGGATTGGAAACTCAGGATGAGTTCGAAGGGAAAAAAATGAGAAGACAAACTAGCAGAATAATGAGAACTGTGGCGTTCTTGCTGACCACGATGGCGCCGTTTACGCTTACCCCGTTAGCAAGGGCGCAGCAATTCTCAGCCGGGTCGGCGCCGGTCGGGCCAAGCATTACGGGTTTGTCGCCGAACTCGGGAGCGATCGGCGCATCCGTCACAATTTCCGGTAGCGGCTTTGGTTCCAGTCAGGGCAGCAGCACCGTGACATTCAACCGAACGACCGCCTCCGTCACAACTTGGAGCGCGACGACTATTGTGGCAGTCGTTCCTTCCGGAGCGGCCACTGGAAATGTCATCGTCAAGGTTCCAAATAAGCCTAGCAACGGGATGACCTTCAGAGTGGTGCCTGCTCCGAATATCACCAGCTTGTCGATCACGACAGGAGCAGTTGGGGCGGCTGTCACGGTTACGGGGACCAACTTCGGGTGGTCCACCGGTACCGTGAAGTTCAACGGAATCGCAGCGACAGTCACATACTGGAGTGCCACCAGCATCGCAGTGACAGTGCCCAGCGGAGCGAGCACGGGCAACGTCGTGGTGTTTGCGAGCGGAGTGAATAGCAACGGGGTGAATTTCACGGTGGTGGTCCCTGCGCCGAGCATCACCAGCTTGTCTATAAATTCGGGACCGGTGGGTGCATCCGTTACGATTACGGGCACGAACTTTGGTTCTTCTCAAGGTTCGGGAGCCGTTTCCTTCAACGGCACGCCGGGCACTGTCACACGTTGGGGTGCGACGAGCATCTCGGCGACTGTCCCGTCTGGAGCCACCACGGGGAATATAGTCGTCCTTGCGAGTGGCATGAACAGCAATGGAGTGAACTTCACGGTCGCTCCCAGTATCGCTGGCAGTTGGACGAATGTCGCCAGCATGAGCGTAGCGCGTGCGAACCACACGGGGACCCTGCTGAACGATGGTCGGGTCCTTGTGGTGGGACCACACACTACCGCCGAGATCTTCGACCCCACGAGCAGTACTTTCATTGCTACGGGCAGCATGGCTGGCGCCGGTCTCGACGCCGGTTACACCGCCACTCTGCTTAATGATGGAAAAGTGCTTCTTGTGGGTGGACTGCTCGTCTTGAACGGAGGTATCCAGACCGACCTTGCTACGGCAGAGCTGTGGGACCCGAATACAGGCCTCTGGACCGCTGCGGGCAGCCCGGCCATGGCTCGGCAGAACCATACCGCCACTTTGCTGTCCGACGGCAGAGTGCTGATAGCTGGCGGTTTCGTTATCAACGCGGACGGTACCACCTCAGTGCTCGCAACCGCCGAGGTGTATGATCCTGCCACCGCAACTTGGAGCAGCACTGGCAGCATGAATAGGCCCCGCAGCCTCCACACAGCTACGCTTCTGAACAGCGGGAAAGTACTCGTTGCCGGTGGGGACAGCCTTTCTGGAACCGCTGAACTTTACGACCCCACGTTTAGCGGGTGGCAGTCCACAGGAAATCTCCTCGAGTCCCGGACCGCCCACCGTGCGAGCCTGCTCAACGACGGTCGGGTGTTGATCACCGGCGGTCAGTTTTACCTTATGACCTCGGAAATCTACGACCCGACCACGGAGATCTGGAGCGCCACAGGCAGTTTTGGGTCATCGCGTACTGAAGGCTTCACGCTGGTACGGCTGAACGATGGCAGGTTGTTGATCGCGGGCGGTGGTACAGCAGAGGCCGAGCTATACGATCCATCTACGGGGGTTTGGAGCGCCACGGGCAGTATGGGCGCCGAGCGCGACTATCATTCAGCTACCTTGCTGGTCGATGGCCGAGTACTGGTTGCCGGAGGCTGGACGACGTTTTGCGACCCCGATCCCTGTTTTGGTTGCTACACTTTCATTCTCGACTCCGCTGAATTCTACACTCCTTGACAAGTGATAGCGACGGGCACCATGACCGGCTGCTGCTTTACCGCTCCTTCGCTCATGGTCGGGAGCGTATGGGGCGCCCCGCCTGCCTGTGATGGACTTTTTCGCTCGTCGAGCGATGGCTTATCGTTCAGCCTTGCCCGAGTGGGAATTAGGTAGCGCGAAACATTCCCGTTATTGACGGCGACAAGTTTGTTCGTTATCTGGCTTAATATGCTTCTTGATTTCCACCATTATGGCCAGTGGCAAATATTCACGCCCAGCTTCGGCTATGCCGGGAGCGTCTTAGGTGGGCAACCGGACCCGTGACAGAATTTGCGCCAGCTTCTCGCGTCAGGGCAATACACACCGATGCCAGTGCCACACTCGGAGGTGTTCAGACACGACGTACTTCAGATGGAACATGGCCAATTGCTGTACCGCTTTGTTTTTTACGAGCGAGTAGTGGTCAATACGTGGACGGTTTAGGAAGTTTGAACGCCTTGTCGGTCAGCAATAAGGCCAAGTCCATTTCCCGCAAAAAAGAAAAGGCCGGGAACCTCGCGGCCTCGGCCCAGCACGCGGATTCACGCCGGGCGCTTTTGCCGACGTGGACACTTGGCGTTCCATACCAAGTGTTCGAAGTGCGGGGCCATGCCATTCTTACCGCGCCGATGCGGCCTAACAAGTTGGTGGCACTCGATACAGCGAAAGTGAGATTGTGAATCCTTTAGGCCAAGCGCGTCCGCGACAGTGATTATTTTCTGCTTGCCGCCTTGTGTTATCTCGCACGTGGTGCTTTGAGGCATGAAGACTGTGCCCCCGTGCGCGGGATTCTACCGCGAAAAGCAAAAAGCTGAAACCTTGCAGCCCCGGCCCGCCATCTGGTTACTTTGATTGGCCGTGGTCGTCTTCCTCTTCCGAAATAGATTCCTCTGCTCTGGGCTGATTGCTTGAGAATAGGAGTTCCTCGATTTTCTCTGAACTCATCGATATGCCGAAAAGGGAGCGTCCACCGACGAGCAAACCGAGGAGCACCTTTCGCAAGATACGCTTGAGCGACATCTTGCCCTCCTGTGCCGCAGATGCGGCTTGGCTCGAATTTGCCGTGCTGATAGTCTTCAGGCCGTTTCTAACGGCCAAATGTGAAAGGCGAGCTAGCTAATCGGAGGTGGCCGAGGTGAGAAAACCGGTACAGACGGGAATGGCCGTATATCACAGCCTTCGTTTACAACAGGTACGGGAAAACTGGTTACGGCGGTGAAGAAGAACCATACGGGTACAAGGAAAGCGAGGGCAAGACCAACAACAGTTTGCGCAATGGCGGCAATCAGCACTGCCGCTAGGCAGACAAAAACGACCAATCGCAGCGTCTGACGTACTACCTTCATTACCACACCATGATACGCCGAAATGCGAGAACTAGAGTTTCATCCTAAGGACGGCTGCTCCCAATCAGGTAAGTTTTTGTATAACTCATCCCAACGGCTGTAGCTGCGGAGAGCCGAGACCACTACGGGCAAGGGGTCAGCCAAAATTTCTGGAAAGCTCCGCTCTTCAGGTAAAGTCACTTCGAATGCCAGCCCTTCGGTCGGCGGCGTAAACCGCGCATCCACTCCTGGCTTGTTCCCTCGACTGTCGGCTCGATACCAACCATATTCAGGCAAGTGAATTGCGTTTAGCCCGTGCAGTGAATAGGGCGCACCGTCTCCACGCACACTGAGCCGCTGGTAGCAGAAGCCAGCCGGAAGCCCGTTGGCTCTGAGAAGTGCGGCCAACAGATGGCTCTTTGCGTAACAATAGCCGGTACCTTCTTTCAGGACCTGAGATGCAGAACAAGTGACCGGGTTCCGTCGAAAATCAGAACTGTGCTGGATGGAGTCACGAACCCATTCAAAGCAACGCCGGGCGATTTCGTTGACATCGGCGGTGTTCTTCGAGAGTTCTCTGGCCTTCGACAAAACATCAGGATGGTTCCAGTCGATTACTTCAGTTGATTTGAGAAACTCGTCTGTCATCGTGTCCTTGCGGCGAATTCTACCACCGTCACAATCGAGCCGAAACCTTGTGGAACCGAGATTTCAATCGGCGATGATAAAATCCGTAACCGAGGCGACCATGTTCAAAGTTGGTGACCGCGTAGCCGTCATTCATTTGCATCGCGTGGGCAAGGAAAGAAGGCGCGAAGCGATTCGTGTGGACACGGTCAAGAAGGTCACGCCCAAGCAGATTGTTACGAACAAGGCGAAGTTCAATGCCGAAAGTGGATTTCAAATCGGCCGGACGATAGTTACTTGGCCGCCATCTTGACGCATGCAACCGTCATGGTGGTGCCGGTCACATCGCCCGTAACCGTAGCCATCTTTCCGGCAAGCTTGTCGAGGTCGGCCTTTTCCTTATCGCTCGCTTTCAGCGTGTAAGCCTTGCCCTTGACAACGAGTGCGTAGTCAGAGCCCTTACCTACGCAAGCCCTGGTGCAGGCCGCAGCGTCGGCTATCGGGTGCTTAGCCCCGCACATAGCATCGCTCACCTCACCAGTAAGCGTCATGTTTGCGGCGTTGAGAGTCGCAGCGCCAAAAACGACTGCTGCCAAGATAACCATCACTGCTGGCATTTTAAGTTTCATCGCTTTTCTCCTTTAAGGACCGAGATTGCGACAGTCTTCCCATTGCAAATGCCTGCCGAGTATAGCTCAAAGAACGCTCAGGAACGCAACTAGGTCAGATTCCTCCTGAGTTGTTAACACGAGTATTTCCTTAAGCTGCAAGAATCCGGTGCGTTTCGTCATTTGGTTGGATTCCTCCGTAGGGCGGC
>WNGH01006024.1_pt1 | contig 11530 bp, 10 predicted proteins | sample 5400631 | NCBI WGS metagenome assembly WNGH01 (sample SAMN13153373, study PRJNA577476) | soil metagenome | isolation source: 115 cm soil or saprolite under Garry oak tree replicate 1 | place: USA:California | collected 2016-06-15 | reverse complement strand
GGCGTCATGACGATGCTCGCGGTCGCTTGCTGCGGGTTGACGCCGTCGGCGATCGCGCGCACCAGGTCGCGCTCGGTGATGATGCCGATCAGGCGCCCCTCGGACATCACCGCCACCGAGTCCGCGTCGTCGAGCCGCATCTCGCGCGCAACCTCGGCAAGCAGCGCGTCTGGCGTGACCGTGAGCAGCGGTCCAGGCGGCAGGTCCTTGACCTTCACGTCATTCGACCTCGTAGCGGACCGGGACCATGCGCTGCGAGCTCTTCGGCGGACGCGTGTAGCTGCGCTTCTGGCGAGACGGGAGCTTGATGTCGTCGTGTGGCACTTCCTCGAAGGGGATGAGTGACAGGAAGTGGCTGATCAGGTTGAGATGGGCCTGGCGCTTGTTGTCGGTCTCGACCACCCACCACGGCGCCTCCTGGATGTCGGTGTACGAAAACATCTGGTCTTTGGCCTCGGAGTAGTCGACCCAGCGTGCGCGCGCCTGCAGATCCATGGGGCTGAGCTTCCAGCGCTTGCTGGGGTCGTTGATGCGGGCGAGGAAGCGGCGCTCCTGCTCCTCGTCGCTGACCGACAGCCAGTACTTGATCAGGATGATGCCCGAGCGGACGAGCATGCGCTCGAACTGCGGGCATGTGCGCATGAACTCGTCGTACTCCTGGTCGGTGCAGAAGCCCATGACGTGCTCCACGCCGGCGCGGTTGTACCAGCTGCGGTCGAAGAGCACGATCTCGCCCGCCGACGGCAGGTGAGCGACATAGCGCTGGAAGTACCACTGCGTGCGCTCGCGCTCCGTCGGAGCGGGGAGCGCGACGACACGGGCGTAGCGCGGGTTCAGAAGCGCCGTCATGCGCTTGATCACGCCGCCCTTGCCCGCGGTGTCGCGGCCCTCGAAGATGGCCACCACGCGGAGGCCCCGGTTGCGGACCCACTCCTCGAGCTGGAGCAGCTCGACCTGCAGCCCGCGAAGCTCCTTCTCGTAGTCCTTCTTGGTCAGGGCGGCGGCCGCTTTCCTGGCCGGCTTGCCGGCCGTCCACTCGCCGTTGTTCTTCTTGCGCTTCCTGTCCTTCTTCTTGAGGACCGCCATGGGCGGGCTCAACTTATCACCAGCCGAGTGCGGCGTCCGGCTCGTGCGCGTGCTCCTTGAGGCCGATTCGTCATCTCGTCACTTACGGAATTCGAGGTGGGCCTGGGCTAAGACCGCAAGGCGTCGAGCCCCGCGGCGTTAGGACATCTGTCACCTGTACCGGCAACAGGGGACAGAGGGTGCGGGGGACCGCGGCCCGGTGGCGCGATCCATAACTGCCGGCGGGGGTTATACCCATGGCGAAGCTTGCCTTGCTTCTGCTTGTCATCCTGACGTCAGGCTGCGCGCCGGTCGTCTCCGCGGAGGCGCGGGCCGTCAAGTGCAATCCGGGCCATCCGTGGGCGTGCCCATCTCCGAGCCCGGCGGCCCCGTCGCCGAGCCCGAGCGCATCTCCGTCTCCCACGCCGTCACCCAGTCCTTCGCCGTCGCCGGCTCCGGGCCCAAGCCCGACACCGAGCGCAAGCCCAAGTCCGAGTCCAAGTCCAAGCCCAAGCCCGACCCCCTCTCCCAGCCCCAGCCCATCTCCGAGCCCTGCGGGAGTTCCGGCTTACGCCCACGTCTTCATCGTTCTGATGGAGAACCACTCCTACAGCGAGATCGTCGGATCGAGCTCGGCGCCATACATCAGCAGCCTGGCGGCGAAGGGCACGAGCGCGGGCAACTACTTTGCCACCGACCACCCGAGCCTGCCCAACTACGCGGAGCTGACGTCCGGTCAGTCGTTCGCGAATGCGACCTCCGACTGCGATCCGTCCTCAACGTGCCAGTCAACGGCGGCCAACATCGCCGACGGCATCGAAGGTTCCGGGCGCACATGGAAGGCGTACGAGGAGTCGATGGGCAGTGCTTGCAACATGGCGACGACGGGCCAGTACGGCGCACGGCACGACCCGTTCGTTTACTACACCGACATCACGTCCAACCCGGCGCGCTGCCAGGCGCACGTGGTCGACTACTCGAACCTGGCCACTGACCTCAAGTCCGCCGCGACGACGCCCAACTATGCCTTCATCACGCCAAACGTCTGCAACGACATGCACGACTGCTCCATCGCGACGGGCGACTCATGGCTCGCATCGAACATGCCCGCGATCCTCAACTCCACGGCTTTCGCCACACAGCCTTCGCTGCTGGTCGTGGTCTTCGACGAGGACGACGGCGCGCAGAACAACCAGGTGGCGATGATCACGGTCGGTTCAGAGGTCAAGGTCGGGTACGTGAGCCAGGTGAGCTACAACCACTACAGCCTGCTCCGGACGATCGAGACCTCGTGGCAGCTGGCGACCCTCACGGGCAACGACGTTGGGGCTTCGGCGATGACCGACCTGTTCGTCTCCACTCCAGCGCCCGTCCCATCACCAACCGCGTCGCCCAGCCCGTCGCCCTCTCCGTCTCCCACGCCCCCCAGCCCTTCGACCCCCAATCCGCTGGGCCAGTCCGGCACCTGGAACATGGTCTTCGGCGATGAGTTCAACGGCACCGCGCTGGACACGACCAAATGGACGCCGGGTTGGTTTGGCACCGGCGTCACCGCACCCGTCAACTCGTCGGAGCTCGCCTGCTACGACTCATCGCATGCGACTGAGCCAGGTGACGGCAATCTGCATCTGCGCCTGGATGCGACGGCCAACACGTGCGGGGGTCACTCGATGAAGTACACCGGCGCGCTGATCTCGTCCAACGGTCTGTACCAGTACACCTACGGCTACGTCGAGTTCCACGTCTACCTTCCCGCGACAGGCTCGGGGCAGATCGCCAACTGGCCCGCGACCTGGTCCGACGGCCAGAACTGGCCCACCGACGGCGAGAACGACACGATGGAGGGCCTAGGTGGCGAGGCCTGCTACCACTTCCATTCGTCCGCCGGAGGCCCCGGTGCCTGCGCCTCGGGCAACTACAGCGGTTGGCATACGTACGCCGCGTACTGGCAGCCGGGCGTCGTCACCTACTTCTACGATGGCGTCCAGGTCGGGCAGATCACGACCGGGATCACCTCGGCGCCCCAGTACCTGATCATCGAAAACACGCTCGACTCCACGACCGGTGCGTCGGTGCCGGCCGAGATGCTCGTCGACTATGTGCGCGTCTGGACGCCGGGCTAGGACTCGACCTTCTGCTTCAGGCCATGAAGCACCGAATTGAAAGTCTTGATGATGGCGCCGCCCATCATCGGGCCGACGATCGGCGCGAGCAGCCCGCGGGGCTCGAAGCCCTGCGTGATGCGCGTGCCCGAGCCGCTCGGCGCGATGGTGGCGCGGATCGCCATCTTCGTCCCCGGGAGCGCGGTGCTCTCGAGCTCGAACGATCGGCCCTCCTCGTAGTGCGTCACCACCACGTCATGCTTGCCACCGGAGCGGGTGTCGATGTTGCCCGTCATCCCGAGCTTCATCGCCCCGGCCAACCGCGACGCCTTCATGTCCGGGTTCCATTGCGGCCAGGAGTTGACGTCCGACCACACCCTCCACACCTTGTCCGCCGCCGCCGAGGTCTCGAGCGAAGCTTCCCGAAAGGCCATGGTTTCGTTACCTCCTAAGCAAAGAGTGATTTGAGCTGGGCGGGGCTGATGTTCCCGCCGCTGCAGATCAGGGCGACCCGGCGGTCCTTGAGGCGCTCCCGCAGCTTCAACGCCGCGGCCAGAGCGGCGGCGCCTGCCCCTTCCACCATGGTCCGCGTTTTCTCGATCATGGCCACGGTCGCCGCGTCTATCTCCTCGTCCGAGACGAGGACGAAGTCGTCGAGCAGGCGGCGCAGGATCCGCTGTGGAAGCTCGAACGGGGTCGCCGTCGACAGCCCTTCGGCGCGGGTACGGTTCGGCGACTCCTGGAGCTTGCCTTCCTTCCAGCTCAGGTAGGCGGCCTGCGCCTGGTCCGACTGGACCCCGATCACCTGGACCTCGGGGTTCAGGGCCTTGGCCGAGATGCACGCGCCCGCGGCGCCCGAGCCGCCGCCGATGGGCACGATCACCGTGTCCACCCTGGACTGCTCCTGCATGACCTCCAGGACGTGGGTGCCGACGCCGGCGATGAGCAGGGGCTCGTCCCCGGAGTGGATGTACCGGTAGCCGTGCTCACGCGACAGGCGCTCGGCGTGGCGGCGGGAGTCGTCGTACCGGTCACCCTCGAGGATGACCTCGGCGTCCATGTCCTGCATCGCCTCGACCTTCACCGGGTTGGCCGCCGCCGGGGCGCAGATGATCGCGCTCACACCGAAAAGCCGCGCGGCATAGGCGACCGATTGCCCATGGTTGCCCGTCGAGGCGGCGATGACGCCCGCCCGGCGCTCGCCGTCGCTCAGCCTGCTGATCAGGTTCACGCCTCCGCGGACCTTGAAGGCCCCAGTTGGGTTGTGGTTCTCGTGCTTGACGAAGACCTCGGTCCCGACCATCCTGTCGATGGCCCCATACCGCCGCAGCGGCGTCGGGGAGAGGTAAGGACGGATCTGCTTCGCCGCGTCGAGCACGTCGATGAAGGTCGGCTCGGCAGGCTGCGCCACGGCGACAGAGTAATCGCCTCGAATCTGCTTAACACGGATCGAATTCGGGTGTGGTCGCTCAACATATCGGGCCATGCTCAAAGCGGTCGCGGGGATGGTGGTAGTGGGCGCCCTGGTGCTGGCGCTGGCCGCCTGCGGCTACGACACCAGCGCGACCTTCAACGCCGACGGCTCGGTGACCATCGGACTGAAGTTCCTGTTCCCCAAGTCGCTCATGCAGGGCAACAGCGGCACGTCGGTGTCCGGCTTCAGCGCCTCCGACATCGCGAACGCCAACACGGCGTTGCAGAAGAAGTACCCGGGCGGCAAGGTCACCGTGGTCACCGAAGGCGACGAGACCGGAGCCCTGATCACGATCCCCTTCAAGACTGAGAAGGACGCCTTCGCCTTCCTGACGCAGCCGTCGACCCTCAGCCCTTCGAAGGCGACCTCGGGAAGCAGCCTCGGCTTGAACCTGTCCGACACCGGCGGACTGTTCAAGTCGGCGAGCCATACCACCTCGGGCGCCACCGACACCTTCTCGTTCAAGACCGCCGCCCAGGTGCAGCCGTCGCCCTCGCCGGGTTCGCAGCAGGTCCTGACCGACGACGAGGTCGCGTCCATTTTCACCATCACCTTCGCGCTGACGGTGCCGCATGTGATCACGTCGGCGCCCGGCGCCCTTTTCACGCTCGATCGCAAGACGGCCATCTGGAAGCTGCACTGGACGAGGTCGGAGACGTTGACCGCGACCACCGGGCCGGACGCCGGCCTGGTCGCCAACGTCTCGGCTCTGCCGGACATGCGCCTTGTGATCGCCATCGCGTTCATCGCCATCGGTGCGGGGTTCCTGTTGGGCATGTTCCTGACATGGCGCGGCGTGTTGGGCCGCCCGCACGCGCAGCCCCAGCTCGCGCCGGTCGTCGCGCAGGTGCCCGTCGCCCCGCCGCCGGCGACACCGTCGAGCGTTGATTGGCCCGGCCCGCCGCCAGGAGCTCCCCCGCCCGGCTCGTACTGAGGCGCCGAGCGCGCGGCGCGCATGCACCGCGAGATCCAGGACATCCTTGACAATCAGCCTATGAAGATTGGCGTCTTTGTGCCCCAGGGCTGGCGCATGGACCTGGTCGACGTCCGCGACCCGGTCGAGAAGTACGAGACCATGAGCCGCTGCGCCCGCGAGGCCGAAGACGCCGGTTTCGACGCGATCTTCCTCTACGACCACTTCCACACCGTCCCCGAGCCGAAGCTCGAGTCGGTCTTCGAATGCTGGACCACGATGGCCGCGCTCGCTCGCGACACGAAGAAGATCCGCCTCGGCCAGATGGTGACCTGCAACAGCTACCGACCGCCTTCGCTGCTCGCGAAGATGGCCAGCGGCATCGACGTGATGAGCCATGGCCGCCTCATCCTGGGCATCGGCGCCGGCTGGTACCAGCACGAGTACGAGGCGTTCGGATACGAGTACCCCGAAACGCCCGAGCGGCTGCGCATGCTGCGCGAGTCGCTGCAGATCATCAAAGCGATGTGGACCGACGACCAGGCGTCGTTCGACGGCCGCTACTACAAGCTCCGCGGCGCGATCAATGAGCCAAAACCGGTGCAGAAACCGCACCCGCCGATCTGGATCGGGGGCGCGGGGGAGAAGGTGACGCTCAAGCTCGTCGCCCAGTACGGGGACGCCTGCAACGTGCGCGCCGACCTCGACACCGTCAGGCACAAGCTCGAGGTCCTGCGCGAGCACTGCAAGGCGGTCGGCAGGGACTACGACTCGGTGTTAAAGACGGCGGAGTTCTACGCCATCCTCGGCGACGGGCGAGAGGTTGCCCGGGTCGTCAAGGACACCGCGCGCAGGATCGGCCGCGACGAACAGTTCGTCCGCTCCGAGTGGCAGGAGTTCATCGGTGACGCCGACGACATCGCCGGCGCGATGCGCGAGTACGCCGAGGCCGGGATCGAGTACTTCATCGTCAACCTCCCGAACGCGGCCGAGGGCGGCGTCTTCAAGCGGTTCGCCGAGGAAGTCTTTCCGAGAGTGGGACTAGAGGCCGCGGCGAATTAGCCGGCTCAGGTTCCTGGGAGCGACGCCTTCGCTTTCGAGCTGCCTCCGCCGGAGACGACGTTCTCGGTTCTGACGATCGCGTCCTGGATCAGACGTTCGCTGAACCCGGCGATGAATGCAAGCGTGACGAAGAAGTTCCACTGGGGCCCAGCCGCGGTGGGCACCTGCAGCGGGATCAGGCTGGAGCTGACGATGAAGTAGATCAGCACCCCCGAGATCACGCCGATCAGCGGCCGAAAGCTTCCGGTTACGAGCGTCTGGAGGCGCGAAACGTCGCCGACCGGCGCCAGGTCGCCCTTGGTGATCCGCAGCATTACGCTGAGCACAGCGCCAAGGCCACCCGCCACAAGGCACGACGCGACAAGCACGGGGTCGGTGGGTATCGGCAGGAACTTGACAATTCCCACTAGCTGCGTCGCGATGAGTCCGAGCGCGACCAGCGCGATGACGGCGAAGCCCATGCCGGCCAGGTACCCGAGCACCGCCGAACGTGCCACCGACCGGTCGGCGTAATTGCGGGCGGCGTCCAACTGCCGCTTCACCGCCTCAATCCCCTCACGGACGTCGGGCTGTTTGGCTCCTTCGGGAAGGTCTACCAGCCGGATTACGTACTCGACTGCCGAATACACCATCTCGAGGCAGTACTGAAGGCTCTCGTCGCGGAGGCGGCGGCGGGCTTCGATGGAGATCTGGTCGGCGGTGAACAGCAGTTCGGCCACCTGGGCGGTAAGGCCTCGTGGACGGCGCGAGAACAACAGGGGCTTGATCCCACCCGCCGAACTGGCCTTGATGGCGAGCGCCACCGCGGCCCCGTTCCAGTAGCCGTAGGCGATGCGATCGAGCCTTCCGTTGCGCTCTTGAAAGACCTTGCGTACTTCGCCGAAGTCGGGAGTCGATGGAGGCGTTCCCGCTACGCGCCACTGGTCGTAGAAGGCGTCGACCAGGTCGTCGAAAGTGACGGCTTCGGGATCCAGCGGCCGCTGCATTCGGGCCTCGAGGGCGGAAGGCTCGGTCATCGGCGGCGTCGGAGTGCCGTTGCCCCCAGCGTCGACAAGTGTGGGGCCGCCGCCATCTCCTGGTTGGTTCGTCGCCCAGCCTCCTGAGCTCCTCCGTGGAGCGCGTCAAGTGTAAAGCGGCCAGTCAACAAAAGCCAGGACGGGGCCTTGGCCAGAGCAAGCTCAATCGCTGGTTCGCGCTTGGCGCAAGATTTGGCGAAAAGCTGAAATCTTGCGCATGGTTGGGGCGACAACTGGGTAAGTAGTAAGTCAATCGCCTGCGGTTAGGGCGAGCCTCGGTTCAAGGGCAAGGTTCGAGCCCTTTTGGAGGCAGGCACAGATGAGTGTTCTGCTTTTGGTCCAACTCGTGCTGTCGGCGCTTGCCATCGCGGCGTTGTACGTGGTCGTTCGCTCGATCGTGGTCATCGGCCCCGCTGAGATCGGACTCGTGATCAAGCGCGTTTCGCGACGGCATAACGTCACCGACACCCCGATCGCGTTCCACGGTGAAGCGGGTTACCAGGCCGAGCTGCTGATGCCCGGGGTGCGCTTCAAGCTGTGGCCGACCTACGCCGTCATCCGCTACCCGTGGGTGCAGGTCCCGGCGGGCGAGATCGGTGTCGTGATCTCGCAGATGGGCGAGGCGCTGCCCACAGGCGCCAAGTCGGCTATCTACGAGCCTGAGTTCGGCAACTTCGCGAACCTCGACGCGTTCGTCGCCGGCAAGGGCCAGAAGGGCGTCCAGCGTGCCGTCCTTCCGCCGGGCACGCTCGCGCCGATTCACCCTGTCGCGTTCCTCGTGGTCACCGCGACCAAGGCGTACGGCCTGCCCGTCGACCGCCAGCTGGTGGCGAAGGGTCCGCTTTCGCCCGCTTCGTTCGGCCTGCTGCCGGCCCAGTTCCGGGTGACCGTGATCGCGCCGGACGGCAACCAGGACGTTCTCGGCATCGTCACCACCCTGGAGGGCGAGCCGCTTGGGCCAGCCGACATCGCCTGCCGCATCGGCGGCTTCAGCGACATCGAGGCGCTGGAGAAGCAGCCGGGCATCACCGATTCCGAGCTGATCGAGGCCCTGCTGGGCAAGAAGAACGAGCTGCACAACAACTACCAGGACTTCCAGGCGTTCCTGGACAACGGCGGCAGGATCGGCCTCCAGCACGACCCGCTGCTGTACGGCGCGTACCTCCTTAACCCGTTCCTCGTCCGCGTCGAGCTGGCGCCGATGCTGGTCGTCAACCAGGGCGAGGTCGCCGTGATCAAGGGCTACGTCGGCCTGCCCACCCTGGACACGTCCGGTCCGGAGTTCAAGTTCGGCTCGATCGTGCAGCCCGGCCACCGCGGCATCTGGCGCGAGGCCTTGCGCACGGGCAAGTACCCGCTGAACCCGCGGATCTACGCGGCGGAGAAGGTGCCGACGTTCATCCTCACCCTGAACTGGGCGGAGGCGAACTCGGTCGCCCACAACCTGGACGCGCAGCTCAGCCCGATCGAGGGCAAGAGCCGCGAAGGGTTCGTGTTCAAGATCGACCTACAGGTCCAGATCCACGTGCCCGACACGCGGGCACCGAAGGTGATCTCGATGGTCGGCTCGATGCAGAACCTCGTCAACGAGGTGCTGCAGGCCGCCGTCGGCAACCACTTCCGGAACACCCTTCAGGCCCTCGAGGCCGTGCGCTTCATCGAGACGCGCGACCAGGTCCAGGCGGCGGCGCTGGACGCCATCTCCCGCTACCTCGGCGCCTACGAGGTGGAGACGCGTGGGGTCTACATCCAGGACGTCACGTTCCCGCAAGAGCTGGTGGCCGTCCTGACCCGGCGTGAGATCGCCAACCAGGAGAAGGCCACCTTCGAGGAGCAGAAGGACGCGCAGACAGTGCGGATCGACCTCGAGAAGGCGCGTGGCACCGCGGACATGCAGGCCGAGCTGGCCAAGGCTCAGGTCTCGGTCGACATCAACCGCTCCCGCGCCAACGCCCGCAAGGCGGAGGCGGACGGCGAGGCGGCGTACGTCCGGGTGACCGGCGAGGCCGAGGGTTCGCGGCGCCGGGCGATCGGGCTTGGCGACGCGGCGGCGGTCGAGGCCCTTGGTCTGGCGAAGGCCAGGGGCTACGAGGCCCAGGTCGCCAGCCTGGGTTCGACCCCGACGGCCGCGGTCGCCATCGCCAACGCCCTGTCCGAGGGCAAGCTGGACATCATGCCGGAGGTGCTCGTGACGGGCGGCGGCGGCGCCATCGAAGGGCTCGCCGCGAGCTTCATGCGTTCACTCAACGGTCACGGCGAAAAGGAAGGGCGGTGATGCCGCCCTTCCGGCTAATCCCCATCGGGCAGAATTCCACCAGCAAGATGGAGGGAGGAGCATGAGCCGCGTTGTCGGCATCGGACTTGCCGCCGTGCCGGCCATCGGCGTCCTGGCGGCGGTCGTGGCATCGCCGCCGGCGCTGCCGCAGGCGAGCTAGGCAAGACCTCGACCGACTGCGCACAACCCCAGGGCCGCGCGATTAAGCTGCGCGTGCCCGGATGGTCACAGCATCGCGATGAAGCTCAGATCCTGGCCGAAACTCGCGGCTGCGAGCGTGACTTCGCTCCTCCTGGGAGCCGGCGTTGTGCACGTCCTGGCCGCTCCGTCCGGCTGGCTCGCGATCGACGGCTCGATCCACTACATCGCCGCCGACGGAGGGACGTTCGGTTGGGCGAACTCGGGTGCGGGTCCGGCCGCCCTGTGTCCGTCCGCCCCCACGGTGGCCGGCGGCGGGGGACTGTTCAACGGCGGCGGCTGCTCCGCAGGATCAAATCCGCCCTCGGCGCCGTCACTGACGCCGGCAGCAGCGGCCAACCCGAGCATCATCTCAGCCGTCTTCCTCGTCGACCCGATCTCGAGCGACACTACGGCCTGCGGGCCCGGCGACCCGACGACGCTCAGCGGCACGAACGGCGACGCGATCAGCTCGTACCCGGTCGGAATCGGGCCGGTACCGAACAAGGACGACCTCAGTGATGTCTACGCGGTCAGCCACACGCGGGCGAACGACGGCCACCCTGAGCTCTACTTCGCCGCCGAGCGGCTCGACACCAACGGCGACAGCCATATGGACTTCGAGTTCCTGCAGAGCGCCGTCAGCCTGGCGCCGTGCGCGACCGGCGCCGGCGCTCTGAACGGCCACCGGTCGCAGGGCGACCTCCTCGTCGCCGTCGACTTCACGAACGGTGGGGCGCTTGCGGGCTTCACCGTCTACCAGTGGCACTGCGCGGCGCTGCCGGCGCCTCAGCCGCCCGACGGCACCATCTGCGATCCGGGCGCCGGCGCGTTGTATGAGTTGATCGTCGTCCCCGCGGCGGTCAGCGTAACGGTGAATGCAGCGTCAGTTTCATGCGGAGCCTGGGTCTGCCGGAACACCACAGGCCAGACGCTGACGGTGGCTGCGAACGGCTTTCTGGAAGGTGGGATCGACCTCCACACGCTTGGTTTCAGCGGCTGCTTCAACACGTTTCTCCCGCACACGCGCACGTCGGCGCCTTTCAACGCGCAGCTGAAGGACTTCGCCGGCCCGGTGGCGTTCAAGTCCTGCCGCGACCCCTCGAGCAGCAGCTCTCCAGGCGGAACCATCACCGCCGGCACGTCGGTCCACGATACGGCGACCCTGACCAACGGCGGCGCTCCTCCTCCGAGCGGGACGGTCACGTTCTTCCTTTGCTCGCCGGCCCAGGTGGTGGGGACCGGCTGCTCCGGGGGGACGCAGGTTGGAGGCTCGGTAGCGCTTGTCGGCGGCACCGCCACATCGGGTTCGACGACCGCGACCACGTCCCCCGGCAAGTACTGCTGGCGCCTCGTTTTCGCTCCTGCCGCCGGCAGCACCGGGGTCTACACGACCGCGCACACCAATGCGACGACCGAGTGCTTCACCGTGGTCGCGGCCGGTCT
>WNGH01024190.1_pt1 | contig 11532 bp, 11 predicted proteins | sample 5400631 | NCBI WGS metagenome assembly WNGH01 (sample SAMN13153373, study PRJNA577476) | soil metagenome | isolation source: 115 cm soil or saprolite under Garry oak tree replicate 1 | place: USA:California | collected 2016-06-15 | reverse complement strand
ACACAGCAAACAACACTAAAGATCACTGACTGGCACACATACACGATAGTATTCTCTGGAAACGAGATCCAAGTACAAGTCGACGGCACCGTTTACATCGACGCCACTAATACCTCCTTCGGAACTTTCGGCGTGGCCCCAGTGGCCCTTGCAACACCATGGACTTCAGGAAACGACGAGGGACAATTCGACAGCGTCACGATCGGCTTATCCTAAAAAGGAGAATCCAAAAGAGGACTTCTCCAAACTTCCTTTTTCCAAGCTCACTCTGAAGATTGTGGCGCCTACCGATAGGCTCGACGCGCTTCAGGAATGTAAACCCCTTTTTTCTGGCGGAAGATGCTGAGAGAGGAACTCCGCCATAATGCGGTTCGGATCAGGAAATTGGAAAGTGAACTTGCTAAGCGCTTCGATGAAGTGCTACGGAGTCCGTACCTTGACTCGAATGAAATCGTCCGACGTTCAAGCGTCTACCAGTGCCCTTCAAGGCAAATCGTGAAGTTCGAAAGGCTCGACCGGTACCTTGACAGGCTGAAAAAGAAATCGCCATCTTTCCACCAGCATCCATTCCCTACAATCACAGATGGCGGCCCAACGCTTCCGAATAGGCTCCCCCGGCTCAAAGCATCCGTTTCTTCGTTTTCATGCGGGGTATTCACTTGAACGTGATTCGCTCAAACGTCGTTGCTAATCGTTTGGCTTCAAAGCACTTCTTCACGTATAGGCCCTTTCGAATCTTCCAGTTGCCGTTCATTTGATTGACCAAGAGTCTTGAGTCACTTCTGACTTCGGTAGGAAGTCGATTCAGATTCTCGTTCACTAGGAAAGTGAGTGCTTCACAGAGTGCCGCGTACTCGGCCACATTGTTGCGCCGTACCACCAGGATTCACGGGCTCGCAGAGCCCATCGACATAGACTGTTATCGTGGTCAAGCCCTTCCAGGGTTGGCTGGCTAGTAGACTTATGACTGATGAAGCGCGGTAATCGGCGTATCAGTTTCCAGGAAAAACCGGGATTTTCGACCATGGAACGCGAGTAATCGCAAATCATCAGGATGGCCCGGCCGAATGTTTCCATCTCTCGCTTAGATTCTCGTGCTCGCGGCCTTCTTAGAATCTTGAAGCGAGGTAATCTTGAAACGCTAGTTCGACACAATGTGATTCCTAACAGACTTTGAACTGTCCAAAATGTCGCCGCAAGATGGAGATGCTACTATCCCAACGACGCGGTAAAGGGAATACAGTATGGAAGCGGTCTGTTGATGAACTACACTTATGATCGACTGAGCAGACTCTCCCTAGAACAGCTCAACAACACAAGTACCCATACCACTCTCCTCCGGCTGGCCTACGCCTACGATAACACTGGAACCGTTGCCAACATCTTGGGCCAGGTCAACCAGGCCAACGTCAACGAACAGTATAGGTACGATCCCCTCCAGCGCCTCGTCAGCTCAAGCGTCACCAGCCAAGCGACGAACACTCAGCTCTCCTATGCCTACGATAATGTAGGGAACAGGCTCAGCCAGACACTCAACGGCACTACCACCAGCTACAGCTACAACACTGCAAACAACGAGCTCATCTCGACGGGAGCAGCCTCCTACACCTACGACGCTAACGGCAATCTCTTGACGAAGACCGTAGGCTCGGTGAAGTGGACGTACACATGGAATGTGGCGAGCCAACTCTTGAAGGTTGTGAATGGAACCACCCTGGGCATCTACGCGTACGATGGCAATGGGCGGATGTTAGAGTCGATTGAGGGGTCGCAGAACACCTATTTTGCCTACATGGGCACGGCCACGCTCTGGAAGAACGGCACAGACTACATCTACGCAGGAGCCCGGCTGGTCGCGTTCACCTCGGACAATCTGAGCTACCGGACTCCTAGATACTACCATACTGATGCTCTCGGCAGCGTCCGGCTCATGACCAAAGACGACAGCACAGTCTTCTACAGTGACGGGTATCAGCCCTATGGCCAGGACAATGGAAGACCCTACTGCCCCAGCTGTCCCACGAATCCACAGCTAAAATTCACAGGCAAACCTGTAAGCCAAACGACAGGATTGTACTATGAATACCAACGCTGGTACGATCCTAGCATCGGCCGGTTCATCAGTCAGGATCCGATTCGAGGAGGTTTGGAAACTCCCCAGAGCCTGAATCCCTATGTTTACGCCCAGAACAGTCCGACTACGATTACAGATCCAAGTGGGCTCTATGTACTGGCACCACATCCATGGGCTCACAACTCCGGTTGCGATCTAAACTGGAATAGTGTCTCTGACTATTTTGCCAGCTATTGGCACAGCATATCTACCGCACAATGCTGGGGCTTTGGTCCAGGCGGGACAGTTACCGGTGCCTACGGTGGTAATACCGTCGGAGCGGGCCCAGCTGGAGCCGGGATCGCTGGAATAATCACTGTGATCTGGGTAATAGACAACTGGGACAGCATCTCGAATACGTGGCGTACTCCACCTCCTGACCCCGGAGGGAGCGGACACGGTTCCAACGGAGGAAGTGGCACAGGAGGGATAACAACTTCAGGGTTTACCGGTGGTATCGGACCCGTCATTACGGTGCCAGGATCTGAGGGATTGAGTGGAGGTCTCGGAAGTTGGCCAAGCGATGTTGTGAGAGCCGGCCTTGAGTCATCGAACTTTCCGACAAACGTTAGAGGAGAGCAAATGCGCGGCCCGTTCACCGGCAAGGGGGGTGTGCTGAAGGCATGTGTTGGTCCAGGTCTTTTTGGGACCGGACTCGGGATTTGGATTGCATCACAGCCGTCGAAAAACCCGAACCAAAACGATTATGCCGATGTTGGTGCACCGTTTGCTTTTGGGTTGCTTTTCTACTTCGGCTGTGTTGCTTTCGGAAACTGGGCATCGAGTGTGCCTCACTAATGTGGGTTAGTGTCGATGATTGAAGACATCTATGCTTCAATTCTTTTTATTGCAGCAGGGTTCGCGATCATGGCAACATTCCGACCTAGGAGGAGGCGTATCAGCGGAGAAATCCTGGGGTTCTGCATCATCTTAATCGGAATAGCCGCGGCGGTCGAATATTTTCAACCGTTTCCGGCATTTCTGGTCTACGCGATCGCAGCAATAGGCTCGATTATCACTATCGCCTCCGTATACCTTATGTTTGATAAGAAACAGAAGGCGATTTAGTTGACCTGCCTGATCCCCCGCCGGAGCGATAGTCGTCACCATTGCCTGGGAAATATGGGGAACGTCTGAGTTATACTCGCACTGGGACCAGTGGTCCGGCGACCATGGTAGCGGGACTACATCGCCTGGAGGCTCCAGTGGGAATGGAGGAACCACAACTCCGGGAGTAACCGGCGGCACGGGACCAATCATCACTTGGCCCGGAAGTGGGACCATCATCCCTACTGAACCAACCATCGGAACAGGTAGGGGGAACTATGGAGTTGCTAATAGCGCGGAATGGACAGTCGGCTTTTCAAACGGATACATAAGAAATCTCGTAAAGGCTGCAAAGAGTCCACTGGTCGCCCGTTTATGCATTGGTGGGGCGGCGTTTATTGCTGCAGGATTGTGGTTCTACGAAACATTTGAAGCCGCACGCCAGAACCTTGGTGATGAGCAAAACTATGGAAACCCGCAAGATTACGGGGGCATAGGTGGAAGCTTGGCTCTCCTCTGCTATGGAGCAGCTGCGATCGGATACAGCGTAGCTGGGTCCTTCTGAGGAATGCCTAATCTCGTTCCAATCATCATACTAGCCATTCTGATAACGGCACTTATTCTATTCAGTCTCTCTCTTGGTTATGTGATAAGAAGAAGGAGTGAACGTGCCGGGATTATGTTTGCGGGGACGGGATCTCTTTGCGCAGTGGTTTTGGTCGTAAACTACTTTGAAGTCGTTCATGTGATCATTATTGGGGCAAGTTTCGCAGCGTTCGCTGGTGCTCTGTTATACGCTGCCTTTGAAGTTGCCCGCAAGGATCCCATGCAACATCCTAGTTAGCTGACTTACCGTGACTCTGGCGGTTCTATCTTGCTGACGCGACGACCCACAATCGACTATGGCAGAATTGCTTTGGAGGAGTCGTTCTTCGCAGCCTCGAATCGTTCGGCCCAGAACAATGGAACGTCCCCACCGGAATCGGAACTCCTTGTTTAACGGGCAAACCTTAGTCAAACGACAGGTTTGTACTATGAATACCAACACTGGTACGATCCAAGCATGGGACGATTCATCGGCGAGGACCCGCTGGAGCGTGGAGCGGGCTGCATTCTCGCTAATTGGGAGAAAGAGGACGATTTTCTTGGGAAGAAGTGTAGGCTCGCCCAAAGAACTAGCCGAATACCACCCGGCCCGCCACTTTCCGCTATCTCGAAAGGAACCTCGCTTTGACTCCATCGAAGTAATCTTGGGAGTAATCGAATCCGCAGACGTTCTCATTACTACAACTCATGACACACTGTCAACTGCCCTCGAGGCCGCGAACGGGTTACGTTCGAGAGACTCTGATAAGAGGCCAAATCACGCCCCGGTTCTCTACGACAAAGGGAGAAATTGCCTTCAACTTTCTGAGGGCAGGTTGCTCTTGTGAGCTTCGCGATTTCTTAGAGTATGAGCAAGTACGGATCCTTGGCGTTCGGCCGGGCGTAAACCCGTCCTCCTCCGTTATTCGATGCAGGACTTCAGGTAGAAGCGCTGAAAATTCAGGCAAAAATGTGAGGCAGCGCACTCAGGCAGACCCGAGCAGTGTCAGGCGCATGAATGAGAGTAAACTTGCGCCTGATGCAATGCCTGAACGTCTTAGGCCCGCATTGATCTGCAAAACTTTCGGTGGAACCGTCGAAGTTCGAGCGTGAGATGAGATCAGATGCAAAAAGTTCGACCCTTCAGAGATAGGTCGCCCTTTTCCCTTCGAATCGGTGCCGTACAGGTACAAACGCTGAGCCGTACATGCACCAAAACACTGCGCAAACGGCCGAACAAACAACCGAACAGAAAGCCGAACAAAACCGCCGAACAGACACGAACAACGCCGAACGTCTAGATGAGATTGAAATCGCGTCTAGTGGTCTAGACCCTAGTTTTTTGGTGGAAAGGCCAACTAACACCACGCATTTTCGATCTGTCGATTTTACGCCGAGAAGCCGCAGTCTTTGCCCGGGGTCTCACAACACCAATCCGTTTGGAATTTTGAACTCCCAGAAAGGGTTTGGACTTGAATGGAAGATTCTTTCTGGAAATGTGAGGTTGAAACCTCTTTCAGGTTCGAACTCCGTACCCGAGGAGAGCCTTCGGAATCAACGCTCGATTAGTTGAAGGGCTTTCGACGAAACGAAGAGATAGTATTGGCAGACAAAAGCAGCATCGTATGGGAAGCACTAGACCGCAACCAGACTGTCATTCAGACCCTGTTAGAGGGTTCGAACCATGTGCAACAGAAACGGCCGAGCATAGGGAGAGAAAACGATCCTCAAATCCTGCACGGGATCACGATTCGAAAGTCTCTTAGTTGTTTCGCGTATGATCGCGCATTCAGCAGATAGATTGAATCACCTCCGAACGGAGGTGACAGGTGAGCTGGAACAGGTAGCTAGGATTCTAACTGAACTGACGACGCTACTCTTGCGGTTCGCATGTTCAATCCTTAGTTGAGAGCCGCTGGGGCTGAAAAGGGATGACACGCGTGTGCGTTGATTTGTTATTTTGATCCTAGAACTCCAGTCCAAGTTTCTCCGCGATCCTAGCTGTAATGGTTGGAGCGGCCCCGAATTGGGCATTGACAATTTCCGTTTTCTCTAAGGAATAGGTCTAAGGTTATACGCCGCCTTCGGAGCTTTACACTTAGCGGTGGTAGCTTGCGAATTCGTTTATCACTACTGAGGATTTACAAAATATTCTTAGTGGTTAGTGTTCTCGCCCCGCTCATGCTAATAAGCGCGCTGACCTTAGTCCTTGGTCCAATCGCTCGATTCTCATGGGACGACCAACTGTTGGTGAACTTTGTTGCCTCATGGTGGGTGCTTGCGACATTTCCACTCGTCTTGTATTGGCCAAACCAGTCCATCGTTGCGAAACTGGGCAGAGAGCTGTTGTCTGCGGAAGTGTGGCGTTTGTATTATCAGAAGCGTTACAAGAAATTCTTCGAAGAAATACGTTTCCTTGCTAGGTCATTGGTCCCTGTGTCTGGTGCACTTGCTGCCCTGGGGTTGGCCACCATTGCTTTCTCGGTATCAAACTTGCCACAAGACGGTTCAATTGCTCCGAAAATTGGCATCGGGATGATGACTTTCAGTACCATTCTTTACTTTTGGTCTTTGGGAACGAGCTTCACTGCCAGCGTGCCAACTCTAAGCCAACGAGACGCGGCTCGCTGGAATAGGTTGGCTTTTGCGCTTGCCTACTTTTTCATCACATTTGGAATTTACACGTATTTTCTCGGTCTAATTTGGACGCTTAGTCGCGCGAGCATTCTCTTAACGTACGTCTGCTACCTGAAAGCCATGCACCGAGCAGTGGTGTCACCTAACATTTGTCAATCCACCCAAACCCCAGAGGAGGTTTGAACCCAGGCGCGAGACATCCTTTCCGAGGCTGAGGGGTTGAGTCTTGATCCGTCAACGCCTGGCAATCCAGGAATTAGACAGTTATTGATTCGCGCATTTGCTCGTCCCCAGAATGGTGCCGAGAGAGGAGCTTTGAGAAAAGCCTGCGGTTTCAGGATTCGAAGAGTCCATAGGGAAAGTAGCACGTCGGAGAACTACCTTCGATAGTATGGACCATCGTACCGCCGGTATCTTGGGATAAACGCCACTACCTTCTGAAGGGGGCTGAGTGCTCCGTTAGGCAGAGATCCTCCTAACTCGCGTCTCATTATTCGCTTTCTAGGTGACTGTGGGCTCTCAATGTCCTTGACTTGTTGTATTATGTCACGTAGACGACGTGCTTCTCTCTTGTTCATTTCGTCGATCCGCCTTTGGATTTCACGGAGTCTCTCAAGCTCCCGTTGATTTTCAGACATGATTTCTCCTCGTACACTGGGTCACATTCGGAAATTTCGAGTATTAAAGCGAGACTTAGTTCAATCTCGAAGATTTTCTCTTCTACCCTATGCGCTGAGTTTCTGCAAACGCAAGTTGAAGTGGGGATGTACCGTTCTAGTTTCGATAAAACCTTCCCCGCATGCATCACCATGCTAGGATTCAGTGGTCGACTGTTTGGAATTGTCGGGAATGGAGCTATGCGGCATTTCAACCCGCTCTAAGAAGCGTGTGGCCTATGAAGACGACGAAAGGGTCGAGAGTTGTTCTCGCGCGACTGCTCAAGAAAGCTGTCGCGGAGGCTGAAGCGGTGGGCGAGCTGAAGTATCGACGCATGTTGATCGAGGAGGAGATGAAGCGAGTCGACACCGTCATCAAGGACCGTCCTGCGTCCTTGAGAAGAGGAGCCAGCTGGACGGCAGAATCGGCAGCACGGTCAGTTCATCGCGAGTATCAGCAGAGTGTTCGGGAACGCCGCAAAAACCTCGAGCGCACGAGGTTCCTTTTGCAGGAAGAGTCGGAGCAGATTGGGCGATTGTTTTCCGAAATGGAGATGCAACTGGCTGAGACTATTGATCTCCTCAAGAAGACCGTATAAATCCGGTTTTTGCATCATGCCGATCCAGGACCGGATGGAAAAAAGGATCCAGAGAAAGAAAGGAGCTATCGAGCTTCTTGAGTTTGCCCTCTTGAGCCACAGACGGTGACTCCTGAGCGGGAAAGGGAGAGTTACAGCGACCGGGCACGGATACTAGCCTCTCAATAAACGATTGTGAGCTGTCTGCTCAAGGCCGGTTTCAGATTCCATTCGCAATATAGTTCGGAGTCCACAAGGGTGGGAGGGGGGTAGTCTAATCCAAGCATCTATGAGTAGCGTAAACCAATCATTCTTTGGTCTGGCGACGATCCGAGTCTTGTTTCGATCCAGGATCACCCGCAAGAATCTGCCTGTACCTGACGACCTGTCATGACATAAGCCAGCACAACTGAATTCGCTATTATTGGATTTGCAAGGAAACTGCGTGGGGCCGTTTGATCGGCGTTTACTAATCACGCTTCAAGCCCGACCTTCTTGAACAGCTCGATGAATCGTGGATCTTGGCGTATGTTGCGCATCGCAGGTATTTCCTTGTCGATCAGGCGGAGGCGCCCAAAATTCATCGTTTTCTCTTCAGAAGCTCGGTTTGCCCATAGAAGGAATTCGTCCATCTCACCCAGGCCAGCGTATGCATATGCAAGCAGGGTGGACCTGATTGGAGTACTCTCGGGAAGCATGTTCACTTTTGCAAGCCATTTTGCCGCCTCTTCCTGGTTGCCGATCGCTGCGTATGCCATGACTAGCCATGCCTGGAGTCCGCCGTTCTCGGGCTGTGAGCCGTCGCCTATTAGTTTCAAGAGCACTTCGATAGCTCGTGAATAATCGCCGGTATCATAGTAGATGAACACGTTCATTTCTTTGGTCAATTGATGTTCAGGATAGAGCTGGTTGGCTTTAGCAACCTTCTGAACTGACCGTACAACGTCTTTACTGTATAATAGCAACCAGTCGATCTGGTCGGATAAGACGGCTATCGAGAGGGGGTCTGCCAGCTCCGCTAGGTCGAGTTCCTCGAGACATTCTAGATATCTGCCCAGTGGTGCTAGAACCAGCTGTCCCAGCCAGAGGTGTGCGTTGGAATAGCTTGGATTCAACGATATCGCTCTTCTCAGCTCTTTTTCTGCATCGGTAAAGTCGTACTCATCTGCAAGTACCAATCCGAGTGTCGCCAGTGCCTCGGCAAGATCGGGGTTGATTTCCAGCGCCTCTGAGACGAGTTCTCGGGCGCGTTGGTTCGCGATTGCAAAGGGAATGAGCGAGGAATAGGTCCCCAGCAAAATGTAGGCATCGGCGAGACCAGAGTGAGCAGGCGCATATTTCGGGTCTAATGCGATAGCTGACTCAAACAGTTCCTTGGCCGTCTTCAGATCGGCCTCATTTCGAGAGGCCATTAGTGATCTCCCTTTGAGATACGCGGAATAGGCTGAGGTATTGGTTGGTGCTCTGCTTTTCATCCGCTCTTCTTCATCGTGGAGAAGCCTCACTTTGAGGGATTTCGCTACCTGTTTTGCTATGTCTGTCTGAATCGCAAAGATGTCGTCGAGTCTCCGGTCGTAGTTTTCTGACCAAACGTGCTCCTCGTTCTTCCCGCTGATGAGCTGGACAGTCACCCTGATCCTATCGCCTGCCATCCTGACACTGCCTTCCATAACTGATCCTACCTGAAGCTCTCGGGCGATCTGGGCCACCCCCTTGTCCTTCTTCGAGTAGCGATCCACAGAAGTTCTCGCTATCACTCTGAGTCCTTGCACTTGTGAGAGCACTGTGATTAGTTCCTCAGTCATCCCGTCAGCGAAGTACGCGTCTTTTGGGTCCGGACTTATGTTGGAAAGAGGGAGGACAGCGAGCCTAGTGTTCCAGTCGTCCAAGATTCTCTTCCGCTCTCCGGTGTTGGCGAGTGGGGCAATCGTGTAAACGTTCATGGGCAGTTTGACGTTCTTCAGACTCACCCATGAGACCATCTCAATCGGATTAGAAATCTTGTTGCGTATAACCGAGTAAACCTCCTCAGAGAGGCAGATCCCTCCCGGCTCCGCGAGGGGTTGAATCCTGGACGCCACATTCACTGCGTCTCCAAAGATGTCATTGCCTTGTCTCACCACATCACCAAGGTGAAGTCCAATCCTCACCATAATAGGAGCTGCCGTATTCTTGTTGACCTCTCCCAGCATCCGCTGGATCTCGATAGCGCACTCACTTGCTGCGAGAGCGCTTTTGAACTCTACAAGGAAAGAATCTCCGATCGTCTTGACCTCAGTCCCCCCATATTTGGCGAAGATCGGTCTAAGCATGTCATTGTGGCTCTCCAGAATTTGGAGCGCATGCTTCTCGTCTTGCTGAGACATTGCAGTGAAGCCTACAATGTCGGTGAACATTACCGCAGCGAGTCTGCGCTCGCCTTCCACCAACTAGATCGCTAAACCTTCAGATCAGCCTATCGATAACGTTTGCGAAGAACGGACTTACTACCTTAGGGCATATATGACATAAGTCGGCGGAAGTGAAACTCGCAATTATTGGATTGCTGCGGGATCCGCGCGGGTCTCTAAGAGTAGCGCCAACTACTCGACAGCTCACTGTCGAGACTGGATTTACAGTCGAAATTAACAAAAGAATTTTAGCATCGATTCACTGTACAGCTTATCGGGATCTCTCAACAGGGTGAATGGAGGAGTCGGGCGATTGGATGAATTAGCGCGATTGCGCGAAATAGATGCACGGCTAAGGAGACTAAAGGCACAGGAAAAGATGGATCCTCGAAAGGTCCAAGGAAAATTCGTGGACCGGGTCGCAATGGCTCGTGAAGTGGCAGAATTGCGGAGCATGATGGAGCGGGTCAGGAGATTAGAGGACGATCGCACGGGTCGAAAGCGGAAGCCTAGGCGCCAATTGGGCGGCGACACTCCTACTGGTGCACTCAGCCAACTTCAGATTCAAAAAATCCGGTACTATCGCGAGCGCGATTTGTCTTATGGCGAAATTTCTGAAATAATGGCGATCGCCAAATCCAGCGCCCACAAATACGGAAGAGATGTCCAATCGCTGTTCTAACCTACTCCCATACAGTCCATGATTCGTTCTCTGTGATATCAATCACGTGCTGGATGATTTTCAGGATACGACCTCGGAGCAGCTTGCCCCTTCCCGCGATGTTCAGATCACTCGATTCGAACATATGCAGAGTTGTTCCCGTCTTATGCGAGATTCCTTCGTCTCTCCACTGTAATACGTCTAGGATTCAACGGGTAAACCCATCGCTCTTGAGAAGGCTTAATGACTAACAGGGTCGATCGTCTCGATAAGTCCCAAGGCGATGAGTGTCTGTCGTCGCGCTTCTGAAACGTATCTCGAATGGTCCATAATTTCGTCATGACAAGGAATATTCTTGGCTATTCTCATCTGAACGCTTGGCGTTGTTTACTGAAGATACACGCTTTTCTCGAACGCGCGAACGGTGCGAACGGTGCAAAATTCGCGCGAACGTCCATCCGAGAAGGGATCCAGCGGCCAGGTGGCCTGGCCGATCCGGTCCCAATTTTTGACCAACATTAGATCAGAAAGATAGTTTTCTTGATGATCGTCGTGTCACTTGTGTCGTTTCGACAATGAAACTTCTGTTCCAGGAGTTCAAAACGACTACCCGAATATTTCAGCTGGTTGATTCCGTACATGTTTGGGCAGCGCCTACTAATCGGCGCCCTTGACTAAGGGGAACCACTCGTATCTTCGGGGAGAGCGTGATTAATCCACATTACTCAATGCTCCGCAATCGCATATCACGCACACAAGGGGAAACGGGAGGGCCGGAAATGGTTGGGCCTCAGTAAATAGTCCTACGCAGCACCCTCTGAGCGGAATTCAGACCCTTTGGCCGAAACCGCACTCGTGATTACGC
>WNGH01007396.1_pt1 | contig 11533 bp, 10 predicted proteins | sample 5400631 | NCBI WGS metagenome assembly WNGH01 (sample SAMN13153373, study PRJNA577476) | soil metagenome | isolation source: 115 cm soil or saprolite under Garry oak tree replicate 1 | place: USA:California | collected 2016-06-15 | reverse complement strand
GTTTTCGGATGACGACTGGTGCAGTCAATATGGTGAAAAGCTATGTTGCGCAGACTCATTAGCTGGCTTTTGGTTCTTCTGACACCGGCAGCACTGATCGCGGCCGACGCAGACACAGCTGTGCTTTACGGCACCGGCTCGGTGTATTTGAATGGATCGCTGCTTTCAAACTCCTCCGCCGTAACCACCGGAGACGTCATCCAGACCAAGGAAACTGGAGCTGCGAATCTCAACGCAGCTGGCTCTAGCGTGGTAATTGAGTCGAATACGATGTTGAGATTCCAAAGCAGCGGACTCGCGCTCGACCGAGGAAGCGTGTCCGTTGCCACCGGAAAGGGCCTGAGCGTTTTTGCCCGCGACTTCAAGATCAGTCCGGTTTCGGGCGCTTGGACGGAATTCTATATCTCGCGTGCTAGTGGCGTGATCCAGATCATCGCCCGCAAAAACAGTATCACGGTAAGCTGTGGCCCAACTACGGCCACCATTAAGGAAGGACAGCAAGTCTCGCGCGACGATGCGGCCGACTGCGGAGTCGCGGAGAAACGCGGGGGTGCGGCGACAGCGGCCAAGGCACCCATCCTCACCTCGACCTGGGCGGAACGGGCCGGCATTGGAGCCGGTGGCGCGCTGCTTGTATGGGTATTGGCTCACGATGATGACCCCGTCAGCCCCTCCGGTCCTTAGTTCTGAGATCACACCAGTGGCGGGTTGCATTCCTGCGGTATTGGGATCCAAGCTGTACAGCACCGACTCCTCGCTAGACGTTCACGCTGTGGCGATCAAGGTCGCAATCGCAACCAATAAAGCCAAGGACCGGTAGCCCGCCCAAAACCTATTCATGGACATCGACGAATCTCCTTCGTCGCACTCAGATGAAGGCGGAACAACTCCGGATGCCAAAAGACACCGGAAAAGAGATTTCCGATGATGACGACAGACCTTCGCCCTGTGGTTGTCCTGTGCGGAGGATACGCCGGAAAGGTTCTTCGGAATCCTTCGCATTGCCTGATCCAATGTGTTGAGGGGTTTGTGCGATAGGTTCTAGTCAATTTCCCGATTACCCAATTGGCTCGGCTTGCCCCTCCTCTGGCCGAGCGTTAGCATGAAAGGTTGCAAGGAGGCTTCATATGGCAACTGATACTCTCACCAGCCCTGTTATTGCAGGAAGCGCCAGTCATCCCAACGTGTATAGGAACTTCATAAATGGCGAATGGGTTGAAGCCAGTACCGGCGAGACTTTTGAAAACCGCAATCCGGCCGACACCCGTGATGTAGTCGGAATCTTCCAGAAATCCGGCAAAGCGGACGTTGATGCGGCCGTCGACGCCGCCAGACGCGCATTCCTGAAATGGCGACTGGTTCCTGCGCCCCGGCGTGCGGAGATCATTTACCTCGCCGCAGAAATGTTGGCCGAACGCAAGGAAGACTACGCCCGCGACATGACCCGCGAAATGGGCAAAGTCCTTAAAGAAACGCGGGGCGACGTTCAGGAAGCCGTCGACACTGCTTACTACATGGCCGGGGAAGGAAGGCGGATGTTCGGACCAACCACGCCCTCGGAGCTGCCCAACAAATTCGCCATGGCTATCCGCCAACCGCTCGGTGTCTGCGGAATGATCGCGCCCTGGAACTTCCCAATGGCGATCCCATCGTGGAAGCTGCTGCCCGCCCTGGTGTGCGGCAATACCTGCGTTATCAAGCCAGCTCAGGACACTCCGCTTTCCACCTTCAACCTCGTGCGTGTTCTCGCGGATGCTGGCGCGCCGAAAGGCGTGGTGAATATTGTCACGGGATTTGGCCCGGAAGCTGGTGCACCGCTGCTCGAACATCCAGAGGTGCGTGCGATTTCGTTTACCGGATCAAGCGCGGTTGGGCGAACTATCGGCACAACTGCTGCTAAGAGTTTCAAGCATTGCTCGCTCGAACTTGGCGGTAAGAACCCCATGATCGTTCTCGACGACGCGAATTTAGATCTCGCCATCGAAGGCGCCTTGTGGGGAGCGTTCGGCACTACTGGCCAGCGTTGCACCGCCACCAGCCGCATTATCGTGCACAAGGGCGTCTACAGGGAATTCGTGGACCGCCTGGTCGAGCGCGCGGGCAAGCTGCGGGTCGGCAACGGCCTCGATGAAACCACCGACATGGGTCCGGCCATCAATGAGCGCCAACTCCAGGGCGACCTCGAATATGTCGAAATCGGCAAAGCTGAGGGCGCGAAGCTGCTGTGCGGCGGTAATCGTCTGGACAAAGGCGATCACCAATATGGATTTTTCATGGAGCCGACCGTTTTTGGCGATGTTGATCCGAAAATGCGAATAGCGCAGGAAGAGATCTTCGGCCCAGTGGTCTCAGTGATCCCCTGCGAGGGCTTCGAAGATTCCATCGCCATCGCCAACAACATCGAATACGGCCTGTCGTCATCGATCTACACGCGAGACGTGAACAAAGCTTTCACCGCCATGCGCGATCTGTACGCTGGTATTACCTACATCAATGCTCCGACAATTGGCGCTGAAGTTCACTTGCCGTTTGGCGGGGTGAAGGCCACCGGCAACGGTCATCGCGAAGGGGGAATCGGCGCGATTGACTTTTATTCCGAGTGGAAGGCCGTGTACGTGGATTACTCGGATAAGTTGCAGCGGGCGCAGATTGATCGGCCGGAATAAAAGAACCGTCGTTGGTCGTCGGTCGTTGCTCGTTGGCCAAGATCAAGCGCAAAAGCCATAACCACAGGGCGGCCCTAATGATTTCTGAAACGTAAAAATATAAACGTGAATAGTGCCACGATTCCGACGCCGAACGTGGATACCAAAACCGTCGGAAACCAAAACAGGAATACTCTCAAGAATCTACTTTCGAGCCGGCTGGCCGAAAAGAACAACGCGAAGAACAAAGCGGCCAGGACCCAGAACAGCGGCGAAAAGATACTCTCCGCCAGTCCATCTGCCACGGCAGCCAGCCCTGTTGCCTTCTCAGTACTGATGCCTTTAAACACAGACCAAGAGCCTGGGATGAATTCCGCTAATAATATCGCGGCAAGCCCGCTTAGAATGCCTTTCGCGTAGATCACAGCTTCAAATTGGAGGATTATACGCCGAGCGTCTCGCATCCTAATCGAGGTCCGCAGCAAGCCGATCCCGGATTTCTCCGTCTATTAACGGTTCTCAGCGGTTAAAATTGTATATGCCCCTTACCCAGACCCTAGCAATCACCCCCGCCCAGCGTCTCGACAACTTGCGCTACGCCATCCGCGACCTGGTCGGCCTTGCCAACGAGGTCAAGAAGCAGGGCCACAAGATTCTTTTCCTGAACGTCGGCGATCCCAACATCTTCGACTTTGCCACGCCCTCGCACGTGATCGAAGCCGCATATCGCGCCATGCGCGACAACAAAAACGGCTACGCGCCCTCAGAGGGAGTTCCTGAAGCGCTTGAAGCCATTCGCGCGGAAGCTGTTCGAGGGGGAATCAGCAGCGTGCAGGACGTTTTCATCACCAACGGCGCCGGTGAAGCGGTGGATGTTTGTCTTACCGCGTTGCTGAATCCGGGCGAAAACGTGCTCACCCCCAGCCCGGACTATCCGCTCTACACCGCGGTCCTTTGCAAGACGGGCGCCGAGATGAACTCGTATTTTCTAAACGAGGAAGACGGTTGGCAGCCAGAGCTCGACGACATTCGGCGGAAGATCAACCCGCGCACCCGGGCTATCATCCTGATCAATCCAAACAATCCTACCGGCGCGTTGTGTACGCGGAAGATGCTGGAGCAAATTGCCGAGCTTGCACGCCAGCACAACCTGCTCATCATCGCCGACGAAATTTACAACAAGCTGATTCTCGATGGCGCAGAGCACGTCTCAATCGCCGCTGTCGCTCCCGATATTCCCGTCGTTACCATCGGCGGGTTATCGAAAAACTATCTGGCACCGGGATGGCGCATCGGATGGGGCATTGTAAGCGGCGAAGCTGCCGCCGTGAAGCCGTACATCGAAGGCATCCACAAACTGCTGCGGGCGCGGCTCTCAGCGAATCATCCCGAGCAATATGCGATCAAAGTTGCGCTCGAAGGGCCCCAAGATCATTTGATCGAGGTGCGCAGAAAACTCAGCGCACGCCGGGACATCACCGTCGAAGCCTGCAACTCCATTCCGCGGATGAGCTGCGTCGCTCCGCGTGGCGCCTTCTACGCTTTCCCGAAGATTGACATTCCTGACGGCGACGACGTGTTTGTGAAAGACCTTCTCCTGCAGAAGCACGTCCTGGTGGTACAGGGCTCCGGCTTCGGGCAGAAGCCTGGGACCAAGCACTTCCGCATCGTATTCCTGCCGCAAGAGGAAGTTCTTAGAAAAGCGTACGCGGAGATTGGTGAGTTCATGAAGGTCCGTTACTAAGTTCCGCGTGATCTTCCTTCACCAAGGAGATCCCATTAGCTTTTGAGTCTTTCTCCCGAATCTGCTTAAATCGGCCTACGTGATCGACATCCACTGCCACATCCTGCCCGAAGTGGACGACGGCCCTAAATCCTGGGAGACCGCCGAGAGCATGTGCAGGATGGCGGTGAAGGATGGCATCGAGCACATCGTCGCCACCCCCCATGCGAACGATCGTTATTTCTATGATCGCGAATACCTCTCCGGCCTGCTGCAAGATCTCCAGAAACGGATTGGAGAAACTCCGAAACTGAACCTGGGCTGTGACTTTCATCTCTCTTACGAAAATCTGCAGAGCGCCATGGCGACGCCGGAGCGCTATTGCATCGGAAACACCCGCTACCTGCTGGTTGAGTTCAGCAATTTCAGCATCCCGGCGCAGATGGACGAGTGGCTTAGCGAGATCCACGAAAAAGGGATTACGCCGATCGTCACTCATCCCGAGCGCAATCCAATTCTGCAGCAAGCGGCGGAACGGGTCTTGCAATGGGTTGCACTGGGATGTGCGGTGCAGGTGACCGCATCAGCCATTACCGGCGCGTGGGGAGCACGGGCGCGGCAATCGGCTGACTGGCTCTTGAAGGAAAAGGCGGTTCACTTTCTCGCGACTGATGCGCATGACACCGAACGCCGGCCGCCGGTACTCTCCAAAGCTCGAAGCATCATTGCAAAACAATTTGGGGAGGAAGTCGCGCAGGCACTGGTTGCGGGAAATCCAGGGGCGGTGGTGAAAGACCAGCCGTTGCCTCATTTCAATCAATAGTTGGCGGGGAAAACTTACCGGCTAGGAGAAATGTCGGGCAAACTGCTGGCAGGCGGAGTAACCGGAGTAGAGACACGTGCCGGCGCGGAAGGAGCAGTGTTCTGGGCTGGCACGGAGGAAGGCATCGCAACCCGAGTAACGGCCTGAGTTCTTCGCGAGAGCTGCGGCTCTGAAACCATAGCGCTCTCTGGATTCAACAGGTGCACGTGATCGGGGCCAAGCCCCATCCGGATCAGCGCGCGAGAGTCTGGAATGCTCTTGCTTTGCCAGCCCTGCTCGGCCTGGTAACGGCGCATCGCCTGTTGCGTCGCTTCGTCCCACTTGCCGGAAGGCTCACCGGTCATGTAGTGCTCACGAACCAGCGCCTCCTGGATCTGCCGGGTACGTTCGCCATCGATCGCCTGCTGTCCGCGGGGTTTCCGTGATTTCTTGGTCGCGTGGCGGGAAACTTTGTGCGTCTTTGAGCTTGGGTGCGACGAGGCGGAGGTTTTCTTTGGCGGCGCGCTGGCCACAGACACAGATACGGTGAGCAGCAGGCCCACGGCTATGATCGCCGATTTTGTTCGCCGCAAAGAATGCATCCGCGAGTCCTCCGTTCCAGCTATTTCACGCAAAGGCGAAAATGGCGTCCACTCTCTAGAAAGCAATTCCAGAAAGCAACTCAGCAATTTCTGGCGCCGACCATCATCTCGCGGAATTCGATTCAGCGCCAGTGCCGTTGGTGCAGGGTAACAGTTACGGAAGTGTGCCGGCGAGGAAAATGGTGCCGCCGTTCTGCCCTGCGCCTCTTTGACGCACCAGGAACACCACATCCTGGCCGCTTTTCAGACTCAACTGGATGCGATCGAATTCGTCCTCGCTATTTACTGGCTGCTTGTTGATCTCGAGAACAATGTCCCCTCGAGTCAGGCCGACATCGTCCGCAAACGAGCCCGGCTTCACGTCTTGGACGATCACTCCCTGTCCAGATGGAACATTTAGCCGGTTGGCCATCTCCGGTGTCAGCGGATGCACCGTCATTCCCATCTTGCTCTGTTTAGGCGTTGACTCTTCGCCGTTTTCCTCGTCTTCACCCAAACGAGTAGCGAACAGCTTGGCGCGGTCAGCCACGGTAACCGTAGCCTCTTCTTTCTTGCCATTACGGAAATAACCGAGCGCCACCTTGGCGCCGGGCTTGCGGCTCGCAATATCGGACACCAATTCGTCGCCGTTCTTTACCTGTTTGCCGTCCACCGAAACAATCGTGTCGCCTACCTTGAGACCAGCACGTTCAGCTGGGCTGCCGGCTATGACATTCGAAATCGTGATCCCGGATTGCACACCGTACACGCGAGCAATCGCTGGGTTTTCCTGCGCGTTGAATTCAATCCCAATCGATCCACGTTGGACCCGGTGTTCGGGGCCGGTAAGCTGGTTATAGACCTGAACAATAGTATTGGATGGCAGCGCAAAGCCAACCCCGGCATAAGCATTCGTGTCCGTCAAAATCGCCGTATTGATGCCGATTACTTCGCCATCCATATTGACCAGAGGTCCGCCAGAATTGCCGGGATTAATGGCCGCGTCGGTCTGGATGAAAGACTGGAATTGGCGGTTCGGCACAATATTGCGGCCCTTGGCAGAAACAATGCCGGCGGTGACGGTAGCCTGTAATCCAAAAGGACTTCCCACTGCCAGCACCCAGTCACCGACCTGCATGCTGTCTGAGTTCCCCAGCTTCGCTACCGGCAGGGAATGATCAACGTCAACTTTGATCACTGCCAGATCGGTTTCCTGGTCGGTGCCTATGACCTTGGCATCGTGCTGAACTCCAGGCGCATCATCCTGCAATCGCACTCGTATACGGTCGGCCTTCTCCACCACGTGGCGATTGGTGACAATGAATCCTTTAGGATCAACCACTACACCGGAGCCGAGTGACCGCTCACGTACCGGACCGCCGTCGCCGCCAGGGCCACCAAAAAACTTATCAAAAAAGTCGCCAAACGGGTTTTCCTCATCGTCCCCGGGATTCTGGCCGCCGCGTCGCCGGGCTGCCGGCTTGATCGTGGATTCCGTATTGATGTTCACGACAGCGGGTTCGAGCGACTTGGCGATCTGAGAGAACTGGCTTGACATCTGCCGGGGGGCGGGTACGCTCAAGGGAGTAGCATCAGACGATCTCTTTTCCTGCCCTTTCACTCCGACAGAAACCACAGTTCCTATCAGAATGCCGACTGTCAATGTGAGCAGAATCACCAGCGTGGATGCCACACGATTGGCTTTGAAACGCCTCCACAAAGCGTTGGCGCGCACTTCCATGTTAACTTGCCTCCAATTTTCCAAACTCTTGATTATACCGTGGTTACGAACCAGGAAGGCCAGGGTTGATTCTGCCTTCATTCAATTAGACGCGCGAGACGAGAAAAGCGTTGTTGAATCCCGAACTAGGCACGTAAAGAAGTGTCAGCGTGACGCTCCCCAATCGCGCCGCGGCGGACGCCTCAAACCGTAATGTACTCAGTTGTGGCGCTCGGCGCAGGAATTGCGTCGCCGTGTTGGCGCATGCCTTCAAGGTGGAATTCAATTGCTTCGCGGATCAACTCCTTCACTTCGTCGAGGGTTGAACCAGCAGCGCCTAAACCCGGCAGATCCGGCACATAGGCGCCCCAACTCGGCGGCGATTTTTCGTAAACCACCAGATACTTCATTTCAGTCTTGCCTGCTTGAGGATATTGTTCAACGTTCCCGGCGGAATGTCCACCGACGAATGGCCCGCGACCGTCACTGTCCCTGACTTGGAATGGTGGTGAAACTGACGATGGCTGCCCTTAGTTCGAACCAGCCGCCAGCCGTCCTGCTCCAATTACATCACGAACTTCACAACCGCCTTTCCAAGAGACTCTAGCCTGTGGCGCTAGTTCCTTAGTGTTTTGCCCGTCTTCAGCGTGTACTGGATCCTTTCCTGCGTCTTCTTCTCCCCGCACAGCGATTTGAACGCCTCTCGCTCCAGGTCGAGAATGTACTGCTCACTCACCGGTGTGCCCGGAGTGACATTGCCACCGCACAATACTTCTGCAACTTTTGTTCCGATCTTCACTTCGTGGTCGCTGATGTACTCGCCTTGCCGCATCAGGTGAATACCCAGCCTCAGCGTGGCCAGAATGTTTTCCCCTGGAGCAGGAATGTCCGTGCGCGGTAGTGGAGGCTCATATCCTGCGCGCAAAAGTTCGAGCGCCCGCGCTTTTGCGTCCGAGAGCACGCGATCGCGATTCATTGTGATCCGGTCGGAACTGCTCAAGAAGCCAAGTCCGCGCGCTTCGTGAGCAGAGGTCGAAACTTTCGCCATCGCGATGGTCTCGAACGCACGCTTCATTGCTTCCATCAGCTCGACGGATTCTCCTCTTCCGCCCGGACGAACGGAGGTCGCAGTGTCAATCGCGCGCAAAAGCATCTCTTTACATCCGCCGCCGCCGGGCAGCAGGCCGACTCCGACTTCGACCAGCCCCATGTAGAGCTCCGCATGTGGCTGGCGGGCAGCGGCATGAAGCGACATCTCGACGCCTCCCCCCAGAGTCATCCCAAACGGCGCAATCACCACCGGCTTGGGGGAAAACTTGATTGCCTGAGTCATTCCCTGAAAGGAGCGAATGGCAAGGTCGACGTCGTCCCACTCTTCTTCTTGCACGCTCATTAGGAGCAGCATTAGGTTTGCGCCGACAGAGAAATTCGGCGCGTCGTTGGTGATGACAAACGCCTCGAAGTTGTCTCCCGCGCCACCTGTTTTGAGGGTTTGTGAAACCAGTTGGACGATGTCTCCACCCAGCGTATTCATCTTGGAGTGGAACTCGATGCAACCCATGCCATCGCCCAAGTCCACCACCGACGCTCCGGAATTCTTCTTCACCACACCGTTCGATTTCTTGGCCACGGTGACGGACCACACTCCGGCCGGGACTGCGACCGGCTTATAACCGGAACTTGCGAGATCGAAATACGCGTGTCCCGCTGCGGCTTTCGGATCATCTTCGTACCAGGAATTCTTTCCCGCGGCGAGCAGCTTCTCGACATTCGGCGCTACCGGACGTCCTTCTTTCTTCATGCGTGCGACCGTTACCTCGACGCCTGCCGCATCCCACAATTCGAATGGCCCCAGTTCCCAGTTGAAGCCGAGCCGCATGGCACGGTCGATCTCAACGATGCTGTCGGAAATTTCCGGGATGCGGTTTGCGGAATATGTCCACAACTCGGAGAGCGCAGTCCAGAGGAATTGCTCGTCTTGGCTCTTGCCCGGGCCGCCGATCAAGCTCTTCAGTCTTGCTCCTGTGTCCTCGATGTTCTTCGCCATCTCGAGCGATGCGAACTTTGGCTTCTGGCGCGGACGGTACTCGAGAGACTTCCAATCCAGGGCGAGGCGCTCATCTTGTCCCGCGCCTTTTACCTTTTTGTAAAATCCGCCGGCGGTCTTGTCACCCAACCATTTGCGCTCGAGCATCTGATTGAAAAAATCAGGTAGCTTGAGATCAGTTCTCTCATCGAGATTGGCGGACGAATGCGCCTGTCCCGAACCGGTCATGTTCCGAACTACGTGTCCGAGAATGTCCAAGCCGACCATGTCTATGGTTCGGAAGGTTGCCGAGCGCGGCCAGCCGACAGCCGTTCCCGTGAGTACGTCCACTTCCTCGATTGTCAGGTCCAGCTCTTGCGTCAGCCTCATCACGTTGAGCACAGAAAACGTGCCGATGCGGTTGGCGATGAAATTCGGAGTATCCTTGGCGAAAACCACGCCCTTACCGAGATGGACATCCGCAAATTTCGCGACCACTTCCACCAGCGCAGGATCCGTGTCTGGGGCCGGGATGATTTCCAACAACCGCATATAGCGTGGAGGATTAAAAAAATGAGTGCCAAACCAGGAGCGCCGGAAGTCTTCTGAGAATCCTTCTGAGATTTTTGCAACCGGCAGGCCGCTGGTGTTGGTGGTCACGATGGTCCCCGGCTTCCGTAGGGTCTCCACTTTGTTGAGCAGCGCACCTTCAAGTCGTCTTCAAAGTTCCCTGGCGTCACCAATGCAGCGAGCGACGCCTCAAAGAATGCCGCTGGCTTCGATTTCCGGGCAGCTTCAAGTCCGGCGAGAGCAACCTGATTGCGGGATGCAGCACCCGCTGGAACGATGTCGAGAAGAACGCTGGGAATGCCAGCATTCGACAGGTGCGCGGCAATGCGTGCGCCCATGGTCCCGGCACCTAGAACGGCAACTTTGTGAATTCGTTTCATGGATGTGAACTCAACAGACCAATCAGTAAACCACAAAGGACGCCCTTCGGGCGAAGTTGAAGGTTGACTTTGTGTTGAGGCTGACTAAGGAAGTTTATCTACCGCCCAGTCGTCTTTGCCAGCCCGGGTCACAATGATCCGGCAGTAGTGTGGTCGAGAAGAAGTGCTGGAGAATCCAAATAACGTAACTGGAAAGCCATACTCTCCGGGACCGATCCGCTTGCCGCGCGTGATCTCGAACGCGGCCTGTGGCCCGGGAGAAAAGAAAATCTGTAAGAGTTCTGGCGAAGTGTGCTGCCGTGCCGCGTCGGTCAACATAACGATCCCAGTCTCATGATCTTGAGTCTGCCACGCGTACAGGAAGCGATTGGCAGCGGCCAGCGCCGAACTGTATGCCGGGTCCAACGAACGTGAGCTGCTCTTCGGCACGCGCGCGTATGAAAGTACAGAGACAAAGCAAACCAGGAGACTCAACGCGATTCGGCTTCTCATCAAGCCATCATCCGGCAAGAGTTCCGGTCTCGGAAGATACCAGCAAGGTTCACGCCTAAGCCGAATCAAGCGATCAGCTTGGCCAGCAGAAACGCCGCGGTGGCCGCAACTCCACCAATGACCACCGTCTGAATCGCACTACGCAACGCCCGCTCTCCGGTAAATCGTCCTTTGATGAATCCGAAAATTCCAAGTGCTGCTAGGGTGACGATCGCAGAAACAATGAGCCCCTTGTGAGCACTCCCCAGAGCCACGTAAGGCGAAAGCGGAAGCAGTCCGCCCGCAATATACGACGCAGCGATAGTCCCCGCGCTGGTCACCGCTCGCTTAGGATCGGGTTCTTCAAGCCCAAGCTCGAATCGCATCATGAAATCCACCCAGGCATCGGGATGCTGACTTAAAGCTTCCGACACGCGCACGCTTTCCTGCGCAGGTAGTCCATAGTTCTGAAATACGCGGCTGACCTCGGCCGTCTCTTCTTCCGGAATCTCTGTAATTTCCCGGTACTCGCGGGCCTTTTCCTGCTCGTAGTGTTCAGCGTCCCCTCGCGCAGCCAGGTAACCGCCGAGCCCCATGGCGATTGATCCGGCAGCA
>WNGH01010167.1_pt1 | contig 11541 bp, 10 predicted proteins | sample 5400631 | NCBI WGS metagenome assembly WNGH01 (sample SAMN13153373, study PRJNA577476) | soil metagenome | isolation source: 115 cm soil or saprolite under Garry oak tree replicate 1 | place: USA:California | collected 2016-06-15 | reverse complement strand
AGCATCAGCGGCAACATAAAAGATCCCTCATTGGCCGCCTCAGGCATGTTGATAAACAATGATATACTCACCCGTGAAATAGACTTCGACCAGACACTAACAAAATATCAACACGACTATCAGTTAGCTACCTCTAGCAGTATGAGCCCTGTGCGTAGCATTGTGTTAAGTGATCAGCCCGGTACTACGATTATTAGCGACCAGCAGGCGGCGCTCGACAAAGTAGTCAAGGAACAGTGGCCTGCCTATAAACAGTTGCAGGATCAAGAGTTAGCCCTGCTCCAGACTAATCCATCTTATTCAAAGGCCTATCCAATTTTATTTGCAGCTAACGCAAAATTTCTTGATCTTAAGAATAGCTGGCAGCAAGTAGTAAACATTGCAGAAACTATGGGGAAGATAGTCACTACAGTTGGAACTGCAGAAACTCAACCTGTTCTGGCCTTTACTACTATCGCCCTATTCTGCACCATCCTGGTAGTCGTCGCTACCGGATACGTAGTAAACCTCACCATTACTAAACCTCTGCGCCAACTTGCGTCGCTCACCAAGCGTATAGCCAGGGGTAATACCAACGCACGCGCCAACGTAGCAGGCCATGACGAAATATCCCTTGTGGCAAGTTCAATGAATAATATGCTGGATAATATTGTGCGCCTTATTCAAGAGGTACAGTTTCAGCGTGATAATCTACAAGCACAGGTAGAGAAACTGGTAAGTGAAGTCAGCGGCGTCGGCGAAGGAGACCTGCGCGTACAAGCAGAGGTTACGGCTGACGCTCTGGGTGTACTTGCCGACTCATTTAACTACATGGTAGAAGAATTAGGCAGCCTGGTAGTGCGTGTCAAGATGGTCGCCCATGAAGTCGAGAGCTCGACGGTAGCGATTTTTGATCGTTTGACTCAACTGGTGGAGACGGGAGATATTCAGCTTAACCAGATTGGTGAAGCAGTAGTAGAAGTGGAGCACATGGCAGATTCAAGTCGCCAGGTGGCCAATCGTGCCAATATCCTTTATAACGTGGCAAGTGATGCGCAGCAAAGCGCACAGAGCGGACGCGAAGCGGTTCAGGAAGCCGTTGAAGGCATGGGACGCATTCATGTAAACGTTCAGGCCACCGCAAGTAAGGTGCAAACGCTCGGTGAGCGTTCGCGAGAGATCAATAACATCGTGGAAGTTATTTCCAGTATCGCCCATCAGACGAACCGCCTGGCACTCGACGCCGCCATTCAAGCGGCTATGGCCGGTGAGAATGGAAAGGGCTTCGGCGCTGTGGCAGCAGATATTCGTCGTCTGGCTGAACGATCTAAAGACCAGGCCGGCATGATTGCAAAAATTGTCCGCAGCGTCCGAGAAGATATTGGTGCAGCAGCAGTCTCCATGCAGGACACGGAACGAGAAACGTCTGCCGGATCCAAACTGACCGAGGAAGCAGGCGTCGCCCTGGAATCTATCTTTACCGCGGTTGAGCATCAAGGGCAAGAAATTGAAACCATCAACCAGATGGCTATCCAACAGTTGCAATCTTCAAGTGCTGTGGAGCAAATTATGCGTGGTATTTCTGAGACAACGCAGCAAAGTACTCTGAGTACACGTGCAGCCTCCCAAAACATGGAACGCCTGGCACGCCTGGTTGAGCAGTTACGCGCATCTGTAGAAGCCTTTAAGTTGCGCGAAAACCAGGGCTACTATGTCCCATCCTCAAATGTTAATGTGACGCCGGTAAACGAGCAGGATAACCAGATGACGGTCAGTGGCTTCTTCCGTACAGTTACCTCCACTGCTCAGCCCACGGGTATGGGAGCGCAAAATGCTTTACCTCCAGCCCGCACTGCTGACCCCTTCTCATTTTATCCAATGACGCCGGGGCAACAGGGTGGCCAATGGAACGGGCCAATGCAACCGGAACAGCCAGGCTACGGCGAGCCATTTAACGAACAGGTTCACAACGGCAACCGGACCAGGTAGGTAGAACCGTTTCAGCAGGGAGTGCAGGGGGACGGCAGTCCTCCTGCCGGGGTCTGGGGTGCCCCCAGATTCTCCTTCTCTTCCCTCGCCCTCCAGACGACATCAATGGGGACCTGAAAAATTACCTGGGATAACACATAAGCCTTTTATTATGGATAGCATCCATAACGCCTATCTCAATTCATAGACATCCATCAAGAGAGCCTGTTAGACTTGTAGTAAGCACTTATTCCGCAACACTCTCTACACATATTGTTTTAAGTGGGTGAGCGTCGCAGAGTTGCATACACAAGCTAAGGAGGCTACTTAATGATTGCCCAGAGAACAAGCACCACCTCTGTAGTTCAAAACGGCCAGGCCGCTGTACAGGAGGCAATGAGGTTACTTGCAGCGAGAACAACAGCGCAACACTGGGTATGTGAGGTGTGTGGTATGGTTCACACTGGCGCTGCCCCCATAGAGTGTGATAGCTGCGGCGCCACAACAGCACTCGTGCAACAAGCAGAACTACATCGCGAGATGAATAGCCGCTGGTAATATTAACCCTGATGTCGCTGGCGCTCAGCTTCTTGTAATATAAACCTGATGTCGCTGGCGCACTGCTTCTCATAATATTAACCCTGATGTTGCTGGTGCACCGCTTCGTACAATATAATCCCTGTCTACAATATAATCCCTGTCGCTATGGCGGCATTTAAGGACTCCACACCATTTGCCAGCGGAATGCCAATCGTGAGCGTTGCCAGGGCTTGTGCCTCTTGTGAAGGCCCCTGGGCCTCATTTCCAATAATTAATGCAAAAGGCGTCTTCAGGTCCTGCTCATAATATATATGCGGACTGTCGGCTTCGGCCAATAAAACACGCGGCACATTGGCCACATTGCTGCAGTGTGCCGCGACTTTTTGCCTGATAGCAGGCCAGGGCAGATTGACCTCAACAGGTAAGCTAACATGTGCACCGGCCGCTGCACGCACTACTTTAGGGCTATAGTAATCAACACAATGGGCAGTCAGTAATACTTCATACACGTCAGCTGCCAGCGCTGTCCGCAGAATAGTACCCATATTGCCCGGATCTGCTACACCGTCAAGAATGAGCAATACGGGACGCTGTACGGACGGAGAACGACGTGCATGTAAGCGGGCAGGTCGAAAGGCATCTAGTGGCAAAACACTCACTACACCTTGCGATGTTTGCACGTCACCCAGCGCCTCAATTACTCGCTCGCTCACCTCTACCAGTCGATCCCCCAGTCGATCCCCAAATAATCCAGGAGTATGCAGCAGCCTGGAGAGAAGCGCTCTCCCTTTAGCCGTGCGCTGAAGTAATTCCGGCTGATAGTACACCTCCTGTGGCAGCATATCAGCGTCCAATAAAGTTTCAAGCAGATGTGGACCTTCCATCAAGAAGAGGCCACTTTTTTTGCGGCCTCTCGTTGTATGCAGATCACGTAATTTGCTAATGCGTGGATTCTGTGGACTCGTAATCACTCTCGGGCTACATCACTCTACTGCACAGCCTCCAGTGCAGCTTTCACCAGCGCGCTGAAGGCAACTTCATCATGAACAGCCATCTCGGCAAGAATCTTGCGATCTACCTCGATATTGGCCGTATGAATAGCGTGCATCAACTTGCTGTAGCTCACGCCATGCATGCGTGCAGCTGCGTTGATGCGTGTAATCCACAACCGGCGCATATCACGCTTGCGATTACGGCGGTCGCGATACATATAGGCCAGCGAGCGCATAACCGACTCGTGCGCAGGACGGAAAAGCCGGTTGCGCGTTCCACGATGGCCTTCAGCCAACTGTAAAATTTTCTTATGTTTCTTGTGCGCGGCAACACCACGTTTTACTCTCGGCATCGTTTATTCTCCATTCGATCTCAATAACTAATCACCATAAGGGAGCAGGCGTTTCATACGGCGAGTATCGCTTGTAGCCAGTGGAAAGTACTTATCCATCGAACGGACTGCCCGAGGCGACTTATTGCGGCGCAAGTGGTTTATGGCAATTTTGCGCCGCAAGAAGTTACCGCTGCCGGTAACTTTGACGCGCTTGGCCATTGCTTTGTGTGTTTTCAGCTTCTGCTTCATGATTCATCTTTCCATGTTCTTGGTTTCTAAACCCTTCAAACTCAAATTCAATCCCACAATTGCTCTAGTGAAGGCGCAGAGAAGCCTTTTTCCAGAGTGCGTCGCAATTATAGCATACTCTAGCCCTCTTAGGCAATAGTTCTTTTCATCTTCTTCGGCCAGACCACGAGGGACGCGAAGGGAAAGCAGGACGCGACAAACCCCTTCTTTTCGGCTGGTTTTCAGGAGGCTCCGGATTATGAGCATGCGCCATCTCCCAGGTCGACGTAAAGAAGAGGACCCACCCCCATACGAGCAGTGGCAAGCCTACCGTCACAAGCGCCTGGCTTGACCACGCGGGCTGCCAAAACCAAAAGCAGCAACTTCCCATGGCCCCTAAAGTAAGTAACTGGGTTAGCAAAATGGTGCGACGACTGGCAGAACACAAGACCAGTGCCAATGGCACGATCACAGACCACGGCCAGTAGGCTGGCAATAAAACAAGTAGCGCCAGCAACACCCAGCTACTGAACAAGACCACAAACTCCACATCATTAGCCAACCACAAGCCTAGTAATAGCAGGCACCCTACAATCACCATGGCAAATATCGTCCAATGGTGAGGTGCTATCAGCCAGGTTAACGCAGCTGGCAACTTTACTGGCAAATTGATCAATGCTGCATCGAGGGAGTTGATGGCAGTATCTTGTAAAAAAGCCTGCCGCACACTGGTAAGTAAACCTGTTATGCCCCAGCCCTGCCAGTAAGGAGCATAGGACAACACAACAACTGCGCCAGAAACGATGACTATAGCTAACCACAACAGTACACGGCGGCCTGCCCGCAATATCCGGGCTTCTTTCGTCAAGAGGCGGAAAAAGAGCGGTAGCAACAGCAGGCACAATATATTCATGAGCACTACCAGCAAAATTAATACCCAGCCTAAAATGGGTGAATTGCGTTGAAAAAAGAGTATCGCCAGCAGAATGAAGAGAGCGACCACCACATCCAGGTGCATTTCATTGATGCTCAGCAGAAGCACCAGCGGATTCCAGGCATAGAGTACCGTAGCGAAAATACGTGCCTCGGGCTTGAGCTTACCCACGATAACCCAGATCAACACTGCATTGACAAGGTGCGCAGCCAGACCTATGAGGCGAAATCCCAAAATGACATTGGCAACACTTTCACGCGCCAGCAAGACGACAGGAATACTCAGATCTATCCATACCGGTCCGGGAGGTCTGGTTCCCTTAACTGCTTGCGTTGCTTGCGTACCCTGCAAAATACCCTGCTGTAGTAGATCATGAGGGAAAGCGCCCAGCGACACGCTGTAGGGATTGACATGATAAACCGTCACCAGGCGACCATATAAACCATAAAGAAACACATCTTGCGATAGGGTTAGGATGGCTGGGGCAAAGAGATAGGTTACACTGAAAACCAACGTAATGATCATAATCGTACAGAAGAGCGCACGTATCTGGGGGCGAAGGGGCCGTTCTTGCCCAACACGGCTCCCTATAGGGCCAGCAATGAACACGAGGATAAAAGACAAAGCAAGCAGCAATACCAGAAAATTTATAGTGCCACTTGCAGTAGCAAGGTTGAACCCAGGTACCTGTGCCAGCAACTGTACAAGCACGGGCACGGCTCTCGTCCAGTAGAGCCGGGATATCCAGGGAAACAAGCCCGGCAAGGCCTGCTTTGCCGCGTCATTGCCACTCGTAACTCCCGCAAACAAAGGATATAACGCGAGGAAGAGGATCTCCAAAAGCGCTCCTAAACTCAGTAACTGCAATAGAGCGCGTCGCCCATAATCCGGGCGTTTCTTAGCGGGTGATTGTGGTTCATACAGTCGAGCAGGATACTGCTGTAAAGGTGCAACCATGGAAACCGTTGGCATAGTTGCACCCGGCAGGGCCGGTTGTGTTCTCCTCGCTCGTATCGAGTCTGACCCTCTATCTCTACCAGGACGTCGCTGCATATTTCCCACCAACGCATAGAACCTTTAGCATGCGCAACCGTTGAGCAGGGGGTGCAGGGGGACGCAGTCCTCCTGCCGGGGTCTGGGGTGCCCCCAGGTCTCTTCCCCCTCCTTTCCCGCCGCCGTAGGCGGCATGAGTTGGATACCTGAATAGTTACTAGCACACAAACTATCATTTACAGTATCAGCCATAGATCAATTGCTGTCAATAAAAACCTTATCTATAAAAGAAAACGCCCCACACTTTCCGCTTTTCCGTTTTCTCCAGGCATAAAAAGAAGTAGGAAATTGAAAGTTAATAACCTTAGCTCTATTGTCAGACATAGCGAAGGATGCTATAATAGCGGGGTGTATCAAGCACCCCACCCATCGTGGGACAATACACGCTAAGGCCGCAAAAATTTTGGCGGCATTTGTTTATCTGGCATCCGGCCTCGCAGCTGGATGAAGATTGAAACCACCTGCTCTGGCAGTCATTGGGTAAAGGTCAAAGGTAGGAGCAAACCCTACCCCTACATCTCCCACAATAAATCTGACCAGATGCGTATCCACAGGAAGGAGGTGGCTTCGTGAATCGAGATTACGAACTTGGATTCATTCTCAATCCCGAAGTCAGTGAAGAACAGACACGTGCAATTTTAGGCCGTGTCGAACAAGTTGTCGCTAATTATAGCGGCCAGATTGTCAGGGTTAACCAATGGGGGCGTCGCCGCCTGGGATACCCCATTGAACACCACCGCGACGGTTTCTATGTATTCATTGATATGATTCTGACCCCTGAGTCCGTGATTGAACTCGACCGTACGCTCAAAGTTTCTGAAGAGGTTCTCAGGCACTTAATCAAGAGGCGCGATCCTAAAACTGTACAAAAGGAACGCGAAGCTCGTGCCGCAACAGTAGCAGCTGCACCGGCGCCCACTGCTCCGGAGGCAGAAGCAGAGCCACAGGATGAGATGCAAGCACCTGGTGAAAATGAATCCGCCGGTGAGGAAGCAGCCATCCCCTCTGACTTATCTGCCGAGGCCATCGAAGATGAGGATATCCCGGCTGCTATTGAGGAACCCTCGGAAGCCTAGTTAGTTGAAATACGTTTGGGGAGGATCGTCTGATCTCTGCGGCAGAGTTGAGGCCTGAGTATCACGTCGAAAGGATTTTGAACCATGCTGAACAAAATTATGTTGATCGGAAATCTCGGCAAAGACCCCGAGATGAACTACACGCCAAGTGGCATGGCAGTCACTAAATTCCCCCTTGCTGTGAGCCGATACAAAAAGTCAAATACCGGTGAGCGGCAGGAAGAGACCGATTGGTTCAATATCGTCGCTTGGGACAAACGTGCAGAGACATGCAATACATATCTGCATAAAGGCTCCAAAGTCTATATTGAAGGCCGTCTTACACAGCGCAAGTATACTGACAAAAATGGTATCGAACGCTGGATGGTCGAGGTTATTGCCAATGACATGGAGATGCTTACTCCTAAATCGGCACAAGGTGGTAGTTCAGACCAGTTCCTGGCAGGGAATGCAGACGAAACCGACCCTCTTGGAGATTTAGAAGATCACCCCTTCTAAATATTGAGGAGAACAATCTGTGCAAAGACGTTCTGAAGGAGCCCCGCGTCGCGAACGACGCGATGGCCCACGAGGCGAGCGCACATCTCGCCGTAAAATATGTCAATTCTGCCACGATCATGTACGCGAGATCGATTACAAAGACGCTAATCGCTTCATGAAGCGCTACATCTCTGATCGCGGTAAAATCGAGCCTCGTCGTAAGACCGGGACATGCGCCAAACATCAACGCCTGTTGAGCGTAGCAATCAAAGAGGCAAGACAGATGGCACTGCTCCCCTACACTGCCGAGCACATGCGTGGCATGCACGCTTAGAAGCTAGGGGAGGCTCCGACTTCTCCTCATAATTGCCTCCGACGGAGGCAATTATGAGGAGAAGTCGGATTTACCTTGCTACATATGTTGACCATATTGACGCGAGCCATCACATTGAGCAGAAGAGAGTATACTCATGAATAGTCAAACAGCGCGTCGGCCTTCAAACCAGCGACCAACACGCCCTAACAAATCAAAACGCTACGTAAAGCAAACAGCACGTTTCGAAGGACAACGTGATGGGAAATCTTTGATATTTGGCTGGGGAGGTCACCTTTCACACAACCAGAAAGTACACCTCCAGCGCCGGGTTACCTGGGCTATCGCTATCGCCTTTGTAGCACTTATCCTTGTAGTTTTCGTCGGCAGCTGGATTAACTTCAATGTGATCGTCCCAGGCTTACCCATTACCAGCGTCAACGGTCATCCTATTCCCCAATCACTCTATCGCAAGATGGTAGCTTTCCAGGCAGAACTTGCGCAAAATCAGCTCTATGGGCCAAACGGCCTTACCGTCCAGCGGGATAACTTGAGGAAGCAGATCGCCGCCCAGCAAAAGAGCGCCAGCGATACACAAAAGCAGATTGACACCCTGAATAAGCAGATAAAGGCTTTACCGGCTGGTCCAGGTACCCAGCGTACCAATCTGACAAATCAGCTTAACACCGCACAAAAGCAACTGGCAACGGAACAGGCAACACTTACTAACTTAAACCAGCAATATGCGCTCCTGACACAGAACACCATCCCGCAAGCGCAACAAAATTACAACCAATCACAAGTTGGCAATGACAGCGTGAACTGGTTACAGCAGGACGAACTTATCCGTGAATGGCTGTCCGGACAAAGTAGGGCCGTTCAAGCCAGGATCAATCCATCGGCCAGCGCCCTCAACCATGCTATGGTTGATTTTAAGGCCAACCTGCCAAAGTCAACCAGCTACAATTCTTTTCTGAGCAAAGATGGCGTCAGCGATGATGATATGCAGGCGATGATGACGGTCCAGCTGCGTCGCGAGAACATGCAGACATATCTGGCATCCCTGGAGGTATCACCCACATACCAGGTACTGGCGCGTACAATGACCATCGATACCCTGGCCCATGCGCAGAATGTACTCAAACAACTTAAGCACGGCACAAACTTTGGCAAGCTGACCAAGACTAACTCGGTCGACGCGAATACCAACAGCAAAGGTGGCTCCCTGGGGTGGTTGGCACGCGGCCAGTATGCCCAGAACTACACTGCGGCCGTCGTAGAAAACTGGCTCTTTGATCCTGCGCGTAAGTTGGATGAGCTTAGCCCTATTCTTAACGAAAATGGTACTTACCATATCGTGCAAATCCTGGGCATCGATCCTTCTCGGCCGGTAGACAGCACAGTGCTGCAAACCTTGAAGACTAACGCACTGTCAAACTGGGTACTTGAGCAGCAGGCGCTGGCCAGCACGAAGATCACACCTACTGACCAGAACAAACTCCTGGATCCCATGAATATCCCACCAGGTCTACCCGCCAGCGCACCGTCTAACAGCCCTGCCATACCAGGCGCGACCCCTTAGTCGCCCTTACATTTTAAAACCCGACGTCCCTACAGACAGAGAAGAGGATGAAAGAGACGTTCTAAAGAATGACCATCAGCGCACCCGGTAAAACTCAAACATATACAGAACCCATACAGGAACTCCTGGAGACCGCCTCTCTCTACCTGCATATACCCTTTTGCCATACCCGCTGCCACTATTGCGATTTCAATACCTATGCGGGTATTCTGCCACTGAGAGAGCCATATGTACGCGCCTTGCTCACCGAGATTGCCGCAACAGGGACTTTCGCCCGCTTACCATCTGGCAGGCCGCGTCGCTCGCGTACAATCTTTTTTGGCGGCGGTACACCCAGTCTGCTCAGCGTAGAACAGATCACACGCATCCTTAACGCGTGCTCTACTTCCTTCTCAGTTGACGAAGGGGCCGAGATTACGTTGGAAGCTAACCCTGGCACTCTTAGCCAGGAGCAACTGGCGGGACTACGAACTGCAGGCATCAATCGTCTCAGCATGGGCGCTCAAAGTTTTGATGCTCAGCTGCTTAAAACGCTTGGTCGCATCCATTCACCTGAAGAAATTACGCAAGCCATGCAATATGCACGCGCCGCCGGCTTTACTTCCATCAACCTCGATTTCATGTTTGGTCTGCCCGGGCAAACCATGCGTCACTGGCGCGAGACACTCGACCGCGCCTTGGATTTGCACCCCGAGCATCTCTCTCTCTACTCTTTGATTATCGAAGAAGGCACGCCCTTTTATACGTGGACACGCGAAGGAAGTATCACACCGGCAGACGAAGACCTGTGCGCCGATATGTATGAATACGCCGATGAACGCTTGCAAGCAGCAGGTTATGAAAACTATGAAATTTCTAACTGGTCGTTACCCGGGCACCAGTCCCGCCATAACCTGACCTACTGGCACAACCTGCCCTATCTTGGTATGGGAGCCGGAGCCTACTCATTCTTTGGCAGCAGGCGTTTTTCCAATGTACGCGAACCACTCGCATACATCCGCCTGCTCAGGGCAGGACAACGACCTGAGGCTGAAAGCGAAAGCGAAAGCGTAGATCGAGCACAAGCGATGTCAGAAACAGCCTTCCTGGCCTTGCGTACCGCCATGGGTCTGCACTTACCTACTTTTGAGGAGCGCTTCTCCCAACCCTTTACACAGTTTGTCGGCAATCGCTTGCAGTTGGTAGAAGAGGCAGGACTTTTAGAACACGAACACGATTGGTTACGCCTGAGCAAGCGTGGACGCCTGCTTGGCAACGAGGTTTTTCTCAGATTACTACCTGATTAAGAAGGGGGAGTGCCCAGGAGGTGGGGCGCGGGGCGAAGCCCCTTCTGCCGGGGTCTGGGGTGGCCCCAGTCACTTCACCCCTTCTCGCTCGCCGCCGCAGGCGGCATGCATCGGCTATCCGAAAAGTTACACAAAAGGATGGACTTGTGGAGTCAGCATCTCAAACAGCAGAAGCATGGGAAGTATATAGCATACTCTCAGAAGCAGAATTTCAACAGTGCACGCAAGCAGGAATCGAACCCATCCTTGCCCAGTTACTCCATAACCGGGCCATCACCACGCCTGCAGAGATGCGAGCCTTCCTTGACGCCCGCTATGATCGAACACCCGACCCGCTGGCATTGATCGATATGGACAGGGCGCTCGCACGCATACAACACGCCATTGCCCAGCGCGAGCACATTACCGTGTATGGTGACTACGACGCCGATGGCGTCACATCCTCGGCACTCCTGACTCGCGCCCTGCGAGCGCTCAAACATCCAGGGGCCACTCTCGATTTCCATATCCCCAGTCGCATACATGATGGCTGCGGCCTCAATATCAGAGCGATCGACCAGCTCAAAGCTCGCGGTACGTCACTTATTATCACCACAGACTGCGCAAGCTCTGACACCGAACAGGTGGCTTATGCCAGGAGTCTAGACATCGATATTATTATTACAGATCATCACCATCCACCGGAGCAGCGCCCAGCCGCCTACGCCATGATTAATCCCTGGCGACCAGACAGTACGTATAGCGAGAGCGAGCGCTATCTCTGTGGCGTGGGCAT
>WNGH01011153.1_pt1 | contig 11542 bp, 15 predicted proteins | sample 5400631 | NCBI WGS metagenome assembly WNGH01 (sample SAMN13153373, study PRJNA577476) | soil metagenome | isolation source: 115 cm soil or saprolite under Garry oak tree replicate 1 | place: USA:California | collected 2016-06-15 | reverse complement strand
CCCACGAGCCCCGCACCCAGGTCCGAAAGAATGTCGCCGTACAAGTTGTTCGTCACGATCACCTCGAAGCGTTCGGGCTCGCGCACCAGTTCCATCGCGAGCGCATCCACGTAGCGGTGCTCGACAGCGATCTTCGGATACTCCGCGGCGACGGCCTTGAACTTCTCCTGCCAGACCTTGTGCGCCGGCACGGCGTTCGACTTGTCGCTCATCGTCACCCGCGTCTTGCCGTGCGCCTGCGCCCACGCGAAGGCCGCGCGGATGATTCGCTCGACGCCTTTCCCCGTGTTCACCTCTTCGGCGATATGCTCATCGCCCTGGTCGCGGCCGCGGCCGAGGTACACGCCCTCGGTGTTCTCGCGGAAGATGACAAAATCGACGGCCGGACGGCCTGACGGCCTGACGGCCGCAAGACGAAGAGGCGTTAGATCGGGATGAAGTAGGACAACGGGTCGGAAGTTGATGTACAGATCCAGCCTGAATCTTAGTCCCAGTAGAATGTCACGAGCATGCTCGTTTCCCGGCACGCGAGGGTCCCCGAGCGCGCCGAGAAAAATTGCGTCGACATCATCGCGCAGACGGTGGAATGCTGAATCCGGGAGGGTTTCCTTGGTCTTGAGATAATAGTCGGCGGAGAACGGCAGGCGTTCCCAGTGGAGTTTGACGCCGTGCTTGGTCGCCGCGCGGTCGACTATGGGGATGGCGGCTTCGACAACCTCCGGTCCAATTCCGTCACCCGCAATCACCGCGATCTTGGCCGTCCGGCCGTCCGGCCGTCCGGCCGTCATTCGAAGCCCGTGCCTCGCCCGCAAGAGATGCAGTACGTCCAACCCACGTCCACCTCGCTGCCGCAGGCCGGACACTTCAAGTCCCCAGAAGGCGGCTGACCACAGTGGGGGCAGAAGTTGACCTTGCGGTTCGCGGGGAGCATGCCGCCGCAGTAGGCGCACTGGTTTCCCGCGGGCACGTCGCGCCGCGCCGCCAGCGGAATCACGACGGGTGGGACCGGATTCTCCGAGGTGTAATCCACGGAGTCATCCCTGTCACCCGATTCGACCGTCAGGGGAGGCGCGTACGCCTCCTCGCCGAGCAGCACGCGCTCGGCGGCCCGGCCGTTCACCATCGCGCGCGCGTCGGGGAAGTTGCGGAAGTAGGCAGTGTCGGGATTGGGCTCGGCCACCTCGCGCTTCATCGCGTCGCGCACGTCATCGGGCTCGAGACGCAGATACCCGCGCTCTCCGGAAAAGAGACGGAGCACGGTCATCTCGTAGTCCTGGTGCGTGGCGACTTTGATGCGCGAGCGGTTGGAGCGGTACGGCACGAGCCGCTCGTAGACCTCGGCGGCCGGGAACGGCACGGCGAGGCGCGACTCGTCCGCCAACGCTCGGACCAGGCGCTCGAACAGCCGGTCCAGCTCATCCGGCACGGATCAGCCTCGCCATTCGGTCACCCAGCGGTCGTACAGGACGGGCTCGACGCCGCCGCTTTGCAGCACCTCCACCCCGGAGGGGTCACGGTACGCCTTGCGGTAGAACACGTGCGTGACGCCCGAGTTGATGATCAGCTTGGCGCACATGACGCACGGAGAAGCGCTCACGAAGACGACCTTGTCACGCAGGTTACCCGGCGCCTTGACCAGGGCGTTCATCTCGGAATGAATGCAGCCGCAACTGCCCGGCACGGCGGAGTCGCACTTGTTGGGGAGGCCGCGCGCGTTGCCGTTGTAGCCGATCGCCAGGACGTTCTCGAGCCGCTGGTCGGTCACCACCGTCCCCACCTGCAGCCGCGCGCAGGTGGAGCGCTTGGCCAGCTCTTCCGCCATCCGCATGTAAACCTCGTACAGCGGGATGCGGTCAACGGGCGGAGCAGACGCGCCGTTGGGGAGCAGGTTGGAGGAATGCGTGTTGGCGGCGACGCCGTCCTTATGGACGCTCATGCAGCTCCTTGTCGGGATCGTACGCCGCGTACTTGCCGCGGGCGCGTTGCTGTTCGAGCCACGTGTCGAAGCCCGAGGGGACGAGACCGTTAGAGCGCTCCTGGTGCTCGGCAGCCTGGGTCGCCAGGAAGTCGGCGTACTCGTTCTTGGGGTGGTCGGCGTGCCCCCGCACCCACCCCCACTCCACGTCGTGCGCCCCGGCAGCCTGCTCGAGTTTCTGCCACAGCTCGAGGTTCTCGATCGCGCCGCCCTTGCGGCGCCAGCCGCGGGCCTTCCAGTCCTTCATCCACTCGTTCATGCCCTTCACCAGGTACTCCGAGTCGGACACGTAGCGCACATGTGCGCGCTTCCACTGGCGGCGGATCCATTCGAGCGCCGCGATCGCGCCGGCGAGCGCCATCTTGTTGTTGGTCGTCTGCGGCGCGCACTCATAGAAGTCCCAGCGCGCCACGCTGTCTCCCGCCGGTGCCTCTACCAGGGCGGCGTTCCCTCCGGGACTGGGCTTGGTGGAATCGTTGCCGATGGCGCTCTCGTCGGCGTGCACCAGGACGGAGATCGGCGCACCGGTCACGGCTGAATGACCACCGGGATGTCGGTGTGCCGCAGGATCTGCTCGGCGTGCGAGACCGTGACCTTGCTCGTGCGCCCGCGCGTGACGTGCGCGCCCGCGAACAGGGCATCGCACTTGGTGCGGTCCACGACCCGCGCCACGACCTCACCCGGCGTCCCCGGCTCGATGTGCGTCACGAACGCGACTCCCTGCAGCGACAACACCGCCTCCGCCGCGCCCACGATCTGCACGCCCGCGGCGTGATCGGAAGTGGCGTAGATGATGTGGATCCTACTGTGGAGAATGCTCGCAAAACGCGCCGCCAAATCGAGCGCCCGCCGGGCCGTCTCGCCGCCGTCGAACGCGACGGCGCACGCGCTCATCGGCGACGGGCGGGCGCCGCATACGATCACGCAGCGCTCGGCGATCTTGATGAGCGACGCGGCGGTGGGCCCGAGCTCCGCGCCCTGGGTGTGGATCCCCCGCCGGCCCACGAGCACGGCATCCGTTTCCTTCGCCAGGGCCGCCAGCTCCGTGTCGGGATCGCCCTCGCGCAGCACCACGTCGGCGTGCAGCCCCGCGGCGCGCACGCGCTCGGCGGCGCGCCCCAGCAGCGCCGCACCGGCCTCCGCGGCCTTGGCGCGCTCGGCCACGTGGCCCACGACGAGTGTTGCCTTGAACCGGTCGCCCAGCACGATCGCTTGTTCCAGCGCCGCGTCGGCGCTGGGGCTGCCGTCGAGCCCGATCAGGAAACGGGTGAACACGGGGTTACGGGAGCACCGCGAAGGTCTCCAGGTCCCGCAGGCGGAACGCGAGCACCTCGCCGGTCATGGGGAGGCGTCCCGCAAGGACTTCGTCCCGCCCGTTCGTCTCGAGTCGCTCGGCCACCACCACATATTCGGTGCCCCGCCGCCGCAGCGCTACCCGGCGCCGCTCCCGCACCGCCCGCTCCAGTGCGTCGAGCGCGTCGGGGCTCAGGGTGCGGTACTCGGGGATCTTGGTCACGGGAGCTCAACGGACCTGGATCGCGCCCGCGGGTCCGGCGGTCACCCGGCCGATGCGCGCGGCCGCCGGAGTGCGTTCCTTCTTCAGGGCCGCCACCAGCGCATCGGCGCGATCGGCCGGCACCGCGAGCAGCAGCCCGCCGGATGTCTGCGCGTCGCACAGCAGCACGCGCGTAGTCTCGGTAACTCCGGGAGCGAACGTCACGTGGGGCGCGAGCGCGTCACGGTTGCGCTGCGTGCCCCCGGGCACCGCTCCGCGCGCCGCCAGTTCGGCGGCCTGGCGCAACAAGGGCACGGCCGCCGCGTCGACCTCCGCGGCCACACCGCTCGCGGCCAGCATGTTGTGCAGGTGGCCGAGGAGGCCGAAGCCGGTCACATCGGTCGCGGCGTCGACGCCCACGGCCAGCATCGCGCGCGCAGCGCCGGCGTTCAGCGTCGTCATCGACGCCACCGCGGCGGTCAGGTCGGCGGCCGTCAGGAGATCGCGTTTCAGGGCCGTCGTGAGCACCCCGGTGCCGATGGGCTTCGTCAGAACGAGGGCGTCTCCGACCTTGGCCCGCGCGAGCGTGACGATGCGATCGGGATGTACTTCACCGATGGCCACCATGCCGTACTTGGGCTCCGGATCGTCCACGGAGTGGCCGCCGAGGACAAAGGCGCCCGCCTCCTTCGCGACGTCGGCACCGCCACGCAGGACCTCGCCGAGCAGGTCGTACGGCAGCTTGTCGCGCGGCCAGCCCACGAGGTTGAGCGCGAGCAGCGGGGCGCCGCCCATCGCGTAGACGTCGGAGAAGGCGTTGGCGGCGGCGACGCGGCCGAAATCGTAGGCGTCGTCCACGATGGGCGTGAAGAAGTCCACCGTCGCCACCAGCGCGCGGTCCGGCGCCAGCCGGTACACGGCGGCGTCGTCCCGAGTCGAGGCGTCGACCAGGATGCGTGGATCCGTCAGCGTGGGCACGTGGCGCAAGACCTGCGTCAACTCGGCTGGGCCGAGCTTGCAGGCTCAGCCGGCGCCGTGCGAAAACGCTGTCAGTCGGATGGTGGACATAAGTCCACCGAAGATAGTGCGGCTCAGCCCTCGGCGGCGACCTGCAACGCGCGCAGCCCGATCAAAGCGCGCTCCTCGTGTGGCGGGTCGTCGAACGCGCCCGTCTCCCGCTGCTCGTCCAGCAACGCCGGGACCGCTTTCGCGATCACCGCGCGCGCCGGTCGGATGCCGGCGATGACGAGCGCCTCAAGCATGTGGAACAGATCCGCGCCGACCCATCCGCCGTCCGCGTCCTGGGCGACGGAGAGTCGGTTCACGAGGCCATCGAGATGGTGCCGGTGCTCCGGCGGCGCGAGGGCCAGGGCCCCGAGCACCGAGGCGCTCAAGTTGAGCGTCGGCGGCTGCGGGCCTTGCGCCAGCTCGCGCACCGCCGCCGCGACGCCCGGACGGTCGCCGTGCCGCGCGCGCACCAGCGTGCGGACAGCCAGGGCCCGCGTCGCGTATGCCGCGTCGCCGGATACCTCGAGCACGAGCCCATTCGGGAGAGTGAGCGGCGCGGACCCTTCGGTCGGGACCCGCGCCTCGATCCGGCCCAGCACCCAGGAGACGAGCCGGTCCAATCCGCCGTCGAGGGCGTCGAGTCCGAGATCCATCATTTCCCACGCGGCCCACGCCGTATCGAGCAGCGAATCGCCGATGGAGCCATCCATCCGGGTGCGCGCCGGCCGCTCGTGGCGCAGCAGCTCGGACAGCGTTGCGTCACCGGGTTTTTGCCTGCCCAGCATCTGGCGCGCCAGGACTCCCGGCCGCGTATCCCGGTCCTGGAACAGCGTTTCGAGCTTGGCGATCGCCTTGGTGAGGGACTTCATGGGGCAGTCCTCCACTGAGAGGTGCAGACCCTATTAGCGATTCGAGATGGAAAGGTTCCCTGCGGGGCGGACGCCGTCTAGGCGAGGCGCCAGGCGAGGAGTGCACCGGCGGCCACGTAGCGGGCAACGTCGAGCCCGGCGTGCGCGAGCAGATGACGCCGCCGCCGGGGCTCGACGTGCCGCCACATGACGAGGCGCCGCGGGAAGGCTACGAGCAGGCCGACCAGGAAAAACAACAGCCACCAACCGCCCGCGCCCAACGAGTCGAACCATAGCGAGGCGAACAGGGTGACGACGGCGGCCTCGACGAGCCGCCAGCCGATTTCCCATCGATTGAAGGACCAGACCAACGCCCGCTCGGCGGCAACGTCGTTCCAGGCGTAGCCAACGGGCGGGGCGAGGACGAACAGTGCCGCGACCGGCAACCACGCGAGGAGCAGCCGGCCGAGGCTCACTTATGACCGGGGCCGCGCAGGCCCCGACCGGGGCGCGCGTCGGTCATTTTCCCATGCCGCAGTACGGCCTGCCCGTTCACGAAGACGTATTCGATGCCCACCGACGGCTGGTGCGGCTGCTCGAAGGTCGCGCGGTCGAGCACCGTCTTGGGATCGAACACGGTGATGTCGGCGTACATCCCGGGCCGTATTAAGCCGCGATCCTCCAGGCCCACGCGCTGCGCCGCGAGCGAAGTCATTTTGCGGACGGCGAACTCGAGCGGCATGAGCCTTTCGTCGCGCACGTAGTGACCCAGGATCCGTGTGAACGAGCCGTAGGCCCGGGGATGCGTGCCCTCCTTGCCGAACGGGCCGTCGGGGGCGACGCCGCCGGCGTCGGTGTTTACGCCCACCCACCACTGCTTCATCGCCGCCTGCACGTCGGGCTCGCTCATGAGGAAGTAGATCGCCCCGCTGCGGGCGTGGTCCGCGATGACCAGGTCGAACAGCGTCTCGATGGGATCCCGGTGCCGCGCGGCGGCGATCTCGGAGAGGCGCTTGCCCTGTAAGTAATGAAGGGAGTCCTCGAACGGGAACACGATGACGCCCTGGGGCCCTTCGGTCGCGCGATAGAACCGGTCGGTGGCTTGGGGAGGCGCGACCAGCTCGGCGCGGAGGCGCGCGCGAGTGGCCGGGTCGCGCAGCCGCGCGATCAGCGAATCATTCCCGCCCGAATGCGCCCACGCTGGGACGGAGGCGTCGAGCGAGGTCGCGCCGGCGAGATAGGGGTACTGGTCGGCGGTGACGTCGAGTCCCGACGCCCGCGCTGAATCGATGCGGGCCAGCACGTGGGGCATGCGGCCTCAGCTGCGCCGCCCCGAGACCTTGAGATGCCAGATCTCGGCCGGGATGTTCGCCTCCCGCGCGATGCGGAACGTCTCGTCCAACGCCTGGTCGATCTGCCCACCCTCGTTGCGCATGTGGGTCGCGTACACCCCGCCGTGGCGCCGAGCCGCCTGCGCCAGCGCGATGATCTCTTCGGTCGGAGCGTAGATGGCAGGCGTATACTCGAGCGCGGTGGACAGCCCGAGGGCTCCCTGCTCCATCGCGGTGTCGACCAAAGCCACCATGTGTGCCAGCTCTGCGGGTGTGGCGTGGCGGTCCTGCTTGCCGACCACGGCGAGGCGGATCTGCGTTGCGCCGACGAACGTGGCGATGTTCACGGCGCTCTTGGTGCGTGCCAGGTGCGCGAAGTAGCCGTTCAAATCGCGCCAGTCCTCCTGGACGCCGTACTTCTTCATCCACGCGGAATCGTCGACGACCAGCAGGTCGGTGAGGGGTGCGACGGAGCCGCCCTCGCCGGTGATTTCGGTGGTGACGCCCTGTGAGACCTTGCTGAGCACGCGGTTGTCGATCAGGACGTTCCCTTCCGACTGACCGAGCATGTCGATAAAGCCGGGCGCCACGACGAGCCCGCGGACGTCGAGCGTGTCACGTGCCGTGGCGGACCCCAGATACCCGACGGCGGCGATGCGATCACCGGCGATCGCGACGTCCCCCACGTAGCGCGGGTTACCGCTGCCGTCCACGATTGAGCCGCCGCGCAGGATGACGTCGTAGCGGCCCCCTCCGTCGTCTGCCGGCCGGAGGCACGCGCCAAGCAGCAACAACAGCAGACAGGCGGCCTGCGAGCGAGCACTCACTTTTTCCATGCGATCCTCAAAGAATCGGGTGATACGACGCGACCGCGGATCATGATCCAGGCGATGTTGTGCGTGGCCGCGATGTCGTGGGCCGGGTTCGCGTTAAGGACCACCAGGTCGGCGACCTTACCGGGCGTCACGACGCCCAGGGAATCAGCGTGCAGCAGCTGCGCGCCGCGCCGCGTCGCGGAGGTGATCGCTTCGAGCGGCGTGAGCCCCGCAGCGACGAGCAACGCCATCTCCTCGTGCAGCGAGAACCCCGGGATCAGGAGTTGATTCGCCGCGTCGGTGCCCGCGGCGATGACACCGCCGGCGCGCTTGAACTCGCGCACGAACTGGTCCTGGCGAGGCCGGGCGCGCCGGAATCCCTGGAAGTCGCGCGCCCGCCATCCCGTGCGGCGCAACAGGCTCGCTACGCTGCGCACACTCGTCGCGTCTTGCGGGACGTCTTCCATGCCCAGCCGCGTGAGCAGCGCCGGATTGTCGAGCCGCGACAGCATCTCGTGCACGACGAGTGTCGGGACGATCGCAACCTTGGTCTTGGCCAACGCCTGCGCGGTGCGGTGCAGCGACGCCGAGTCGAGCGTCGTCCAGCCTTGCTCCTCGGTGGTCCAGCCGGACAGGAAGCGGTCGTGCGCGCGATAGTACACTGCGGGGTTGCGCGCCGCCGCCTGCACCACGCCCGACATGTGCTCGAGTGAGACGACGCCTGCCCGCGCCGCCGTCAGCGCGTCGATCTTGCCGAGGTGCGCCGCGACGGGGAGCCGTCGGCGCCGGCGACGGCGCGCTGATCCACCGCGTGGCGCGCTTCCGCCGCCGTCGCGACGCCGGTGGCGTTGGGATAGGTCGGGGGAGCACCGTCGATCATCGCCCCCGCGGTGAACATGCGGGGCCCCGCTAGCCCGCCCAGGTTCAGGTCGTTCTTCAGGACGAACGCGGAGTCGTTGTCGCTATGCAGGTCGCGGACGGTGGTGACGCCCCAGGCGAGGTAGCGTGGCGCCGCCCAACGCTCCACGTGAGCATGCGCGTCGATCAGCCCGGGGATGATCGTCTTCCCGACCAGATTGATTCGGTCGGCGCCCTTGGGGATCCGGATCTCATTGACTCGGGCTACCGCCTCGATGTGCCCGTTCCGAATCAGGATGACCGCGTCGTCCTTGGGCGCGCCCCCCGCGCCGTCGATCAGCGTTGCTCCCTCGAGCGCGATGACCCCCTTGCCTGAGGTCCCGCAGCCTGCGAGGGCTACGAGCAGAAGCGTGCGCAGTGCGTGGTGCGCCCTAAAGGACTTCGTGGTGCGTGTCACGGCTTCGGATCCGCGGAGGTGTGGTCGTGGAGGATGCGCCAGCGACTGCCCTGCCGTTGCAGCACGAGGGTGAAGGGGCCGCTCGCGACCACCGAATCGCCTCGGATCAGCCGGAAACGGGCCGTGGCGTAGGCGAAATCGGGCGTGAGCGTACGCACGCGCACTTCCTCGAAGGCGAGGGAATCGCGGGATTTGCCGGGCGCGAAGTAATTCTTCTGGTAGCGGTCGTACAGCGCCTGCCAGCCATACTGCACGTGGCCGGCCGACACATAGCTCGTGAGCGAGTCGTTGGCGTAGTCGCCCATGAAGCCCGCGAGATCGCCGTGATTCCAGTCGCTCGCCGAGCGGGTGAGCATCGCCGTGATTTCGGCAGGCGGGTCGCCCATCGGCACGCCGGGCGCCGAACAAGCGGTTACTGCAACCACTACGCAGCACGCACCACGCACCACGCACCTCTTTAGTTTGAAGTCCGCCCCAACGTACCTTCCACCATGGCCGACGCAACCCCGTTGTGGGAGACGACGGTGTACGGACCGGTGCGGTCACGCCGCCTCGGCGTGAGTCTCGGCCTCAATCTCCTGCCGCTACGCTCCAAGATCTGTTCGTTCGACTGCCCGTACTGCCAGTGCGGCCTCAACACGCCCAGAGCCGCGGGGTCGCGCTGGCCTTCGCCCGACGAAATCGTCCACAGCCTGACGCGTACGCTGGCCCGCCTCCCGGCGCCCCCCGACTGGATCACCTTTTCCGGGAACGGCGAGCCGACGTTGCATCCGCGCTTCGCGGTCGTCGTGGATCGGGTGCTCGCGGCTCGCGCCGCGGCGGCGCCCACGACGCGCGTCGGGATCCTGTCGAACGGTCTCACCGCAGGCCAACCGGCCATGCGCGCGGCCCTGATGCGGTTCGACGGTCGTTTCATGAAGCTCGATCCGGGGCCGATGCAGCAGGTGAACGGCGCGTCCTACGATGCGGACCGGCTCGTTGGTGAGTACCGGAGGCTCAAGCCATACGCGGTTCAGGCGATGGTGGTCAGAGGCCGCGACTGGGATGGTTCGAGCGACGCGAGCGTCGCGGCGTGGTTGCCGCGGTTGGTGCGGGCGGATCCCACAGCGGTCCAGCTCTACTCGCTCGCCCGCGCGCCCGCCGATAAGGGGATTCAGAACGTGCCGCGGGAGCGCCTCGACGCGATGGCGATCGCCATCCGTAAAGCGCTCCCGCAGTGCCGCGTCGAGGTGTTCTAGCGCCGGCGCTTTTTCTTGCCGGATTTCTTTTTCTTCGCGGTTTTTTTCTTGGCTTTGGGACGCGCCTTCTTGGCCGCTTTCTTCTTTTTCTTCGGCTTCTTCTTGGCCTGCGACTTCTTGGCGGCGGGCGCCGCGGGCTTGTCCCACATCGGCGCGGGCGCCGGAGCAGGGACGGGCGCAGGCGAAGGGGCCGTGGGGAACATCGGCTCCGAGAAGCCAGGACCCGGCCAACTGCTCTCGGTGTAATCCATCTGCTCGAGCATCGGATCTCCTCCGCATGGTTGTGGCGGGGCGTGGCCTATAGCTTACCCCCGGAATTGGACCACGCAAGTGCGCGTACGCACGAGGGCAAGTTGGCTTGACAACGCTATTTAGCCGGGCTTACGTTGCCCGGGCCATGACCCATCGTGCACCTCTTGTGGCGCTCGCGCTCACCTTCCCGGGCGCCGCGCTGGCGCAGAACGTCGCCGAAGTCCAAGTCGCTCCCCCGACGATCACCATCCGAGTGGGGGAGCGGAGCGGGTTGCTCGCCACGGCGTTCGACCGCATCGGCAACGTCATCCCCACCGTCCGCATCATCTGGTCGTCCAATAATCTGGCCGTCGCCAAAGTCGACAACAATGGCACGGTCACGGGCGTGGGGAACGGCGTCGCCATCGTCGAGGCCCGCTGCTGCACCCACCAATCCCCCTCCGGTGACCCCGCCGCAGACGCCGGTGACCACGGGCGGGCCCGATCCCCTCGGCGGGCAGCCGGCGGGCAGCGGCCCCGCGGCCGCGCTGCGCCTCGAGCCCGGTGCGATCTATCTGCTGCCGTCTGAGAACACGCGCGTGTCCCCCCGCGCGTTGCGCGAGGACGGCTCGCCGGCGGCTCCGCTGGCCGTGACCTGGAATTCGCTCCGGCCGGACGTCGCCAGCGTGGATCAGAACGGGAACGTGGTGGCGCTCGCGGCTGGTCAGGGGACGATCCAGGCGACCGCCCTGGGCGGCTTGACCGCCACAGCGCCGGTGGTGGTACAGCCGGCGGAGCTCACCGTGCGGGAGACCTCGCCGCTGATGTTGTCGCCGGGCGAGATCGATACGGTGCACGTCGTCGTGCCGTCGCAAAACAACCGCGCCGTGAATCCGCTCGTGCTGCAATGGGCGTCGAGCGACCAGAGCGTGGCGCGGGTGAGCCTGGCGGGCGTGGTGACGGCCGCGGGCCCGGGCAAGGCGACGCTCACGGTGTCGGGGCTGCTGCAGAACAAGAGCATCGAGGTTTCGGTACACCGTGTGGCCGAGTCGATGGAGGTGATCCCTCGCTTCTCGAGCGAGGTCCAGGTGCCGCTCACCGCTACAATTAAGTTCTCCGCCCACGCGCTCGCAGGGGACCACACGCCGATCCCGGAGGCCCCACTCCGCTGGTTCATCGTGGACCCGGCCATCGCCGGGTTCGACGCGCAGACGGGGATGCTGACCGGGCGGACCGTAGGCAAGACGCAGCTCACCGTGCGCGGGCCGGGGACCGGTCTCGCGGTC